>Ga0272442_10003536_pt1 | contig 21890 bp, 16 predicted proteins | sample SSMForm2O_FD_200262 | JGI IMG/M metagenome (GOLD analysis project Ga0272442, IMG submission 200262) | Marine sediment archaeal communities from Little Sippewissett salt marsh, Falmouth, MA, United States - SSM-Form-2O | ecosystem: Environmental > Aquatic > Marine > Wetlands > Sediment ... | reverse complement strand
TATCGCTTCCCAGAATTGTTTGAGATCGATCTGGCTGAACACCCAGACCAGTAGTCCCGTTGTGACCAGGAACCTGATGAGCAATTTGGCGATTTGTTTGCCGCGACTTGTCATAATTTAGAACACGTAGGGACGGTCCTGTGTAATCGCACGGGCAGACACAGGGATCTGCCCCTACGTTTGGCCGACGATCAGGACCTTTCGCATGAAGGTTAATTGTATTTTGTAGAGCTTGTAGCAGAACTTGCTTTCCGAAAACGCCGCGTTGAAAAAGCCAAAGGGCAGCCGGGAGAACAGACCTGAGATGAGAAAGCACGGCAAACCCGTCATCGTGCCGCACAGATGACAGCTTCGCGTCGAGCTGAAACCGCTGTTCATCAGGAGCTGCTTAAGCCGCCGTCGTGTCGTGACATAATTGTGTGAAAAATCGCAGTTGAAAAAATGCTTCCGCCAGTTCAGGTAGTCCGGCGAGCTGATCACAAATTTCCCTTTGGGCTTGAGAATGCGCCGGATCTGTTGGGTTAGCTGAAGAGCATCCTGCATGCTGTTCATATGTTCCATCACGTTGAGCATAACCACGGTATCGAATGCTTTCTCGAACGCCGGTAATGGCGGAACCATGGCGCGAACGACATTAGCGCCTCTTTTTTCGAGCGATTCGGCCATCTGCTGGTTGGCTTCGACGGCGGAATATTCGGTCTTTCGTTCGAGGCAGAGATCGGCAAAATCGCCCCGGCCCGGTCCGATCTCGAGGACACTCTGCCCGGAGGTGATGTCGGCGTATTTGAAAATCTTCCGGGCCGTGGCCCTGACCAGCCGTGCCCCCGCTTTCGTCGGTTTGTCCCGTTGGCTGAAATGAGTGAAGAAAGCATCGTTTTCGGTATTTTTATTTTCCATACCTGAAATCCTGTTATCCTTGTTTTCGTGCGATCAGCACTCTTTCATCGGCACACTTGTCTTTGTATTCGTTGTAGATATGCGGATCGTACTCGTTTCTGTAGAGCAGATAGTCTTTTTTCAGGATGATCTCGAAACCCGCCGACGTTAAAAGCTGCTCGATTCGATCCCACTCGATGTGATCATCCGGCCATACGTGAATGTCGCCTTCCCTCTTGTAGCGTGGATTCATTAATCGCCGGAAGATATGGATGTACCCTTTCACATCCATTAGCAATCGTAGATAACGCCTGATGTTGACCGCCGGACGCGCCTTTTGTAAAAACTCGATATACTCTTTCGGTCTTTGGTAATAGGATTCGATCACTTCATGGTCGATATAAATCACGCCGCCCGGCTTGACCACCCGGGCCATCTCTTTGACAATGGATAAATAGTCAGGGACGTGATGCAATACGGAGTACGTCGCTACAAGGTCATATTCATTGCTCGGCACATTCGATAAATCTTTCCCGTTAATCGCCAGAGTCTCCGACAGACCCGTCTGTGAAAAATTGCGCTGAATGATTGACAGGAAACGGTCCGAAATATCCGCCGATACGGTCTCCAGGCCCAGCTCGATCAGGTGCTGGGTGAGATTGCCCGAGCCACATCCATAGTCCAAAGCTTTCAATGGTTTTGCGTTTGTTTTCACAGCTTCGATGGCTGCGCTAAGGGTCTTTTTGAGCCTTTCCTGCTCGATGGTGTTGAAGATCTCGCCGTGCAGTCGGTCGTATTTTTGACTGACCTGGTCGTGAGCTTCTTTATTTAATTGGATTTGTTCCTCACCTTGCATAGTGTTCGTATATTTCCACTAATTGCCCGAGTTGTTCCCGGCCGTCGAATTTATGAGTCAATGACTCGGCCTTATCGACGATGCGCTCTCTCAGTTCACTGTCGCATTCAAGTTTCTCAATGGCGAAAGCGATAGCCTTTGGACTTAGCTCATCGAGCACGATGCCGGTTTCTTCGTGACGGACGATTTCGACCAGGCCGCCCACGGCGGAAGCAATCACCGGTATTCTCATTTTCATCAATTCCACCGCGGCTATGCCAAACGCCTCGCGCCGGCTCGGAACCACGGCCATATCGAAGGCGATCATAACGTCTGCCGTGTTCCTGCACAATCCCGTGAAGATGATTTTCTCCTTCAGCCCCAGTCGAATCGCCTGGTCCTGCAAATCGTTTCTTTGTGCCCCGTCGCCGACAATAACAAATCGGTATCGCTCGTCGTTTTTGCAAAGACTCGCCGCGGCCTCGATAAGCAAATCGATTCCCTTGCATGGATCGAGCCGGCCTACGAAACCGACGACGATATGATCATCGGCCATGCCAAGCCTCCGCCTGGCTTCGTTCCGGTCGTAGAGCGTGCGGTCGAGTGCAGCGAGGTTAATGAAATTGCTGACGACGGAGACTGCTTGTTCATCGAAACCTCCCGCCCGGACCAGGGCGGTTTTAGCCGCCTGGGAATTCGCAATGGCCATCGTGGCTCTTGAGCCGAGAGCTTTCAAAAGTCCTCGGAAGATGAAGCCCGTGCCGCCCCGAAAGATCGGGCCGTGCTCGTGTATGATAATTTTAGCTTTGCAGAAAAAACTCGCCAGCAGGCAGCAGAGAATCGATTTCTGCAAGTGGGCATGGATCATATCAATCTCGTGCTTTTTGCAGAGCTTTGCAATCGCAAAGAAAACGAACGGATTATATTTGCGGTATCCGAGATTGATGAGCGTTGTTTCAATGGGTATGGCTTCGGGATTCGTTCTCAGGGCGCAGACAAAGGTTTCGATCCGTTCGGAATCGATCCGTTCGGTAATATTCTTGACCACGAACGGCGCCCCGCCGTAGCCAAGATGATCGATCACGTGCAAAACCTTTATCTTCATTTCACTTTCTCATACAGGGCGAGGTACTCTTCTGCGTTACGTCGCCAGGTGAATTGCTCGGCCTGCGTTCTTGCTTGATCAGCCATTCGTATCAGCGACGAACGATCTTCAGCCAGTTTACTTATCGTCTTGCTAATGGCTTCGGCGTTTGATTCTTCAATTATAATACCGTTATCTTTGATCAGCTCTTCAACGCCTTCGCAACGCGTGACGATCATGGGTAATCCCGAAGCCATCGCTTCAAGCATCGCATTGCTCATCCCCTCCTGCATACTGGCGCTGACGAAAATGTCACTCTTTCGGTACAATTGCGGCATCTCTTCGGGATCGACTCTGCCGGTGATATCAACAGTGGCGTCCAGTTTCTTTTGACGGACGAGGTTTTTTAGCTGCGGTTCCAGTTGCCCGCCGCCCGCGATGGTGAGACTCAGCTTGCAGCCGGCTTTGTGTAATATCGCGACGGCGTCGATCAGCATCTCGGCACGCTTGGTCACAGAGAGTCGGCCCACCGTCAGGAGCCTTAGCTTATCCGTCCGATCCCCGGTTTCGGCGGGATGAAATGTGTTCATATCCACGCCGTTCGGAATCACGTCAATGGAAACCGAAGGCATAAAACGCAGCGCCCGGTCCTTCAATCCCTGGCTATTGGCGACGAGCGCCGCGGCGTTCCTCCAAATGGCCCTGAAGGCGGGTGCGAGAATCTTATAATCGAGCTGCAGCCGGGCATGCTGCCCCGGCACGTCCGATCCTCGAAGCGAGATGATATACGGCAATTGTTTTGCACTTCGGTAACAAAGCCATCCCGTCGGAAAGCCAAAGAACGCGTGCACCAGGTCGTATTCATTCTTTCGCAACAACATGCGGTAACATAATCCGGCCTTGATGAGCCACTCGATCACTTCGGTTTTTCGCCAGAAGTGCAGGTGCTTTTTATGGAGGCCGACTTTGTAGATCGTGATGGCCTCGGAGAGCGGCTCGGTTACGTCGCCGGGCCCGGGCGCCGACGTCAGCACGTCCACGTGCAGGTTCTCGACGCCGGCGTATTGCCTGAGCAGGCAAAGATGCGCCCGACCGGCCCCGCCGCCGATGGGTGGAAATTCATAATTCAGCATCAAGATCTTCATAATTCACGTAGCACGGGTATCTCACCCGTGATTCTCATTCATGGGCGGGACGCCCATGCTACGGTGATCCTTTCCGAGCGACGACGTAAAGGTTCGTTTGCAAAACAAGAGGCATCCTGCAAAAGTTCACGTGCCGGATGAGCCAGCCTATCGGCCCGAGCTTCTTCAGCTTCTTGAGGGTGAACTCATTCATGGGATTCATTTTTACAAATTGCGTCGTGAATCCATGTTTTGCCAATCGCCGTCTTAATTGCCCCGGCGAATGAAGCGACGGATGATACCGCCGCCATTTCAGGGACTTTGTCCGCAACGTTTCATAAGTCGCGTTACTGAATTTGTTCGGGGTTTGGAATAGATACGAGCCGCCGGGACGAAGGACACGCCGGACTTCACCGACGTGCCGGTCGATTTGGGCGATATGCTCGAATAAATCGAAGCTCAACACCGCGTCGAAGGATTCGTCTTCGTACGGCAGCGTTTCCGCCGCCTGGACTTCCAAACGAATATCGCCGTATTTTTTCAGGCCGTAGGCAACGGCTGCGCTTGAAATATCGGTGCCCGTGATGTCGTATCCCTGTTTGTTCAATTCGAAGACGACGCTGCCGATCCCGCAGCCGATTTCCAGGATCTTATCGCCGGGCTTGAGCGAGTTCGTCTGGGCCAGGAAATCCAGATTTGCCTGAAGGTTTCCACGTTCCTCCTTGCCGGCCTGCAATTCCTTTCGCCAGCCGTCGTCGTACAGCGCCTGTTGCTTTGTGAGGTCCTCATCCATCAGCATGTGTCACTTTTCTTTTAGCTCGAACAGAACCTCTTCGCCGAAGGCCGGATGGATCAGCCGGCCGTCCCGGGTCACCACGTATTGTTTCAGGCCCACGATCTCGTAGTTCTCCCGGATAAATTTTCTAAAAGCACCTAAGATCTCGAACCGTTCGGCCTCTTTATCGTCGAAGCTCTTCCGGAGCATTTCGGCCCAGTTCTTTTCGTATGCGGCCACGGCGTTTTCGTCCGGCGCCAGAAACGTTTCCTGTTTCATGCCCTGATAACGGACGATGGGCCAGAGTTCGTACGGGGGACGCTCGACGGGGATGTGGCGTTTGCGCGTATCGACGATGAACGTCGGCATGTCCTCTTTGAATTCGGCCAAAAGCTCATCGACCATGTCTTTGAGGACCGCAGGGGCGGGCCGGGGCAGGCAGCAGGCTCTTGACGCCGCGCTAAATCGCTGGGCCTGGACGTAGATACCCGGAATCCAGCCCCACACGTAAATTGTGTCGGTCGATTCCGAATGGTTTTGAATGTATTCGCCCGTCCCCGCGCCGCGAAATCGCGTCTGGCCTTTGCGAAGCTGGGCCGCCGTTTTGAGCATGTATTGATAGCTTTGAGAGGATTTACCCTTGGCCGGCTCGAAAAAGACGTGCCACGAAAGACCGATCATGATGAGCAGTCCGACCATTCCCATGACCAGCCATTGGGTTTTGTTCGCGGCGCGCTTCGTCTTATCCCGGTAAATCGCGACGCCGTAGGCCCCGAGCATCGCGGCCGAGGCGTTCAACGGCAGATAGTATTGCACGTACGATCTGGGGCTGATCCAGACGAAGGCCATGTCCAGAATCCACCAGACGGCGAAGAGCAAGAAGAAGCGATCGTACGCAGTCCGGGACGCTTGTTCCTTCGCCCGCAGCGACAGAATCCATCGGAGGATGCCCAAGATAATCGCAGTACAGGCCAGCGCGATGGGCATAATCACTTTCCCGTAATGGTACATTACTTTGCGATACTGGATGGAGAAAGGCACGAATTCGCGGCTGCGGGTGACATAGTTGGAGGCGGCCTTCGCCGGCTCGGTCTCGGCGCCGGACGGTATAAAGCCCGCCAGCGTCTGCCAGACGAATGCGTACGGAAGCGCCATCTTCACGCCCCAGCCGAGCATCCAGATATAGAGCGGCAAGATACCCGCGAACGCACCGCCGAACAGCAGGAGGATGTCTCTGCCCGTTTGCTTCCACGTCTGGTGCTTCAGGATCGGCTGGAGGATAACGAACAATCCGATCGCGCCCATGGCCGTGACGCCCGTTTGCTTGAACAGCGGCGCCCAACTCAGAACCGCCCCGGCCACGACGGCCTGCCACCATTTGCCGCTGAGCGCGTACATCGCGAAGCAGCTTATGCCGATCACCATGCAGGCGATCATGTATTGTTCTTTGACGTTACCGGTTTTGGCGACGAAGGCCCAGGATAAGTACATCGAGGCGACGATCACGCCCACCGCCGCCGGGAGCGTGCCGTAAAGCCTGCGCATCGCCAGGAACATCAGCACCAGCGCCGTCGCCTGAAAAAGGGTCTGAATCAGCTTCGGGCCGGTCTCGTTGTATCCGAACATCGCGACGCCCAGCAGATTGACGAGCAGCGTACCCAACTGCGCGCTCGGCTTTTCATCGACGCCGATTTCCGCGCCGTTGAGAATATGGGCCGCCGAGTGCACGTACGCTCCGCTGTCGAACGGATCGTACGAGCTGAACTCGAAATATTTGCCTATCGAGAACGGGATGCCCGCCAGAATCACGATAGCCGCGATGCTGACGATGCGCTTGATCCTTTCCCGCTGCTCGGGCGAGACGGTTTTGACTTTGGGCGGCGGGGCGTGCCGTTTCGCCGGCTGTCTCTGAGGGCGCTTGCGAGCGGATTTGCTCATATTCATGATTCCTTCTTGGAGGATTCTAAGATTTCCCTGATGACGTACGTCGGGCGGTCCTGCGATTCGTGATAGGTCCGGACCAACAGCTCGGCGAGCAAACCCATGAGGATAAACTGGATCGTGGCGATCATCAGCACGGCGGTCAGAATCAGCAGCGGATTGCCGCTCATATCGGTTCCGCGATTGATCTTTTGATAAATCACGAACAGGCCGAGTATGACCGAACCGACGGCGCTGAACAGTCCCAGGCCGCCGAAGACGTAGATCGGCTTGGTGGAAAACGAGCCGAGGAAGCTGACGGTAATCAGATCGAGCACGACTTTCCACGTGCGCGCCAGGCCGTATTTCGCCACACCCGCGGTCCGGGGCCGGTGATTGACGACCATTTCCGTGACCTTCGCTCCGTTCCAGCTCGCCAAAGCGGGGATGAACCGGTGCATCTCGCCGTACAGTTTCGTTTCCGCGATGACTTCCTTGCGATATACCTTAAGCGTGCAGCCGAAATCGTGCAGCTTGACGCCGGTAATCCTGGAGATCAGCCCGTTAGCGATCCGGGAGGGCAGGCGGCGCGTCAGGGCGCTGTCGTGCCGCTTTTTTCGCCAGCCGCTCACGACGTCGAAGCCTTCGTCGAGTTTGGCGACCATCTTCGGGATATCGGCCGGATCGTTTTGCAGGTCGGCGTCCAGGGCAACGATGATCTCGCCCTGGGCGTGCTCGAAGCCCGCGCTCAGTGCGGCCGTCTGGCCGAAATTCTTGCGAAAGCGAATGACCCGGACTTTGGCGTCGGCCTTCTGCAATTCCGTCAAAACGTCGAAACTGCCGTCCCGGCTGCCGTCATCGACGAACAGAATTTCGTAGCTGTGCCCATCCCCCAGCGTCTGCGTAATCTGCTCATACAGCGGGCGCAGATTCTCCTCCTCGTCGAATATCGGCGCCACAACTGATATTTCCGGACCTTGTGTATCCATATATAAGGAGATTTTCTTAAATAATATATGCCCAACTTCAATTTTTCAAAACTCGGCTGCGAGCACATTTAATCATTATAATAATCATTACCATATCGGCTGTAAAGACGAACCCCAGTAACGAAAAATCACCCGGTTATCGAGCCTAAATTCACCAAAAGGTTTTTTCGAAAGGCCCTGATACCCATTGTGCATTTTCAGTGCGTTTGTTTGTGTCATTTCGAGTGGAGCAAAGCGGAGTCGAGAAATCTGGTTTCTATCGAAAAATGCGTTACGTTCTGAACAAGATTTCTCCACTTCGGGCCACTCCGTGTCCCTCCGGTCGAAATGACAAAGGTGCAAATACGAAATACAATCGGTACGAGGTATCAGGTTGGATGTGCAAAAGAATTTTGCACAAATGGGGAATCTATGTCATTATGATGTGTCCGGTGCGAAAGAACGTTTTTAAAGGAGTGGGAAAAATGAACCGGTTGCGTATTGTCAGCCTGCTTTTGATGCTCATGTTGCCGGGCTGCTGGAGATGTAACAACACATGTCATGACATGTGTTATAGGAGCATTGCTCTCAGCGCAGAACCCATCGACGGACCTGTTAAACTCTATGAGTACGAAAGCGATGTGGAACGGGTGGCACGGGAAGAGTTTCCCGATTGCATCATCCGGGGAAAATCGTACTTCTCCAGTCCGTATATCGGAGTCGAAAACCTCAAGCGATTCGCGGCGAAGATCGAGGCGAACGTCGTCTTGTGCCAGAGAAACCTTGAAAGAGCGGGCCTGGATTTCGAATGCCAATGTAATCTCCCCGAGATCATCGAGTCGCGGGATAAAGAGCTCGATGATCCGAATATGGTTCGTGTCGTTTCTGCTTCGGCCTCCGTTTCAGGCTCCGCCGCTTCCGGCCCGGGGGCGACCTATATCTACTCGCACAGGATATGGTTTTTGTATAGAGATGAGTAGGATTAAGATACTCTGGTAGGGTGTGCAAAAGAGTTTTGCACACCCGGTAAAGGTTATGCGGAGTCGAAGTCTCGCACGACCTCAATGAAATATCGGCAAATCATCACAACCGGTTTTAATATTCAATAAATTAAGTGTAATGTCTTACGGGACAACATGTTATGATCTTACTGCCGATGATTGTCAGAGAATCATGAAATCGATTTCCTGAAATAATATATGCCTAACGTCAATTTTGCCAAACGCTTGCTACTAAAAAAACAGGGGATTTTTCTTGCTCTACTCTGTGAGGGATTATAGAATGAGACATTGAGGCAGGTTGATATCCAAACAGCTTGCCTCGGCACGGTATTGCTATCCATGACTACTGGGCGGCAACGGCCGGAAGCGTTTTCCGGCACAACTTGGATCTGGAACGATAGCGATACGGCAAACAATGGAGGAGTGGTGTACGTTCATCAACCACGCGGCCTCAAGGGGATGCGAAGAGTGTCTATCCCGTGGCGTTCGATTCTCTCCAGTCTGCACGAGCCGTCTCTACGGCGTTCCATAAGCAAATGCTTCCAAGAAAGGATCCGCGTGCGAATCCCTTTCATTGGAAAGATGAACGGATGTACACATTGAGTTTGAAATAAAATTCTTAGGGAGTAAGAAGCATGAAATCTCACTGGATTCTTTGCATCGCAGTAATCCTTTTGTTGAGCGTCGCAGCCGACGCCGCCCTGACGGTCCACGAGTACGTGCCCGGCCAGAAGGTTACATTGGACACCGCCACGGGCCACTATTGGTATTGGAACTTAGAGGACTTTGTGAGCATGACGTACCCTCAACAGGTAGCCGCCATTGCGGGTTTAGGCAATTACGGGGGCGTCTTGGGCGGATGGCACATGGCCTCGCACGATGAAGTAGCCGCTCTGTTTTCCTACCCCGCGTCGGAGATCGGGGGAGCGTTCGGGACCACTAGAACCCATACCCTTAGCGTACCTATTCCTCCGCATGATCCAATCGTCCTATTTGACGAAGAATATTGGATGGGGCGGGAGGACCACATCGTCGATCCCCTTGTCACACCCCCCTGGCGGTACGGTCCATATGTAACACACGATAAAATCGCCGATACCTGGGAAAAAAGTCAAGACTCAGGTAGCGCGGCGGATCCCTATTTATCAATATACTTTGGCGCCTGGGTTACGAGCCAATCCGGCCTCGTGCCTGCGGGCAATGAGATTCCGGCTCCATCGGCCTTGTTACTGTCGGTGATTGGTGTGACGTCATTGATTGGCGCTAAGCGAAAGCGTCGCAGGCAGCAGGGATGACGACCCATTCGATATGAATCCCGGTGGATGATACTGAGGCCGCGAATGGCCGAACACTGCTATCATCGGAACATGAGTTCGGATGAACGGCTCACGGCCAGGGGCCGGATTCTCGCGGCCCCCTGAAGCCCCCACCCGTCACCTGTCTACACGGGCGGGGTCTTTCTTTTTGAGTATGCGGTCCATTCGCTTCTTCCAATCGTTTAGATAATCTCTGCGCCATCTGTTAACGGTGTTTGCGCCTTTCTTGCCCTTGAAGGATAAAGTCTCGTCTGGATTGTCGTACCAGTATGCGGGCCTGTTGTCAGGGGCCGGTCGAACAAATGCACCTCCCCAATGAGCGCTCTCAGGCTTGTTGGGATCCCCATGCAACAAATACAGCACACTTGGTGTGTCACCCATCTTGATATCTGATTTCTTGCGCATGAAGAGCGACCCCAGGTGGCCGTGATTCCTGATGTTTTTCTCTGTGAAAGTCCGGTTTCCCAAATTGTTGTCCTGTACACCGCCCATGTACATCCCTCGAAAAGTCGTGTCGCTCTCAATCCACCAGAGATCGCGATGGTTGTTGAACAGGTAATTTCGTGCATTGGGGTCTTGGCGAGTATTCCATGAGCCAATGGAGTAGATTCGCAGCTTACCCTTGATTTCGGGATTTTTGTGTACGGCTTGCGCCACATCGGTGATGGCGCCCCACACGAGCACATAGAGGGGTCGTGGATCATTAACCTTGGCTCGTTCGATGAGCCACTGTGCTCCATCGCTTATCCGGGTGGTTGGCCGATTTCCTGGCTGGGGATCAATCGCTCCCTGTTTTACCACTCGGCGCAGGTCGTCAGGTGAAGGGTAATTGGGCGACCACGTGCGCAGGTTGACGTAATCCTTCTCGTACGCGGCGATGCATTCCAGGATATCTTCTGTCCGGCCGCCGTGCGGGGGAGAACTGATTAAGCCTTCGGTTTCAAAAGCATCTGCATAGATCAAGTAGTGTACCATAGACTGAAAATCGTCAGGGTCGCTCCCGCCGATGTCGGTCGAGACGATGACGCGCGGTCTTTCGCTCATATTGACCGGGTTTCCAGACGCCGTAATGCAAATCGTCAAAATAGAGGTTAGGATCATTCTGTTGATTATCATGGGCTGTTCTTCCATTCTTTGCTATTCGGTTTAGTTTTTGGGAGCTAACGAGAATATACAACTCACGGTCAACATCTGCAAATGCAAAGTCGCTGCTCGATAATCGGCACGAGAAGAAGCGCCTGTGGATGATCTCATAGGGAATAGAGGGGTCGGTTTTTAATTCCTGCAATTATCTGTAAAAATGCAAAGATCAAACCCTGCCCCCTAACGCTCCCATTTTGTGCTTCTTGTTCCGGCACTAAAGGCGCTCTTCAGTGGCGCTGGCTTGTTCAGCGTCCGCTGGAAGAGCTGGTTCTGCACCTTCTCGTTTGGCGTACTGATATCGCTGCGCAACCGCAACAAACGCGAGGATAACTCCAATGACTGCGATCAAATTGAAACGCACCATGAGCAACTTGTCGACATCCAGCTCATGAGATTTATAGATACAAACGTGTGGGCCGGCGGCGACCATGTATATGGGAGTCATCACATTCTGAGGGTAGGTTGGCGTCATTGTGGCAACCGTCACTTGAATGAGTTGTGGGATCCACCAGACGACGAGGAGCCAAGTAAACGCATGCTTTCCCCGGGCGGCAAGGAGTAAGGCAGTGATACCAACACTCCCTAACGCGATGTGCAGGACCGCGGCCGTGTTCGAGAAAGCGACGTCCCGCACTAGTCCAACGACAGACGTAAGCAGCGCGACGACGCTCCACAACCCAACATACAACAGGTGAGCCCATGTGATCACGCGCATTTCTGCTCCTTTCCAGTGCAGAAAAAAGTTTATCAAGATTCCGTATGAAACTTCAGACTTATTTGATCTTCTTATTAGCCAATATTCATTCGTCAATTTGTCATTGACGAAGGTCTTGCCGGCTATCGTGTACTCCTGTTTTCGATCAAGATTACTGATGGTTCGTAACCGTTTCTTCTGAACTCTGATTTTCGTTATTATTTTGTACCTCTTTGATCGAGGTAACAAGATGAGAAATGAACGCATCGAAATAATTCCTATCCTTTTTAGGCCTGGCAATACTGAGCACTGGAGTGCCAGATATATTTATAAAGGTATAGAACTCCACCTTACGAATCGTAGCTATACAAAGGATAATTCCAGTCATAACAAGCCCCAGCATGAGTACAGGTACGAGATTTGACCAGGGTACGTGCCATATACTGCGCAAAGCCTCAAGAATAATGGCCGATATTACAGATATGATAATACCAGCCCAGAAGCTACTATCCCGAACGGAAACCTCTTGATACACAGGATTAACATTACGCAATCAGGAAGACATAGGGTCAGCCCTTATGGAATAAGTTTACGTTCTCATTCCTCTGTCAGATTTACGGAAACATCATACCTAATTCCACCCAATCCGTGCGCTCCACAATCGCGAATCATTTAGGGCAGCGTCATATACCTGAGAGCTATCAGCGAGCAGCCTACATTGAAGATGTCTTTCTTCGTATCGTATCTTCTCGTTGGCACCTCGTATCTGGTGGTTCGTCAACCGTTATTAGCCCATTGTAACAAAATCCATCCAGTCAAATCTATTGTGGTAACTACGTATTTTTTGAGCGGGCGATCCTGTTTTTTAGCCGAAAAACAAGGCTGTTTACCACGAAGGTCACGAAGAGCCACGAAGTTTTAACCATAAATTGATTCATTTTTCCTTCGTGTTCCTTCGCGCCCTTCGTGGTTCGAATCAAACCTTTCAACTGGATTCCTGCCTTCGCAGGAATGACAAGTGACTATAATCGAAATTTTTGACTATTTCTCAGCGCCTTTGGTGTTCTCCTTCGACATAGCTCAGAGCTTGCCCTGAGTTTATCGAATGGGACGGCGTCTGTGGCTATGAATCGTCGTCATAATTCAGCATGGGCAGTCCTTGGGACTCCTTACGGAGAAAACCTCCCGATCCTTTGCTATTGTTGAGATTTATCTATTTGTTTATTCTGGAGTTCCCCGGCGACCTTTTCCTTAGAGACGGGAACCAGTATTGCTTGCGAAGGCATTCCAAGAATAAGCGTATTTCCAGACGCTTCACCCAGGGCCTGTATGAGGCGAAGCTGCATCAGGTTCGGATTGCCCTCGATCATCCTGGCGGCATTCGCCAGGTTACGAAGGGCCGCAGTTTCCCCTCTCGCCTTTTCGAGAGCCGCCAGACCCTCCTTTCTGGCGTTAACCACCTGGGCAAATATGTCCTTCAGTTTTCCGGGGAACATAATGTCTTTCAGGTTGACCGAAATCAGCCTGAGACCAAGATCCTTGACACTCGGTTCTGCTATTTCCACGAGCTTCTTCGACATCTCGTTCCGGCCGCTCAATACCGTGTCGATATCCGCTGTCCCGATGATTTCCCGCAATGCAAGTTGAAGTTCTAAGTAGAGAGCGTCCTGGAAGCTTTTGACCTTATTGATCGCTATATTCGGATCGACAATCTCGAAGTTGGCCGCAAGGCTCACCTTAAGCGTCACGCCGTCGGAGCTTAGGACTTCCTGGCCCGTGATCGAGACGAACCGCGGCCTAACATCGAGCTTGTGAATGGTTGTAAAAAAGGGCAGGTACCAGTATTGCCCCGGCTCCATAACGGATTTGAACTTCCCCCTGGAGTATCCCAATCCCTTTTCGTACTCGAAAATAGTGATGCGCTTCACACTGAGCTTGAACAAGATAGCTGCCACGATGAGTGTGACGATTGATATTATGTATTCCATATCATTCTCTCCTGAATGTTCCATCCCAAGGGACCACAAGGTTCCGGCGGAGGTCTTAACCTGCAAAGCCGAGGTCTTGTTACGTTTCCGTCAGTCCCCTGAGACAGAACGGTAGGGAGTCGAACCCTCGTGCTCGCACACAGCCGATAGGGAGGGCTACACGTGGAACCAGGGTAAGGATGTTACCCCGGCCACTTCCGTCTCCCGATATTTTCATAACGGGGTTTTCTTGAACAAATCTCTTTCTAAAATTAATCCCTTTATAATATTGTACAATCCGCTTGAACATGCACAAGCAAATTGTTTCTTTCAGGATATCAGCACGGGGCATAAATCCGCCCATCCTCGTTATTCTGTGACTCAATAATATGCGTAATCTGAGAAATCTGCGGTTAAAAATACAGAATTTCTTTGACTTCGGGCTTTTAGTTTAGTATAATACTTAACAAAATACATAGGATAGCAGAATACAGGATACGGAACACAGGAGGCAAGAGAGGGAATCAGGAAATCGGGAGAGCAGGCATTGACTCTTTCTCAGTGTTCTCTGAGTCCTCTGTGGCTATCATACAATTGAAAAAACAAAGCCAATCTTTGCGGCCACTGGGATCTCGGCGGTACATGAAACCAGCGTCAAAAAACGTTCACAACGTACTCAAAAATTCACAAATTTTTACAAAAATTCACAAAAATGCACATAAACCATCAAAAACCATGTCAATAATTCGAGTTTCGCATATTGTTTGACCCATTTTGCTCTAAAAATTTAACGTTTAAGAGGACTCAATTGAAAAAACAAAGCCAATTGCCGGCCGCTGGCCGGAAGCACGAAATCCTAAGTTCTAAATCCTAAACAAAGACTTCTTTTGGGAGGAGCCGATTTTGTAAAACAAAGCCAATCTACGCCAAAAGGGTGAGATCGCTGAGTCGGGGCGGGGTAATTGTGTTGAAAGCGTTTGGCCGTTCTGGTAATGTGTCGCCTTATGGCTAAAACGACGAAAAACAACACGATTACGTCGCCGAAAGGTTTCCTTGCGGCGGGACTGTATTGCGGGGTCAAGGCGTCCGGGCGGTACGATCTGGGATTGCTGGTCTGCCCGACGGGGGCGAAGGCGGCGGCGGTTTTTACTACCAATAAGGTCGTCTCAGCGGCCGTGACGGTGTGCAGGGAGCACGTCAAAAGCCCGACGGTCTCGGCGGCCGTGGTCAACTCCGGCAACGCCAACGCCTGTACCGGCAAGCTCGGATTGAATAACGCGATCAGGATGTGTACGAAAGCGGCCTCTCTTGTCGCTGGCGGTGAGTCTCGGAACGTGCTGGTGGCTTCTACGGGCATTATTGGCGAGCAATTGCCCATGAGTAAGATTGTCGCCGGGATATCCCAGGCGGCGGCGAAGCTTTCGGACTCGGCCAAAGCGGGTCTGGATTTCGCCAGGGCGATCATGACGACTGATACGAAACCCAAGCAGGCCGTGCGCCGGCTAAAGATTTCCGGCTCGGAAGTGACCATCGCCGGGACGGTGAAGGGGGCCGGGATGATCGCGCCGAATATGGCGACGACGCTCTGCTTTTTGACGACCGATGCGGCGATTAGCAAGCCCTTACTGGCGAGCGCCTTAAAGGGTGCGATGGATGGCTCGCTCAACCGGCTCACCGTGGACGGCCATCAGAGCACGAACGACACGGCGATGATTCTCGCCTCGGGACTTGCGGAGAATCGGCCGATCGTGAGCAAATGTCCGCGATATCGGAAATTCGCGAACGTGTTAGGCGAATTGTGCGAGGACCTGGCACAGCAGATGGCGCTGGATGCCGAAGGCGCCACGCGGATGTTCAAGGTCGTCGTTAATGGTGCGGCGACGAAATCCGATGCGGCTAAGGCCAGCAGGGCGGTGGCGGATTACCCGCTTCTAAAGTGTGCGGTTCACGGCGGCGATCCCAATTGGGGCCGGATCATCTGTGCGGTCGGCTCGGTGGGCGTGAAGCTCAATCCGGATAAGCTCTCCTGCAAGCTGGACGAGGTCACCGTTTTCAAGAACGGCGCGCCGGCGAAATTCAACCGGAAGAAAGCGAGCGAGGTCGTTTCCAAGGCCGAGCATACAATTACAGTGGACCTGGGCGTCGGCAAGGCGAGCGATTTTTGCTACGGGTGCGATCTAAGCGCCGGCTACGTACGGATCAACGCTGACTATCACACATAAGTGCCTAAAGTTAAGAGTGACTAAAGTTAAGGTTGCGTATTGCACTTTAGTTCACTTTAGTCACTTTAGAACACTTTAGATCACTTTACGGTTGGTACAGCCGGATGTCATCGATGTACACCGTGCCCGAGCCGCCATCCGATACGATGCCGGATTGACTGCCCAAACCGATGGCGAGTTTGTCCACGTTTCCAAGGTTAACGCCCTGGTCGGCAAAAGCCTGCAACGGGATACGCCACTGGGTCCATGCGTCAATCGTGGCGGCCGCCGGATCGTCGTTGGCCACTACCGCGGGGGCGCCGGAAGCATTGGAGATTGCCACGTAAAGCGGTTCGGCTGAATTGCTGGTAATGCCAATGTCCTGGTGTGCCCATTGACCGCTCACGCTTCCGGTCGTCGTGACGTTCGAGAAGACGGCCTGACACGTTAGGCCCGCATCATGACTGGTCAGCGCCAAGCCGATGTAAACGTTCGAGGCCATCGTGATGTTATGCGGTGTTGCGCCCGCGACCGGCTGCCAGGCGGTGCCGTTGGCCGAGTGGGTCACGGTGAAGTTGCCCCCGTTGTCGCGCTCCAGTTTCACCCAATGCGGTGCGGTAATTCCGGTTTGGTTGTCGCCGAAGCTGCCGGCGTCCGCGATCTCGCGCCCCTGGGAGGCCACGCCGTTCCCAGGCGTGATACACGCGATCGCGTGCTTCGAGCCCGGATCGAGCGTCTCGCGAATCATCACACAGGCCTTGGCCCAGTTGTTCGTATTATCGACGCTCTCGATCCTCGCGGTGATCGAGCCGGCGCCGTTGAGCATCTTATACGCAAAATGGAACTGGTCGGCCATATCCCAGATATCGATGCCCGAGCCGGTCATCGTATAGGTTCCGGCGGGGCCTTCAGTGAAGCTGCCGACGGAGCCGGGCAGGCCGTGGAACCACAGGGACAATGCCCCGACGCCTTGCTCCGTCCAGTCTCGCGGAGCGGTTAAGGTGAGTGAGGCTTGCGAATTTGTCGCGCCGTCGATGTTATTATACAACAGCGGCATCGACTGGCGGCCGCCGTGCACCGTTGTCAACTCGGCGTACGGAGGCAGCAGGTAGCCGACTTGTGAACCATTGTCGGCAAGTCCGAAGCCGTCGATCCAGTGCTGCCAGATCGCCAGCCCCGCGACATCGTCGTCGGTATAGCTTTCAAAGTTTTCCACGAGGAGGTAATCCAGGACCGTGAAGGTCCAGATTGAGCCTTTGCTGATCGTTGCGTCGGCATTGATCTCGTCGATTCGCCAGTAGTACGGTCCGCCGCCCCATTCGACGCCTTCGGGCGGTGTGTAACTGGTCCCGCCCTGACGGCCTCGATAGATGCCCGTCGTATCCGATGTGTCGGCGCCGTCCACCCCGGCTCGATCGGTGCCGAAATAGACGTCATGCTCGGCCGCGAAATCTCCGGGTGACCAGGTCAGCGGGGTGGCATCGGCGATGTACGGAATCGAGCCGTTCCCCGGACTCGGATCCCAGGCCAGATCAAGCTCGCCCCTCATGGTTTCTTTGATTTCGTTCACCGACAGGGCTTTGCTGTAGATCCGCACGTCGTCGATCAAGCCGGCCCAGTTGCGTCCGGTGGCTTGCGCGTTTTCGCCGATTTGGACGCGATAGGTACTGCCGTCGATACTGCCCGTTGTGTTCGCCGAGGCGTCGATGTTGCCGTCCACGTAAAGGATTTTTTGCGTGCCGTCATACACGCCGGCCACATGATGCCATTCGCCGTCATTGACGTTTATCGTCCCGGTGATGTCCGTCGGATCGAGACCCGATGTCCCCCAGGCGATGTTGTCTGTGTTATTCGACCTGTGAAGCCTCCAGGAATTATCACCCTGGGTGACGATCGCCTGCCAGTTCTTGTTGAACTGGTGAACCTTCATCCAGCCCATCACGGTTATGTTGGTGTCGATATTGAAGACGTCATTCGCGCCGCAATCCACAAAGTCGCCAGTCCCGTCGAATTCCAGTGCGCCGCCGACCTGTCCGGGCGCCCATTGCGGATCGCCCTGGAGCGCGCCATGATTGTTTTGTCCGGACCAGTCCACGGCGATGTGACCGTTACCTTCATCGAACTTCCACCAGCCGACAAGGCTTGGGTCGGTGACGGGAATCTCAGGTAAGGTTGTGAAACTCCAGATGTCCCCCGTCTGCACCGTCGCGCCGTCAAATTCATCGACGCGCCAGTAATAGGTCGTATCCGGTTCCAGCGGTCCCGGATCGTAGCTCGTGACGGCCTGGGGTAACGCCCCGGCGGCATTCGCCACTTCGTCCGGATCCGTGCCGAAATACACGTGGTGCAATTTCGCTCTGAGACCGGGCATCCAGCTTAGCGTTGCGTCCGTAGCGATGAACTTGGCGCCGTCGGCCGGGTCCGGATTGAAAGCGATCCGGGAGGGGACGATGAAGCGCCAGACCTCCCCTTTCCAGGGACTGTCCGGATGCGTGTCATTGACCTCGTCGATTCGCCAATAGTAGGTGGTGCCCGGAACGAGACCGTCCGGATAGGCAAATCCGGGAAAGCCGGCCACATAAAATGCCGTCATCTGGTTGCCGCGGAACGTATCGCCGGCGCCCTCATTCACATCGTCGAAATTCTCACCCAGATAGACATCGTGCGAAACGGCAAGAGTTCCCGGCTTCCAGGAAAGGGTTACCCAGGTATCCTCATGAAAGGCACCATCAGCTGGGGCGGGACTATAGGCAGTTGGAAATTCACCTATCATAATCGTTTCAATCTCAGGCTGGGTCAGGATATGGCTGTAGATCCGCGCCTCATCCAAGCTGCCGACAAAGGTTTCACTGCTTTGAGAATCCACGCAACCGATCGTCATGACGGTGGCATCAGCAGTATCTCTAAAAGTAATATTCCCAGTGCTCACTTGCTCGGCATTGATATACTGCACCACAGCACCGTTGTCCCAGGTCATCGCTACGTGAACCCACTCATTCACATAGGCATCGAGGACCCCTGAAGCAGTCACAGCCGTATCTCCGTTTCGAAACTGCAGATCGCCATCTGGCTGGGCCTCCCAGAACCACTTGACATTCGTCCTGGGATCCCAGCCACGGCGCTTACCGAAGATGCCCTGATGGGTGATACTACCATGATCCTCACCCTCCCAGTTGATCCAGATGGCCAGCGTCATGGCATTGTTTTCTGCAGTGGGATCGAGGGCGCTGATCACGACTCGCTCACCGGCCGTGTCGAGACGCACGGCCGAGTCCTTGTAGCCCGGCACCCACTCCACGGCACCACTAAATATTCCATCATTCCCATTACCTGTGATGTCGGCGGCTTCGGTTCCCTGGCCTTCGTCGAATGGCCAATAGCCGATCAATTCCGCCTGAGAGGTACCTGTGCAGAGACCAAGGGCCAACAACATGGCAACAAGCCCAGTCATTATTCGAGACATGATCGTCCTCCTTCAAAAAAGACAATTGGTAACGTTTGCTTGTTGAAAGAACATAAATATGCTCCGTTGAACCATTTTATCATATCGAGCAAAAAGACATTTTGTCAATGGAAAACTTCAGATCATGTATCGGCATATAGGCGGGTGTACTTAAATAGCGTCTGTCCCGAAAACACGCGTGCCAATACAACAGGGCCTATGCCGAATGACTCGTCATAGGCCCTTGATACATATCTTGTTGCTGTTTCACAAAAGCTGCCCATGGCAGCATCGCATTACTGGCTCAACCGGATGTCGTCAATGTACATTGTGCCTGAACCGCCGACGGCGGCGCCGCCATTGCTGCCCAGGCCGATCATGATCTTGTCCACGTTGCCCAGGTTGATGCCCTGATCGGCAAAAGCCTGAAGCGGGACAATCCATTCCGTCCAGTTGTTCACCTGGGCCGCAGCGGGATCGTCATTGGCGACGACCGCCGGGGCGCCGGAACTGTTCGCTACGGCGACATACATCGGATCGCCGGCATTCGCCGAACCTCCCACGAACCAGACGCTCAAAGCGGTGACGCCGGCCTGGGTCCAGTCGCGCGGGGCTGCCAGGGTCTTCGATGCTTCCGAGTTCGTGACGCCGGCTTCGTTCGCGTATAGCAGCGGCATAGACTGCCCGCCGCTGTGGATGATCGTCTGCTCGGCATACGGCGGAACCAGGTAGCCGACCTGCGCGCCGTTGCCGGCGACGCCGAAACCGTCGATCCACGTTTGCCAGATGGCCTCGCCGGCGGCATCGTCATCCGTGTAGCTCTCGAAGTCGTCCACGAGAAGGAAGCTGCCCGTGGTGAACATCCAGACAGGCCCTGCAACCGTATTGCCCTGCGCATCCACTTCATCCACGCGCCAATAGTACGCGGTATTCGCCTCAAGCAGACCGGGATCATAGTTTTCTGCGCCCAGTGCGATGGAGCCTTTATCCTCCGCCGAGCCGGCGCCGGCGCTGCGCACGGATGCTTTGTCCGTGCCGAAGTATAGCTGATGTGACGCGGCGGAAGCCGATGCTGTCCAGCTAAGCACTGCGTTCATCCCCACGTTCGTCGTGCCATACGCCGGTTGCGGATTTCCGACGGCGCCCGGCGTTGTGAAGGTCCAGACGTCGCCTTTGTGAGTTTCGACAATGTCGAATTCATCAACCCGCCAATAGTACACTTTTTCAGCCTCGAGCGCGCCGGGATCGTAGGTCGTCAGACCCTGCGGGGATCCTCCGGCGGCGTTGTCCACATCGTCATAATTATCGCCGAAGTAAACGGTATGCAATTTGGCGCCATAGCCGGGAGTCCAGCTAAGCTGCGTGTCCAGTTCAACAAACTCCGCGCCGTCCGCCGGAACGGGGTTGTACGCGGTCTTGGGAGGAATCGAAAAGCTCCAAATGTCCCCTTTCCAGGGACTGTTGGGTTCGTCCGGGTTAACCTCATCGATCCGCCAGTAATATGTCGTGCCCGGAACCAGACCATCCGGGAAAGCGAAACCCGGGAAGCCGGCTACATAGAAATTTTCTGCCTGATTACCTCGGAAGGTATCTGCAGCGCCGTTTTCCACGTCTTCGCGATTGTCGCCTAAGTACACGTCATGCGAGACGGCTTTCGCTCCCGCCACCCAGGACATGTTCACCCAGGTATCCTTGTGGATGGCACCGTCCGCCGGACTCGGAGAGGAGGCGTAAGGCCAGGGTTCCCCCGATCCCTGCATAGCACCCACAAGTTCAGCGGGACTCAGCGCCTTGGTGTAGAGCCGCACGTCGCTCAGACGACCTTGCCAAACCTCAGCGGGCGCCGCATCGCCGCCCATGTAGAAAGGATTTGGATCCATCGTTTTGGTGACCGTGTTGGTCATAAACACCTCGCCGTTGCGGTAGTAGGTCAGGTCCGGCCCGTCCTTGACGACGGTATGGTATATCCATTCGCCGCCGGGGATCGAATTGTAATTAATCCCTTGCTCATAAGCTCCGTCGTCATTGTAGAACTCGAACCGTGTCGGTGTGAACTTACAAAACTGAAGCGGGCTCTGTGTGCCCCCGTTACGGTTGCCCAGGATTGTGTCGTTGTTCGTGGCTTGAGCAGGATCCTGGTAAGCCCAGAAGGTCCACGTGAAATCAGTGGTCAAGCCTATGGCCGGGATGATCAGGTCGGTCTCGATAACACAGCCCGTGCTGTCGTTACCGTTGGAGCTGAATACCATATCGTGGTCCGGATCGGTGTACCAGACCGAACCGTTCGGGCCGAGGCCGCCGCTGTCCGGGTAGGCGATCGTGCCATGGTTGCCTTTGCCGGACGAGTCCATCGCCGTATCTCCGGCGCCGTCGTCCAGCTTCCACCAGCCAAGAAGGTCGGGGTCCTGAGCATGAGCGAGACCCGTTAGAACCAGGCTCAGCAGCAGAACAAAAGAAATACAATGAGTCAGTTTTTTACACATAATGCGCCTCCTTCAAATAGAATGATTCATGATTTACTATACGTTCACAGGTTACGGCTCA
>Ga0272442_10003535_pt1 | contig 21893 bp, 5 predicted proteins | sample SSMForm2O_FD_200262 | JGI IMG/M metagenome (GOLD analysis project Ga0272442, IMG submission 200262) | Marine sediment archaeal communities from Little Sippewissett salt marsh, Falmouth, MA, United States - SSM-Form-2O | ecosystem: Environmental > Aquatic > Marine > Wetlands > Sediment ... | reverse complement strand
CAATGAGGTCGTAGTCGCCTCGGCGGTCGTCACCGCCTTTACGGACGACTTCGAAACCGATCTGGGCTGGACCATTTCCGGCGGAACCTGGGGCCGTGGCACGCCCACCGGCGGCGGCGGTGAATACGGCAATCCCGATCCCACCAGCGGTCATGACGGATCGGCCAGTGTCTACGGATATAATCTTAACGGCGATTATGAAAACAGCATGTCGGAACAGCACCTGACCAGTCCGGCTATCGACTGCTCTGAAATCGCCAATGCCCATCTCAAATTCTGGCGCTGGCTGGGTGTGGAACAGCCGTCATACGATCATGCCTATGTCCGAATCAGCACCGACGGAAGCACCTGGAATACCATCTGGGAAAATGGCGGAACCATCGAAGATAGCCAGTGGTCACAGATGGACATTGACATTTCCGATTATGTCGATGGACAGCCAACCGCCTACATCCGCTTTACGATGGGCACCTCCGACGGATCATGGCGCTACTGCGGCTGGAATATTGATGACCTCGAAATCAGCGGTTATGTCTGCTATGAAAACCGCCCCTACATCTCGACCAGCGAGGTCCCGGACTGGACTGTGGGACAACCGCTCTCATTGCAAATGGAAGCCTTCGGCGGAACCGGTGACCACACCTGGACCGACAAAAACAATGACCTCGCCGGCACCGGCCTGACTCTCTCGTCCGAAGGCCTGCTTTCGGGAACACCGACTGCCATCGGCGAGATTACATTTACCGCGCAGGTGGTTGATGAAGCGATGGAAACCGATGACAAGGGATTCACCTTTACCATCAATGAAACGGTAGCCATTGCGACCGTCGACCTGCCCGAATGGACGGCCGGAATATCCTATTCTCAACAGTTATCATGCACCGGCGGGACGGAACCGCTGATCTGGAGCGACAAAAACGCCGAACTCGACGGCACCGGCCTGACCCTCTCCGAGGATGGTCTGTTGTCAGGGACACCAGTCGCTGGAGCGGTCAGTTTCACCGCATTGGTTACCGATCATGCCGGCGTTGCGGACGAAGAAGTCTGCTCATGCACGATCAATCCTGCCGTGACTATCACCACCGAAACGCTCCCGGAGTGGACCTCGGGACATGATTTCCTGATGATGCTGACCTGCGACGGCGGAACCGGTGAGCTGGAATGGGAAGATAAACACAGTAATCTGATGGGCACCGGACTGGTCCTCCGTGACGACGGACAGTTCTGGGGAATTCCCGACACCACCGGAACACTGATCTTCACGGCCGCCGCCCATGATGCCCTGAATTCCTCGGATGAAAAAGAACTCAGCATCACCATCAATCCGGCGATATCCATTCTAACCTCATCCCTCCCCTCCTGGACCGTCAATCAGGCCTATTCCAGACCGTTATCGGCATCCGGCGGAACCGGCGAACTGGAATGGTCGGTCAAGGACAACGGTCTTGACGGCACCGGGCTGAGCGTCTCCACGGATGGTCATGTTGTCGGAACGCCAACTGTGGATGGTTCCCTGGTGTTCACCGTGGTGGCAACCGATGAAACCGGTGCTGATTCCGAAAAACAGTTATCACTGACGATTAATCCTGCCGTGGCAGTCGACAATCTCCTGCTCGGTAACTGGACCGCGGGCCATGCCTACTCTCATCAGATGACTTGCACCGGCGGAACCGGATCCAAAGCCTGGAGTGATAAGAATAGTGATCTCGACGGCACCGGACTGACCCTCTCCTCCGCCGGCCTGCTGACTGGAACACCGGATGAGGGCGAAGTCAGCTTTATCGCCGTAGCGACTGATCAAACCGGATCATCCGATGAAAAGAGCTTCGGCTTTACGGTCAATCCGGCAGTGGCCATCCAAACCGAGACCCTCCCCGGAGCCAGTACCGGTGAGCCATATTCGCAACAGCTGGCCGTCACCGGCGGCACCGGCACCAAAACCTGGACCGATAAAAACGGTGACCTCGATGGAACCGGCCTGACCATATCCGCAACCGGTGAGATTTCCGGCACGCCGACGGTAACCGAAGCAATAACCTTTACCGCCAAAGCCGCCGATCAAATCGGGGCATTCGACGAACAGGTGCTGACCATCGACATTAACGCCCCGCTGGCGATCGATACCGAAAACCTGCCCGACTGGACGGCCGAAGTGGCCTACAGCCAGCAGTTGCAGGCCATTGGCGGAGTCGGTGAGTACACCTGGACCGACAAAAACGGCGATCTCGACGGAACCGGATTGACTCTCTCAGCATCAGGACTGCTGGCGGGAACTCCAACTGTTACCGGACTGCTCGAATTCACCGCGATGGTGACCGATCAGGCCAAGGCCTCGGTTGAACAGGCCTACGAAATCACCGTCAACGCCGCTGTAGGAATTATCGACGAGTCTCTGCCGAATGGTGTTGTCGATGAACCATACAGCGTCCAGCTAAACGCCTATGGCGGCACCGGAACCAGAAGCTGGACCGACAAAAACAGTGATTTGGCGGCCTACGGTATGGCGCTGTCAACGGCGGGTCTTTTGACCGGAACCGTCAGCGAAGAAATAACCGTCAGCTTCACCGCTCTCGTTGCCGATCAGGTCGGCTCATCCGATGAGCAAGCATTCAGCTTCGCCTTCGGCCCCGCCTACGTGTGCGGCGATGCCAATGACGATGAAGACGTCAATCTGCTCGATGTCCTCTACCTGATTGATTACCTCTACGGTGAACCGCAGGGACCGGCGCCGAATCCAATAGAAGCCGGCGATGCCAACGGTGATAGTAACCTGAATCTGCTTGACGTGCTTTATTTGGTTGATTATCTCTACGGTGTCCCCCAGGGACCGGATCCAATCTGTCAGTAGAAGATAACATATAGTATACAACAACGGGGTTGGCCTGCCAACCCCGTTATTTATTGTAACAAGCATACAGAACCATTATAAAATTGTAATCGACAAAATACTTTCAATTGCCAAATATCAATCCGAACATTTCGCCCCTCTCCCTCGTCATAGTAAATAGTCACCAGGTGATCGATTTATATTATGCTGTCGAAAATTACTATCACAAAGGAAACAACATGAAACATTCATGGCGACTTGTAGTACTATGTATTGTTGCTATTATAGCAGGAGGATGTGATTCGATGAATACTCAGCTAAACGCGGAAAACGAAAAGAAACAGATACGCACCGTCATCGAAAACAACATCGGCTGGGCGGCAACCAAAGATACGGCAACGATGTACGGTACCTTTGCCCAGGATGACGACCTGTTTTATTTCTGCCCCCGTGATGATGGTACGATTCACGGATTCGACGCCGTCAAAAAGCTGACCGAGGGATTCTTCATGCACGAAGATTTCAAGGCCATTCGCTACGAAGTCAAAGACCTGCACATCAACTTGTCCCGGTCCGGCGACGTCGCCTGGTATCACTGCCGCCTAGATGATTACAACGAATGGCAGGGCCAGCCCGCCAACTGGGAGGATGTGCGCTGGACCGGCGTGCTGGAAAAACGCGACGGCAACTGGGTCATCGTGCAAATGCATTTCTCATTCCCAACCGACCGGGAATAACAAAGATATTTGGCTTGCTTGATCTCCACAATGGCGATTATCGTCTTGAATTTATGATGAATTGTCAAGCTACCGCCCCAAAACGAAACTTGTCGAGATAAAGATAGTTACCCAATATCGAAATATCTCGCTTGACAAATGGCATCCCAATTAGTAACTTCTTATTGGTGTTCGGGGCCTGAGCACACCCCCAATTGGCAATTTGAATTTATGCATCTCGGCAAAAATCTGAAATAAAATCGTTTTTGTTGACGGTAACATATACTTACTTGGTTACATATTGTATTTCTGACCGCTGATGCAAAAAGTAAATTGGAGGGGGTGATAAGTCATCACCTGAGCGATGCCGTTTCATGCAAGTCATGATGGAACCGGTATCGACAATATTGAGTCGCGGTTGTTAAACCAAATCTAAAACGTATCTCGTACGCTTTCAAAACAACACGTTTCTCTTATAACCGCAACTACTTGCACCAGGCGTATTTTATAAATCACTATCAGTCAGTAAACCATATTCCGGGAGGACCAATGAGAGCCTATCGTATTTTCGCTGTCTGCCTCGCCGCGTTGTTGTTAATCGGTGGGGTTCAGGCCGGCGTTATCGACGTCAGTCAATCCGTGCCAATTACCGACAACGCCAATTACGACCGCAACCCGTCGATCACCACCGACGGTAGCATGTATTGGCTTTTTTACACCAGGGGCGATGATGTTTCCACCGACGGCGTCCGTGGTGGCGGATATAACCCCGATGCTGACACCTATGTCGTCTATTACAAAACCGCCGCAACCCTGCCCGACCTGGCCGGGGCAACCGAAACCAAACTCGACCTGTCCCAAACCGCGCGACCCGCGAATTTCACCCAGCGCGTGGTTTCCGCCGTATATTTCGACGGCAACCTGTACGCCTTTGTTTCCAGCGGCCAGGACGGAGTTAATCGTGGCCTGTATTACTATAAATTCGACGGAAGCAACTGGAGCGGGCCGGTGGAATTGATCGCGGATGCCACCGCGCGCGGCGGACATGTCAATGTCGCCGGCGACGCCAACCGGGTCTATCTTGTCTGGGAATCAAGCGATGGTAGCTCCGACTGCTATACCTGGGACGGCACCACGCTCAATTCCAAAATTGACATCAGCAACGGCAACCAGCCCAAACTGACGGTATTCACCGGTGCCAAGGATATTGCCGTGCTCTACGTGGTCAATATCGAGGACGGAACCGGCGATATCGAGGTCTTTCAGGCAACCGCCGATCCCCAGCCCGCCTTCGGCACGCACTCCACAGCCATCCCCGGCGGGGGATTTTATGATCCCTGCATCTTCAACGACGGAACCAACCTCTATGTCATCTCGGCCCCGTATGTCCCGGCCGACCGCCAGTATCTGGTGCAGACCAAATCGGTTGGCACATCCGCAACCTGGGCAACCGCCCGAACCGTCTGCTATGGCGGCCATAGTGGCGTCGAATGGTGGGATTACTGGCCCTGCGGCGTCTACGATGGCAGTCATGCCTGGGTCTTTTTCACCACGGAAACTGACAACGGCCCGGCTTTCAGCGATGGCGAAATCGCCGCCGTAATGATGGACTGGGATCTGTCTCATGATCATTATTTCTATATCAAAAACGCCGCCGCCCTGGCGGCAACCGGTGACGAGGTGCAAATCGCCGACGGAACCTACACCGAATCCGCCATTGCCATCACCAACGGCATTACCATCAGGGGCGCCAGCCGAACCGGCGTGATTGTCGCACCGGCGGTCGAAAACGACTGGTGTTTTCAGTACCAATCCGACAACACCACCGTCACCACCATGACCATCGACGGCGCCGCCAACACGGATTTAAGCGCCGGCAACCACTTTCTCGCGGGCGTCAGCCCGGGTACCGGTGTGGTGGCAGACAATATCCATGTCGAAGATGTCACCATCCGCAACGTTTATAACTATGCCGTCAGTCTCGGCAATCCCTCCAAACCGAATGCCGAAGGCTTGCTAATCGCCGATTGCGCCGTGGAAAACGTGGAAGCATACCACGGACTGCGCTTCAAATTCGGCAACGGTGAAATCCGCGACAATACCGTCCAGGCCGGACCATATTACGGCATCGACAACGAATACGGCCACGCCGAGATTCACGACAACACCGTTTCCGGTGGATATCTCTCAATTGTCACCTTCACCGATTATACCAATCCCGGCTATGACAAAGGATACATGCACGCCACCGGCAATACCGTCACCGACGTGAATTACGGCATTGTCGTTCAGGGAGACGGGATCATCACCGACAACGATGTCACCGTGACCGTCGACGGCGGTATCGGCATCTGGTCCGCCAGTGATTTGTACACGGTCGGCGATGTGAACGACATCACGTTCGCCGGTAATACTATCGACCTGAACTGCAACGACGGACTGGGATTTAATATGTGTAATACCCAGGCCGGTAGCATGCTGGGCGGCCCCGGAACCGGCGACCGCAATATCGTTTATGCCCCGGCCGCCAAGGCCAGTCCCGGAACCAGAACCTTTTATAATAATATCGGTATACCTGAAACCCGGTTTCCCGAAGGATCAAAAGACATCAAGGGAAGCGGCAGTATCGGGATTCTGGTGTGGTGGTGTCAGGATAATCACCCCCTCACCATCCAGAACAACCTGATCGAATGCGAGGGCAACAATACTGCAATCTGGCTGTATCGCAACCCGGCCACCGCGGCCCCGGTTGCACTCGGCAATGAACTGACCGCAACCACCGCGGTCTCGACCGATCCCAGCGAGGGAGCGGGCGTGTTCGTAACCGATGACGGTAGCTATGTCGGCGAGGGGGGCGGCGACAGCTACGCCGATATCCGGCAGAATATAATTACCGGATTTGTCAACGGCGTGTCGGTCTACCGCAATCACGGCGACAATGTCGAAGCGACCGTGTTTAACAATAATCTGGCCGGCTATACCGGACTTGCGGTCAGCAACAAAACCGGTTTCGACCTCGACGCCTCCGGCAACTGGTGGGGAAGTAACGATGCCGCGGTTATTGCCACCGCAGTCAGCGACAGTGTCGACTACACCCCCTGGCTGGACACCGATACCGAAGATGCGACAACCGGCGCCGACCCGGGATTCCAGGGCGATTTCTCGACCCTGTGGGTCGATGATGACTCCCCGCAGGCCGGGACCGCCACCCGGATTCAGGAAGGTGTCGACCTGGTAACCGGAAGCACTGTCAATGTGCTCGACGGTTCCTATGGCGCCGACCCGGTGACCGGACAAGGAGTATACATCACGACCGAAGGTATCTCCCTGATCGGCCAGTCACAGACCGGAACCATTATCGATGGAACCATCGGTGGGGTCGGCTCCTCCGCCGCCTTCTGGCCCAAGGGCATCCATGTCGAAGCCCAAAATGTAACCATTCAAAATTTCACCGTTAAAGACTTCACCGGCGATCTGGTATCAACCGGCGGCTATGGAGTCGTGCATCGCGACTACGCCCACGATGACCCCGGTGAGGGATATATCTTCTACGATGCGTGTACTGTCGATCATATTACCGTCAGGGATTGCTATTCGGCGATTTACGCCCTCTGCTTCACCAACCTGACCGTAACCGGGTGCGACCTCGATGACAACCTGTCCGACGGCATGTTTATCGCGCGCGGCTCCGATGGTGCCGTCATCCACGACAACACCGTCACCAATTCCGGCGATCACGGTATCTGGGTTGGCTATTCCTGGACCGCCGTTCTGCCGTCGAATGACGCCCAGATCTACGACAACGATATCGACGGTACCGAAGAAGGTGGCATCAGTTTTGTCGCATCGGACAACGCCGAGATTTACGGCAATACCATTACCAATTCCGCCGGTGCGGGATGGTCGGTCGGAGCCCTGAGTCTCAAGGACGGCCCGACCAATGTCAACGCCCATGACAATACTATCATTAACAATTCCGGAACCTGGAATGGCTACAGTGGGACGGGGAACGGAGTCGGAATCGATGGCGCCGCATCAGGTATTACCCTGTTCCACAACACCATATACGGCAACAGCGGGTATGGAGTGTTTAATTCCTCCAGCAAGGGACTCGACGGACTCTGGAATAATCGCCTGGTGGAAGACGGGATCTCCCCTGCCGCACCCGACTCACCCGCCCGCGACGCCAAGGCCCCGGTCATGGCCGAGCAGAATTTCTGGAATGTATATACCTGTAACGAGGTCTCCGCACAGGTTTCCGGCGACGTTGACTTCGATCCCTGGTGCAACGCCGACTTTTCCTATTGCAGTTTCTCCTGCGATGTCGTGGAAGTCTGGGTCGATGACGACTGGGTCGGCTCCTCGTCGGGCGACAACGTTGGCACCGACCTGTACTACGGGTATAATGCCTTCGCCCAGATTCAGGAGGCTATCGACAGTGTCGTGACCGGCGGCATCGTGCACATCATGAACGGGACTTACACCGAACAGGTGCATATCGACAAATCCGGGCTGACCATTTTCGGCGAGGACGTTGACGGCGTCGTGGTAACGTCTCCGGCCACCCTGACCGCGTCGTACCCGTCCGGCACCTATACCAACTACCCGATCATTTTTGGCGACGGCGTGGACATCTCCATCTCCGGCCTGACCGTCGATGGCGACAATCAGGGCGAGGCAAACTATCGCTTCGTTGGTATCGGTTTCTATAATGGCGGCGGTTCCCTGACCGATATCAAGATATTCAATGTCATGAATAGCACTTTCAGCGGACAACAACACGGCGTCGGTATTAGTTCCCACAATGACACCGGCGGGCCTTATGACATTACCCTGGATAACGTGCTGGTCGATGATTTTCAGAAAACCGCCATCGCACTCAACGGAGCCGGTCTGACCGTCGACCTTGACGACGTTACGACTATCGGTGAAGGCCCCACCGGCGTTACCGCGCAAAATGGCATTCAAATCGGCACCGGCGTCAGTGGCACTGCCGACAACTGCGACATCAGCCTGGTGAACTACACCGGAGAAACCTGGACCGCGACCGGCTTGCTGGTATTCGGCGAACTCAATGCCGTCGGCATTGATATCGACCAGTGCCAGACCAGTGTCTACGTTCAGGATGGGAACGCGGTTTTCGCCGATGGTTCGATCACCAATCCGGTCGGCGACGCCTTCATATCATACAGTACTGCACCCAAAGCGACCGGGGGTGATATTCCCCTGCGCTATGTCGCTCAACCGTTTGATGAACAACCGCCGGCGCCCGACAAGGCCCCCGTGGCCGTAACCATCTCCGGGTGCACTATCACCGGTACCGGTGCGGCTGAAAGCTACGGGGTGTATGCCTATGCAACCGGTCCGGTGACGTACACCGTAACCAACAACTTCTTCAGTAATTTCACATATCCAATCTCAACCTGGGAAGTCGGAGGAACCGTAACCTCCGCCATCCATGCCAACAGCATTACCGCCTGCGATTACGGCATGGCCACCAATGCCGTCGCGGTACAGGATGCCGGTGGCAACTGGTACGGCACCTCTGTACCGGCTGATGTGGCCCTGATGATTGACGGCAACATCGACTATTCCCCGTGGCTGGCCGACGGGACCGATACCGAACCGACCACCCCGGGATTCCAGACCGACTACAGCGGTTTCTGGGTGGATGATGACAGTCCGCAGTCAGGATCGGTGTTACATATCCAGGAGGGTATCGATGATATCGCCGACGACGGAACCGTTACGATCGCCGAGGGAGTCTATGCCGAAAATATCATCATCGATCATCCCCTGACCCTGCTTGGCGAGGATGGCGCGAAAGGCCTGGCCGACATCAACCCCGGAACCGGTATCGGTGTGGATATTCAATCCGGCGATGTGATCGTCCAGAACCTGACCATCCATAACTGTGCCAGCGGAATTCAGGCCTATTTCACCCAGGCCGAATACCAGGTCGATTTCGGCTTCCAGAATATCCAACTGCTGAACAACGAAATCTATGGCATCACCAATGGAGCCTGGGGTTTCGCTATTGCCCTCGGTACTGAATCGGAGCGCTACAATTCCGATGATCCGCTTGGCATCTATGATCCGGCCCTGACCGATCTGCTCGATTTCTCCGGACTGGTCATCAGCGGTAACGACCTCCACAACACCACCGGTGCCACCATGCTGATCCAGTCCCTGCGCGCCCACGACCTGACCCCACTGGATATTTCCGGAAACACCGTCCAGTACAGCGATATGAGCGCCATCTGGATCGATGGAGCCTGGGATCTGAATCTTGACGGCAACGAGCTGTCAAGCAATGCTAACGGCATTTTCCTGAGCAATTACGGTGACGGCTATTACGAGGGGACTGAGGCCAACGCCTTTGACCCTAAAAATATCACCGTCGCTAATAACACCATAACCGGCAACAGCTCCGTCGGCATTGCCCTCTACGACGGGTACCCGGCGGAGATCGAGGTCGACCATAACACCATTACCGCCAACGGCACCGCGTTTTATAATTACCTGCCCTCCCCGGCGGACGCGGAGCAGAATTACTGGGGGACTATTACCTGCGACGCCATCACCGTCATGATGAGCGGCAACGTCGATTTCGATCCCTGGTGCAATGCCGATTTCTCATACTGCGGCTTCACCTGCAACGTCCCTGAAGTCTGGGTTGATGATGACTGGGTCGGAACGCCGACCGGCCAGGATCTCGGCTCCGGCATGTATTTCGGATACAATGCTTTCGAGACTATCCAGAACGGTGTCGACGGCGTTGACGAACTTGGTATCGTGCACGTCTACTCCGGCACCTACAAGGAACAGGTTGCCGTTAACCGGTCCATGACCCTCGACGGCATCGGTCAGCCGGTCCTGCGTCCCCCGATGGGCACCATTGCGACGTATACCATCGAGGAAAGCGATGCGGTCCTTGAACCGCTGTTGTTTGCATACGGCGGAACCGACGACGGCTCTGGCAACATCACCGGCACCGGTACGATTGAAGTGACCATTTCCGGCTTTGTCATCGATGGCGACAACATGGGCTCCGCCAATCGCTACGTCGGCATCCTTGCCCGAAACTGCCTGGCCTCGGAAATCAGCAATAATAACCTGTATGAACTGCTGTACTATACCGGCCTGCCGCAAACCTTCGGTATCATGGTCTACGGCAATTCCAATGTCCTTATCGACAACAATACCGTTAACGACTGGACCCGAGGCGGTATTGGCGCCAACGGCGACGACGGCCCTCTGCCCGACCCGACCGTTACCGTCACCGGCAACACCGTCGTCGGCGAGGGACCGCTTGATACCGGCAACTGGGCCCAGAACGGCATCCAGATCGGATACGGCGCAACCGGGTCCATCACCGGCAACGAGGTTTCCGACATCAAATACATCCCGACCGACTGGTCGGCTTCGGGACTGGTATTGTTCTATCCTTCCGGAAGCGTCACCATCGCCGGCAATACCGTGCATGATGTCGAAGGTGCACTCAATGCCTACTACTGCGACGACCTCCAGCTCATCGGCAACAATGTCTTCACCGAGAACGAGTTTATCCTGGTGCTGGGTGGAAGTGATGCCGTCATTGCCGAAAACACCTTCACCGGTAACGGCCAGGCTCTCTACCTCGCCGATGCCGTGGGAACGTCAATCACCGCAAACGCCTTCACTGGCAATGACTATGCTATCCTGGCCGACGGCGCCGCCGCCAACCTGACTTTCACCGGTAACGACATCACCGCCAGTGTCGAATGTGCGGTGTATGTCGATGAGTACGACGGCTACGAACCGACCGGAATCGTCATTAACGAAAACAACATCAGCGGCAACGCCTACGGCGTCAATAACCTCGTGACCGATATGGTCAACGCCATGGGCAACTGGTGGGGCGATGTCTCCGGCCCGACCCTGGGAACCAAAACCACTCCCCCCGGTCTCCCGTCCCTGCCACAATTTGCCGATCTGGTGGACCGCGATCATGACCGGCCCCTGCGGACTATGACCGGATTGCCAACCGCATCGACCGCGACTGCGAAAGCCGATGATTCCAGGGGCATTGGCGATGCCGCCTCCGCCAACGTCGACTACTCACCGTGGTGGGGCGCCAATTATGTCACCGATCCGCACACCTCTCCCTGGCAGTGGTATCTGGATTACTCCAACAATTCCGCCATCCAGGAAGCGGTCGACATGTCTGCCGACGGTGACTTCATCAACGTCCTCGACGGCTCCTATCAAATCCCCGTCGATATCGATGGACGCGCCGACCTCACCATCCAGGGCCAGAGCAGGCTGGGAACCATCTTCTATCCCACCACCGCCCTCGGATGGAATGTCGCCTCATATGGCTCCTCCCGCACCGCCGCGGTGCGCGTGGTAAATTCTACCGGCATCACCTTTACCAACATGTCGTTTAATTTCGATCTGGTCAAAGGTAACAACGTTGCCGGTATCCTGTACTGGTCATCGGAAGGCGAAATCTCAAACAACAACCTGACCAATATGAATGTCCCCGATGGCGACGGTGGGTATTACGAACTCACCTGCTATTTCCGCGCCCCCGATCCCGACTATTCACACGGCGACCGCGCCCATATCGACGTTCTCAATAACACCTTCACCGAAACCGGGCGGCTTGGCGTGGTCACCCACGATTATGTCGATGTCCTGATCGAGGGCAACACCTTTGACAAAGTCGCTGATGATTTCGGATATGCGCTGGAAATCGGATCAATGTCAACCGGCGTCATCCGAGGCAACGAGTTCAGTAATTACGATACCTGGGCCGCGTCCGATCGCTCCGCGTCGGGTGCCATCTACGTTGAGAATGCATATACGGCCAGTGTCCCAACCCTCACCAAAACCGTCGTTATCGAAGATAACATCATCTCCGCCTGCCAGATCGGGCTGATCGTCGGCAATGAATTTATCGGATTTGCCGGCGACGTTGATATCGATGCAACCATCACCGGCAATACCATCAACGACAACACCACCACCGGCTCCGAAAGTAGCGGCGGCATTCTGCTGGTCGATGCCGACAAGGCCGCCGGTTCATCCGTACAAGCCCTTATCGACGACAACGAAATCGTCAACAACGGGGATTACGGATTGTACATGTATATCCCGACCTCGGCCGCCGGCGATTTGAACCTGACCATGACCAACAATGCCGTTACCGATAACACCACCGGCATCGTTGTCAAGGATTACGGCCAGATTGGTGCCAGCACTTTCGCCCTGATGATCCACCGCAACCTCTTTGATAATGCCCTGAACGCTGAAGACGACGCGGCTGGCGGGTACTGGGATGACGGCGTCTCAGTCGGAAACTGCTGGAGCGACTTCACCGGCGAACCCGGCGATCCCTACATCATTTCCGGTAATGCCGGCACCATCGACCGCTATCCCAATGTCGACTGCGGCAACACCTGCGACTGCGTGCCCGGCGATGCCAACCATGACGACGCCTATAACCTGCTCGACATTCTCTACCTGATCAGCTATCTCTACGGTGATCCGCATGGCCCCGAACCGATCCCCTATGACACCTGCTCCGGTGATGCCAACCTCGACTGCACCGTCAACCTGCTTGACGTATTGTATCTGATCGACCATAAGTACGGCACCCCGCTCGGTCCCGCACCGGGCAACTGCATCGCCTGGACCAACAATTGCGGTCTTCCCATCCGCGAAATCATCGCGATCGAGACTGATAAACCGGCCGCGACCGAAACTTCAACCCAACCGGCCACAATTGTCCATTCGGCTCAAAGTCACCGCTAAGAGCCGCGAGTAGTACATACCAAAGGGCCCGTTTCAAACGGGCCCTTTTTTGTTACCGGTACTGTCATTTCGGATGAGTCGCGCGTCCCACGAAAAAAGGCCGGTCGCAACCGGCCCTTTCTCGGATATGTACGGATGTTATTTCAAAAGACTCAATTTCTTGGTGCTGGTGAAACTGCCCGCCTTGAACTTGGCGAAATAAATACCGCTGGCGGCACTGCCGCCGTTGGCATCCGTACCATTCCAAACAACCTCATGACGCCCCGCCGTGAGCCGTTCGTTGATAACGGTCGTGACTTTCTGTCCCAGGATATTATATATCTCGAGACGTACCGCAGCATCTTCCGGTAGTGCGAATGAAAACGTCGTCGCCGGGTTGAACGGGTTCGGATAGTTCTGGTTGAAAACGAAATCCTTCGGTAGCAGTGAATTGTCATCAACCTTCACCACCTGCGTGAATCCGTCACCGTCGACCGCCATCGCCGACATAATCGAAACCTTACCCTCGAATTTCAACACCTGGCCCGGTTCGATCATTAGGTTTCCGTTGACATCAAACAGCGCAACCCGGCTGGAGTTATTGTCGTGACCGGAGAAAATTTCCAACCCCAGTTGGCTCAGGCAGGTGGGCGATGATGGGATTTTTCCTTCCACTTCAACCTCAAGCGCCATGATCTCGGCCTCGGAATTCAATGTCAGGATGGTATATCCTTCCGAAAATTCCGTGTCCAGCGAAAGCATCGTGCTTTCGGACATTTTAACCATGGTTTCACAGTCGCACGGAGCCGGCCCGGACATATACAAATAGCTGATCATAAAGGTCACGTCGCTCATGTCGATCCCGGGATCGCAGTTAATGTCACCTGATTCCATCGGATTCGGTGGCGGGCCTCCTTCGAATAAGTATGCTATCAAATAATCAAGATCAAGGCTGTCCACTATCCCGTCATAATTGACATCCCCGCAAATAAAGAAACTGCAATCGCCCATTTCAGACGGACCAACAAAGTCCAGCGTGCGATTGTATCGCCACTGCCTGACCGGGGCCTTGCACGGGTCATACTCGGCCCCCGCAAAATTCATGAATACCAGTTCCGCTTTTGATGTAAGCACGGTAATATCCACATTACCGTCCTGCGACATATCTCCGATCAGGGGCACGTTTCTTATATGTGAACTGTCAGAAGCATTCAGAGTTATCGGATAACCCTCCTTCACATTCCCATTATGATCGAAGGCCAGCAGTTTTTCACCCGGTGTGGTAAACCACAAATCAGCCCTGGTAATCTGAAGAATGTCAATCCAGCCGTCAGCATCGATATCGGCCAGTAATGGATAATTGGCGATGGTCGGATATGGGAACGTCCTGACAAAGCCGTCACTGCCCGGGACATACGGCGTCCCGTCAATGTTCCAGATATACAGATGCGAATAATCCATGTCATAATACGAGCTGACATATTCGAGCTGGCCGTCGTTGTCGATATCTCCAAACATCGGCGTGGTCGGCACATAAAACGCATCGATATTCATCTGATGCGGCCAGCCGCTCTCAACAACCAGGTTTTCATCAAGCGCCCAAACCCAATGTCCGCTGTTGGAGAGCCTGCCCGTGATAATAATCTCCAGCTTGTCGTCACCATCAATGTCATAGAACGACATTGTGGCGAAAGAAAAAGACTCTTCGTTCGTACTGAGACCGATACTATTGAGGACATTTCCGTAACGATCCACCTCTCGAATTAATCCGTCGTTTTGATCATACAGACTGACCGTTCCGTCGTTTTCAAGATCGGCGGCAAGAAGATGGTATGTATAATCCCGAAGTGGCGCCACCTCGGTATCGGTCACTTCCAGCACAAAATTGGAATGTCGCGATCGATACTCACCCCACACCAGTTTATGGAACAGGAAAAAACCGTATATTTCATCGATTCCGTCGTTATCGATGTCCTTTAATGATATGTAATTCGTATTATTATCGGTATTTCCAATAAGGGGCGAAAAGACATATAGCGGCGTATCCAGTTGTATGGCAAAATCCCCTCCATCCGAGCGATAACCCCAGATTGTCGAAGTCTCCAGGTTCACTCCCACGAAATCGTCGATCCCGTCTCCATCCAGATTACCAACCGCAATGGGGATACGGTAATCGCCATCAGGTACGGTCGGGACATTGATTGTCTTCTCACTTCCGTTGATATTGTAGAACTTTATCCCTGACATGGTCCCGATGATATATTCATTCAGCCCGTCATTGTCGATATCGCCATAGGTCGGAACCAGCGAGCCCGAAGCTCCCAGATTGACCGTCCAGTTGTCACCGACATATGAGGGATCGACATACACCACCACCGTATCCGTCGCTACCAGGCCACTTACCCAGTAAGTCCGTAGCCGTAGCACATAGTCGCCGATCGGCAGACTGCTGGTATACCAGGTTGCCAACTCTTCATCATACTTGGGAATGGTTCCGTAACCGATTTCTTCCCACTGTGACTCGCCAACCGGTCTGAAATCGACACTGTAACTTTCATACGAGACCGAATATGAACTACCGATAATCTTCGCTTCATAACAAACGGTGTCGGTCTCGGACGGCGATGTAATTTCCGCGACCTGGGCCGGATTCAGGTAAAACGTCACCATATCCATATGATCGTCGCCAACCCGCAGTCTGATCGTATACTGCCCGATCAAACCGCCGGTTATCCACGTCCCCAGTATGTAATTATCGGAAATCGGTGTCGTCGATGTTGTGATTTCAATCCACTCCGTCGGGTTGTCACCCGCACCGTATTCGACCGTATACGATTCAAAATCGGCCCCGTCGGCGATACCGGAAATGATTACATATCCACCCAGCGTTTCATGCCATTTCGGAAAATCTATCTTGGCCCGAACCGCCGGAGCGTTTTGCAGGGTCTGTCCCAGATCGACCCGGCCGTACCCGCTGTACATATCCCACCCGGGAAGATTCGCCCCATTGCCATACGGATCGACATAATCATACGCGGACTGCTCCAATATATCCTGGGCAACATCCGGTTTGACCCCCGGTGAAACCGCACGCAGATAGGCCGCCACACCGACCACCGTCGGACAGGCCATGCTGGTGCCGGAAGCGATATAATACGTCGAATCATAAATGTGAACGATTGGCTCACAATCCTCTGCATACATATCGGTGTAATCCGCCCTTAGCGACAGCATCGCAAGTCCTGGTGCTACAATGTCGATGTGATTGCCATAGGTAGAGAAGGATGTCACCTGGTCCTGATCGTTGGTAGCCCCAACCCCGATAGTTGCATCATAGATGGCCGGAATAAATTCATCATAGGAACCCGAATTACCCATCGCCGCACACAGGATCACACCTTTGTCTTTGGCGTAGTTTATCGCCTCTTCAAGAAAATTACTGGCATACGGAGTTCCGAGACTCATATTGACAACATCAGCATCGTTGTCGGCGGCATAAATGATGGCGCGCGCCAATTTCGAGTGAATCGCCAACGGAAACACTTTCAACGGCATGATTGCCACGTCGGGACAAATTCCTGCGATTCCGGCATGGTTGTTGGCCTCCGCGGCCACGATTCCCGCACAATGCGTGCCGTGACCGTGTTCGTCGGTGGGATCATTGTCCTCCTCGTGAACCAGGGTGTCCACGGCGGAAAAATCCCAGCCATGCACGTCATCGACATAACCGTTATTGTCATCATCGATGCCATTGCCGTCGGCTTCACGATAATTCGACCAAATCTTGTCGGCCAGCTCCGGGTAATCCATATCCACCCCGCTGTCGATAATGGCCACCACCACCGTTACCGTCTGATCGGGTGGGTTCTCGAACACACCTTGAGCGTTTATATCAGCACCTTCAAGGCCGATCGAGGTTGTCAGCGAATCGTTATTGCAACCGTAATAACGTTCTATATGAACATGCTCCTGCCCGGTATTGTGTAAATACCATTGTTGCTCATAATGCTGATCATTGGGTATGGAAATAAAAAGTGAATCATCGATTTGCTTTTTTTGAATCAGAGGTATCGTCCCCAGCATTTCCAGCGGATAATCGTACTCCACATATTCGACTTCGTTCATGACCTCATATTCGGCCTTTAGCGCCTCCAGGTCGTTTTGAACAGCAGTCGTAAGTGTATAAACCCTCCCAAAAGGATGCGTTGACGCCATCTCTGGCGTTAAATTCAGCGCCGACTTGAATTCACTGACACCGAATTCCGCATTCAGCTTGTCAATCCGGGAAACGCCTGTCAGGGCGACATTGGGCGACACTCGCCCATCGGACTTAACTGTAATATCAACATCTGCCTTGAATTTGACTATCAGTCCCACCGGCTGGTCGCTGTCCAGTGATGTCCCCGTAACCGCGCCGCCGAGGGAAAACGTAAGTAATTGAATGATAGCCAGAAAGATTACAAATCTTTCTCGTTTCATGCTTTCCTCCTTTAAATAGATTCCGATTCTAAAAGATTCATCCTGCAATAAGTGCTTTTCCAGCAAGATCTGCATATCGCCTGTTGGCAATACATGGGATTGTGCTCAATCGATTAGAACCCGTGCATCTAACCGCAAACACACAACCTCTCCGTCAATGTTGCACGTTGTAAAGTGGAAAGGCGATAACTCCGTCGCAATGGCTGAGTCCCGATTGTCGACCTCCTCCCTGGGGACTCAATGTTTAAATGTTAGAAGTCCCTCACTAATTACCTTCTCCCTCATTAATATCTCTATTTTGACTGCCACCCGAAATCTAACACGACCATGAACGAATAGATTGATATGTAAACCTATTGTATAATTGCCATTCGATTATTATTATTGGGTATGGGATATGACAATGATATCCAGCGTCTGGCCGGCGAAATCAAAAAGGGCGACAAAAAATCAGAAAAAGCTCTTTTTAACATATTGATTGTTAGATTTCAATACCTGGCCAAAAAGAGAATTAAAGGCGAAGATGCCAGAGATATCGCTATGGAGGCGTGTCAAACCGTTATTGAAAAATATGATTCTATCAATTTTGAAGACGAGCGGTTCGAATTCTGGGCACTGAAAATACTGAGGAATAAAATCGGAAACTACCTGCAAAAGAAAAAGACGATGGCAAACAACCTCGGAGTTAGAATTGACTCCGAATATGTCCCGATGGTCGAAAACAGGGCAAGCAAACCCGAACTGAAACTGACCATCGAACAATGCCTGAGGAAAATTATCGAAGGGTTTCCCAAATACGCCAGGGTCCTGAATCTGGTTCATCTGGGGTACAAAACCGATGAAATTTGTGAACGCATGCAGATTAAGTCATCATATTACTATGTCCTGTTACAGCGATGTCGGGCGATGATGGCGAAATGTCTGGATGAGGGGGCAATCCGATGACAAACCACAAGTGCATAGACCCCAAAATCGGGAACATGTTGCACGCCTATGAATTGGACACTTTGAACGATGAGGAACTCGACCTCTTTGAAGCTCACCTTATGCAATGTGACTATTGCTTTGAAAATCTCGTCAGCTTTGAAAAGACCTCCGACGTCCTGAAATCAGACAGCAGGATTATGGCCGTTGTTGAAGAAAGGCTAAAACGAGATCAGGAACCGACCGCGAAGGAAAGCATCTGGAGGCAAATCACCTTTCCCGACATCACACGGATCTTACGCCCGGCATTTCTGCTCGTTATTATAATACTGCTTATATACCCCGCTTATCTTGGTCTGGTCGGTAACCGCGATGATATCAGCTACCTGTACCCAATCGGCCTGTCGTCTTTTCGTTCCGCATCAATCGACAATCATGAGATAACGGCCGATCAGGGAATCGTGCTGTCATTCGCCTGTCCCAATTATACGGCCGAAAAAACCTATGCCGTCCTGATCAGTAATGAGTATGACAATGTCATTTTTGACGATGACCGTTTCACCAATTTTGACAGGTATGGCATCGGCAGGGTCTACCTGCCCCACGACCTTTTGCAATCCGGTCTGTATCTCGTCGAAATATACAATACCGAATACGATGAATCCGGTGTAGCCTATAAATTCAATCTTACTGTGAAAAAGTAAAACCTCTTTCAATCGGATGATAACATGCGTGGTCGGATGACTATTCCAGGTCTGCTTATCCTTGCGGTGGTATGCCTGGCGACCATGACGCCCTCCCTGTACTCACAGGAAACCGTCGATGATCAGACGATTTATTCGATGATTCTCCGCGCCGCCGATTACCGAAACAGGACCATTATTGATTCGGCGGTTTCCCTGGCCGGTGAAGCTTATCACCTTTCTGTCACATCCCCCCAGGCTCATGACACGATCAGGATAATGGCCTTAAATGCAATGGGATGGGCACATAGTCTGATGGGGAACTATGACTCATCATTGATATACTCCCGGCAGGCCCTCGATCTTAAGAATAAAACCGGCGATGAAGAAAATGTCCTGTTGATCGCCACCTTGTCCACCATTGGAACCGCCTATTACAAAATGAAGAACTATGACAGCGCAATAGCGGTCTTCGAACATATCCTGGAAATCAACAAACGTATTTTCGATGCCGACGATCCGATTATCGGCAAAAGTATCCTTAACCTGGGAACCATATATCACTATTCCGAACAATATGAAAAAGCCGAGGAATACCTGGTCAAATCGTTGCAGTTGATAAAAGACCAACTGGGGACGGATAACCAACATTATGTCATCGCACTGAATAACATCTCAAATCTGTATCGTGATATCGGACAGTTCGATGAATCCGAAGCCTGTCAGGTGGAAGCACTGTCCCTGCGAACCCGCCTGTACGGTGAAAACAGCATCGAGGTTGCCAAAAGCCTGTTCGGCCTGTCGAACCTCTATATTCAAAGAGGCAAATATCTTGAAGCCCTGCCGATATGCAATCGAGCCTATGATATTTTTGTTGATCAGGTCGGCGTCTATCATGATTACACCTACGCCGTCGTGATAAATATCGGGCGTATCAATCTCGACAAGGGCCATTATGAAAAAGCCGAGCGTTTTTTCCTGAAAGCGATGGACATCGCCAAAAATGTCTTCGGTGAAAAATCACCCGATATGGCGACCGCAATGGAGTGGCTGGCCATCGTCCATCGACACCAGGGACGCTTTTCCGAGACGATTTCCATGTTAAACCAGGCCCTGGATATCTTTATCGATCGGTATGGAGAACAGAATACCAGGGCCGCCTCGGTCCTCAGCCAGTTATCGGTCAATAATCTGATTCTCGGAAATTATGAAATCGCGGAATCTCTCCAGGTAAGGGCACTGCATACCCGCGAAGAAATTATGGGCACCGGCAGTTATCAGGTCGCCTATGACCTCAGCAACCTCGCCAATATCCACAAGCTCAAAGGAAATTGCCAGACAGCACTGGAACTGCAACAACGAGCGATTGCGATATTGGACAGTACCTATGGTGATATCAATCCGCAGACGATTGAAAACAAAAAAGACCTGGCTGATATTTATAACGACGCCAAAGAATATGATACCGCCGAATCACTGGCGCGCGAAGTCTTGCAGTCATATCTTGAGATCTTCGGAGAACATCATCCCCAAACGGCTTTTACATACAAACTGCTGGCGGATATCAAATACAATCGACATGAATATGAACGCGCGGAGCAGTACTTCGAAAAAGCACATGAAATACTGGCCCAATATCTCGGCGACAATCACCCCTCCCTCGGTGAAATCGAAATTTCAATGGGAAAAACCCTGACCCGCCTGGGATTATTCACTCAAGCCGGAGACGTCTTTGCAAAATTCATCAGGCATCGACAGAAATTCCTGGACTACGCCTTTCCCCTGTCATCGGAAGAACAGAAACTGGATATTATCCGCAGGTTCCCGGTCCTGAATGCCGACATTATTAACCTGGCACTGCAAGCCGATGATCCCCGCCTGGCCTCGCTGGCCTTCGAGATGGTCATCAACGGCAAAGCCAGCGTTATCAATGCCATTAAAAACGAACGCTCCACCGCGATTTGCAATCTGGATGATGAACTGCGGAACATTCTCGAGCTTCACTCCGAGGTCCGCTCGACCATTGCATCACTTGCCTATGTCAATGTAATTGACAGCAGTGAATATATAACCGCCGACAGCCTGCAATCGCTATACCTCGTCCATGATTCCCTTGAAATCGAATTGGCCCGAAGATGCCGGGACTTGAACCGGGGCAATGAAAAAAACGAATACACCTCCGATGATATCCGCAACGCCCTTCCTGATAACGGATTGCTGGTGGAATATTACAAGTGCTCCATCGCGGATTCAACCGGATCATGCGGCAATAACGACGATCTCAAAAACGAAAGATATGTCGCCCTCGTCATGACTAAACCTGACCAGAGCACCGTAATCGACCTCGGCCCCGCCAGCCGAATCGACAGCCTCATAACCGAAGTCAGACAGGTGTTCGAGGATTCCTATTTTGAGATGAACTCACCCATTGCCGAAGACATGTGCAACTATATCAACCTGACCACCAACCTTATCTATCAGACAATA
>Ga0272442_10003533_pt1 | contig 21898 bp, 19 predicted proteins | sample SSMForm2O_FD_200262 | JGI IMG/M metagenome (GOLD analysis project Ga0272442, IMG submission 200262) | Marine sediment archaeal communities from Little Sippewissett salt marsh, Falmouth, MA, United States - SSM-Form-2O | ecosystem: Environmental > Aquatic > Marine > Wetlands > Sediment ... | reverse complement strand
ACGGTGAAAGAGGGGGAAAAGGTGTTTCGAAAGGAAAATTTGGGTTGCCAGCGGCAAGTTATCCCACTATTATGTTATCAAAGGGGTCTGTGATGGTCACAGACAGGTTTCATCTGGGAAATCTCAGTTTTATGCTTCTGTCAATGATATCTGTTCTTTTCTATCAGCCCGTATCGAGTTCTTCGGTGGACATATCGTTGCTCGAGTTCACGCGATTGAATCACCCGCTATTTTTCAGTCTGATATTAATGATATATTTTTCTTTGTCGGAAGCTTTGCTTGGACAGTCTTTTGGTAAATGGCTGAGCGGAATTGTTGTTAAAAACAAATATGGCAGGTCTGCCGGCATATGGCAGGTTTTATTGCGCAATTTATTTAAATTGCTATGGATATTATGGCCGTTTCTTCTGGCTGATATTATTATACTAATGCTGAACTCCAAGTCCTGCAGGCTCGGCGATATTGTTGCGGGGACGGTTGTTGTGATAAAAGAGGAGGGAGCAAATGAAGGAACGTGATGCAATTGTCGCGGGTTCGTTCTATCCTGATTCTGCGAGCGAATTGTCCGGCATGCTTCGTACTTTTATAAAATCAGATTCTGAAAAAAAGGATCATATTGCAATTGTTGCTCCTCACGCCGGTTACGTATATTCCGGCGGCGTTGCAGGAGAGACATATTCATTGGTCAATATTCCTCCGACTGCAATAATCCTGGCCCCGAATCATACGGGAAGGGGAAAAAGAATTTCGCTCTATCCCGGCGACGCGTGGAACACTCCTCTTGGCCGCGTGCCTGTAAATAAAGAGATAAATTCAAAGCTTCTTAGTGAATGCGAGTTGATTGAGGAGGACGAATTTGCCCATCTCGGTGAGCATTCTGCCGAAGTGCAGGTTCCTTTTCTTCAATATCTTCGGTCTGATATCAGTATATCGGTTGTTATTATTTCGACTCAGGACTATGCGATGCTTTCAGAAATAGGTTCTGCTATAGCGTCGGTAATCAAAGCGCATGATGAAAAGGTTTTGATTGTAGCATCCTCGGACATGACGCATTTCGAGACCCAGTTCGATGCACGGATGCAGGATGAGATGGCTATATCCAGGATAGAAGCAATGGACCCGAAGGGCTTGCTTGAGACTGTAGTTATGAACCGGATATCCATGTGTGGAGTATCCCCGGTAACTGCTACTTTGAAAGCTTCGATAGAACTTGGTGCGACATCAGCCAAGCTTGTCAAATATCAGACTTCCGGGGATATCACAGGTGACACGCACAGCGTAGTCGGATATGCAGGCTTGGTAATTAAGTAAAGCAGATATTAACGAATCTGGTTATCGGGAAACCGTCTCGGTAAGGCGGGAGAAATTAATGACACGCATGTTGAAAAAACCTGAAGAACTCGAACAGATTGCTGTCCAGCTTAGAGTCGACCTTATAAGTATGCTTTTTGAGGCGGGCTCAGGTCATACCGGTGGCAGCCTGAGTTCGGCAGATATCTTTTCCGTCCTTTTCTTTTATGAAATAAACCATAATCCGGCAGATGCAGTATGGCCTGAACGAGACAGGTTTATCCTCTCGAAAGGTCATGTTTGCCCCATATATTACGCCGCCCTTGCGCGTGCAGGATATTTTCCTGTCGAAGAGTTGATGACTTTTCGGAAGTTGAATTCCATGTTGCAGGGGCATCCGGGAATGAATAAAGGTCTTCCCGGCATCGAATGCTCGACCGGTTCACTCGGGCAGGGACTTGGAGTGGCAGCGGGGATTGCTCTCGGAGCCAAACACGACAAATCTGATTACCGGGTTTACTGCCTGAACGGAGATGGCGAGCTTGACGAAGGCTCGATTTGGGAAACTGCAATGGCTGCTTCTCATTATAAGCTCGACAATCTTGTATCGATTGTAGATAACAACGACCTTCAAATTGATGGCAGGCTTCGGGATGTCATGAATGTCTATCCCATTGACAGGAAATTCGAATCGTTCAATTGGAATGTAATTAAATGCGACGGTCACGATGTAAAGGCGCTTGTCAAAGCGTTTGAAGAAGCTCGAAGCTGCAAGGGCAAGCCGAGTGTGATTATTGCAAAAACAGTCAAGGGTAAGGGCGTCTCGTTTATGGAAGATGAGGCAGGGTGGCACGGTAAAACTCCGAATAAAGAGCAGGCGGTAAGCGCACTTGAGGAATTGAAAAAAATACAGAAGAAAACAGGTGTCTGGTCCGGTGCTGAGATTCAGCTTACTATATGAGAGGCATATACCTTGATAAAACATGGGATAAGCTTGAAGAACCGTGAACTTTCACTCAAGGCGACAAGATTCGGTTATGGCGAAGGTCTTGTCGAACTTGGCAAAAAGAATGCTAATGTAGTAGTGCTCGGAGGAGACCTTACTAACTCCACGGCAGCCAATCTTTTTAGGGAAAGGTTTCCCGACCGTTTTTTTTCTATCGGGATTGCAGAACAAAATATGATGACGATGGCGGCAGGATTATCGCTTACCGGTAAAATTCCTTTTATTTCGACATATTGCGTCTTTTCTGCCGGTCGAGCGTGGGACCAATTGCGCACTACGGTCGCATATGGGAATCTGAATGTTAAAGTCGGCGGTGCGCACAGCGGAGTATCGGTCGGCCCGGATGGAGCTACTCATCAAGGACTCGAGGATATCGCAACGACGAGATGCCTGCCGAATGTCGTTGTCAGCGCGCCCTGCGATGCCATCGAGGCGAAAAAATCCACTATCGCGATTGGGAAACTCTCCGGACCTTCATATATTAGGTTCGGGCGCGAGCCTGTTCCTCTTCTGACAACTGAAAAAACGCCTTTCCAGTTCGGGAAGGCTATCTTGTTTAGAGAAGGTACTGATTGCATTATTGTCGCCTGCGGATACATGGTTTATTATTCACTGCTTGCAGCAGAAAAACTTGAAGAAGAAGGTCTTTCCGTCGGAGTGCTGAATCTTCACACTATCAAGCCGATTGACGAAGAAGCTATTGTTGAGTGTGCAGAAAAAGTTGGCTGCCTCGTGACTGCGGAGGAACATCAGATTATGGGAGGCATGGGCAGCGCGGTAGCGGAAGTGATTGCACGAACATTCCCGGTGCCAATGGAATTTATAGGAATTCAGGACAGATTCGGTGAATCCGGACAGCCGGAAGAACTAATGGAAGAGTTTAATCTGGGAGTCGAAGACATGGTTCTGGCGGTAAAGAAAGCAATAAAGCGTAAAAGTTAGCATGACCGAGTAAATAAAAAGGCCCGTATTTCAATACGGGCCTTTTGGGTGAATAGTTTAGTATTAACCGTTGCTGGTGGCGAAATTCTTCATGAATTCCACGACATCTTTAACGGAATCAAGAGTGTTTGCGTTGTAGATAGATACGCGGATACCGCCCACGGACCTGTGACCTTTTAAGCCGATAAATCCGGCGTTCTTGCCGTCTTCAATGAATTTCTTTTCGAGGTCTTCGTTCGGCAGTCTGAAAACCACGTTCATAAATGAACGGCTTTCAGGTTCTATGGGACATCTGAAGAAATCCTTGTTTCCATCAATGGTGCCGTAAATAAGCTTCGCCTTCTCGTTGTTCTCTTTCTCCATGGCGTCGAGACCGCCGCGCTCCTTGACCCACTTCAGACTGAGATTCACCATGTAAATGGCGAAGCATGGCGGGGTGTTGAAAAGTGAATTCTTGTCAATGTGAGTTTTGTAGTTCAGAAGTGTTAGCAGGCCTTCGTTTGCCTTTTCCATCATGTCTTCGCGAATCGCAACTATCGTTACGCCCGATGGGCCAAGGTTTTTCTGTGCGCCGGCATATATTACTCCGAAACGCGATGTGTCGAACCGACGCGACAGGATATCGCTCGACATATCTCCTACGAGCGGAACGCTTCCGGTATCGGGGAAGGAGCGCCATTGAGTTCCGAAAATCGTATTGTTGGAAGTAACGTGACAGTAGACGGCGTTATTGTCGAGGTCGAGGTCTTCCTGCTTGGGTATGCTGGAAAATATCCCATCTTTCTCCGTCGTGCCTGCTACTCGGGTATTGCCTAAAATCTTGGCTTCCTTTATGGCTTTTTTGCTCCATGCGCCCGTAAGGATATAATCGGCGCTTTTGCCTTCGGAGAGGAAGTTCATTGGTACCATGGCGAACTGCAGGCTGGCGCCTCCCTGGAGAAGCAGTACCTTGAAGTTGTCGCCAAGCCCTGATAGCTCTTTGAAAAGAGAAATTGTTTCATTATGAAGTTCGTCAAATTCTTTTGACCTGTGTGATATTTCCATTACGCTCATTCCGGTTCCACGGAAATCGAGCAGTTCTTCCTGGGCTGCTTTGAGCGCTTCCAGCGGGAGTGCAGCCGGGCCCGCGAAATAGTTATGAACTCTGGCCATTTCTCTCCTCCTTCAAAGATTCGGATTATTTGTTTTTCAGATATTCCGAGATTTTTTCTTCTACGATGTCTCCGATACGCAGCAGGTTTTCTTTGCTCGAAGCGCCGAGATGAGGCGTCATGACGACATTGGGCGCCTTGAGGATGGGGCAGTCGTCTGCCGGCGGGTCGGAATACCATACGTCGGCACCATAGCCCGCAAGTTTCCCGCTATTGAGAGCTTCGACGACATCTTCTTCCAGGATGCATTTTCCGCGTCCTGTATTAACAAGGTAAGCGCCGTCTTTCATCATGGCGATGGTGTCCTTGTTAATCATTGCCTTGGTATCGTCGGTAAGTGGCGTGTGGAGTGAAACGTAATCCGCTTCCTTGAGCATTTCTTCGAGGGAAGATTTCACTTCCGAGAATTCCGAGGGTTTGCCGCTTTTGCGATAGGCGATAACTTTCATCCCGAACGCCTTGGCTCGTTTTGCAACTTCCGTCGCGATAAGACCCATACCGACAAGGCCGAGAGTCTTGCCGTAGAGCTCCGTGCGTTTGAGTTCTTTCTTGAGCCATTTGCACTCTCTCAGGCCGGTGCAGCCTGCGACTATATGGTTTGGCAGGGCCAGCATTAGCGCGAAGGCGAGCTCGCCAACGGCAATGCTCGAGGCCTGAGGCGTGTTTTGTACGCTAATGCCTTTTTCCTTGGCGTATTCCCGGTCGACATTGTCGAGACCGACTCCGCCCCTGATAATCAGTTTCAGGTTCGGTGCGCTGTCGATATACTCCTTCGTTGCTTTCGTCTTGCTGCGAATCAGAACCACTTCCGCTTCGCTCAACCGTTCCTTGTCATCGGTGACCTCGCCGAATTTCGCAAGCTTATCCGGCAGGTCTTTCGCAAATGCGTCCGAGATAAGAATCAACATCACACACCTCCAAAATCGATTAAGAGTAAGAAATTAATTTTTCAATGATAGATTATTCTTCAAGCTTCTTGACCACTATACCACTTCTTAGCTTCGGCTCGAACCACGTGCTTTTCGGCGGCATTACTTTTCCCGCGTCAGCTATGTCCATGAGCTCGCTTATGCTTGTCGGATATAAAGCGAAAGCCACGGCCGCATCTTCGCTGCAGCGTTTCTCAAGCTCTTTGAGCCCTCTTATTCCTCCGACGAAATCGATTCTCGAATCGGTTCGCGGGTCCTTGATGCCGAGAATCGGGCTGAGCAAATTGTCTTGCAGTATCGATATATCGAGGCTCGCCACCGGGTCGCCGACTGTCAGCGTGTCCGGCTTGGCTTGCAGGCGATACCATTTGCCGCCGAGATACATGCCGTATGCGCCTTTTTCCTGCGGCTTGGGGGCATCCGTAGGCGCCATGTTGAAGCGTATGGAAACCTGCTTCTTGAACTCTTCTTCCGTCAGGGAATTGAGGTCTTTTACAACCCGGTTGTAATCGAGTATCTGCATCTGGTTGTCGGGGAAAATCACGGTGAGAAAATAGTTGTACTGCTCTTCACCCGTGTGATTGGCATTTGCTGCTTTCTTTATTTCCCTCACCCTGCTGGCTGCGGCGCTTCTATGGTGTCCGTCCGCAACGTAGAGATAAGGGATTTCCTTGAATGCGTTCTCCAGTTTGGTTGTTTCTTCTTCTCCTGCCACCCAGAGAGTATGCCCGATGCCATCTTCAGCAATGAAATCGTATACTGGCTCGGTTTCGCGAATTTTATCTACTATCTCGTCTATTGCCCCTGATGAATGGTATGTCAGGAATACGGGCCCTGCATTTGCTCCAAGTATTTCGATATGGCGGGCGCGGTCGTTTTCCTTGTCGAGCCGGGTGTGTTCATGCTTCTTGATAAGGTCGTTCTGGTACTCGTCCACGCTTGCACCTGCGACGACTCCTGCCTGAACGTGCTCACCCATTTTCTGCTGATAAACATAGAGTGAAGGTTTTTCATCTCTAATCAGCAGGCCGTCTGAAATGAGGTTTTGCAGGTTTTCCGAGCTCTTGTTATAGACTTCTTCGGAATGGACATCGACTGAAGGGTCGAGGTCGATTTCCGCTTTTACGACGTGAAGAAAGGAAAGGGGATTACCCTCTGCGGCGATTCGCGCTTCTGCTGAATTCATTACATCATAAGGCGGACTTGCAATCTTCTCGACTACGTCCGGGCGCGGGCGATACCCGCGAAACGGTTTTATGACAGCCACTGCTTTTGTTCCTCCTCTCATGTAAGCCGGTTCATGTTGAGCCATAGAATATATAGGTTCAGTCAATGAAAACCAACGAAATTTTATGCGAATTTGGAGTGAATTTAGGACAATTCTATAATTAAGTTGGCGTTGCCTGCGCTCTTCATATTTCACTTGATTTTGCCGGTCCTCTGAGTGAAAATCATTTTATTAAGACATTTGGCGGTTTTTTAGATAATCCCGTGAATCGAATCGTGCAAATATCGTATAATTTGTTAGAAACTATAGTTCGGGAGAAATGAAATGTTCAGACTGCTTATTTCAATTGCGTTGCTGATTACTTACACTTGGATGTATTCCTGGGCCCAGGAACCGGAAAAGAAAGAGCCTAACGGACTGATTATCGAGCAAATCTGCAACGGATTCCCCGGCACGAAGCAGAAGGAAAAAACGAAACAGAAGCTTGTTGTCAAGGGTGACAAGATTTTCATGGAGAATCTCGAAACTCCCCACCTCTGCATTGTGCGCGGCGATAAAAAAGCAATCTGGGAGATAAGCAAGGAAGACAAAGCTTATATTGAACGGCCATTCTCATATTTTGACAACCTGAAGAAAGATCGGGAGACAACCAGGGCAAATGCAGTAAAGCAGTTAAATGCAGTACCGAACCCAGAGCTTAGAGCAAAGCACGCGAAAAGACTCGGCTATCCGGTGGGCGAGAATGGGAAAGTTCCCGACAAGATAGTTGCGAAGACCGAAGTTACGGGAGAGAAAAAGGTAATAAACGGATTCCAATGCGAAAGAATCAAGATATATGAAGACCTGCGGGTTGTTCTTGATTTATGGCTTACAAAAAGGCTCAAAGCGCCTGCAAGCCTTATGAAATTCTACAAGCGGCTCGGATGCTTCTCGGACGAGGTGGTTGCCGAGATGGAGAAAATCAAGGATTTCCCGGTGGTCCTGAAAGCGGAACTGGATTTTGGGGCAGTTACGCTTCCTATCGAGTGTGAAATTACAAAAGTCGATAAGAAATTTATTGAAGGCAAACGATTTGAATTACCAAAAGGACTTAAACTAACCGGAGTTATTGGAAAAGAACCTGTTAAAAAACAAATCTGTCCGGTAACCGGTAAAGAAGTAAACCCAAAAGCTAAAGCTACCGTCCGATTTGTGCATAAGGGAGTTGCATATTACTTTATAGACAAGGCAAGCTACCTGAGGTTTGTGAAAAAGCTTAGCGAATTGAAGGATAGTGAGAAGGTTTTGAAATTCTTCGCCGAAGAGAGAGCAAAGGCAAAGCAGAACAAGTAGTGAATGGAAGACGAACAGTCTGATTATCTGGCCCGTTCTCGCGGGCCGCTTTTTCGTTATCTGTTGAAAAAGAGAGGCTGGAAATGTTAATTGACTGGAAGATTTTTGCATCTACATTCGGGCTTCTCTTTATTGCGGAAATCGGCGATAAAACGCAGCTTGCAGTGATTTCAATGACTTCGAAAACTTCGAAACCGCTGACCATATTTATTGCATCCGTTCTCGCGCTTGCGGCAGTCACCGCGCTCGGAGTGCTTCTCGGCGAAGGTTTGACTGCCGTCGTGCCGAGAATGTGGATAAAGCGTTTCGCAGCTCTGACGTTCGTGGTTATAGGGATTCTTGTTTTTCTTGACATACTCTAATTGGTGTTGTTGTGAAAAAACTTTTTCTCGTCGCGCTTGTCGTAGCCATGCTTGCATCCTTTGTCTTTGCAGATATCATTCATCTGAAAAACGGACGAAAGCTCGAAGGAAAAATAATCTCGGAAACGCACGAATCGATAACCGTCCAGCTTGAAAACGGTACTGTCGAGATATTTAAATCGCAGATATCCGAGATAGAAAAAAAGGCCTTGCCGCGAGAGACTTACGAGAAAAAAGCTGCGGAGATTGCGAAGGATGATGCCGAAGGACATTACCTTCTTGCACTCTGGTGCAGGGAGCAGGGACTTGGCAGGGAATGTGAGCTGGAGCTTGAGAAAGTCATCAAAATCGAGCCGGACCACGCTGCTGCAAGGCGACTTCTCGGTTACGAGAGAAAAGAAGGAAAATGGATAAAAAATGAGCCTGAAAAAACGGTTGAAAAGCCCGATAAGAGCGAGGTGGCTGCTATTATCCGAAAATTTTTCGTTTCGGACCCAAGTCTCTACGAAAAGGTTCTCGAAAGGCTTAGAAAGTTTGAAGGCATGTCAAAAGAAGATTTTAACTTGTGCGCCGAGGTGATTCGAAATTGGCGCGCATACAAGCCGCAGCCTACGGGGGAAGTGGAAACCGATTCCAAGAATTCGGGCCTTTCCTCGAAGATGATTGTGCCTGATTCATACAGTCCAGGCAAACGGATTCCTGTTATTATAACTCTTCACGGAGACGGAGAAACGCCGGGTGACATGCTCAATGCATGGAGGGCGAGCGGTGCGTTGGAAAAAATCTCCCGGGAATGCGTGTTGGTGATTCCGAAGAGCGATAACACGCGCTGGTGGGAACCTGAAATGACGCGCAAGCTATCCCTGCTTGTGAACGAATTGAAAAATACCTTCAATGTGGATACGAACCGTATTTACCTGAACGGATTTTCCAATGGAGCCCACGGCGCCTGGTATTTCGGCCTGCATAGTCCCGATGTCTTTGCTGCCTTTGCGTTAGATTCAGGCTTGCCGATAAACGCGGAAGGAAACAAAATTGATTTTGATGTTCTTTTTAACGCTCGCAATTTGCCGGTTTTTATCATGAATGGCAGAGAAGATAAAACAGCGCCGGGCATAAGAATCGGAGTAGTTATTTCGAAGTTAAAGGATGCCAAATGCCCTGATATCGTCCACCGTGAATTCGAAGGCGGGCATAGAATCCATGCAGTTGATGCGTGGAAGAATGTTTACGACTGGTTTAAAAAACACAAGCGCAGTGTGTTTCCGAATAGTGTTGCGATTTATTACGATGGGATGGGGCCTTTGAATTCTTTCTGGCTTGAGCTTCGAAATGCTCAAAAAGGCGCAAGAGCGAGCGCGCAAGTCAGGGACGGACAGATAGAAATAAAGGCTTCCGGAGCTCGGCAGGTCACAGTTTATCTAAGCGACGAACTTGTAAATCTCAACGAAAAGGTGACGGTCAGATTGAATAATGCGCGTGTTTTTCGCGGAATGGTAAAACGATGTCCTGCGACTGCGCTTGCCTCGTGTTTTGAACGGAATGACAGGGAAATGGTCTATGCTGCGTCTCTGACCTTCGATTTGCCCGGCCCTAAAGAAGACTCAAAAGAAAAATAAACAGGCACTGCTCAAGCAGTGCCTGTGATTTTTTTATGTCTGAGAGCTATATATTTATTACTGCTCTGTCGGATGCGTTTCCAAGTCGAAGATAATCCTGTCGAAATCCTGGTGCATCTGGCGGATTTCTTCTCGCCATTTCCTGAAGTGACGCCTGTTGTGCGTCCAGTTTGTCGTCAGGCAACCGGACGACATTATCAGGCCCAGAAGTGCGCCAAGTAAAAACAATCTTCTAAGCATAACTCGCCTCCACGTGTTAGCATTCTTTTTCAGTCAATTTATTATGCATTATGCTAACTGCCGATATGTATTATGTCAACAAAAAAAAGCTATGGCGGTAAAATTCTTTACCGCGAAGGCTTGGGCAAATATAATGCTTCTCTGATTTACTAAAAATAATACGGGGGTGATTTTTGCAATATAAGGCGCCGAGCGGTACCCGCGATATCTTCGCTTCGGATATAACCTTGTGGCATATGGTGGAAAAAACAGCCTGTAAGCAGGCGGAACGTGCGGGCTACATCGAGATACGCACGCCTGCGTTCGAGCAGACCGACTTGTTCATGCGCGGTATTGGCGAAGAATCTGAGGTTGTTCAGAAGCAGATGTATACTTTTACTACGCCGGGAGGAGAGTCTTTGACCCTTCGCCCGGAAATAACCGCGCCAGTCATGCGAGCCTACATCGAGCATTCCATGCATAAAACCGGGGCGTTCAGGAAATTCTATTACCTCGGCCCTTCCTTTCGCTATGAACGCGCCCAGAAAGGCCGCTGGCGCCAGTTCAGCCAGTTTGGCGTGGAAGCAATAGGCTCGGAAAGCCCGCTTGCGGACGTGGAGACAATTGTCCTGGCGTGGGATATTCTCAAACAGAGCGGAGTGCCCGGTCTCAAACTTCTGATTAATTCCATCGGCTGTCCGGAATGTAGGCCCCTTTTCAGAAAAGCGCTCGGGGATTACATAACAGAAAAAAAAGACAAGCTATGCAAAGACTGCGTGCGTCGCATTGACACCAATATTCTTCGCATTCTCGACTGCAAGAACGAATCCTGCCGAGAAGCCGTCAAGGATGCTCCCGATGTCTCGCAGTTCTTATGCCAGACTTGCGAAACGCATTTTGAAGTTGTAAAACGCGGCGTGAAACAGTTTATTCCCGACTGGAAGTTGGACCCTCACCTCGTGCGGGGGCTCGACTACTATACCCATACCGTCTATGAGTTTGTCGCGGGCGAACTCGGGTCGCAGAACGCCGTCGGAGGGGGAGGGCGCTATAATCTTCTCGTCGAAGAGCTGGGAGGTCCCCCGACGCCTTCGGTCGGGTTTGCCCTGGGGCTGGACAGGATTGTCCTTTCGTTGCAGTCCTCCGTAGAGAACCGGCTGGCTAATGCATCTCCAACTGTTTACCTTGTTTCTATCTCAGACGAATTGCGGGAACCTGCCTTTGAGATTGTCCTGCGTCTGCGTCGAAGCTCGATTCCCGCGGACATGGATTTTGAAAATCGCAGCCTTAAAGCTCAATTCAGGGCGGCCAATAAATCCGGAGCGCAGTTCGTTGCGGTGCTTGGGCCTGAAGAACATTCAAAAGGACTCGTCAATTTGAAGTGTCTTGCCGACGGAACGCAGGAGCCTGTTTCCGTGGAGAGTCTGGTAGAAAAAATCCTGGGCAAAAAATAATGAAGTTGACAGGATTGAAGGCCTCGTTACTTGGACCTTAATTCGTCGAGAGCCAGTTTTATATTGGCATAGACCGGCAGCATGGCGCCTATTCCGAGACAGTCAATCACCTGCATTACGGGGTTGCTCACGTTGACAAGCGCGGTTGAGTTTTCTCTTTCATCCTCGCGGTCGCTGACGAAAGCAATGATTGCCGACAGTGCCATCGAACAAATCGAATCCGTGCCCGACATGTCGAATATGACTATTTCGGGGTCGTCGTTTCGCAGGTTCGACAGTTCCATGTTCAGTTTCTGAACCTGGGTTCCGTCGCAATTGCCCGCTATTTTTACAATTGCAATTCCTGCGTGCCCCGGTACGTATCTCGTTTCAATTACCGCACCGGTACTCGGTTCGGCTGAGGCCGCGGCTTCGGCCGCTTCATTGACGTCGGATGACTTGCCGCAATTGGAACAGTAGTGAGCAATGTCAGGAATCTCGGAGTGACAGAAAGGGCATTCCTTCATTTGCACACCTGTAAGTCGATTTCCCCGAATTAATCCAATGCCACTGTCCAAGGGACTGTTGTTATACAAGTAAGCTTTCTACTGCCCTATCTGTTATTATAGACGGTAAAGATAGGGCATTATGCTACATAAATCCGTTTATTTCCAACAAATTAACGGCTTGAATTTATCTCCCATATGCTTACAGAGCCGTCGGTAGAGGCGGCGTAAAGCAGATTCTGGCCGTTTGCAAGGGCAATGCTTTCAATGGATTTTTCATGTCCCCGGGTCCGAAGGAGAATTTTGCCAGTTTCGCAATCTCGCACGATAAGCCATCCCCCCGAGTCCGAGCTGATTATTCGTTTGCCATCCGGCAGGAAAACCACATCAGTTACAGGATTCCTATGCCCGTGCAAAACTCTTATCATCTTGCCGGTGTCTATTTTCCATGTGATAAGCAACTTGTCAGTGCCGCCGGAGACAAGGGTCTTGCCGTCGGCGGATACGCACAGGCACGAAACAGGCCCGACGTGGCGTTCAAGCTGATGTTTTATCTCTCTTTTTCCGATATCCCATATTTCAATGGTTTTATTGTCGGAGCCTGCAGCCAGGCTGCGACCATTTTCGAGAAATACCACATCATGTATTCCGAATGCGGAACTCTTCAGCTCGCATATGCTATGGCCCCGGTCGTCCGTAATATGAACTTTTTTTGCATCGGCCGCGGCGAGCCGCCTGGCGTTATGCTCGAACGCAAGGGCGTCAACGGTTCTGAAAAATCCTCGCACTTTCCGCGGTGCCTTGCCGCGTGCTTCTATTTCCCAAACCATGATATTCTCGTCGGCGCCGCCGGAATAAAGAATATTATCCGTATCGGAAAAAACGAGCGACCTTACGGCTTCCTTGTGTTCCTTGACGGCCATTGCGATGCCGCCCGATTTCTTGAAAACCTTTATGCCGCCGTCGTCAGTGCCGCAGGCTATCATTTCTGAGTCCGGGCTCAATGCCAGAGCGGTCACTTTACCCGTTGTTACGCTGATAGTGTCTTTCTTTGCTAATAAAGGTTTTGTCTTTTGCGCGTCCGAATCCTCATCCGCGAAGTCGGTTTTTTCAGAAGCTTTGCGGGCTTCGATTCGCTTTCTCTGCTCTTCTTTCGCGCGTTCGATTTCCATTTGTTCCCTGAGCCTGGCGGCACGCTGGCGCTCGAGATCGAGATTGCTTGAAGTGCATGATGCGATAATAAAAGATTGCAGTATCAAGAAGGCGACAAATCCGAAAAATCTCGGTTTCATATCTTTTTCCTGTCGTGCTATAGGTCTTCTTGGGGTGGCGGAGCAAGGTCGATGTCAGTGTCGCTGTCGATTTTATCTTCCGGTTTGCTGACCTGCTCGTTTTTTTTTGTGACCTCGTCTTTGTTGCTCGTGCTTTCTTCCTTGCCGGGCGCATGCAACGGCCTTTTTACGCGTTTCTTTATCCTCTTTATCTTTTTTAACGGCTTGTCTTCCTGCTTTGCTAACTTCTTTTCCAGTTTCTCATCCAATGCTTTCAGTTCCGAATCTTCTTCATTTTTTTCTTCGGGAGCTTCGACTTTTTCGGATTCTTTTTTCTTGGCAGGAGGAACATATGTGGATTTCTTTTTTGTAAAAAGTCCGATGATACGCTTGTGCCATTTGTTCTTCTGCCAGGCTTCGACTCGCTCCGTCTGCTTTTCGACGGTTTCATTGAAGCTCTCGATGAATCTCGATATCTCGCCTATGGCGGCTGAAGCTTCCGCAGGTTCCGCATACTTGCTGCTGTCTTTGAGCTCTTCGAGCGCTTTCTGCAAAGCCTTCCCCTGGGTCGATACCATATCGGACATGAAAAGAAAAACCTCGTGCGTTTTCTTCCTGTCCGCGTGGATTACGAAACAGGCAATCAGTTCGACTAACGCCACAATCCCGAGAATAATGACTAATGCAAGCATTTTATCCTCCCTTGCTACGAACCTTTCGCGAGCCTTCGGAGCAGCCCACCTGCCGCTATGGCTTCTGCAGCCCATATATCCGAACAGGGCGGGCTATAACAGAAGTCCGCCATTTGAAGTTCTGCGGCGGTTACGCCTTTGAATATCGCTATAGACATCATGTTTACCATATACGCGGCGCTTTGCTTCACAATAACCTGTCCGCCTATAAGCCGGCCTGATGGTTTTTCCGCAAGCAACCTTACCTGTGCTTCTGTTCCGCCGGGAAAGTAATGCGGGAGCGTGGGGTACTTGACGGAGCCTGCAGCGAGGTTGAAGCCCGCTTCTTTCGCAGCATCTTCCGTGAGTCCCACGGCGCCTATTTCGGTGTCGAAAAGTTTCATAATGGATGCCCCGAGCACTGGCGGGGCTTTTTCTCTCGCGCCGGTCGCGTTTGCGCCCGCCACCATGCCCTGCCGGGTAGCTATCGTTCCCAGACCGGAGAGCAGGGGCGCGTTGCGAAAGAAACAAGTGCTTTCCACGCAGTCTCCGATGGCGTAAATGCCGGGGATGTTCGTTTCCATGAATTCATTGACTTTTATGCCGCCCGTCGTGCCGATTTCGACTCCTATCGATTTCGCAAGGCTGACTTCCGGTGCGGTTCCGGTGCACATGATGACCATATCGGCTTGTATTTCGTTGTCGCCGACCTTGACCGCCTCTACTTTGCCTTCACCCGTGATGCTCGAAACCGAAGCTCCCCTCATCACTTCTATACCGTTTTCAACAAGCTTGTCTTCCACGATTTTTGAAAATTGCTTGTCAATCATGGCTCTGAGCGCACGCGAGCGGATGACGCAAATCACGTTCATCCCTCTTCTTTTAAGTGCTTCAGCCGCTTCGAGCGCGATAAAACTCGCGCCGTTAATAACTGCCGTTTTTCCCGGACGGGCGTTTTCAAGTATAGTTGCGCCATCATCGCGGGCGCGAAGGACGAAAATGCCCTTAAGTTCCTTTCCTGGGATGTCTGGCATGCGCGCGGTTCCACCCGTGGCGAGAATCAATGACTTGTATTCGACTAAGCCTTTGTCCGTCGTTAGAGTGGAATTTTTCGCATCTATCGAGGCGACGACTGTGCCGGGCATGAATTCGATTTTCTGGGACTTGTAGAAATCCGCATTGAATACTGTCGGGGTATCGAACGAATCGATTTCTCCACCTATGACGAAGGGAAGGGCGCAGCGGGAATAGGTCGGGTAAGGCTCGGCGTTAATGCATGTTATGGGGATTTTCCTGTCCCGTTTTCTTGCGGAAAAACATGCGCTTGCACCGGCGCTGCCGGCGCCGATTACTACTATCCCTTTTTCCATTCATCTCTCCTGAGCAGTTGGCAAATATACTTTAAAGTTTTGTTGTCTCTTCCTTGAACGAGATGTCCACTTTCTCAAGTTCATTCAGAATGGGTTCGTAAATGTCCGGCCTAACCGGTATATGCACTCCTCGTTCTGTTATCTTGTTTTCAAGTATCATTCTGGACGCGATGGCTGCGGGCAAAGCGACTGTTTTGGCCATAGCGGTCATGCCTCCCGCCTCTCCGTAGCCCACGAATGTTGAGGTTACTTTTTCTTTTCGGTCTTCGTATCCGGCGATGAATTCGTGTCTCAGCGCTATCATGTCCCTCTCGCCGGGCTTGTATTGCAGTTTTTCAAGCAGTCTTGCCGCAAGCACGTCGAGCGGCGAGCCTTTTTCCACAGGCAGCTTCTCGTCGCTGAAAAGACCGAGCCATTCGAGGCGTCCCATTACCTCGGAGTCTTCCGGAATCCTGAGCATTTTCGAAACATCGCTCCTGGTGGTTTCGGCTTTGCCGTTGCAGAGGGAAGCCGTAAGCTCGGCGAATGTGAGATTATCGAGGTTTCTTTCAGTTTCATCAAGAAAGTTCAGCTTCTTTATAGCCACCCACGTATCGCACCAGCCGGGATAGCGATAAGTGCCGCGAAGAAGAGTCTTCGTACTTTGAATGTCATATGTTTCAATATAGGGAAGCGAGTTGCCGTTGGGGTATGATTCGAATTTGCCTACTCCCTCTATGTCCGCCATCCAGTATTCCTTGAACAAGTTGTCGGGAACGACCCTTATGATTCCTTCATCCTTCAGGAACTGTGCCTCGCGTTTACCCGCAAGCACCACTCCGCGCGGGCTCCATGAGAATTTGTATCCGAAGGGATTGTCGTTGGCTTCGGGAGCGGGAAGCCCTCCGCAGAACGAAGTAAAGCTCTCCACCTCGCCGCCGGAGTCTTTTATGGAATGGATGATTCGCATTGCAGACATATGGTCTATACCGGGGTCGAGGCCGACTTCGTTAAGAAGAATCAGGCCCGCTTGCTTCGCGTCGACGTCGAGTTCTTTCATCTGAGGGCTTACGTAGCTTGTGCTGACGAAATGCTTCGAATGTCTGATGCAGAGTTTGGCGACTGAAACGTGATGCGTATAAGGAATCAGGCTGACAACGAGATCGGCCTTGCTTACCAGGTTTCCCATTGCCGTCTCGTCGTTTACGTCGAGCGTGACGGCCTCGCCGTTTGATGCCCCTTCGACGAGTTTTTCGGCTTTTGAAACAGTTCTCGTGGCCACCTGAACGCTGCAATCCGGCTGATTGAGCAGATACTTGACCAGCGGCCCGGCGACCATTCCGGCTCCGAGTACGAGTACGTTTTTCATATGCCTTGCCTTTCTATGAAATTTTCATGATTTTACATTTTTTTCCAGGTATTTGAAATCGGGCGTAAGTTTTCCTTTGTGAAGAATCACGGCTTTCCTGATTTCGGGCGGGAGTTCCAGCTCTTCGAAACTTGTGGAATAATCTGCGCGGGCGATTGCCGGCGCGAAACTTTTCAACACATTGCTGAAGTTGCGCGAAGACTCGGCAGGTATCTCGCATGGAAGATTGTCTACGGCCATTATTGCGACGCCTTTGCCTTCAATTCCCTCGGAAACCTTCCCCTCAAGAGGGTTATATACAAAGCATGGAGTTCCCGGATTGGTTGAATGGGCGGTCGCCTCGATTGCTCCTTCAATGTCGCAGCTTATATCTCCGATAACCCGCAGCGTGGGTTTGTCATTTTGCTCATAGAGCTTTTTAAGGGCTGCTTTTGTAACAAGCCGGGGATAGCGGTTTGTCCAGTAAATGGTATTTAGAAGCAAAGTCAGGTGCGGAAGGTATTGTTCAAAAACTCCCTCGTATTTTTCAGGATGGTCGTAGTATTCCTGGAGAATGAAATCGGCATCTTTCGATACGGGCGTAACCAGGTCCTCTTCCTTGAATACGACTTTGTATATGATATCGTTTCGCATGTCTTTGCTTGCGGCAAGCTCTCTTAGTTGCGAAGGCTTAATCTCTTCGTTCGGGAGCAGGTCGATAATCTCGCTCGCGCCTCCTCCGACGTGACCGTAGCCGGCAATACCGATAGCTACCGGCGCAATTTCGCGCGGCAGCCCTTCGGTGGAAATCCTCGATCCGACTGTTTTCAAGGAATCCGTTATTTCCTTCATATCGCTATAGTCGTATGCATGGCGGATGTCGGAGAACGGGCTTTTTATCCCCTCCAGTTCAAGTCTTCTGCCAAGTGCGTGAAAGCTTTCAATAGCGCCCGCGATGCCAGCGTGCCTTCCGAAGAAAATCAAACGCCGTCCCTTTGCATCTTCTACTTTTTCATAGTCAATCAGCGTGCAGCCAAGTTCCATCAATTTCTTCAGCATCGGCATGTTGTAAGGCTGTCCCTTTATGACATGCGAAAAAAACATGTATGTCTTTTGCGGCAAAAGCAGCTTAATAGGTATTTCCTTGACGGCGAAAATTGCGTTGCAGCCGGAAAGGTCTTCGCTTACGAGCGCCCCCGCCTCGACATATTCATTGTCGGGAAAAACGCGTACGGGCGAAGGCTGAACAATGAAATGCAAATCATGCTTGTCCCGCAGTTCCTTTACATGCTCGGGCGTTATCGGTACTCTGCGTTCCCATTCGTTCTTATCTTCTCTGCGTATTCCTGCGCAGACGGCCATCCATTCACCTCCGGGGTATGTGCGAGAAAACGCCGGTTTCTGAAAGCCCGATTATAGCCGTCGATGACTCTCACTGCAACAGATACTGCATGAGCATTTGCCGAATAATGCGGCAAAACATGGCAAGGAAATTTACCGGAACTAAAAATACTGGCCTGCGTATAAAAATAAATTATAATACCTTTGTGTTTCCGTTATAATATCACTCGCTTGAGTGTCTTAAGAGGAAAAAGTCGGGACGAGGTTCAAATGCTGCAATCTTATTATGCCGACCAGGAAGATTTGGACCTTGCTTTCTGCCAGGAAGCTTTGAAAAAAGGCTACCTGGCGCATCAAACCTTCAAAACATGCCTGAAAGACCATTCCAAGATAAAGAAAATGGGCCTTTCCAAGCCGACTATTCGTGAGATTGTAATTGCCAAGGGCAATCTCAAACCGGAACAGGTAACGGAGCTGATGGCACTGCTTGGCGCTCGCTCCGGTCACAGGGCCATCGAGGGCTACCGTCTTCTTGAGAAGGTGACTTCCGGTGCGTTCGGCTCGATATACAGGGCGCAGCAGGAGTCCATGGACAGGGAGGTGGCGCTGAAAGTCCTGCCGCGCCGGCTCGCGCTGAACGAGAAATACGTCTCGAATTTCATGAGGGAGACAAGGCTTGCGGCAAAGCTCGCACACGAGAATATCGTATACGTCCTGAACGCCGGCCAGTCTGCGGGTCTCCTTTATCTTGCCATGGAATTTGTCAAGGGCGAGTCTCTTGAGAGCATTGTCTTGAGACGCGGGCCCTTGAAGGAAAAGTCCGTCTACGGCATTGCCTGGTCTCTGGCGCAGGCCCTGTCGCACGCGCATTATACAGGCATACTTCACAGGGATATAAAACCCGCCAACGTGGTCATGCAGGACATGAAAGTCCCGAAGCTCTGCGATTTCGGGCTTGCAAAGAGCATTGCGCGAGAGGCGATGATGGAAGCCTCGGGCATTATGGGCACGCCTTCGTACATGGCGCCAGAGCAGATTCTCGGGAAGACCGTGGATGAGAGGACCGACATTTACGGTCTTGGAGCGACCATGTATTTCATAGCTTCCGCCAAGCTGCCTTTCCCCGGCGGCAAGACTTTCGACGAAGTCTACGAAAACCAGATAAAAAAACCCATGATCCCATTGCGCGACGCAAATCCGAAGGTATCCTCGCGCGTCGCCGACCTTGTTGAAAAGATGATGCATCGCGAGCCGGATGAAAGGTTCGCCAACATCGAAGAAGTCATTAACTTGCTCATGGACATCGCTCGAAGCCGCTGATTCTGGAGCTTTCTTCGCCCCTGATTTTCAATCCTCTTTAACCCGGAATATCCTAAAGGCTCGCTTTCAAGCTGTCGATAGACCAGTGGGCAGTTATAGGATAGACGGGGTATTTGCAGGCGAACATCGCAAATGCAACCAATAAGTCTTCCTTTATCTGATAGTAAACGGGATTGGCGTTTGGTGGCAGTTTGTATTGAGAGGGGGAGTTGATATGAAGTTTGGCGTTAGAGAGGTGATGGTGGTTGCCGCGCTTGCCTTCGGCATTGTCGCGGCAGGTTGCACCACTTCCTTCAGGACGAACCTGGCTATGGAGCCGCACCTGAGGGCAATGAATGCTTCGGCAAGCGACTACAGGATTTGTTTCTCGGAATACGAGTTCGAATTCTACTATCCTGAAGTGGAACCCACGTTGCGTGAATATAGCCCGGAGGTTGTCGAGGTGGCCGAGTCTGCAAGTGATGGCGTCGATATGGCGGATGCCGTCTCGGCCGCTATAGCGGGCGGCGCGGCCGCGGGCATGCCCGAATACGGCGGGGCGGACCGTTCGTGGTCGTCGAGCCTGCCGACTTTCCTGAAGTAGGCGTATCCCGGTAAATTTCATGCCGGACAGTTAATAGCTGTCCGGCTTTTTTTTATGGAACCCTGCGTTGATTTTTTTGAAAATCTCAGAACTCTTTATGGCGCGAATGTGTCTAACATGGTAAGTAGTAATTGGAAATATAAGCAAGAAAATAGTCGCGGTTTTGGGGTACTGTTATGGCTCCTGAAAAAAAGAATGATTTGTCCGGCGTCCGGCTCAGAGGTTATGCCATAGGGCGGCTTATCGGAAAGGGCGGCATGGGCGAGGTCTACAAGGCCTACGAGGAAACGCTCGACCGAACCGTCGCGTTGAAGGTCCTTCCCCCGCGTCTCGCCGAGGACGAATCTTTCACCTCCAGGTTCCTCAGGGAGGCGAAGTCCGCCGCGAAGCTCGAGCACCCGGGGATATGTCCGATATACTCCGCTGGCGAGGTTGATGGAGTCTATTATATCGCCATGCAATACGTCGAGGGCGAAACCCTCAGCGGCCTGCTCGAAAATATCGGCTCGCTGCCCATCGAGCAGGCGCTCCTCGTTACCCGGCGCGTCGCCGACGCGCTCGCGTTCGCCCACGAAAGAGATTTTATCCATCGCGACATTAAGCCGGACAACATCATGATAGATGGCGAGGGCAGGGTCAAAGTCATGGATTTCGGACTCGCACGAAGGACGAGCCTTGACTCGCGAATGACCCAGACCGGCATGTATGTCGGAACTCCGGAGTATTCCTCGCCCGAGCAGTGCGAAACCCTCGACCTCGACGGCAGGACCGACATATACTCGCTCGGCGTGGTTCTTTACGAGATGCTTAGCGGCACGGTTCCTCACAAGGCGCAGACGCCATATGCACTTTTCAAAAAGATTTGCAGCGAACGCCCCGTCCCGGTTCAGGATCTCAATCCGCGCCTCCCGGACAGTGTTTCTTCGATAGTGGAAAAAATGCTTGCCAAGGACCGCGAAGACAGATACGCCAGCGTCAGGGAGCTTATCTCGGCCATTGACGCAACGCTCAGGACGCTTAACATCGACAGCACTGCCGAAACGGCTGCCGTGCCCGTGCCGGGTCTCGCTTCGTATACTACGGAAAAGATGATTGACAACGACGCCATACCCACGAAGCCGCTTGCATATTCCAGGAAGAAAAAATCTCTCATGCCCGTTCTGGCGGCTATGGTCGCCGTTCTCGTTATCGGCGGCTGGCTGCTGGTTGCGAACATGCCCGGCGAAAACCCCGAGAAGATAGGTGGTCTCAACCCGATAAATACGCCGGCCGCTGAGAAAGAGGAAAATATAACTCCTTCGATTCCCGAACCCAAGACCGAAAAGGCGGACGATACTCATAAACGGCCCATGAAAGGTCACGGGCGCAATACTATGCCGGCCGGGTTGGTTATTCTCGACTTCGATAATCTCAACGACAACCCCGATATAGAATGGATGAGAATAGGCGTTGCAGACATGTTTATAACCGACCTCGCCCAGTGCGGCTTCCTTCGGGTCGTGTCGAGGGAAAAACTGACTGGAACGCTTAAAGAACTCGGCACAACGCAGGAGAAGTTGCTCGACGATATTCGCATGGTGGCCGACGGCTTCGGGGCTGAGTGGCTTCTGAAGGGTGGCATAGTGAAAATCGGTTCGGATGTCAGAATCAATATCAAGCTCCTCGACGCGGCGGGAAAAATTCTTCTCGCCGACAGTGCGCTCAGGCAGGAGGAGGAATTTCTCGGCGCGGTCGACGTGCTTTCCGAGTCGCTCAGGAACATGATGGCCGGTATCGCACGTAAGAAATTCCCGCAAGCTCCCAAAGAGCTTTTCGCAAGCGAACACGACCTTACCCTCGAAAAACAGATATTCCTCGCGGACGCCGCCGACGCTATTAGGAATATGAAAAAACTCGGCGATTCGATGAATGCGCGTAGGGAAAGAGTCGTAACGGCTGTGGACCCTGGAAAAGCGCTCAGGGAGACCGTGCCGAAGGCAGAGTTTTCCGAGGAATCAG
>Ga0272442_10003532_pt1 | contig 21899 bp, 15 predicted proteins | sample SSMForm2O_FD_200262 | JGI IMG/M metagenome (GOLD analysis project Ga0272442, IMG submission 200262) | Marine sediment archaeal communities from Little Sippewissett salt marsh, Falmouth, MA, United States - SSM-Form-2O | ecosystem: Environmental > Aquatic > Marine > Wetlands > Sediment ... | reverse complement strand
GGCTTGGCCGTCAGCCTGGTACGGAGCAAAGCCAGCCAGTGGGGCATCCAGCCGCAACAAATCGGCATTGTGGGCTTCTCAGCCGGCGGCCATCTGGCAATTGCGACCGCGACGAGCTTCGACCGCCGAACCTATGCGCCCATCGATGACGTGGACACCATCAGTTGCCGGCCTGACTTCGCCATTGGAGTCTATTCGGGCTACCTCAAGGCGAAGGACAAAGACCAGATCGCTCCCGGCCTGCGCATTCTGGCCGGAACGCCTCCGATTTTCCTCGCACACGGCGGAGCGGATATTATCAGCCCGCCCGAGCATAGTGTGATGATGTACCTCGCGTTGAGGAAATCCGGCATTCCGGCGGAGCTGCACATCTATGCGACGGCCGCCCATGACTTCGGGATTCGCCCGAGCAACCATCCATGCTCCATGTGGACGCAGGCGTGCGCTACCTGGCTGCAATATCAGGGATTCCTTAAGCCGCCCACGCAAACGGACTGAGCCAGAGGATTCCGGTCACAAGCGAGCGTTGTGGGTCCCCGCGCCGGGCCGAATCGTGATCGTCTGACGTTCCGAGAAAGCAATGCGTTCCACCTTGCCGTCGATGGACAGAGCGCCCCGTGTGCCGAGCTTCTTCAGGTACCTCTCGGAGAGCTGTAACGTCCATTTGGAGGGATTCTTGGAAAAATAACGGCAATAGTGAGGATCGTACTCGAACTGTATGTCAAGCCCGCCGTCTGAGATAATGTCGATCCGGCTGTGAAGGTAGGCGCAGTACTCATTGAAGCCCATCCAGCGTTTGTGTTTATTGGCCTCGATCCAATCTCGGGCCCTTAGATCGATACGCCTTTCTCCGACTACCTTGGCGGCACGCAAGGCGGATATCGCCGTCTTTCGGAGGTTTATTATTGGGCTGGTGATTTCTGAGTCTGTTTTTTCCACGAGATCCAAATCGTGGCAGGTGATGAATTCGGGGCACATCTGTTCGATGCTAAACAGGATGGAGTAGTCCGTACCGACATATTGCCAGCGATCGACACCATAGCCGGCAATCGCGGCCAGACGCCCGTTGTCGTGTTCGAGGCTCGTGCCGGGTCGGATCGTTACGGCCAGCGGCGTCACGCCGAATTGTCTCTCGACGGCATCCCGTCCGACCTTGTAGAGGAAAAGCATATCGTTCGAGGGCACAGGCGTATCCCGGCGGGCGTCATACGTTTCCTGGTACCAGTCGCCGTGCGCCATTTCCGTCTCGATGGGCGCATCCCACCACGGCCCCGGCGGCGAGTCCAGGTCCCAGGTCATGTGGGTCCACGCCCGATGCGCCTGGATTTCGAACACGCCCCGCCGGAGACCTTCGTCAAGCCCCTCTTTGGTAGACCCGTAGTCCTGTACGTTGCCAAAGGGGTCGGTGAACGTCTCAATCGTCCACGGATTCTCGACCATCCGTGTCAGGGGGTTGGCATAGCCTGGCGTGACGTTCTGAACCATCACGAAACCGTGCTCGGCCAGCGGCTCAACCAGATACTTGACAATATCTTCCCTGGATGGCGTGGGATAGTGCCACCTCAGGCTATAGGCATGTTCCGAGGCGCCCATATCATCCATGATGAAGATCAACGCGTCCTCAAAATTATCGTTAAACAGACCATAGCCGATACTGTAAACGAGCGCCCTTCTGAAAAGCCGCCTCATCGCGTCAGACTGGCCGAACCCGTCACGACCTCCGCCGATCCAGACAATCTTCGTTTCATCGCTTACATCCCGCACCACTGCCTGGGGGGATTCTCCTATCTTGCCCAGTACAATTGTGCCGGGACGCGGAGTACAACGAACAATTCGCAACCGTGATGGCGTCTCGACATTGACAACCGTTCCGACGGTTCCGGCCGTGATGAAGTGCTCGGCGGAGATCGTCAAGCCCGTGTTTGTGCTCTTGGGTGGTCGGTCCGACACGCCCTGATAGTCAACACCGATAAGCTCAGCAAGTTCGGGAGCCGCGACATGGTCAAAGAGGGCGATCAAGCTCATTCCGTAATCCAGGACGGCGCGGCGCAGAGTTTGGTAGTTGGCAGACAACTTCTCCAGACGGTCTGGATCGGCCATCCATATTAAGCAACCGTAACTCGGCTCCGCGACGCCGTTCAGAAATCGGTTGATCTGAAGCCGTTGCTGGTCGAGGCGCAAGATGTCGAATGGAATACCCCAAATCTTGAGCAGGGTAATCACGTCGCGAAAGTCCTTCGCCGACTCGCGCGTTTTGCCGCCGTGCCGGCCTTGGGCGTCGATGTTGTAACTGCCGGGGTCGCCCCACTGGTCACCGATGACCACCAGCACGCGATAAGGTTTCGGGGCAACCCGGTCGGCTCCCCCGGCGAACAAACCACTCGTGCCCATTGCAAGTAGCAGCACGAGAGAAAGACAGGCTATTCGTTTGTTTTGCATCGTTATCTCACCATGAAATCCACCTGAAAAAGTCTTCGCAGTCGTCATCGAAGCACGTATGTCATCTTGATAAACAAGATTGATTCTACTCTCTTGGCCGTATGAAAACTACAGGAATCCTTAAAAACGAATGCGTTGTGCGAGTTTTAGTTGACTAACAGCTCGGGCTTTAAAAGGATCGATATGTATTGTCATGTTTAATACAACACCAACCGTATGAGGAAAATTTTTTCGTTCATTCCTTCGGAGTGAGCGAGGTTTTTTCTTGACCTTAGCGGGGTGTTCTGGTACAAATAATTGAAGTTGATGCTTGTGGATTTGAAGTTATCCGTACAGGAATGACGTTTATTCCGGCTTTCCAGATAGAGGAGGTAGTGTCAGATCGTATGGATCGATTCTCGATAGAAGCGGGAAAGCGAGTTTTAGGTATCGAGATGATCCCCGTTTGTTGAAAGTACCTTTAACTTTTTTTTGAAAGAGGACGATGATGTACAAGAGATTCGTTTTTCTAATGTTGTTTGTTGTGCCGGTCGCGGGCGCCTCCGCGCATGCCGACGAGCTTATCAGGTTGTCGGATGTAACCGTGGAGGACAATGAGATCGTCAGTATTCGTTTTGAGGGAACCGAATATATCATTGCCGATGGATTTCTGCAGCTCGGGACGACGACGCGGTGGTATATTGAAAATGGCGTTGAGGTCCTGTGGCCGGACGGCGATCCCGTTCCCGCGGCGGCGCCGACGGTGAACGGAACATCAAATCCGAAAGCCGCCGATGTCGGCGCGAACGCTGACGACTGGATCTTCGGCACCTCGGGGAACGCCGGCGGCATCTCTTCGATTGACGGGATCGACTTTCAGCAGACCGTTTTCCCGTTCCTGACCCGGACGATCTTCCACTTCGAGCGGGGCGGCAACGACACCGGGACCTGGCAGGCGATCCTTGCCGATGGCTCGCTCGGCGCGCCGGTTCAATTCAGCGGCGCCGCGAATTACGCCGACACGGGCGTGGACGTCGGTGGTCAGAACGCCTTCGGCGTGGTTTTCAAGACGGATGTGCCGGTACAAGGTGTGCGCATCACGGCATCGGGCCACGATACGCTGAGTATTTCGGCCCTGACGGTGATCCCGGATATCGCGACCCGGCCGAATCCCGCCGACGGCGCGATCCATGTGGACACCTGGGTGAACCTGAGCTGGTCGCCGGGCAATTCCGCTGTTTCGCACGATGTGTATTTGGGAGATGATTACAGTGTGGTCGAAGATGCCACGCGAGATTCGGAGGAATTCCGCGGCAATCAGACGGAGAACTTTTACGTGGCCGGCTTTCCCGGATTTGCCTATCCGGACGGTCTTTTCCCGGGGCAGACGTATTACTGGCGCATTGACGAAGTGAACGAGGCGGATCCGAACAGTCCGTGGAAAGGGAATATCTGGAGCTTCTCGATTCCTCCAAGGACCGCGTACGATCCCGATCCGGCCGACGGCGCCGAGTTTGTCGGCCCGGACAACGTGACCCTGAGCTGGACGCCGGGCTTCGGGGCCAAACTACATACGGTTTTTATTGGCGATGATTATGACCAGGTCCGCAGCGCCACCGCCGGTATACCGTCCGGCACGGCCACCTACCAGCCCGGGCCGCTCGAGCGGGAGAAGGTCTATTACTGGCGGGTCGATGAGTTTGACGGGCTCGAAACGTATGCAGGCGATATCTGGGGCTTTACAACACCGGGCGCCGCCGGATCGCTGGAGCCGGCCAACGGCGCCGTGGACGTCGAGCACTCGCCGATTCTGACTTGGACGCCGGCGGAGAACGCCGATTCGCATCAGGTGTACTTCGGTACGGACAAAGAGGCCGTCAAGAACGCCACGACCGCCTCATCGGAGTATAAGGGAAGCAGGGCGTTGGGTTCGGAGAGCTACGATCCGGGGAAACTCGACTGGCAGACGAGCTATTACTGGCGGGTGGACGCGGTTTACAGTGCGAATACCATCAAGGGGCTTGTCTGGAGCTTTACGACCGCCGATTTCCTTGTTGTCGATGACTTCGAGAGCTATACCGATGACGACGCGGCGGGCCAGTCGATCTGGCAGACCTGGGTGGATGGTTTTGGGATTGCCGACAACGGCGCCCAGGTCGGCTATCTGGTGCCCCCGTATGCCGAACGGGCGATCGTCCATAGCGGCGTTCAATCGATGCCGCTGTTGTACGTTAACGAGGCCGGCGTGACGAATTCAGAGGCTTCGTTGTTACTCATGGCGCTGCGCGACTGGACGGCCGAAGGCGTCGGTGAGCTGTCGTTGTGGTTCCGGGGCAATTCGGGCAATGCGACCGAACCATTGTATGCGGCCATTTCCAATGCCGCCGGCGCTCCGGCTGTCATCGCCAACGACGACGCGGATGCGGCAAAGGCCATCGCCTGGACCGAGTGGGTGATTCCTCTGCAAGCCTTTGCCGATCAAGGGATCAATCTGACCAACGTGACGCAGATCGCGATCGGTCTGGGCAGCACAGGGGGCGCGTCGGCCGGCGGTTCGGGCACGATGTTTATTGATGATATCCGTTTGTATCGGCCGGGGCAATAGCCTCCGACCCTATGAGCATTTGCGATGGATGGATCACTTTTTTGTACAACTTTTGTTTTTTACTTGACAGAATCACAAAAAGATAGTCTAATATAAGTATGATGAGGCAAATGAATCGCAAAAATACCAATAGTTTGTGGTGGCCTGCAGGATAAAACTGGGCAGGCAAGCGGACATTTGCTGGATACAACTTGTTGGATTTGAATAAGAACGCAGCCTGCCGAAAAAGCAGGCTGCTTTTTTTTATTTGTATTTTGTGCGATTTGGGCATAGAAATTCCAGTATTGACTAATGACAAATGACTATTGACTATTTGTGCTCTCGGCGTTGACTGGAGTGACGAATATGCCGTTCATTAGCCAATAGTCAATATTCAATAGTCAATCTACGTTCGTCGTCGCGATTTCTGAGGTGCGCATGGAAGATTATAGACCCATCATACAGAACGCCCAGCCGGGGCAGATCGTGCCGATCGTCAAACGGATCGACATGACCGAGCCGGTGGACTTCTTCGCCAAGCTGAGCGACTACGGCCGGGCGAAGAACTGCTGTCTGCTCGAGTCTAGGGAACACTTGGCCGGCTTTGCCGAGTTGAGTTTCGGCACCGCGAAGCCCGCCCTCTATCTTACCGGCACTGGCGCCGACTTTTCCATCAGGGCCCTGACCAAAACCGGGCGTCGAATTATAGAGTACTTATCGACGGAAGGCCATCCCCAAGCTTCGGCTTTCCCTCAGGGATGCCTTCCGGCGGAGGCTGCCACCCGGTTTGATTTCTGTGAATCCATCGAATTCGGCGATGAAACGATTACTGGCAGAATCAAACAATCGCAGGAATTGGTCGATGAGCAGACGCGCCTGAAAACAACCAACCAGATGGATGTTCTGCGCGCGGTGGCATTTGCCTTCAAGCTGGCCAGCAAGCCTTTTCGCGTGACCTGCGGTTTGCTCGGGGCCCTGAGCTACGATTTCATCGACCAGTTCGAGAAACTCCCCGCGAATGAAGAAGACCTGTTGAAAAATCCGGATTATGAACTTTATTTTGCAGACAATATCTTCCTGATGGACCATGAACAGAAGCAAGGCTATGTGGTCGTGAATGTGATTATCACGGACGATGACCGCGAGGCCGCGATCTCTGAGGCTCAGGAATGTTTTGACTACTACAGCAATCTCGCTCGGTTCGACGTGCCCCAGGGCAGAAAGTTCGCGGACTCGTTGCCGCCTGCTTCGACCGATACGGACCAGGACGAGTATGAAGCGATGGTCCGGACCGCCAAGCGGCACATCCTTGACGGCGACATTTTTCAGGTGGTCTTGAGCCGGACCAGGATGGAGCCCTGTCCGGATGAGCCGCTGGACGTTTATAAGCGGCTGCGCGTGTTGAATCCCTCGCCTTATATGTTCTATCTGAATACGCCCACTACGATCCTGATGGGCTCGAGTCCGGAATTGAATCTGCGCGTCAGCGGGACGGAGACGCGGAAGGTGGAGATCCGGCCGATCGCCGGGACCAAGCCCCGGGGCCGGGTCGGGGGCGAAATCGATGCCGACATTGATTTCAGATATGAGGCGGAGTTGAAGATCGACCGCAAGGAATTGGCTGAGCATATGATGCTGGTGGATCTGGCCCGGAACGACATTGCGCGGGTGGCTCAGCCGGGCAGCCGGGTGGTGACCGAATTGTTGACGGCGGAGAAGTACGAATCCGTGCAGCATTTGGTAAGCAATGTGAGCGGCGAGCTGGCCGAGGAGCTGGATGCTTTGAGTGCGTATCTGGCCACGATGAATATGGGCACATTGACCGGCGCTCCGAAGATCGAGGCGATGAAGATCATCCGCCGGCTGGAAAAGACCAAACGCGGCTACTACGGCGGGGCGGTGATGTACTTGACCGTGGACGGCCAGTTCGACAGTTGTATCACGATACGAAGCCTCCAGGTCAGAGACCACACCGCGTATATCCGCGTGGGGGCCGGTATCGTCCATGACAGCGTGCCCAAGACCGAATTCGAGGAAACCGAGCACAAGGCCGGTTCGTGCCTGCGTGCGATTCGCGGACAGTAGTCAAAAGGATTGCAAATAATTAAGAGGTACAAAATGCACAAAGGAAATGGATCAGTTTTGAAGAGTCGATGGAACGTGATGCTCTTGTGGATTGGCTTGCTGGCTTGTGTCGTTCAGGGAGCGGAACAGGAACACATCCGGCTGGGTTCGGACCCGGCGCTCTCTGCGGATGGCTCGATGCTGGCTTTCGCATGGCGGGGAGATATCTGGGTCGTCCCGACCGAGGGCGGCGTGGCGCGACAGGTCACGCAGCATCCGGCGGGGGATCGCCAGCCGGCCTTTTCACCCGACGGATCGGAAATTGCTTTTATCAGCGATCGTGATGCTGGCAGCCAGGTGTACGTCATGCCCGTCAAAGGCGGCGCGCCGAAGCAACTGACGTTTCACACGGCCGGATATACGCTCGAACAATGGTATCCCTCGGGCGATGCGTTGTTAGTCAATGCTCGGCGAGACCACATCTGGAGGGAGTCTCAGCGCTTCTTCAGGATGAGCCGGAACGAGCGCAAGGCCGAGGCATTGCTCTTCGATGCCTATGGGCAGGACGGCGTGCTTTCGCCGGACGGCAAGCGGCTTCTTTTCACGCGCGAGGGTATGACGTGGTGGCGAAAGGGATACTACGGATCGCGCGCCAGTCAAATCTGGATGTATGACTTTAAGACGAAGGAGCACAATAAGCTTCTCGCTCGCGAAACCAGTTCCAACTGGCCTTTGTGGAAGGCGGACGGCGGCGGTTTCTACTACGTCGGCGAGCAGGACGGTGTTTTTAATCTGTGGGAGTATGACCTTGAGACAGGTAAGGAGAAGCAATTGACGGATTTCGAGGAGGATTCGGTGGTCTTTCCGTGTATTTCGCTGGACGGCTCGACGATTGTCTTTCGCCATTTGTTTGATTTTTATCGCTTCCGGCCGGGCAAAGATACTGCTCCGACGCAGATTGAGATCAGAAATGTCGGCGATTCCGTGACGCCACCCATTGAGCGACGAGTGCTCGACGAGGCGTCGGAAGTCGCTTTCTCAGAGGATGGGCTGGAGATGGCCTTTATCGCCGGCGGCGACTTGTGGGTGATGGATACGGAGCTTTGCGAGCCCCGGCAGGTGACCGATACGCCCGAAGAGGAACGATCGCCCGTCTTTTCGCCCGATGGCGACACCATCCTCTTTGCGAGCGATCAAGGGGGGCAGGGCGATATCTGGCGCGCTGAGCGCGTCGATGTGGAACTCTACTGGTGGCAGAACGAGGGGTTTGAATTGAAGCGTCTGACGAAGGATGCGGACGTGGAGTCGGACATCCGTTTCAGTCCGGATGGTTCGCGGATTTCGTTCGTGGAGGGTCTGGGCGATCTGTGGACGATGACGCCGGATGGCGAAAATGCCAGTCGCCTTCTGCGTTCGTGGGATACGCCGGAGTACGACTGGTCGCCCGACAGCAAGTGGATCGTGTATGCGCTGAACGATGAGAATTTCAACCGGGATATCTGGATCATTCCGGCCGATGGCTCCCGCGAGCCGGTGAATATCTCCCGGCATCCGTATGACGAACATGATCCGGTCTGGCGGCCGGACGGCAAGGTCATCGCCTTTACCGGCGAGCGTCTCGATAGGGAGACGGATATTTTCTACATCTGGCTCCAAAAGGAGGAATCCGAAAAGAGCAGGCGCGACCGGACGATTGAAAAAGCCCTGAAGAAGATGGAAGAAACGCGGAAGAAAGACGACAAGGAAGAAAAGGATTCTAAGCCATCAGGAGAAGAGAAAACTGACGAAGCTAAAGACAAAGAAAAGAAAAAGGCAACGCCGGAGGTTGTCATCGACTTCGAGCGAATCCACGAGCGGGTCCGACGGCTGGAGATTGCCGGCTCGACGGAGCGCCGGTTGTTCTGGTCGCCGGACTCGAAAAAGCTGGCCTTCACGGCGACGATTGACGGCAAAGGTGGCACCTACACCGTCGAGATTCCGGACGAGCTTAAGCCGAAGCTCCTGACCGAGAAGACGGGCCGGCAGCCGCGTTGGCTTGAAAAGGGTAAGCAGATCGTGTGGCTGTCCGGCGGCAAGCCCGCGAGCGTTTCTGAAAAGGGTGAAGTGACCGAGTACTCCTTCAGTGCCAAGCAGGAAGTAGAGCGCGAGGCACGTTACCGCGCGGCGTTCGACTTAGCTTGGCGATTCATGCGCGACCGCTACTACGACGAGCGGCTAGGCAATCGCAACTGGGATGCGATTCGGCGAAAGTATGTGGATATGGCGGCGCAGGCCGTCGATGCCGATGGCTTCGGTATTGTGGTGAATCTGATGCTTGGGGAATTGAACGGCTCCCATCTTGGTTTCTACAGCCGGGGGGGATCGTCCGGCGGAACAAGGTCGGACTGGAATATGGCGACGGCCCATCTGGGCATTCGATTCGAGGCCGATTTCAAAGGCCCCGGTCTGAAGGTCAGGGACGTCCTGCCGAACGGGCCCGCAGACCATGAAAAGAGCCGGATCGAGGCGGGTGAAGTTATTCGGAGTATCGATGGCGTCAACGTCGATCCGGGGATGGACCTGACGGAGGTGCTGAACGGTCCGCTCGACCGGGATATTCGCCTACGCGTCGAGAGCGCCGAGGACGAAAAGCGTGAGGTGGTTCTGCGCCCGATTTCGTACGGCGCCGTGCGGAATTTGCTCTATGAAAAGTGGATTCGCGATAATCGTACGAAGGTCAACGAAGCCTCGGATGGGACGTTGGGATACGTTCATATTCAAGGCATGAACTGGCCCAGCTTCCAGAAGCTCGAAAGGGAATTATACGCCGAAGGGGCGGGCAAGAAAGGTCTGATCATTGATGTGCGCAACAACGGCGGCGGCTTCACGACGGACCATCTGCTGACCATGCTGTGCCAGCCTTCCCACGCGATCACGGTGCCTCGCGGCGGCGGGCCGGGCTATCCGGAGGACCGGCGGGTTTACGCCACCTGGAGCAAGCCGATTGTCGTACTGTGCAATCAGAACAGTTTCAGCAACGCCGAAATCTTCAGTCACGCGATCAAGACGCTCAAGCGGGGCAAGGTCGTCGGGGTACCGACGGCCGGTGGTGTGATCTCGACGGGCGGTACGCAAATCATGGACGTCGGATATCTGCGCCTGCCGTTTCGTGGATGGTACGTGCTGGGAACCGGCGAGGATATGGAGCTTAACGGCGCCGTGCCGCATTATGTCGTTTGGAATAAGCCGGGCGATACGCCGCAAGGCAAGGATGCGCAGCTTGTCAAAGCCGTTAAGGTTTTGCTAAAGGACGTGAAGAAATGGGAATCCCGGCCCAAACCGCAGCTTCGCAAAGCGACCGAACGCACGCGGTGAAATAAAGTATGGATTAACGATGTCACCCCTGCGGAAGCAGGGGTCCAGAGCTACAATTATGGATTCCCGCTTTCGCGGGAATGACCTATTGTGTTATGTTTTCGAAATAGGACGTGAAAGACAATGGAAGATGCACGCAGGAGAGTCTTGTTTATCGATAATTTTGACTCGTTTACATACAACTTGGTGGATGATTTCTGCAAGCGCGATTGTCAGGCGAGGGTTTACCGGGCCGATACCGAGCTTGAAGAGCTCAAGCGTGTGGCCGGAGAATTCAGGCCCGACCTGCTCGTGATTTCACCTGGACCGGGCACGCCGGATACGGCGGGGGTGTCGCTCTCGGTGGTCGATCATTTCAAAGACAAGCTGCCGATATTGGGCGTCTGCCTGGGGCATCAGGTCATCGTGCAGTATTTCGGCGGCAAGATCGGCCATGCGCCCGAGCCGATGCACGGCAAGCCCTCGCGGATCACGCACAATGGAAAGGACGTTTTTGCCGGCGTCGAGAATCCGTTGCAAGCCGGGCGGTATCACAGCCTTTGTGCGCTGGAACTGCCGGATTGCCTTGAGAAGACGGCCGAATTCGAAGGGATTATCATGGGGACCCGACACAAAGAGCTTCCAATTTTCGGCGTGCAGTTTCATCCGGAAAGTATTCTCACCCCGGCCGGCGGCAAGATCATCGAAAACGCCCTGTCGATTGCTGAGAAGATTAGCGTATAGCGTGTAGCGGATAGCGTATAGTTGATAGTAATGAAGACACAATCGTTTAAAGATTTGATAGTTTGGCAGAAGGCTTATAAGTTAGTGTTGGAAATCTACAAAATCACGAAAGACTTTCCAAAATATGAAATGATTGGATTAGCTCAACAAATGAGAAGGGCTGCCATATCTATACCGTCGTACATTGCTGAAGGGTACGGCAGAAAACACAAGGCTGAGTACAGGCAATTTCTGTCCGTTTCTTACGGCTCACTCTCAGAATTAGAAACGCAATATCTTTTATCTATCGACCTGCAGTACATAAAGCATTGTGAAGTTATTGAAAACCTGTTGAAAGAAGTAGGCAGCATACTCTACCGGATGATGAATCCAAAACCCTAAGGCAAAATGGATAAATGATATGACTTCTAAACGCTATACGCTATACGCTAAATTAAGGAATATAACATGGCTAATATCACGAAATATCTGGAAATTATTTTGGATGGCGGCGACCTGACCTTCGATCAGGCCAAAGAGCTTCAGGACGTCATCTTCGCCGGTGAGGTCACGGAAGTGCAAATTGCGGCGTTTTTGGCGGCGATGCGGATGAAGCGGGCGACGTCCGGCGAAATTGCGGGGCTGGCTCAATCGCTCCGCGATCATGCGGTGCGCGTCGAGACCGGGATCGACAACCTGATCGATACCTGCGGCACCGGGGGCGCCACGGTCAAGACGTTTAATGTCTCGACGACCGCCGCGCTCGTGGCCGCCGGCGCCGGGGCCTATGTCGCCAAACATGGAAATCGGGGCATCACCAGTCGATGCGGCTCCGCCGATGTGCTGGAGGAGCTCGGTGTCAAGATCGATCCGGGGCCGGCCGGGGTGGCCGAATGTATCCGGCAGGCTCACATCGGTTTTATGTTCGCGCCGAAGTTCCATCCCGCCATGAGATTTGTCCAGCCTATTCGAAAGAGCCTGGATTTCAGAACGGCCTTTAACATCCTTGGTCCCCTGGCCAATCCCGCCGGTGTGACCTCACAAGTCATGGGCGTCGCGGAAGAAAGTCTTCTCGACCGGATCTGTGAAACGCTCAAATTGCTGGGCGCCGAAAGAGCCATGGTCGTTCACGGCCAGGGGATAGACGAAATCAGCACGCTCGGCATCACGCATATTCGACGACTCGATCAGGGACACATCACGTCGGTCGAGCTCGATCCGACGGATTTTGGGATTTCCGAGACGTCTATCGACGCGCTCAAGACCGGCGACGCCATCACGAATGCCGGTATCGTTCGTGACATCCTGACCGGCAAGGATCAAGGCGCTCGGAGGAATATCGTCCTTCTTAATGCGGCTGCGGCGATCATCGTCGCGGGTCTGGCTGATGACTTTACCTCCGCCCTCGAGCGGGCCGAAAGCGCCGTCGACGACGGCGGCGCGCTGACGTGTCTCGAAAAGTTGATTGACGTTTCTAATAAGGCATAGAATATGACCGATTGTCATTCCCGCGAAAGCGGGAATCCAATAAACGATGGGTGGCAGCCTCATCCCGATTTCCTTTATCGGGATGGGGATGGTGGGGGAAAAGCCATCCCCAAACTTCGCTTGAGGCTGCCACCCAGTCGAATAAGGCGTGCCCGGATAGGGAATGAGAAAATAATATGTTGATACCGAAGGTCAAAATCTGTGGGATTACCAACTATGACGACGCGACGGTCGCGATCGATCTGGGTGCGGACTTATTGGGCTTCAATTTCTATCCGAAAAGCCCGCGTTATGTCACCAAGGAACGCGCCGAGGAGATTATAAGCCAACTGCCGGCTTTCATCGATACCGCCGGCGTGTTCGTCAATGCTTCCATCGATGAGATTCACGAGACGAGCGACGTGTGTTCGTTGGACTGGGTCCAGTTGCACGGCGATGAGGATCCGGAATTCTGCCGGTCGCTGCTGTCTCATAATGTGAAAACCATGAAGGCCATTCGCGTCAAGGACCAGACGGACATCGAGCGTGCGGATCAGTTTTTCACCGATGCGATTTTGCTGGACGCCTTTGATCCGGACAAATACGGCGGTACGGGCCTGACCTTTGACTGGAACGTCATCGGGCACATGGCCAAGCGGGTGTTTTTGGCTGGCGGCGTCAATCCCGACAATGCCGCCAAGGCGATGAAACTCGGTGTTTATGGGATCGACGTGTGCAGCGGCATCGAAGCCGAGCCGGGCAAAAAGGACCACAACAAAATGAAAAGATTGTTCGACAACATAAGACACCTGAGAGGATGAAAATCCGAAATTCTAAATCCTAAATCCGAAACAAATTCAAATGAACAAAGCTCAAAATTCAAAACAATACGATTTGGAAGATAGGACGCTTGTATTCGCGAAACGGGTTAGGATTTTTGTTAAGAAGCTGAAGAAAACGATGTCTAATCTCGAAGACGGAAAACAACTGGTGAAGGCATCAGGTTCTGTCGGAGCAAATTATATAGAGGCTAACGAGGCTCTGAGTAAGAAAGACTTTATTATGCGTATTAAGATTTGCCGGAAGGAGGTGAAAGAGAGTGCATACTGGCTAAAGCTTGTCGACAGTGAGGACGATACAGAACTGGAACGTGAAAGGCATGAACTGATACAAGAAGCTACAGAGCTTACGAGTATGTTTGGATCGATTCTTCGCAAGAGCGAGTAAAGTTTTGAAAATTTGATATTTGGATTTTAAATTTGTTTCGGATTTCGATATTCGAATTTCGAATTTATATTATATTACGAGGAATGATATGAAGCATAAAGGTAGATTCGGAGATTATGGCGGTTTCTATGTGCCGGAGGTGTTGATACCGGTGTTGGAGGAGCTGGAGGAGGCGTTTTATCGTTTTTATGACGACCGGCAATTCGTCACGGAGCTCGCCCAGCTTTCAGAGAACTACGCCGGCAGACCCAGCCCTCTTTATTACGCGAAGAGGTTTAGCGAGCACGTCGGCTTCAAGGTGTATCTTAAACGCGAAGACCTTCTGCACGGCGGTGCCCACAAGGTCAACAACACGCTCGGCCAGGGCCTCCTGGCCAAATACATGGGCAAGACCAAGCTGATTGCCGAGACCGGCGCCGGACAGCACGGTCTGGCGACTGCGATGATCGGCGCTTTGTTCGGGATGGAGACGAAAATCTTCATGGGTGTCACCGATATCGAGCGGCAAAGCGTCAACGTGCATAAGATGAAACTCTGTGGGGCGCAAGTGGTGCCCGTCGAGGGGGGCACGGGAACGCTCAAAGACGCGATCAACGACGCCCTGCGCTATTGGACCGCGCACGTTTCCGATACGTTCTATCTGTTCGGTTCGGCCTGTGGGCCCCATCCGTATCCGACCGTCGTCAAACACTTTCAAACCTGCATCGGCAAAGAGACCCGACAGCAGTGTCTCGACCAGGTCGGCCGGCTGCCGGATAGGGTCGTTGCGTGCGTGGGGGGAGGAAGCAACGCGATTGGCATTTTTTCCGGTTTCTACGATGACGAAAACGTTCGACTGATCGGCGTGGAGGCCGGTGGAAGGAGCCTGAACGGCGGTCAGCACGCCGCGAGCCTCGTCGCCGGACGAGTCGGTATTTTGCATGGCGCCAAGGCGTATCTATTGCAGGATGCGCACGGCCAGGTTTATGATACGGAATCGGTCAGCGCCGGCTTGGATTATCCGGCGGTCGGGCCTGAGCATTGTTTACTTAAAGACAGCGGTCGGGCCGAGTATGTGGCCGCGGAAGACGAGCAGGTGCTGGATGCTTTTAGCTTATTGTCCCGGACCGAAGGGATTCTTCCGGCCCTGGAGAGTGCTCATGCTCTGGCCTATCTCGTGAGTCAAAAGGGCCGGTTGGGGAGCGATACGGTGGCCGTGGTCAATCTCTCCGGCCGGGGGGATAAAGACGTTTCCATCGTGGAGAAACATCGACCGCTTAATGATGGATCATCCATGAATGATTAGTTATTTTAAAAAGAGGGACTTTTTTAGATGAAGACGTACACACAGGTTTTTTCAGAACTGAGAGAGCAGAACAGGAAGGCCCTGATCCCGTTTTTTGTTATTGGCGATCCGGATTTTGATACGAGCCTTGCCATCGTCAAGGCGGCGATGGATGCCGGGGCGGATATTTTGGAGCTGGGCATTCCTTTTTCCGATCCAATCGCGGACGGGCCGACGATCCAGAAGGCCGATATTCGGGCCCTCAAAAGTGGAATGAACGTGCAAAACGCTCTGGAATTCATCCGGCACGTCAAAGCTCACAAGGACATCCCCATCGGACTTCTCATGTACTACAATCTCGTGTACCAGTACGGAACGGAGAAATTTTTCAACGATTTTCACCAGGCCGGCGTCAATAGTGTCTTGATTGCCGATTTGAGTATCGATGACGCGGCTGAAGTCCTCGGCCCGGCCACGTCGGCGGGTCTCGACACCGTTTTTATGGTGACACCCAACACCGAATCCGAAAGAATGAAACTCATCGCGTCCAAAACCACCGGTTTTATCTATACCGTCTCGGTGTTGGGCGTGACCGGCAGCCGGGAGAAGCTCTCCGATACCGTTGAGGAGCTGGTCGGTAAATTGAAAGGGCTGACCGACGTGCCGGTCTGCGTGGGTTTTGGTATCAGCCGTTTCGAGCACGCGGCGACGGTCGCCCGGGCGGGGGCCGACGGCGTCATCATCGGTTCAAAAATCGTCGGTTTGATTGAAAGCAACCTGGACAACACGGAAAAGGCCTTATCTGAGATTTCCACTTTCTTGACTGAAGTCAAAAGGGCGATATAGCCGGGCCAGGTAATCGTAGCGTCGTTGGTCCAGGACATTTTGTCGGATTCCCGCAATAAATAGAGGTGTTCCCGCGTCCTTTCGAGATGGTTGCCAGCGTTATCCCAATTCTCAGCGTGGGAGCTGGCGGAGTTCCTACAGTTCAACTTTTTTACGGAGGTCAGTATTATGAAGAGGTATCTAATGTCAACGGTCGTCGTTCTGGTGGTTTTGGTCGTGGTCATCGCTGCCGTGGGCCAGCCGGAACGGTCCGGGCGAGGCCGGGGCCGGGGAGGCCGCATGAGCCGTGAGGCGCGGCTGGAAGCGATCAAAGTGATTGAGGCCCAATTAGCGAAGCTCAAAGCAGAACCGGATATCCCACGGCCTGAAGGCGGATTTCAAAATCTTTCCGAAGAGGAAAGAGCCAAATTCATCGAGCGGATGAGAGAGGTTCGCCAAGAGCAACAGAAAATAATCGATACGATCGTAGCCCAGGTAGCCGGACTTCAGGGTCTAAGGGCGCCGGAAGCCGAGGACGCCAAGTTTGTGATTGTTAATACGGCGGACCTTAAGCCGATTCAGGAATCGGCGGTCAAGGAGAAGGCGACGGAGACCGCCCAGCTTCTCGAAAGAATGATTGCCAGGGCCAGCGGCCAGAGAAGATTCGGAGGCAGATCTCCAGGATCGGGAGAACGACCTCAAAGACCTGCGAGACAAAGGCGGCAGCAATAGGGGTGGATCAGCGTAGAAGGTCCTTGGCCAAAGGCGAACATAATATCAGCGAATTCAGTAGCATAACAGGGGACCTGTTCCGGCGTTAGTCGGACAGGTCCGCTTTTTAACATCAGGCGGTCGGGCCGTCGGGCGGTTTTTTATTTGTATCTTTGTCTTATGATTGTAAGCTACATGGTGTTTTCATGCTGACTCCTACAGTGGGAATCGGTCGAAATCTGGTGGCTAAAGTTGTAATGGAGGCGATTACTATGAACAGGCACATGATCTCAATCACCCTTGCCCTAACTGTTCTGATGGGGGCGTGTATCGCGTTTGCACAAGACGGCGGACGGGCCGGGCGAGACGCATCGCCGATCGAGAACAGGGAAAGAATTCGGAATATGTCCGAGGCCGAGAGGGAACAGTTCCGGACCGAAATGCGCGACGCCAGAGAAAGATATCAGAAGATGTCCGAGGCCGAAAAAGAACAATTCCGGGACAAAATGCGTGAGAGACTGGGCTCCCGGTCCCCGGTCGTCGGGCGAGAAGAGCAGCTTAAAGCCATCCGGGCCATCGAAGAGCAACTGGCCAAACTCAAAGCGTCCATGGAAGTCACGGCGTCGGAAAATCGCAACCGGTATCGAGACCTTCCCGAGGATGAAAGGACCGCTTTTAGGGAGAAGATGATGGCCGCGATGAGAGACCGACAGGCGGCGATTCGATCGATTGAAAGCGAGCTTACCAAACTGAAAGGCCCCCGGCGGCTGGAAGCCGATCCGCGGGAGCAGGTCGACGAGCTCAGGGCGATTCATAAATTAGCCGTCAAAGAAAATGCGACTGAAACCGCCGGGCGTCTCGAAAAGTTAATAGCGGGCTATCGACGCGACCCTCAACGTCGGGGACCGCGTCCGGAGCTCAGGCCTCGCGGCGACGTGCAAAGACTCCGGCCGGAGCGGCCGGTGAGGAGGGATGCGGGCAGGATGGCCAGGCCGTTCGCACTCACGAGCTTTGATGGTAAAGCGATCAATCTCGCTGACTATAAGGGAAAGACGGTGGTGCTGGAGTGGCTCAATTTCGAGTGCCCGTTTAGCAAATATCACTACGATAAGGCCAGTACGATGATTGACCTTGCCAAAAAGTACAAAAGCAAAGGCGTGGTCTGGCTGGCGATCAACAGCACGAATCATACGACGCCGGAGGCGAACAAGGCCTTTGTCGCCAAGCACAAGCTGCCCTATCCGATCCTCGATGACAGGCCGGGCACCGTCGGACGGACCTACGGCGCTAAAACGACGCCGCACATGTTTGTCATTAGCCCCCGTGGACAGATCGTTTATGATGGCGCCATTGATAATTCACCTTTGGGTAAAACGCCAAAGGGCGAAGAGTTAGTCAATTATGTGGATCAGGTTTTGGCGGCATTGGTTGCCAACAAAGATATCGGCAACCGTGAGACCAAACCCTATGGCTGCTCTGTGAAATACCCCAAATAAAAGCTCTCTAAACAATCCTCTCGATGATAATAGGCTCCCCCCGGCGTATCTTTTTTAACCGATACGTTGGCATGGTGGGGCCTTTTTTTGTACACTACGGTCTCTGATGAATTCATTGGTTCAATCACAAGGAAAGGAAGTCAGCGATGAGAAAATCCTGCCTATCGTCCATTTTAACGGCTGCTGTTGTCTATAGTTTCTTTGGGAGTGGCCTATTGTCGCCTGTTGTTGCCGCCGAGCGATTGACGTATGTCGATTTAGTCAGTCGGCTCACCGATCTGGAACATCTGGCGACGTTGCCGGCGCCGGGCGAAAAGTGCGCCCAGTGGTCCAGCTATGACCGGCGGAGCACGTATGATCCGGCTACCGGCAAATACGTGGCCTGGTCGGCCAACGGCGACGGCACCGGTCTTATTCGCAAAGAGGGCGACGAGCTTGTCTTTGCGGAAATTGAAGGTCCGGCGGTTATCTGGCGTATCTGGTCGGCGCTGGCCAAAGAAGGGCACGTGAAGATCTACCTCGACGGCGCGACAGAACCGGCGGTGGATTTGCCGTTCGATGGGTATTTCAATGGTCAGCATGAGCCTTTTACGCGGCCCGCCTTGGTGCATACGACGGCGCGGGGCCGGAATTGCTACGTGCCGATTCCCTTCCAGAAGTCGTGCAAAATTACCGCCGAGGGGGATTGGGGACGCTATTATCATTTTACCTATACGGCGTATCCCAAGGACGCGATTCTGCCGACGTTCAAACGAAAGCTTTCCGCCGCCGAGTCGAAGGCGCTCGACGAGGCGAACAAGGTTCTCAGCCATCCTGGTCCGTTCATGCCTCGGCGAGGCGGAGGCGAAACGGTCGATAAGGTGTTTCTGCAAGTCTCTGGCGACGAGCTGTCGGGTCTGAGTCTGAACCACCCAGGGGCTATCACGACCATTCGCGCCAAAGTGGATAACCTGCCGGCCTCTCCTGATGACCGGACGGTCCTGCGTGAGCTGACCCTCCGGATTTACTGGGACGGCGAGGAGACACCCAGCGTATGGGCGCCGTTTGGTGATTTTTTTGGCACGGCGGCGGGAGCCAATGCGTATCTCTCGTTGCCCTGCGGATTGACGGAGGATGGCTGGTGGTATTGCCATTGGTACATGCCATTTGCGAAGCAGGCGAAAGTGATGGTTCAGAACGATAGCCAGGTGGAACGAAAAATCCATTTGGAGGTCGCTCACGTCCCTCTAAAGGGCGACGCCGGGCAGCTCGGCCGCTTTCATGCCAAGTGGCATCGCGATGCGTTCCTGCCTGAAGAGCCCGAGCGCCGGGCGATTGACTGGACGATGCTCAAGACGCAAGGGCGAGGCCGTTTCTGCGGCGTCATGCTGCACGTATGGAATCCGAGAGGCGGCTGGTGGGGCGAGGGCGATGAGAAATTCTTCGTGGACGGCGAGACATTCCCATCGACGTTCGGCACCGGCTCGGAAGATTACTTCGGCTACGCCTGGTGCAATCCGATGCTCTTTCAAAACTGCTATCACAATCAGACGATCAGCATGAATAATCGCGGCCACATCTGCGTCAACCGCTGGCATATCACCGACAATGTTCCGTTCCAGAAATCGTTTGAAGCCGCGATTGAAAAGTACTATCCGAACGGCAAGCCGACGCTTTACGCCGCCACAGCGTATTGGTATCAGGCGGCCGGCCAGACTGATCCCTACAAACCTGTGCCCGTGACGGAACGCAAAGGATATTGGGGGCCGATTGAGATATTCAAAATCGAGGGCGCCATAGAAGGGGAGAAGATGAAGATTCTGGCGAAATCGGCCGGGAATGCCAGGCGGCAGGATATGAGCGGGTATGGCGGAAAGTGGAGCGATGAGGCCCATCTGTGGTGGACCGACGCCAAGCCGGGCGATACGCTCGATCTGGCGGTGCCCGTCGAGAAGACTGCAAGATATCGCTTGACAATGCAGCTTACCAAGGCGATTGACTACGGCATCGTTCAGCTTTCTCTGGACGGCAAAAAGCTCGGCGAACCGATCGACCTGTTCAATAACGGCGTCGTGCCGACCGGCGTTTTGGATATGGGTGTGCACGATTTGAACGCCGGGCAACACAAACTCAGAATTAAAATCATTGGCGCCAACGAGAAGGCCCTGAAAGGGTATATGTTCGGCATTGACTACGTCCTCCTGGAGGATATCGCCACCGCGTTTTATCTGCCGGAGAATCCGAAGTACACGATCCTCGATTCAGTGCGGGACTCCGTGCGATTTGCGGAGGGAACTTTAATCCCTTTTGACGGCAAGCTGGCCTGCAAGTCCAGTTTTGTGGATCAGGCCGGTGAGATTATGCACTGGCATGATTTCGGCGATCTCGAAGGGCCCGGCTGGGCGGCCAACGCCGTCGGCGGGGCGTATGAGCTTTATTCGTTCGCAAAATATTCAAAGGATGAGCGCCTCGCCGCTAAGGCGCTTCTGCTGCTCGATCACGCCCTCGAAGACGGCTTTATCGACGATAAGACGGGATTTATCAAAGGCTACCGCCTGACGACGACGGGCGAATTTTGCCTGAACTATCAACATAAGAACAACTGGTTTTGCCCCGGCTCGATGGCGAAGATCGCCTACCAGTTGCTGATCTTCAGCGATCTTCTGGACAATCCCAGAAAGGACAAAATGCGACGGGCCGCCCTGAAAAACGCACGCTGGATTGAGAAGAACGTCAAGCCCACGTCGAACGGCTGGTTCCCCCGGCGCTGCCATCCATCCGGCGAGCATTACCCCAGCAACGCCTATGGCGACTCGGACATCCTTTTCGAGAAAAGCGCCGATGGCCTGTTCATCATCCAGCTCATGACGGAGCTGACGAAGAAAAATCTGGCCGACTATACCGACGAAATCCGCAAAAGGATCAAGGTCTTTATGGACGCGGGCGGAATCTTCGGCAGCATTAATCACGACACATACGACTATCACGAGGACGTCGCTTATGCGGTCGCGTTTCGTGTTCTTCGCCAGGCCACCAAACTGCTTAACAATGAGCAAATGCTAAAGTTTGCTTATGAAAAATGTCCGGCCGGTCTCGATCAATTCAAAATGACCGAGGACCGAAACGGCGTCCAGACCAAGGGCCTGCTCTGGATGGAAAAGACCTGGGACACGGCGTATCTCTGGGAAAACGCCGAAGCGGCCCTGGCCTATTTCGAGGCGTACAGCGATACCCGTAACGAGCAGTACCTTCGCGACGGCCTAACCATCCTGCGCGCCATCGCCAAACACCATCACGGCGACAAGGGCTTTCTCACCGAAGGCGTGGACTGGAACAACCACGTCGGCAAGCAGCATCATTTCAACGAGGCCGAATACGGAGACATCAAATATACCGAGCCCCTTTTAAACAACCTCCACATTGTCGAGCCGACTTTAGTGGTTATTCGAATACCTAATGCGCTGGGCAAGTAAGAAATACTGACGATGCTTTCAGATTGGGGGCATGGGGGCATAAGACTTCAGAGGAATATATCATGGATATCTATTGGAACAATGGCGGTGTGGAGAATTTATCATTGACGCCGGTTATATGACTGACCTATTTTAGTGGCTGGCTCGGCCTGTTGGGATTGGGCGGACATTATATTGCAAATATTGGGTTTGTAATTCTGGGACAGATTTATGGCTAAAAATATTGAGACACTTGACTTTTATGTTTTAAAGGCCTTGGACTTTCTTGGGAAGAAGAGAGATTACACATTAGAGCTTCCTGAAAGCTCCCATACCCTTGTAGTCGGAAGTCAAAC
>Ga0272442_10003530_pt1 | contig 21900 bp, 21 predicted proteins | sample SSMForm2O_FD_200262 | JGI IMG/M metagenome (GOLD analysis project Ga0272442, IMG submission 200262) | Marine sediment archaeal communities from Little Sippewissett salt marsh, Falmouth, MA, United States - SSM-Form-2O | ecosystem: Environmental > Aquatic > Marine > Wetlands > Sediment ... | reverse complement strand
GCTTCACCCTCTGCTGAAGCCAAGGAATTCCCGGGCCTGTTCAATCCGGATGGCGGCACCGAGGCGATCAAAGCCGGTAACGCCACCCAGCACCAGGAAGACGGCCAGAACGTCCTGTTCCTGGACAACCACGTCGGCTTCGAGAAACGCCCGTTCTGCGGCGTCAACGATGATAACATCTGGACCTTCTGGGATGGCGGCGACGTGAGAATCGGCGGAATGCCCGTTGTCTTCGGCAGCGAGCCCCAGGACAGAACCGACACCCTGCTGGTCAACGACGGCGAGCCCGGAGCCGGTGGCGGCGGTGCCGCTCCGAAGGGTCGTACCTGCTTTGTCGCGGAAACGCCCGTTTGGACCGACGGCCAGTTCGTCAAGATCTCGGACGTGAGTGCTTCATGGGTCGAGCAAGTCCAGGCCCACGAGGGTACGTTCGAAGTTCGCGACGTCGTCCTCGAGACCGGCGCGAGCATCAGTGTCGTCGATGCTCACAAGTTCATGCTGGATTCCGGCCAGTGGATCGCGGCTCAGAATCTGACCAGCGGCCTCAAGCTGAAAACCCAGGATGGCACCGTGACCATCAAGAGCGTTACGCTCAGATCGACGCCCTACACCGGCACGGTTTACAACCTGAAGGTGAAAGATTCTAACCAGTATATGGTTGGCAAAGATAAGGTCATCGTACGTGATTGGTAATCCGGAGTGATGAATGCTTCAGCCGGGCGTCCGTTCAATCCGGTCTTTTAAAGGACGCTGCCCGGCGGGCCATCCGAGACTGATCGCGTAAGGATTGACCTTGCTTCGATTGTTTGAAGGAGCGGCCTCGTGCCTCGTTGCATGAGGTCGCTCTTCTATTGGGATCGTCTGCAACGAAATTCAAACCTCGACGTCCGACGCTTGCAAGTTGATGTGCCTGTCGCTATGATGGTGTTTATGGCGGCAAAATCGCGTAAAGGCAAAGACAAGGACAAACAAGGCCCGGTGGCGGTCAATAAGAAGGCGTACCGGAACTTCGAGCTTGTCGAGAAGATCGAGGCCGGCCTGGAACTACTGGGCACCGAGGTCAAATCATTGCGCGCCGCCGCTGCGGACTTGAGCGGCTCTTATGCAAGAATCGACAATGAGCAGTGCTGGCTCGTGGGGGCCAGTATTTCCCCATACGAGCAGGCCGGACATAATCAGCACGAGCCGACCCGGAGGCGCCGGCTGTTGCTTCATAAGATTGAAATCCGCCGGCTCAGGACCAAGCTCGAACAGCGGGGTTTTACCCTGGTGCCTCTTCGGATCTATTTCAACCATCGAGGACTGGCCAAGCTGGAGCTGGCACTGGCCAGGGGTAAACGGCAGTACGATAAAAGAAAAGCGATTGCCGAGCGCGATCAGAAGCGCGATGTCGATAGGAGTATGAAGAAATATCGAAGATAATTCCTGAAAGGATTGCTGAAAATGGCCGAAGAAAAGAAGGAAGAGAAAAAGATCATCATCGATGAGGACTGGAAGCAGGAAGCGCAAAAGGAAAAGGAGATCTTAGCGGCTCAGGAAGAGACCGAGAAGGAAAAACCTCAGGATGAGGAGCAACCTCGCGGGGCTTTGCCGGAGGGTAATTTTCCCGCGTTGGTTAGCATGCTTACGACGCAGGCGTTGTTTGCTATGGGATTGTTGCAGGTCAAAGGGCAGGAACAGAGAGGACCCGATTTGGAGATGGCGAAATATAATATCGACATGCTTCAAACCCTTCAGGAGAAAACCAAAGGAAATTTAACCACAGAGGAAGAAACCGTTCTGTCCAATACGCTGAATGATCTTCGTATGGGCTATGTGCAGATTGCTGCAGGGTAAATTGAATTGGCGAACATATTAGATACGATCATAGCCGACAAGAGGATCGAGGTCCAATCGCGGAAATCGGAACAAAGTCTCGATCAGCTCAGGGAGCAGGTCGGCGCCTTGCCGAAGTGCCGGAATTTTTATAAAGCCGTCACCCAACCGAACCCGAGGGGCATCAACGTGATCGCCGAGGTCAAAAAGGCCTCGCCGTCGGCCGGGCTCATTCGCGAGGATTTCGATCCGGTGGCTATCGCACAAATCTACGCCCACTGCGGCGCCGATGCGATCAGCGTACTGACCGATGAAAAATATTTTCAAGGCCGGCTGGAGTATATCGATCAGATACGCCAGGTCATCGATCTGCCCGTTCTCCGCAAGGATTTTATCGTCGATATCTGGCAAGTTTACGAAGCCCGCGCCGCCGGGGCCGATGCGATCTTGCTCATCGCCGATGCCCTCAAACCGGGCGAATTGATGGACCTGATGATCGCCGCGGCCGAATTAACCCTTACGGTCCTCTTGGAAGTGCACCATGCGGATACTTTGCTGGCGGTCCGTAGTCTGATCGGCTTCCCCGAAAAAGGATACAGCGTCCTGGGTATCAACAACCGTGATTTGACGACGATGCAAGTCGATCTCAATACGACCAGTCGATTAGCGGGGCTGCTCGACAACACCGACGAGCTGGTCGCCGAGAGCGGCGTCAAAACACGGGCCGACGTTGAAAAGCTCAGGATCGTCGGCGTCAGAGCCGTCCTCATCGGTCAGACGCTCTGTGCCCATCCCGACATCGAAGAAAAATTCACCGAACTCTTCGGCGCCGTTCGTTAAAAACTCATGAGTTTCTGATATGGATGCGTCATTATGAATATTTTGCTTTATGTCGTTTTAGGTCTTGCCGCGGGTATCTTGAGCGGTTTATTGGGTATTGGCGGAGGCATCCTCATCGTGCCGGCACTCGTTCTGGGCTTTGGATTGTCGCAACACCTGGCGCAGGGCACCACCCTGGCGCTGATGGTTCCGCCGATTGGTTTGCTTGCCGCGTGGACCTATTACAAGCACGGTAATGTGGATATAAAGATCGCGGCTTTAATTTGTCTGGGCTTTTTCTTCGGGGGCCTTATCGGCGCCAAATGCGCCGCATTAGTCAATCCCACGATATTGAAGAAACTCTTCGGCATAGCCATGCTCATCGCCGCGGTGAAGATGATCTTCTCGAAATAACCTCAAAATGCCGTTGAGTTCGGTATCTTTTAACATCATTTCATAACAGGTTAGACGGCCTTCTTTCGGACGGGGTGGCGGAGGATGGTTTTCAGCCGTTCCGGCGGAACGCGGCGCGGGTCGGAGAGATAGATGTCGTGGTGCCGGCCGTGGAATTCCATCCCTTGTTGTTCCGCGAAAGCCTCCATTTGCCCGACTGTCTCGCCCTCTTTATCATAAGGACCGACGTGCAGCACGAACGCCACACGCATTTTGTCGATGTTCTTGATTTCGACTTTCATGGGATAATCTCCTTCATCTGAATGGAGTTCTTTTTTATCACTGTCACTTTGATAATGTGTCGTCGCACTATTGCCTGATCGAAAATCCGATGGTGAACAACCGAAGGCCGACTTGAACGCGCGTGTAAAAGCCTCGTGGGTTTGATAGCCGGCGTCGAGAGCGATATGGGTAATCGAGTTGCTTGTGTATTTGAGATGCGAGGCGGCCCGTTCGAGCCGGAGCCGGCGAATATACTCTTTAAGAGGCTCACCGACAACGGCGCGAAAGATTCTATGGAAATGGTACTCGGAAAAATACGACTCCCTCGCCAGCTCTTCCAGCGGCAATTCCCGGTCGAGATTTTGCTGGATAACCATCTGTACCCGTAAGATTCTCTGTCTGTAAACTTGTTCCGTTGATTCCTTCATGCTTTTATTGCCTTCATGTTATATTCCTAAAACATCCGAATTATAAGATAAACGAAAACGGCATGCTTGATCGTTTTTGCTAAAAATCGATTGGGGAATGTATTGAAGTGTCGCGGGCATCTTGCCCGCGATTCGAGGGCGAGACGCCCTCGACACGAGACGGTGTGCGGTGCACACCCTACCTATCATTTCTCATTGCCATCATTGCGATGCACACCGGCTGTATGTATAATCTGAGTATCTTTTGGAAAAGCAACTTTGAGCATGCAACGGGGTGGAAGATGAGACGTAAGTATTTCAAAGGGTAAATATTGACGATGCGATTGTCCCGGGTTGTCTAATCAATAAGAGGAACTGTGATATGAAAAAAACCATTGTTATTCTATTCACCGTTTTTACCGTGAATTCTTCTATGGCGGATATATCCGCATTGCCGACTTACGAGCAGGCCCAAAAATTGGTAGCCGCCGCCTGGAAGTCGCCTCCTCGTAGTATTGATGTAACATACTATTTAGCAGTCAAAGACAAAAAAAAGACCGAAGAACATTTCCGCAAAATTTATAAAGAGCATTTTGATAATGAGTATGGTCCGGATGAAGAACTCAGTGCCGACATGCTCGAACGCAAAGAAGGAAAAATTCAGGAGAATGTTGATTACGGCCTTGCGCAACAAAAAAAAAGGGAAAAGATCAAATATAGAATTCGCTACGATGGAAAGAGCTGCCGAGTTGACAGAGTGTATGGAAGCCCTGAAAAGATACTCGATGCCAACACGCCTTTGGAAACGACTTTGATTGAGACGCCGGCCCCGACCGTCGGCCTTGAACTATATCGCTATTCTCATAATAACAAAAGCGCAACAGTGGAAAAAAGGGAAAGAAGTCCAATAACAGTTATAAACAACCAGCTCAATAGTATCGTAATGATACCCAATGCTGTCATTCTACAAATGAAACTGGGCACTCGAAAGGATGACTTGGTAACGGAACCTTATGATGTTAATGAGACAAAGATAAAACAACTGTGCTCCGGCACATTAGAAAATTTCACCGTTAAAATCAGGCCTGATGAAAATGAGCCCAACGCGAAAGATAGAATTGAGATAAGTCTTTATCTTGATGATAAAATCGAAGCCTTCACGTCACTCATGATTTGTGCAAAAGACGATTACTCAAAAGTCTATTATTTTGAAGATCTTAATTCTATTACGAATAAATCCCCAATATTCACAAGGACGTGCAGTGATTTTGACACTCAAGGAATTCCACATCATGTTACACAAATTCAAAATAATGGAAAGGGAGACGTTATCCTTCATGAAATCTATCGAATTGAAAACGTCCGTGTAAATATTTCCATTCCAAAAGAGGTTTTTGAGTTTAATCCGCCCGAGGATTATGTCGTTACGGATTATCGATTGCCGGAGACTGAAAGGCAGGCTGTGAAAATCGAAGGTTTGAAAAGACAACTCAAAGGTAAAGATCGAGGCCGTAAATTTCAGGCATTTCTTAAACTCAGAGAATATTTCAAAGATAATCCTTCTGAAATGAGAGAAATTGCCGCTTCTATGTTGGAAGACGAACACTCTGGTGTCCGAAGATTGGCATTTCATACCCTCATCCAGGTCTTGAAGGACGACTTAGAAGAATTAAAACGTATCGCCGTTATCATGCAGGATGATGAAGATCGTCTGGTTCGAAAAATGGCAGCCAGAGTTCTTCAGCGCATTGAATCAGAAGATGAGAAGCCATAGTTCTAATTCGAACATTGAAAGCCAGTCCCTTGTTCTTTCAGGCTGCACTATTGATCTAAGTCGTTTCTTCCCAAATTTTGTTAATTTGCGTCAGCGGTAATACCTCGACTGATTTCGTCAACGGATAAGCGATTGTACTGGGGTAAACCACGTAACAGGCTTTCGGTTGAAGGTCCTTTTGTGCCGACCAGAATCCCGCCGTTAATTTTGGCGTTTGTGAATGTTTCAATTCGACGAAAATGGGCGCTTGTCCGGGTTGCGGCTGTAAAATCAAATCCACTTCCGCACCGGCCTGCGTTCGGTAAAAAAAAGCATCCCAGCCGCGGGGCATTCGATTGAGGATTTGTTCCATACAAAATCCTTCCCAGCTTGTTCCGATCGTCGTGTGCCTCATCAGATCGTCCAATGTATTTATTCCGAGAAGCGTATGCAATATCCCGCTGTCTCCGATATAAATCTTCGGAGTTTTCACGAGCCGTTTTTTGATATTGGCGTAGAACGGTTGAAGCTGACGAATCATGAACGTTTCCTGTAGAACGTCGAGAATCTTTCGGATCGATTGCCTCGATAGTTCCATATTGGTCGCCAATTGACTCAGGTTTGCCGGTTGACCGTGTGTATGCGCCAGCATTTGCCAGAATCGCCTCAGTGTCATCGCCGGAATTCGAATCTCATAACCCATCACGGACAAATCCCTTTGAAGGTAGGTCATAATAAAATCCTGCCTCCATTGAATAGAGGCATCCTCGCACTCGGCAATTGTGCTTGGGGGAAATCCACCTCGAATCCAGAGCAGGTCCATTTCGTCCAGTGACAGTTCGCTCAATAAGAACGGAGACAGACGATGATAGGCGATTCGTCCGGCTAAAGATTCGCCGGATTGTCGGATTAAATCCGGACTCGAAGAACCAAGTAGCAAAAAACGGCCCGGGCGTCTATCCATGTCAATCAAACTGCGAAGAACGGGAAAAAGCTCTCTTCGTAACTGAATTTCATCAATGATGACCAATTTTTCGATGTGTCGAGATAAAAACCGCTCCGGTTCCGACAACGCGGTGTAGTCGGATGGTCGCTCAAGGTCGATGTAAAGACATTCTTTCGGCCAACGATCAGCAATCATTTTGGCCAGTGTCGTCTTACCGACTTGCCTTGCCCCAATGAGTCCGACTGCCGGAAAACGCTGCAAGGATTGTATGATCTGGTTTTGTAAGATTCTTTCAATCATCCTTGTAAATTGTAAACTATGATTATCAAATTACTATATATATCGGCATTTTATGATTGAAAGTGCAAAATTTCCCGATTTTCGAGCTAAATTCGATTGAGATTAGAAAATTATTTTTTCTTCTGTGATTTTTGGATTTTCGCCCAGGTGTCGCGGAGGCCGACCGTTCGGTTGAAGACGAGCTTGCCTTCGGTGCTGTCGGGATCGACGCAGAAATAACCCAATCGTTCGAACTGGTAACGGCTTAATGGTTTTGCCTGTGCCAATGACGGTTCGACCTTGCAGGAAGATAAGACCTCCAGCGAGTTGGGGTTCAGGTTGGATTTGAAATCCTCCCCCTCGGCGACGTCGTCGGGATCTTCCTTAGTGAACAGATGGTCGTACAGTCGGACCTCGGCTTCGATGGCACGTTCAGCGGAGACCCAGTGTAAGGTGGATTTGACTTTACGTCCGTCCGGGGCGTCCCCGCCTTTTGTGGCCGGGTCGTAAGTGCAGTGCAGTTCTACAATGTTGCCGGCTTCGTCTTTCACTGCATCCGTGCATGTGATGAAATAGGCGTATCGTAATCGGACTTCCCGGCCGGGCGCCAGGCGGAAGAATTTCTTCGGCGGGTCCTCCATGAAATCGGCCTGCTCGATATACAGCTCGCGCGAGAAGGGTACCTTCCGCGTGCCGGCGCTTTCGTCTTCAGGATTATTGATCGCGTCCAGCTCTTCGACCTGGTTCTCGGGATAATTGTCGATGACGACCTTGAGCGGCCGGAGCACCGCCATCACCCGCGGCGACGTTTTGTTCAAATCCTCGCGAAGGCAATGTTCCAGCAAAGCGATATCGACGGTGCTGTTGAATTTGTTGACGCCGATGCGCCGGCAGAACTCTCGAATGGCCTCGGGCGAGTAGCCGCGTCTGCGGATGCCGCTGATCGTCGGCATGCGCGGATCATCCCAGCCGCTCACCAGGCCATCCTGTACGAGTTGTAGGAGCCTTCGCTTACTCATCAGCGTGTAGGTCAGGTTCAGACGGGCGAACTCGATTTGCTGCGGGTGATAGACGCCCAGCTCGTCGAGGAACCAATCGTACAAGGGCCGGTGGTTCTCGAATTCCAGCGTGCAGATCGAATGGGTGATTTGCTCGACGGAATCCTCCAGCCCGTGTGCCCAGTCGTACATCGGGTAAATGCACCATGTCTCGCCCGTCCGGTGGTGGGCGGCGTGGAGGATGCGGTACATCACCGGGTCGCGCATGTTGAGATTGGGATGCGCCATATCAATCTTAGCACGCAGCGTCCGCGAGCCGTCCGGGAATTCGCCCGCCTTCATTCGCTCGAACAGGTCGAGGTTTTCCTCGACGGAGCGGTTGCGATACGGACTGTCCTTGCCCGATTCGGTCAGCGTGCCGCGGTATTCTCGGGTTTGTTCGGCGGTCAGATCGCAGACATACGCTTTGCCCTTCTGGATAAGCTGTACGGCGTATTCGTGCATCTGCTTGAAATAGTCCGAACCATAATAGAGGTGTTCGCCCCAGTCCCAGCCGAGCCAGCGCACGTCTTCGATGATGGAATCGACGTATTCCTGTTCTTCCTTCTCCGGATTCGTATCGTCGAACCGCAAGTGACACCGCCCGCCAAATTCCGAGGCGATACCGAAATTCAGGCAGATGCTTTTGGCATGTCCGATATGCAGATACCCGTTCGGCTCCGGCGGAAATCGCGTGATCACACGCCCATCCCATTTGTTCGTCTTGAGATCCTCGGCCACTATTTGCCTGATAAAGTCGAGGCTCCTTGGTTCAGCATGAAGACTACCTTGTTTATTGTTATTTGTCATAGTGAAACTTCTGCTATCAGCGTTTATGTTTGTCCAGGAACACGTTTATGGCTGTTGCTAACTCAGGGATCTTGTTTTGGACGACATCCCAGAGGATATCATTATCGATACCAAAATATGCATGTGCCAACATATCCCTGAGACCGGCGGCTTTCCGCCACTCTATATCCGTTAATTGTTTTCTAAGGTCTTCACTAATATGTTTGGCAGCCTCTCCTATGATTTCCAGATTGCGGACGACGGCATCGAAAGTCCGTTCGTCTTCTATTAAACCGGGTTTGGACAAACCTGAGGTGAATCGTAATATCTTCTCGCAGCTTTCGGCGATGTCCTGCAAATACATAAATTCATCACGCGACATGAATCAACTCCCGCTCGATGGCGCGGCGAACTTGCGGACGTAGCGCCTTGTCGGTGACCAGGTCGATCTTTACTCCCAATAAGTCTTCCAGATAAAATTTCAGGTCCATAAACAGATCAAAACTCCCCTCGCGATTGAAGACAACCAGCACATCAATATCACTGTTGTCCGTTGATTCGTCTCGCGCGATCGAACCGAAAATCGAAAGTTTTTTCACAGAGAACTTCTGCCGGATCTCTTCAATGCGTTCTTCAAGCTTTGTCAAAACAACATGCTTGTCCACGATACATTTCCCCATTAATGGGATCACACCTTAGCTCTTTATAATAGCATTAACGTACCAAGTATATTCGATCTCATGTCTGTATCAAAAAAGTATCTTTATTCCGTCAATTCTTTTTCCGGTCTGAAACAAACGAACGAGGTTAGGACGAGAACGACGCCACAGACAAAGAGGGTGATTCTATTCGGCCGGCGACGGCAGCGGACGAGCCAGCGAGGCATAACCGGTTCGGTCTGCTCCGCCTTCGAGGATTGTTTGTCGTCTTCCAGGACCCTTCGGGCGGCGGCCAGTAGTTCCGCTGTGGCCCTGGGATAGGCGGTGTTGGGATCCTGGGGCTCCGAGACGCCTTCCGGGCCGAATGTGGCCCGGGCGATGCGCTTGACCACGAGGTTCGGATCCTGTTCCCACTTCTCGAGCAAAATATCGTATTCCGTATTCAGAGATCGGAGCTGATTCAGGGACTCCTGCGATTCGGTTAAAAGCTGTTTGTTCTGATAATACTGCGCCAAATCCTCGCAGAGAATGGAACTGCTCAACGCGGCCGCCCCCACGCCGAAAAATAATACGAACAAAATGACTCTGATGATCTTTTGTGCCAGCATAAGCATGAGAAGCTTATCGACTTATCGCCGGGGCGTCAAGATTTGACTGAATAGAATACAGAGGCTTTGTTACTGAAAAAGTCCTTTTTCTCGTCGCATTTTCAACGTGATAGTGCTCTTATGAGTAGAATCGCTTCATTTGGAAAGGTTGTATATTGCGAACAGACGCTGAATTGGTCCGGGCTGTACAAGATGGTGAAAAACAGGCTTTTGCGGTTCTGGTCAAACGCTACGAAAAGCCGGTTCGCACCGTTGCCATGAACGTTTTGGGCGATCACCATTTAGTCGCGGACGTTTCTCAGGATGCTTTTGTGAAGGCCTTCGAGCATTTGAGCGGACTGCGAAAGCCACAGGCTTTCGGATCATGGCTGTTGAAAATCACTCGCCGGTGCGCGATTCGTTCGATACACCGAAGATCGAATGAAACTCATTTTGAAACGGAAATGGCCGGGAAGATAGAGGATTGTAACGGCCGACTCGATCAAGAAAAGCAAAGGCTGTTATCGGCTATTGTTAAGCTGCCGAGGTCTGAGAAACAGGTCGTGATGCTTCGCTATTTTTCGGACAACAGTGTGAGCGACATCGCCGGGATACTCGGTCGCAATGTCGGCACGGTAACGAAACAGCTTTCACGAGCGCGCCTTCGCCTGAGAGCCATGTTGGAAAGGTCGGAATAATGACTTCACAAGAAAACCTTGAAGATAAATTGCATGGGCTGTCTGACGCAATAGGCTCCGACGATAATCTTGTCAGGAATGTTATGAGTAAAATCCATTCGGCGACCGTTTCAGATGACGCCGGGGCCGGATATATCAGTAGAATCATTATGAAGCCCTCATCGATTAAACTTACGGCGGCAGCGACGATCGCCGTCGTTTTCTGGATAGCAGTAAGCTATTTTAGCGGTTCGACAAAGGGCACATCAAAGGTCTATGCGGCGATGCTCGAAGCGCTGCATTATGTCGATACCGTCCAGGTCACCGGGTGGACGACCAGAATCCGTCCGGGGCATACGACCATCCAGGATGAATCCCTTGATACATCAAGGCGATATCCGATAGAGATATGGGAATGGTTTACCGAAGACGGAACGTATCGATTGTACGACAGGCAGGGTCCGGTTACGACCTGGCATGATAGAGACCTTCGATATGAATATCAGGCCGACAAGAACACGCTTTATATCGACACGTATCAATCGCCACCTCGATTTCCGGGTGAGTTTCAATCGTTTGCCAGAGAGTTTGAGTCTTTGATAACGAGGCGCGGGGATAAAATGATCCTTCAGGCCGACCGGATAACCGTTCTGACCGGCCCCGCCATCGACGGTCGAAAGGTTCAAGGATATCAAATTGATCGTGACGACCGGCGTGAAGAAATCTGGCTTGACAATGAAACGGGGCTCATGCTGGAAAATAAAGCATACCTCTTCGATGATGGACGGTGGAAACAGTGGCGTCATGGAGTATTTGCCTATGACCAGGAGATCCCTGCACGTATCCGCGCGTATGTCCCGCCGGATGCAGAGCGCGTGGAGTACAGTTCGGATATCGATCCAAGATTCGAGAAGTATCATTCGCGTCTGCTGGAAATAGCGGGTTATTATCGGGATCATCCATTGCCGGAGACGATGGAGCTACTATCACGTGCAAATGGAGAGAAACTCGATACGTGGTATTCACCGGGCCGTCTTATCGGCATAACCGATACAACCGGATATTGGGTATTACCGATACAGTCGTCTTTAGCCGACTTTCTTCGTTCGAGGATCAAACCTTACGGTTCGTTGCGTGTGCCGGAGGAATTGCAAAATATCCAACTCAATGTCGATCTTATAACGAAAAACGATCACAGCTCGCGAGAACGAGTTGACTTTGTTTTGGATCTTTTAAGCCTTAAGATTGTAGACGTCGATGAGCAGCGCAAAGTGTGGATAGCGCATTACGATGGACGTCCTTTAAAGCCCTGGCGACAAGTCAAAGCTCCTGTCGCACGTGGAGAAGCCCGCCATACTAAAACGGGAATGGACTTCAGCTCGAATCCTCACACAATGAAGCATCTCTTTGAGAGTTTTGCATATTATCAGGATTACGATCTGGAAGCAGACCAGTTGATTATCATCGATGAAACCGGACTACCGTCTGACCCGGCGGAAGGCCAACCGGAAGAGAGCGCTGCCGTGAGCAGTGCGTCGCCTTATTGGCGAGGCAACGAATCCATTGAGATTGCGAAAAAATGGTTTCGGGAAGAATTCGGTGTGGCGTTTACTGAAGAGATTCGCCCGATGATCGTCCATGTTGTTCGCAAACAAGAGCATAAATAGACATGGCTCGAAAGGATCGATTGAGACTGTACGCTACAAGATTCGCGTCTATGCTTCAGAATCAATGGTTTTGGAGATTTTTTTAGAAATTTTGAAAATTGTTGTAACTTTTTGGGGGATTTCACGTCTATATGTTATAGAAGCACATAATTGGCCGTCCGCAAAATTCAGTGCCTGGGACAAGCCAGCCTGAGGAAAGGACAGGCGGTTTTTAGGACGAAACACATGCGTCATCACCCTCCTTCAAGAGGCCGATGCCCACAGGGTCGGCCTTTTTTTGTTTATACACCTGGCAAAAACAGATAGCATACGAGCAATCAGAAACCAAACTTGTTTGAATCTTAGATTGATCTTTTAATGAGACTACCGTTAACAAAATATGGCTGGCCGCAAGTCGTGGTTTTTCCGGCGGCCTTGCTTTTGGCGATGATCATCCTTCCTATAGGTACGGTACGCTTCTTAAATCCCCGGATTATCATTGCTGTAGAACTTGTCCTGCTCGCCGTGCTAATATGGGCGCTGATGTTTTTCCGCGATCCGCACCGCCTCTGTTCGAAGGATAAAGACGTGTTATTCGCACCGGCGGACGGAAAGATTACCGACATCGAACGGATTGAAGAAGACGGCTTTATTGGGCAACCCGCCCTGCGGATCGGCATCTTCTTGAGCATTTTCAACGTCCATATCAATCGCGCTCCATGCAACGTAAAGGTTGAAACGATCACGTATAAAGAAGGTCAATTTAAAAATGCCATGAATCCGGAATCCGGGCGGGTCAACGAGTCGAATACGCTGGGCCTGGTCAGAACGGATTCTCCCAAAGACAAGTTGATCGTCCGGCAAATCAGCGGGGCGATCGCCCGGCGGATCGTCTGCGATACCGCTGAAGGGCGAGAATTAACTGGCGGCCAGAAGTTCGGGATGTTAAAATTCGGCTCCAGAACGGAATTATATGTGCCCGTCCGTGACGAAGTAAAGTGCCTCGTCCAAATCGGGGACAAAGTGAAAGCCGGGCTGACGCCGATGGTGAAGTACGAAGAAAAATCAAAAGTCAACGTGTAAAATGCAAGAATAAAGAAGTCATTACCGCAAAGCGGTCATTCCGCAATTTTGAGTTTTTACTTTCAATATTTGAGTTAGAAGATGTCGAGGTCGAAAACAAGAGATGCCCGGAAGAAGCTGTTCCGCCGAGTACGAAGGCAACGGCTGAAGTACATCACCATCCTGCCGTCTCTGGTCACGATTCTCAACGGCGTGTTCGGTTTCGCGGCGATCGTTTTTGCGGCCGAGGGTGCGGCGCTGAGTGCCGGAGAGCGTGCGGCTGATCGCCATATCCCCTTCTTCACGTTTGGAGCAACGACGTATTTTGCGATATCCGGGTACATGATTCTGATGGCCATGATCGCCGACATGCTCGATGGACAGCTCGCACGAAGAGTCAAGGGCACCTCCAGCTTCGGCGGCCAGCTCGACAGCCTTTGCGATATGATTAGTTTCGGTGTCGCACCGGCATTTTTGATGCTCAAGATTCTCGAGGGCGAGTTGCGGGCCGTCGGTTTTGCCAATGAGAATTTCTTGCAGCGTTTTATCTGGATGGCGGCGGCCGCATATATCAGTTGTACCGCCATCCGATTGGCCCGTTTCAACGTAGAAAATGAAGAGGATGAATCCGCCCATATGAGTTTCATGGGTCTGCCGACGCCGGCTGCGGCGGGTGTGATCGTCAGCCTCGTGATCTTTCACCAGGAGATCTTTCAAACGCTGGTCATTATCTGCGCGCTGCCGTTCCTGTCGCTGGGCATGTCCATCCTCATGGTCAGCCGGATTCGATACCCTCACGTTTTGAATCAGTACCTCAGGGGGAAAAAACCGTTCGGACATCTCATACGAACGGTGTTGCTGCTGGTCTTCCTTTATTGGTACTTGCAGGCGGCCCTGGTGCTGATCTTTTGCGGTTTTGCCGCGAGCAGTTTTGTCAAATGGTTTTACTTCAAGTTTTTCGTCTCACGATCTCTCGGCGGATGGATTCACAAAGGCAGCCGGGATGAAAGGGAGCTTGTTCCGGCCGCGCAAGGACCGGACGGTGCGGTTGTCCCGGATGGGCACACCCACGAGAAAGATCATCAGGCCGGGGATGAATAGCCGGGTCGGCTATCCGGAATTCGGAACCGGCTGCAATGCTTCTTTGTTCTGAACCTGCTGATTGGCTTGATAATATTGCTCGACAATCCCGATCAGCCGGTTGAGGGTTGCGTGCCCCTCAGCGCTTGCCTCCAGGCCGACGATCTGTAAACCGATAGAGGAATCTCTGCCGTCTGCCGTGGGTAGGATATTTCTAATCTGGGCGCAGAGCACCAGGGGCGTCTCATACGGCATCGGCGTGAATCGCACGCCGATGAACTGGCCTTTTTTGAGCTTTGCTCCTGCCGTCAGAGACTCATGGGGCACGACCACCTGCGCGCCGCCGGCGGAGATATCCACGAGTCTGCCGTGGCAACATTGATGCATCGAGTCCGCGGTATTCTGTTGATTGTCGTGATGCTTGCCGTTGCGGGGCCACATCAGGACTTTCACGTGCAGTGATTCAGGCACGCTGACGCGAAAGTAACTTCTCCTCTGGATGACCTCGATCTTCTCCGGCACGGCCAGGACGATGGTGCCCCCCCGCGCCTGGTAGGCTTGTTGACCCTCGGACGGCTTCAGGTCCTCCACGCTCGTATCGAAAACAAACTTGCCGTATTGGTACTTGAACGACATACCGACCGGCTGGCAGACTTGTATGTTTATGGGACGCAATATCTTCTTGGGGGCCATACTCTCGACGCTGAATCGGTCCCCGTCGAGATCGGTCAGGCGGACCTTGGCGACGTGCCACTTTCCCCGGGAGCAATAGGACATGATCGCAGGTATTTTGCTATTGATCACAATCCGCAAGATTTTCCCGGGTTCTACTCCGTGCGGTGTCATTACATCGTTCATTGTACCCCCCTTGTTCCAGACGTGCGTCAGGTATCGGCGCCCCACGGGCCATACGGGAACCCATTTCATATTAAGGACTCCTTAAATAGTATATATATTATTCGGCCATAACCCAAACGGACTCCACTGTAAAATGGCCCGGTTTTCTATGACGCCCCCCCAAATAAACTCGTGGACCGTCCGAGAAAGATGGCAACCTCAATGGGGATGGTGGGGGAAAGCCGCCCCCAAGCTTTGCTTGAGGCTGCCACCCGGTCGATTACAAGGATTGGTCCGGAAGGCGAGCTTGCGAAAAGGGGCTCTATGGATTAGGATGATCGCCGATATGGGTGGTTTTCGAGATATACAAAAACAAGGGGGCGACAAGATAGGTCTTTTGGGCCTTTTTGTTTTGGCGGTGATTGCGGCCTACATGACCGTCGCCTTGAAGTCTGCGGTTAAGCTGTCGGAGCCGATCCCGCTGCCTCATACGGGTCTGTCGATATCGATGCCGGTGGGCAACGGCTGGCACAGCGAACAACGATGGATGTTCTATGAGAGCACGTTTATCGTAAGCAGCATTTTTGCGCTGCAACCCGAAAAAGCCACCGGCTGGGCGCATTGCCAATATAAGTGGGCGGCCAAGCAAGCCGACCCCGAGGACCGGTTTGCATGGAAAGCGTCCGATGTCGATGGTGAGATCGTCGAAACGGGCCAAACGCAAGCCAACGGTCTTACCGTTGATTGGGTGCGCATCGAAAGGGCGGACTTCCTTCTGACGACCTTTTGGGGCACGGCCAAATTGCCGAACGACCGGCAGCTCGACATCGAGGTCCACCAGGTTTTCAGCGATCCGGAACTGTCCAAGCGAATCTTCAACCGAATCCTGGAGAATCTGAGCTTCGAAGGTGACCCGTGGATTGAAGCCGGAGCGAACGTTGTAACGGCGGTGAAGAATAAAGGTCTCGACCGTCAACTGGATGATCGGGGCCGGCGGACGTTGTATCTCATTAAAGACCCGACGGGCCAACCCCATGGATTTACCGTGGACTTCCTTATGAAGTCCGGAAGGGAAGCCCCGTTGAATGTGAAGGGGGCGGGCTTTCTTTATATTGACGGCCCCAAAGGCGGGGAACAGGAAGTATCGTTTGAATGCAGCAATAGCCTGGATGAATTTAAATACCGCAGCAGGGTTAAAGGGGCTGAAGAGGCATATACCACCCAGGTTGTCCTCGATCCGTCCGGTAGTTTGACCGTCAGGAAACGCGGGCCGCAGTCTGAAACGAAGAACTACTATCCCGGCCCGGCGGCGCTGCCGGACGTTTTCCTGGAACATATCCTCGGATGGATGCTGGATAACGACCAACGGGAGATTGTTGTGGATATCATTGAAGCCGGAGGTAAAATCGTCCCGACCTATATCTCCAGAAGCGAAACAGAAAATTCGGAAGCCGCCTATGTCTTCGATCTTGAATTCCATGACGATCAGGACTTGTCGCAGCAGGTATTCCTCGATGAGCAAAAGCGCATCTACAAGAGCCTTATTCAGCGGGAGATCATATACGTTTTTGAACGAACGACCGCCGAGGAGATTGTCAGAGAGTTTCCCGATCGCGCTCCGCGGGTTTTGCGAGATAGCCAGAAATTGTAATGGACGACTTTTTGCCGGAAGGATTGAGTATGCAGGATCGACAGTGTAAGCCAAAGCCGTGGGTTGTGACATGTACTTTCATTTTTATGGTTTGCCTCGCACCGTTCGGGCCCCAAACGATCCATGCGAACGGAACGGATCTCCGTCGTCTCGATAGCGAGAATTGGGACGGTTTGAAACTCTGGTATCGTCAGCCGGCAAAAGAATGGACGCAAGCGCTGCCCGTGGGTAACGGGCGCCTCGGAGCGATGGTCTTCGGCACGGTGGAGACCGAGCAATTGCAGCTCAACGAGGACACCGTCTGGGCGGGTCATCCGCTCGGACGGGACCGCGTGGGCGCGTACAAATACCTGGATGAGGCCCGGCGGCTCATCTTCGAGGGCAAATACACCGACGCTCAACGGCTCGTGCAGCGAGAATTTATGGGCGAGCGGCTGCTCCGCAGTTACCAAACGCTCGGCGATTTGACGCTCCGCTTCCCGGAGGGATCGACGGTACGTAACTACCGCCGGGAGCTGAATCTCGATACCGCGATTGCATCGGTCAGGTATCGGATGGGTGAGGCGAGTTTCACACGCGAGGTTTTTTCCAGTCCTGTTGATCATTGCATTGTGGTCCGCTTGTCGTCCGACAAGCCGGCACAGATTACATTCGACGCAACTCTTTCCAGACCCGAGGATTTTGCCGTTGAAACCGTCGCTCCGGATCGGATCGTCATGAAAGGACGGGCGACCATGCAGGGCGAGCACAAAGGCGTCAGGTACGAGGCCCGGTTGAAGATCATTCCCGAAGGCGGCAAGCTCACATCAACCGATAAAGGCGTTCGGCTGGAGAATGCCGATGCGGCAACTTTGTTAATTGTTGCCGCCACCGATTACCGCAAAGAGGATCCAGCAGCTATATGCGATCGACAGTTGGCATCCGCCGCAAAGAAGGACTATCTCAAGTTAAGAGATGCCCACGTGGCTGAGCATCGGCGTCTGTTCCGGAGAGTGGCGTTAGACCTCGGTCGAACGGGTATGTCCGACAAGCCGACGGACGAGCGATTGGCGGCAATCAAGGATGGCGCGGATGATCCGGATCTGTGCGCTCTGTATTTGCAGTTCGGGCGGTATCTCCTTATTGGCAGCTCGCGGCCCGGCTGTATGCCCGCCAACCTCCAGGGCCTGTGGAACCATCACATCAAGGCGCCGTGGAATTGCGACTATCATGTCAATATCAACATCCAGATGAACTACTGGCCGGCCGAGGTGTGCAACCTGTCCGAATGTCACGAGCCGTTCTTCGATCTCGTGGACAACCTGCGCCCGCGCGGCAGAAAAACGGCGAAGGACGTCTATAACTGTCGCGGCTTCGTCGCTCACCACACGACCGATGCCTGGTACTGGACCAGCCCCATCGGAAACGTGGGGTACGGAATGTGGCCCATGGGCGCCGCCTGGAGCTGCCGGCACTTCTGGGAGCACTACGCGTTTACGGGAGACGGGACGTTTCTTGCTCAGCGGGCTTATCCCGTTATGAAAGAAGCCGCCGAATTCTGCCTTGATTATCTCGTCGAGGATCCGAAGACGGGCAAGCTGATCTCCGGCCCGTCGATCTCGCCGGAGAACCGCTTCCGCACGCCCGACGGCAAGAACGCCAATCTGACGATGGGCCCGGCCATGGACCAGCAGATCATCTATGACTTGTTCACCCATTGCCTCAAAGCCGCTGAACTTCTCGGCATTGAAGATCCGTTCGTTAAAGAGGTCGAGGCGGCTCTGCGAAATCTGGCAGGCCCCCGGATCGGCTCGGATGGCCGACTGCTGGAATGGAACGAGGAATTCGAGGAGCCGGCGCCGGGGCATCGCCATGTCTCCCATCTATTTGCCCTGCATCCCGGTGAGCAGATTAGCGTCAACGGTACGCCCGACCTCGCGGCGGCTGCACGCAAATCGCTCGAATATCGCCTCTCGCACGGCGGCGGCCATACCGGCTGGAGCCGGGCGTGGATCATCAATTTCTGGGCCCGCCTGCACGACGGTGAGACCGCCCACGAAAACGTCCTCGCGCTTTTATGGAAATCGACGTTGCCCAATCTTTTCGACACGCACCCACCCTTCCAGATCGACGGCAACTTCGGCGGCACGGCGGGCATCGCGGAAATGCTGTTACAAAGCCACGGCGGCCAGCTTCATCTTCTGCCCGCTCTGCCGAAGGCCTGGTCGAAAGGTTCCGTCAAGGGCCTGCGCGCCCGGGGCGGATTCGAAGTGGACATCGCCTGGAAGGACGGCAAACTCGCTACGGCCGCCATTCATTCATTGTTAGGCAATACATGCAGAATACGCACCGACGGACCCGTTCGCGTGAAATTAGGCAGCGGACCCGTTACCATAGCCAGCCGTGGAAAAAACGCCGTTGAATTTACAACGGAGGCTGGTCGAACGTACTTTGTTACAGCGGAGAATTAAACGCCGCTATGGAATTAGCACTGGGGATCATCTGGTATGTCGCTCTTATCGTCGCGCTGACGTGCCACGAGGCGGCGCACGGTTTTGCCGCCTTCAAGCTCGGCGATCCCACGGCGTATCGGCAGGGCCAGGTCACTTTGGATCCTGTGGCCCATATCAGAAGAGAGCCGTTCGGTACCGTCGTTGTCCCCATTCTCTCGTACCTGATCGCCGGCTGGATGATTGGCTGGGCCAGCGCGCCGTACGATCCTTACTGGGCGCGGCACAATCGACGAAAAGCGGCCTGGATGGCCCTGGCCGGGCCGGCGGCCAACCTGATGCTCGTTGTCCTGGCGGGCCTGGCTATTCGGATCGGCATGTTGGCCGGAGTCTTTCAAGCACCGGAATCCGTCACGTTCGAGCACGTTACCGAGGCGGCCTCCCCGGGCCTGGCGAATTCCATAGCGATCGTTTTCAGTATCGTCTTTTCATTGAATCTGATTCTGTTTGTCTTCAATCTTATTCCCCTGCCACCGCTTGACGGCAGCGAAGTATTACTGCTGTTCCTGAGCGACAGGGACGCGGAACGCTACACGGAATTCGTGCATAACAGCGGCTTTCGCCTCATCGGCCTGGTGATTGCGTGGCAGGTGATGGACTTCGTGTTGAGCCCCGCGCATGCACTGGCGCTCAATATCCTATATCCCGGCGCCGGCTACCACTGAACGTCCGGATAGCCCCCGTTCGGCAGCTCGGCTTCGTTTCGGTTATTGCACCTGTACCGAGGCGTTCGGATCGAAGGGATTCGTCCTGACCGCGAGCGAGAACAGGTATGGATAGTCGTTTTTCAAATGTTCCATGTGAGAAAGCCATTCGCGGACCAGGCATCGGTGGGCCCGCCGGATATCCCCGCTCAAATGATGGTAGTCGCTATCGGGCAATCCCTCGACCGTCGATCTGTGCGAGAGTTCCTCGGCCAGATGAAAAACGGCCCACAGCAGTCCGGTGAAGGACTCATGCTCGAGCAAATTGGGATTCTCCAGCAACCTGAGAAGAAACGCCCGTTTGGACACCATGAGATCCTGCAAACCCTTGAGGTCTCCGGCTCGGCTGTCAATCTTGTAATCATGACGTTGCAGCACAACCTGCATCTGGTCGAAGTGCTCAGGGGACCACTCCCCGCTGACCATCAGATGCTTGGAAATGTGTTCTGCGTTCGAATCGAAGCCGTTGAAATGCTCCAACAGCGAAGTGCCCACCTCACTAAAGAAAGCCCCGATGACCATATTGAGCTTTTTCAACATCGCGCGTTTTTCTCGTTCGGCCAACAGGTGATGAATAATCAGCGTGACCATCAACACCTCGATAAAGACAAAGGCGATATCCCCGATCAGGTAGATGAAAATGTGATGGCTGTCTCTGAAAATGACATAGTGGATGGCGTAAAAGAGGACCGACAGCAAGATGAGCAGCAAACCGAAAAGAACGCGCTGAGTTCGATTTGTCTTTCGCATAAAAACTCCTACAGGTTCCCAACGAACCGTGAAATAGCATTAAATGTAAAATTGACAGATCGATAGTACTACAAAACTATTGATGAACGGTCAACATCTTAGTATGGTGTCGAATGTTTGTTGATATTAGGAGAGAACATAATGCAGACGCGAAAATTGGGATATACCGATTTAGAATTGACGACCGTGGGATTCGGCGCCTGGGCGGTAGGCGGCCCGTGGCTGTACGGGTGGGGGCCGCAGGACGATGACGAGTCTATCGCGACCATCCTGCGAGCCATGGAGGCCGGCGTCAACTGGATCGATACGGCGCCCATTTACGGCCACGGCCGGTCCGAAACCGTGGTGGGCAGGGCGCTGAAACAGATGAGTCAAAAACCGCTCATTGCCACGAAGTGCGGCTTGTGCTGGGACGAAAAAAGCGAGAGAATCCCCCGTTTGAAAGCCCGGAGCATTCGGGCTGAATGTCTTGACAGTTTAAGAAGGCTCGATATCGAGACGATCGACCTGTACCAAATACACTTCAATCAGCCGAGCGAGGATATCGAGGAGGCCTGGACGGAAATGGCTAAGCTGGTCGAAGAAGGCAAAGTCCGTTTTATCGGCGTGTCGAATTTCACCGTCGAGCAAATCCGTCGCATACAGAAGATTCACCCGGTGGCGTCGCTTCAGCCGCCTTATAGTATGCTTCATCGCGAAGTCGAAGAGGAGCTCTTGGAGTATTGCGGACAAAATGATATCGGGGTGGTCGCCTATAGCCCGATGCAAAGAGGTTTGCTTACCGGTAAATTCGATGCCGAACGGGTGGCCAATTTGCCCGAAGGCGATCATCGAAAGGCCAATCCGGACTTTCGCGAGCCGCAATTCTCCGCCACGATGGAGCTTGTCGAACAGTTGCGTTCCATCGCAGAACGTAACGGCCGAACCTGCGCCCAGTTGGCCATTAGCTGGGTCTTGCGCCGGCCCGAAATGACCGCCGCAATCGTCGGGGCGCGCCGGCCCGACCAGATTGTCGAAACGGCGCGGGCGTCGGATTGGAACCTGAGCGAGGAAGATATCGAGTGCGTCGAGCAGTTGCTGGCCGAACGCCAGGCCAAAGTGAACGCTAAGTAACCTGGCGCGGCCTAAAGGCCGCAACCAAAGTCAAAAATCAAAATGTAAAATGCAAAATTTCGGATTCCCGGTAAGCCGGGATAACTCTTTCTTATCTAAATATTTATGTCAGCCTTGTCGAAAAA
>Ga0272442_10003528_pt1 | contig 21907 bp, 28 predicted proteins | sample SSMForm2O_FD_200262 | JGI IMG/M metagenome (GOLD analysis project Ga0272442, IMG submission 200262) | Marine sediment archaeal communities from Little Sippewissett salt marsh, Falmouth, MA, United States - SSM-Form-2O | ecosystem: Environmental > Aquatic > Marine > Wetlands > Sediment ... | reverse complement strand
ATCGAACCTGATACGTGCCCTGTGTTTCTTGGATTTGATAAGCAGTTGATACACTATGAACCCGGATACCTGCATATGATCCGGGATTTTGTTAAGCGGGGTGGTACGATTGTCGTCTCTCCGGATCAGCCTGTTTCTTCTGTACAATTCCGCCCCCTGTCACCCGGAACGATCGAGAGCAGATCACCTCTTGAAGAGTTAGGGCTGCAGGGAATACATATAAATACTGTTCATGATAAAAAAATATCTTCAAAAGAAAAACCCGTGAATGACAATCCATTAATCGTATGGGATGAAAGGACTGACGATCCTCCTGTTTCGTATTCTGTCGGATTTGCCGGAACATGGACTCAATTAGCTGAAGAAATTGCAGAAATACAGCTTCCGGCGGAATATAAATACATTGATGATAAGAATTCTGAGAACCATGCAGAAGGCTTTATGTATATACAGCAGGATGAACAGAACCATAAAATAAGTGCAAGCTACCCTTTCGGCAAAGGGCATATCCTGATCCTGAGCGATGTACAGCTATTCACGAACAAACATATCGGCATGGACGATAATGCAGTTCTTGCAGTATATCTTTTCGGGAGCATAGGAACCTCCCTGCTGTTTGATGAATTTTATCATGGGTTGACTGTGCGGGGCAATCCTTTATGGCTTGCAACTAAATTCCCTTATTCGATCATTATCCTGATTATCACAGCATCTGCTCTTGTATGGGCGTTCCGTGAATCGGTAAATCTTGGGCCGCCTGCAGACCGGCCTGGACCTTCACGCCGTTCTCTGAAGGAATATATCATGGCCATGGCCCGTCTTTTCCTGCATGCCCGATGCAGAAAATTCATAATACATGAAATACGGACAGGTATCCTGTGGATGCTTGGTAAACGGCTGGGGTTAGCCCCGGGAAAGAACGATATAGAAACCATAGTATCTGTGCTGAAACGCAGATATCCTGAAAAAGCCCGGCATCTCCATCAGGTCGCGGAAAAACTGGAGGTAATGGAAAAAAGATCTGATGAACCGTCAAATCATGAAATCACAGCTCTTATCAGGGAGGCAGAACAATGTCTTTAGAAGAAACATACAAAAAAATCTGTAACGAGATCGGCAAAACCGTATTTGGACAGAGTGAAGCAATTGATTTTGCTCTGGCAGCTTTATTCAGCAACGGCCATGTTCTATTCGAAGGAGTACCGGGCATTGCTAAAACACTGCTTGTCCGAGTAACTGCGGCCTCTCTCAACATGGACTTCCGGAGAATACAGATGACCCCTGATCTGTTGCCGAACGACATAACAGGATCGAGTATCCTCCGAAAAGACAGTCAGGATTTTGACTTTAAGAAAGGCCCTGTTTTCACCAACTTCCTGCTTGCCGACGAAATAAACAGGGCTTCAGCAAAGACCCAGTCAGCTCTTCTGGAAGCAATGCAGGAACTTACTGTTACTCATGATGGCGTTTCTCATCACCTCCCGCAGCCGTTTATCGTTTTCGCCACTCAGAACCCGATTGAACAGGAAGGCACATATCCGCTTCCGCTGTCTCAGCTTGACCGTTTCATGTTTAAGGTCATCATCGGTTATCCGGATTCTGAAACGGAAAACAAAATACTTAAAGAACATCATGCAAATGAAGGATGCCGTGACTTAAGCGTATATGGTATTACCCCTGTCGTATCTGCTGAAGAAGTCCTGGAACTGAAAGCCGCAATTCAGCAGACCCACGTAAGGGACGAGGTAATTGCTTATATCAGGGATCTCATATCAAAGACCCGGGATAATGACATGCTGCTGGTCGGGGCAAGCCCCCGTGCTTCACTCATGCTTCTTATGGGAGCTAAAAGCCTGGCCTGTTTTACAGGAAGGGATTATGTGATCCCTGATGATATAAAAGCGGCATACCTGCCGGCGCTCAGGCATCGCGTAGTCTTAAGTCCCTCAGCAGAACTTGAAGGGATCTCTCCTGATGATATACTTACAGGAATTATCGAAACCACGGAAGTCCCTCGATGAACATACGTCCCGGTTCAGGTTTAATGGCGGTTTTGATTGTCTGTATAGGTATAAGTCTTGCAGCTTTTGTATGGAGCTGGGCAGCCTGGCTGATTCCGGTGCTTATAGCCGCTGTATTAGCGGAAGCAGGTATCGAATACCGTTCCCTTCATAAACTGATCCGGACGATAAGTGTATCAAGAGACATGCCTCAGGTCTCGGCCAGAGGAAGGGCCTTTACAGTAAGATTTACAGTAACCTGTGAAAATCAATCCCCGATACACGGATCAATACGTGATATAATACCTACGCACGGTTCTCTGGCATACTGGTATCAGGCATTTACAATTGACCGTAACGGAACAAATGAAATTGCCTACGAAATATCCATACCAAGACGCGGGCATTATACATTCGGTCCTGTTTGGATCAGGCTTAAAGGCAGGTTGCATTGTATTGAAATGCAGAAATCCTTTGACTGCAGAAGCAACATAAAGATATTCCCGGAAGGGATCGCATCTTCCGAAGGGATCCATAAAAATATAAGTGATGAAATCAGATTTATGAACGAATCACAGCGGTATCTTCATCATGGAGAAGGCACGGAATTTGAAACTCTTTCTCCGTTCCAGGAAGGAGACGATATCCGCCGGATCGACTGGAGATCCAGCGCCCGGGAGGATCAGCTGATGGTGCGGAGATTTCAGGTGGAAAGGCACCGTGATATTATGATACTTGTGGATTGCGGGCGTCTCATGGGAACCATTCTTTCGCAGGGAAGCAAACTTGACCATGCAGTGGATTCGGCTTTAATGCTGAGCCGAATAGCATTGGAAAACGGCGACAGGTGCGGGGCCGGGCTGTTCGATGACCAGGTAGTGAGATTTATACCTCCCCGGGGAGGGCTGCATTCACAGCAGGTAATTATCGAAGGCCTGTATGATGTTCAATCCCGGTGGCGTGAAACCAATTTCGGGACAATGTTCTCCACCTTGCAGGTCAGACAGCATAAAAGAGCATTGGTAGTGATTATTTCAAATATCATTGATAATGATACTTCAGTACGGTTTCGCGCTGCTATGGCTTCTCTTGCACGAAGGCATATAGTTGTATTTGTAGCTCTGCGGACACCTCTGTTGAACGAACTCGTTTATCATAAAACAGATAACATGCACGATGCTGCCGCCAAAGCGGTTTCATTCAGGCTGATGAGGGAACGGGAAAAAGCCCTGTATGCACTTAAACGGGGCGGTGTCAATGTGATAGATATAGAACCGAATATGCTTACCGTACCTCTTATCAATAAATATATAGAGATCCGCAGGAAGAATATATTATAGTCTCACACAGTATTCTGTTGCTGTTCCAGGATCGCTAAACGGTTTCCATTGATAAAATATAAAGCCCAGAAAAAGAATGTTCCGGACGCGAAAAAAAGCCGGGCAGAAGTCGGTAATTCGCTTTGCCGGAGATAGCTTTCAATAATTGCCGCAAAAACAAGCATTACAGCTATACCAATAACAATACAGACAGCTTCGCGTCCAACAGACGCAATTTTTTTTACCCGAGGTGTAAATCCGGGGGCCAGAACAGCATGCCCAAGCTGAAGGCCGATACCCCCGCACAGAATAATAGCCAGAAGTTCTGTAATGCCATGGGGAAGGATCCATGCCCAGTATTCGATAAATATATCACCGCGGTCGTATGCCGAGGTCAAAGCTCCGAGTATTGCCCCATTGTATATCATCAGCAAAATTGTAGGTACGGCGGCTATTATACCGGTAGCTAAAGCGAGAAGCGCGACTTTAAGATTGTGGCTGAACAGAAAAGAGGCAAAAAAGAATTTATATCCGCCCCCGGCTTCGCGGCCGTATTTAAGGACATCATGAAGCTGTTCCTTTGTAGCACCCGGCTGTCTGAATTCGCCTTCCGGAAGCAGCGCATACGCTGCAGCAGGAATATGCTTGACCGAATAATATCCTAAAAGTGCCCCGGCAATTAAAAGTAAAGCTGCTGCAGTATGATAACGATATGTACGGGCTACTGCCATCGGAAATCCCCTGGTCAAAAAACGGATAATGCCGCGGAATGAGAAATACCGGGGAGATGAATAAATAATGGAATGAGCGGCTGCCGTCAGATTATTTAAATACTGTATAAGACCGGCATCATCTGTACGGCTTGCAACCTGTGCAAGATGGACTGTTACCCGCCTGTAAAGTATATCAAGCCTTGAAAGCTGTTTAGGGCTCATTTTGCGCAATCCTCTCCGCACTTTCCCTGCACGCCGAATAAGAGATTCCAGTTCCTTCCACTCTTCTTTGTGTTTAGTAATATAATTATTCATAATTATAACCTGCTTGTTATTGATGACCGTAACATAAAAAGTTAAATACAAGAATGAAAACCATAATTAGATTTAATTTCATATTTTATCTACCCTTCAACTCTTAAATTGTAACTTGAAACTTGTAACTTGAAACTACTTACTACTTACTAATTACTTCTTCCTGTATCCTGATAACCTGTCCTGCAAGATAATGAGGAAGCGAGACAAGCGTAAAATTCACTTCTCCCTTCACCGTCTTTCTGTTCTCTTTTAGTATTGAAGGTTTTTCTGAATTGAACCGCACTGCAAGAGGAAGTGATTTTTCAAAGACCATCATCTGAATGGAACGCAGACTGCCTGTACTCCCGGCTTTGACTTCAACCGGAACAACCCTGTTTTTACTGTCCGTGATCAGATAATCGACTTCGGCTGATGAAGCCTTCTTCTCGCGTACCCAGTAATACAGCTCCGGTTCTGAATAGAAAGGCTGCAGGGAAGCCAGTTCCTGCCCTACCGCCTGTTCAGCCACTGTCCCTTCATTGACCAGGTTCAGTTCGTCTGCAGTTTCAATCTCAACCGGGTTGATCTTCAGCTGCGTAAGAAACAACCCTGTATCAAGAAGTATGGTTTTAAAAAATGCTTCATTCTTTTCAGCAGCAAGCGGAACTCCGTTACCTGACGTTTTGAATATTTTGTGTATTATGCGGGCCATATGCAGCGATTCAACAGCTTTTGACAGCTCCCCCGAACGGTAATCGCTGTTAATATGTGAAAAGATCACCTTTCTGCCTGCCATCTGCGGAAGCCGGTCAAATACCAGGGTGAGCAGGCGGGGATCGGTCCTGCCCCGGTATTTATTGAAATCCAGCCTGAAGGTCTCTATGATTTCCGACTTAATTTTTTCAGCTTCCCTGAAACTGCCGTTTGTCACGAAACGGCTCACTGCTTCAGGCATACCTCCCACAGTTGCATAGGTCCGGAATAACCGGGTCAGTTTATTATGGACAACATCATTCAGATCCTGATCCGGGCTCACATTTCTGATCATGTCCAGCGCCTTGCTTTCTCCTGACGCTTCAAGGAATTCCTCAAATGTCAACGGTCCAAGATGGAACAATTCGATTCTCCCGACTGGAATTGAGAATTCAGGTTCAGCCAGCACAAATTCCAGGAGGGATCCCGTTGCTATTACCCGGTATTCAGGGGTTTCTTCGTAAAAATAACGGAGCAGAGGGAGCACTTCAGGAGCACTCTGAACTTCATCAAAGAAAATGATGGTATTTTCCGCGTCAATATCGATATTCAATTCAAATTCAATAGCTTCAACTGTACTCCGGGGATCCAGTTTTTCAAGGGTTGAAGTGAACTGCCAGGGCTTTTCCATATTCAGCTCAACCAGATGCGCATTCATTCGTTCGGCAAGCATACGCACAATAGTTGTCTTTCCGACCTGCCGTGCCCCCCTCATAAGCAGAGGCTTCCGTGAATCATTTCTTTTATACCAGTCAGACAGATATTCAAGACTTTTCCGGTTCAGCATGGTTTTCTGATACCTCCCTTTTTCTGGAAATAAACTCAATTATACAGCAAAATGTCAAAAGTAAAGGTAATTATGACAAATTATGTGTTAAAAGTCAGGGTAATTTCCAATCAACAAAGGTTAATATTATGCAATTCCAATACATTATTGCATTTTTCAAGAAATAAAAATAAAAAGTGAGATCTCGGAAAAAGAAGAGTATAACAGCCTGAAATATCCTACAATACATATGGGTTGTTATAGTATTCCAATCCCCTAAAGGAAAGAACATGGATGAGAAAAACAGTAAGTTTTCGGTTATTGAGATCGTATTTATTCTGGGCCTTCTGGCTATGATTGCAGCTTATCTATTAATAATACCAGGTGTATTTGGCCCATCTAAACCGAGTAGAGCTCCTTCAAAAGCTTTACTCCGCACAATAGCAGTAGCCCTCCAGGCCTATTCTGCCGATTTTAACGGCCTATACCCGCCCGATGACTGTGAAAGCACCCAGGCAGGCTTTTGCGGCGGAAAAGTCAAAATAAAAAACAGTGCGCATGCCCTGTGCGTGTACCTTACTGCGAATAATATGGCCATGGACGGCAGGCTTTCTGGAGAGTATCTGCCGTTTGGATCCGAAAATGTATTCAACCGGAATAAAAATACATTCAGTTTCAATTATGCATACCCGGGAGGGGAAGTGATGATCACCGGTACGGACGACTATGTGGTGGATGAGTTCGGCACTCCTGTTGTGTACGATGAAAGGAAATCTGAAAAGGATAATGACGGCCTGAATCCTGAATCGTTTGTCCTGATATCCGGAAGCAAGAAAGACATCAGGGAGAATATCACCCTGAAAGACCTGGATACAGGCGACCTGTCAATGTTTCCCGAGGAGAGGATGATAAATATAGACTCAAAGCCCTCTGATTACAAGGACACTATACCAAGCTACAACCGGCAGGACAACGACGATATTTTTGAATAATGAAGGATGGCTGGTGTCTTATTTTCTAAAATCCTAAAGCAAATCAAAAACTGAGCATTGAGAAATCATTATTGCTGCCTTTGGACGAAAAATATTTTCTATATGAGATAACAATATACGCTCTGTTATAATGTGTATCGGCATAATTCAGATGAATTCTTAATCCGACTTCAGGATAATAAAACCCGATATAATCCTCAGCCGTAAATATCACAAACATTAACAGCAGAAGGTCAAGGAAATCTATCTCGTCATCATCGAACAGGATCTGATCTTCCACTTCATCCGACAGGGGATGATAAAAACCCCCATACACATTGAAACCTGCATAAGGAGCGACCGGAATATTCATGGCTGTTTCAACTCCGAGGTACATCCCGTGATATACTTCAGTCTCACTCTCTACAAAATCAAATTTATCTGGGTCAAAGGCATACAATGAATAACCGAACTGCCAGCTCAGACAATCAGAAACGCGTGACTTTAATCCAATACTCCCAGTCGATACTGACAACCATTTAGCAAAGCCCAGGTCAAAATACATTTCTTCAAATATCCAGGGGGAAAACTCATGAACCGGTTTGGGAGGCGGATCCTCTTCAGTTACCCCCGGTTCAGCGGGATTTTGCTGACTGAAAATGCACCAAGCAAAGCCCAACAGAAATAGTGTAAGTATATATATACGCATTGCATATGAATATTAGCTGATTTAACCTGATTGTCAATAAGAAATTAAAACTGACCTTGAAGCATGTCAAATTGTCGTCATGTATAGCAGAACATAACGGAGTTACTCTACTCTGGTCTATTTTTATTCAAATCTCTGTTTCTCTGTCTTCTGACCTCTGGCAGCTTCGCTGCCCCACTTGGAACTTGCGTTATTGCGGTATTGTAATTTGCCGGCTTTGCCGGCTTACTTCTCATATTCCTTTTCCGCTATTTCCACAAGTTCTTTCAGCTTTTTTCGTGCCTTAATGGAAAGAGTTTGATGAAATGGTTTTTTTAGTAACAGTATTCTTCCCCTCCCCCTCCTCCTCCCCCTTTACTCCTTAAATCAAAAATCGTTAATCGGTGTTCGATATTCTCTTCTCTCCCCCTTAACTTCTCAAATCCTGTCAATCCTGCCTACGGCCCCGCAGAGTACGCAGTACTGCTCGGGGTTATCCTGTCCAGTCTTCTCTTCTCTTTTTCCTCAAATCCTGTTAATCCTGTGATCTTGTCTATTCTTCTCTTCCCTATTAAATTCCGGAATCCGCAATCCGCAATCCGCATTCGAATGATCCTGTCTAAAATATTTGTTTTGAATTTTGGTTTTCTGTCATTCGAATTTGTTTAGGATTTAGAAATTGGGATTTAGGATTTATCCTGCTGTGTGTCCTCACCCTCAGCAGGCTACGGGTCAACATTTTATTGCTCGGGTGTTTCAGTCATGTTCACCACCAAGACACCAAGAATATTGAGTCTAAAGTCAAAAGTCGAAGGCGGGACTAATTCAGGGGACACCCCGGTGCAAATAGTACTTTTTGTCCATTTCACAGGGCAGGCAGTTTATTCCTGTTTAGAGTTTTTGAAGGATTCCAGAGCTTCAGCATCTGCCAGGTCTTTTGTACGGCCGGAAGCCCGTTTGTTCTTTATAAGATCGTCAATTGAGGGTATATTTATCTTTATCTCTTCGATCTCAACTTCAGAAGACCGTTGAAACGCTTCCTCAAAATCAAGACCTGAAGCCCCTGTAATGATATCAATCCGGCGGGGTGCCACTCCTACCTGAAAGACTGTATCATCTTTTTGAAGATCTTCTGCAGTAAGTTCCTGGAGCGGGGCACCAAAACTGGCAAGAGCACGTAATACTGCCTGGGCATTATCCGAAGACGGCATTACCCAAATGTCAATATCCATGGTCGCACGGGGATATCCGTGAACAGCCATTGCATATGCACCAACAAGGAGAAACTTAACGTTCTCGTCTGTTAAGCACTGTAATATTTCTTTGTAATCTTTGTTTAACATCATATAACCCGCTTAAAGAGGCTGCTTCTACAGTAAGAGGCCATACAAGGGCTATACGGTATGAAGCTGAACCTGGAACAAACCCATGATCTTTTTGATCTGAAATACGGCTGATTTTTGTTATTTTCCTATTCATATTCTCTTTATCTTGAATTCCTGCTACTTAAAATAATAACAGATTTTCGGACATTTTCAACCAATAAATGATGGAAAAATGTTAAGAGTCAAGTGAAAAAAGTTAGCCTGCCTGCCCTATGGAGTGCTTTGCTGCTCTATCGGGCTGGATTAACGTTTTCTTGAAGAGCTTGGTCGATATTCCACTGGGCCGCACTCCGCATTCGAACGGCTCCGCCGGCCTTTTTCATTTTTTCCTCCTAAATGTGTCTATTAGTTTTCCTTGGTAATTAATTTCATTTGCCCCTTCATTAATATTAATATTCCTATCTTTATCCTCACTTTCTCCAGTACCCAATAAAACCAATTTGGCTTTTTTATCGACAATTACATTTCCCTTGACTACATATCTCTCATTTTCATCATATTTTAATTCTAGACTAATATCAACATTTCTCTCTGCTGACTTCAATACAGCCTTTACCCTAGCAGATGTCTTGTCTTGAATACGACCTATACATTGGGTATTGAATATATATTCTCCTTTCCAATCAATAAATGGAGAACCATCGTCGTATATACCGACCATAAATTCAATTGGTGCTTCATTAAATACAACAGGTGTCTTATTAATTTCTTTAGATGTATTTTGACTTAAAAAATACAGTCCGGCACCAAAGATAATAATAGCGGCTATAATAATTGCTTTTTTATTCATAGGGCCAACGTTTATGTCAGTCCTCCTAAGGGATAGACTTAAACTGGATATTATATAAGCTTCTACCAAAAATGCACAAAAAAACCTATTAATATTAATAATACACCTGCTCCGAATCCTACCAGAAATCCTAAAAGAGATTGTTGGTAGTATTTTTCTAGTCTGTCTCTATCGTTTCCCATATAGAACCATGAGAAAAAACCTCCAGCAACTGATAGTTTGCAAACAACAGCTCCAAGGAATATTAGGAAATGGTCTTGTGCAGTACCTATTAGTATAGGCCCATCTGGTTCCGCCCAAAATACTCGAAGCGATATTAAGTTAAAGATAGTAAGTGATAATATCAATAAAGGCAGACTTATGCCAAGAATGACAGATTTTAAAATTGAATCTCTGGTTGTATCAACATCAATTCGCACTAACTAATTCCTTCCATTCCATTTATATAACGTTCCGGATTACAGATCTGAGAGTAGCATAGCTGGTCTCAGGTTAGATCGGTGCTTTTGTTAAAAGTCAATTATATTCCTCTTTCTGATAATTATCCGAATTTCCTTTATAATCTTCTATTCTTATCTCGATATCTGAGTATCTTGAGATATTGTCATCCAAATATGCCAAAGGAATATGCAAATAGTATAATAAATAATTCATTGAATAATATTTATCATAATAAATTGTTATGAATCTATAATCTATCTCAGGAGGGGGTGAAACTGCTTTAATTTTGATTGAGGAGTAATTTCGTTTATATAAATATGATCCTATGGCTAAAACCATAAAGAATAGTACCGATGCTATGATAATTATATATTTCTTATTCAACATTTTTCTTTCTTCATCCATATTTAATTCTTCTACTATTTTTAAATCGGAACAATTGGAGTATTCACAACCGGAAAAAACAGCGAAATAGCTGTAAGACCGATTATTAAGACACCAATTATAATAGCAATTAGATAAATCCAATTTTTCTTGTCTTTACTCTTCACTTTTATCTGAATTATAACAAGAATTAGGATTATCGCGAGAATTATAATTAAATACACGTACCATGGTATTGAAACTAAGATAGATGTATGTTTTAGTAACGGCATTCCCATTTCTTCATACATCTTTCCAAATTTCGGAATTACATTTATCCAAATTAAACCTATAAATAAATATAAAATAATATTAAAGACAAAGGCAATGACAGTAACTATACTCCTCCTCTCCACCCTCGGATATTGGTCAGTACCCGACTTCGCCTCAGGGTCCTTGTCTGGGACATATTCCGGCTTAACTATTTCTGTGCCGTTATCTTCACTCATCTCTTCTCTTAACTCTTAACTTGTAACTTGTAACTAACTTAGTGCCTTCATGCTTCCTCTACATACCATTCTTTTCAGACCGCGGTTTATTGAAATATGATTTCATTTTCTTAATGGCTTCCTCAGTAGAAGCTATCGATTTGAGATACTCTTTAACCTCAGATTTTAAGTATCTTTTTAATAATCCATCAATTTGCCTAAGCGCATCCTTTGTGCCGTCCGTACTTCCAGCAACTGCAGCAGGTGTCCCGTTACAAACGAATGGGACTCTTGCATTCAGATCTATTGATTTTACAGCTACACAATTCCACCAGAATGCTTCGTAAGCAATCCTGTAACGAATTGCTTCTGATTGCCCGGTGGGAGAATATTTAGAGTCAGTTTTGATATATGCAACAGGGATTTTACAATCAAGGTCCATATACGGACGTGAATTTGCACAAGATAAATGCAGCAAAAGAAATGTTACAACACAAAACCATAGTGATCTATTCATTATTCACCTCACCAACGCAAAATTGTCAGTCCTCCGAAGGGATGGACTGGACTGTTAGAACATTCCTTTCTTCAAATAGAATTCTGCCAAAACGTGACCCCACGAATGCGAACCGCCTGGACCAGAGAATGCAGCCTGATGATATGGCGTCTTGACAGTTCCTTTAAATCGACCATCGGTTTCACGTTTCAAAACGAAGAACGGCTTACCGTCCTGATCAAATGTGGCGATTTGGCCAAGCTTTGAATCATACTCGACTCTCGACACCCGCTTGTCAATGGGAGTTACGCCCATGTTGGGCATCCTGTTCGCATTGAATTTCTCGATCTGTTTATTAAGCGAGTCAACTGCTGCCTTTTCTTCTTCCCTTTTTCTTTTTTCTTTAGCATATTCTGCAATTACCTTATCTTCTTTGTTAAACGCAACAATAAACTCCCAATATTTACTTGACGACAATTGTTCCAAAAACTCCTTCAAGAATTCCTGCTTTATATTTTTTAAATGATCTGGCCAAACACTATCCATAAAACTCCATGCCAGGGCAGAATTCTTCGAATAAATCAAATGCAGCATATATCCCCACATTTCAGGAGGTGGATATCCTTTTTTATCAGTTGGATATTTCCAGGCCTTCATTTGTTTAATCTCGTTAATCCTTTTTTTTGTTTCAATCTCAGAAGGTGTTGGTTTTTTCATCAAATCAACACTAATACTGTACTTGCCATTTTTAGGAGAGAAAATTACTTTTGGATATGGAGATGAACCTCCACTAGTTCTCCAGTAAGCAAAAGCACTATCAAGACATATAATTTCCGGATATGAATCACCATTAAGATCCTTGAATTTTGGAACTGTTTTTTTTATCTTATGTTTTAGTCTAAAATTATCTCCTAAGTCATATATATAAACCACACAATCACCTTGTATGCCATCAGGGTATCCGAATAGGGCCAAATTAGGGATGCCATCTCCAGTCAGGTCTTTGTTTATAAACCGTTCATCAAGTTTTTTCCTATCATTTTCCATTGTTCTGAAATGTAAAAGTATTTCTTCATTTGCATAAATTATTCTCCCATCCTTTGATACTATAATATATCCTTTATCATAAGCTGGAGACTTAACCAGTGTAAAAGTATAGTTGCTACACTTTACTTCCATTGTTGAACACCCAGTATTAGTATCAAAGTCTCCTTTAATTATTTGTATTTTATCTTTTTCTACACACCATATAATAGGTATCGTTAATAAAATTATTATAATTAGAAGTAAATACTTTTTCACTTTTCTACCTTTCTACCCTTGTACTCGAGCAAAGTCGAAGGATGTCCCCTGCTCCTGTTTTACCATAATTTATTTTTCAGGTTCCTGATCAGGATTCTTCTTTTTTCTGTATTTAACACCAGATAAGTGGTTAGTGAATATATTAACACTGTAAAACCAAATAGGACAAACCGTAGAGCAAAAGGGACCCAATATTTGTATTCTAACAGAGCTGCAATTCCTATAGTAACAAAAAATAATCCAATCCCCGCCCCCAATGGAAGGACAAGATAATTATGTATTTTTATCCCTAAAGGCTTTAAAAAAGCAAGACACACCCCTGCTGTAATTAAGAATATTCCAATAGACACTGAAGAATAAAGCTGAAGATTAGTAGTATACCTCATTGACTTAAAAAACATATGAGCTTTATCAATATACATCAATCTTATAAACCGAGGGATAAATATAGTACATAGGGATAATCCAACTCCTAAATCAACAAATCCTAATAATCGAATCATTATTTTGCTGATTTGTATTTCTTTACTTTTTTCTTCTTCTGTCATTTTTCATCCCGCAATCCGTAAACCGCTATTCGGCCCCGATCATTTTAAGGAATCGCAAAAAATACTCAAAAAAGGTATCATTCTGCAGCGCAACAATAAATAATATAATAGCTAAAAATGGCCCTAAAATAAAGATTGTAGGTATCAGAAATCTCTCTGCTACGGTCAAAACTCTTCCTTTTGCTTTACCGGTAATAATGTATTTCTTTCGCGCAATCATACAACCGCTTAAGCTGTCACTTATCGATCGATGGTTTTTGGTTAAAGCTATATAATAAAAGTATACGAAAAACGGCATCGCAAATTCCAGTAGATTTACGAACCTTCTGATAAGCAATGTTTGAACCGGGTCTTTCTTGGGTGGGACAATTACAACCACATTGAAAAGAAACATACCAAAAGTCTGACGCATCAAAACCTCAGGAAGGTACATAAATCCCAAAAGAAAGACCAGAAAAACAATCCCGTTTATATGGGGATTCTGTATTGGAACTGTCATTCCATATAGTATTAACAACACACACATAACAATAATATCTGTCATAGCTGCACAATATCGCCTAATAATACATCCTGTATACACAGTTGTTAAACCGTCTTCTCTCAGCAGGGCAAAATCATAGTTTTTCATTTTACTTCTTTTACCTGTCTTAATGAAACTTTGATAGTGCAGAGTGTATCTTTTCTTCCGAGTGCATTATAATTCCCCACTTTATCTTTGGCCAACGGAGTTACTATAAATCTATATCCTTTGATTTTTCCAGTCCTTGTCGGATATTCAACATTCTTAACCGGTTTTAATTCATCTAATGAAAAACCTAATTTCAGCGCAGCTTCTCCCAGCTGAATTTGTGACAGCACATAAATATTTAAATCATTTTCTGATTGCTTAAAGCCCTGTTCTAAAAGCCATTGTCTTATATCAGCAGTTTTTTCCTCAAGTTCACGCTTCCTTCTCTTCTCATTATATTCCCGGAATACTTCTTCGTATACTTCCCTGGAAACCATGGCAACTCCGGGAGGAAGTTTAACATCAAAGTATCCGGGAAAGATATGTATATCTGAGGGAATCTTATTGATCAATTCGCTGGCTGCCTTTATTCCAACGACTTTAAAACTATCCCCTTGTTCAATTTTGCCCTCTTTGATAATTCTTTCATACGGAGGTATCCAATTCGTGCCGAATCGCAGGTAAAACACATATTTATCATTCTGTTTAAAGCCGAACAGGTAATATCCTTTTGCATTTTTCGGGAAATAATCTATTGATTGTGCTCGACCATTATCTTCATCCCGGATACCATAAGCTGTGGAACCTAAAGGGCCTACGAGTTGATCCATCTTTTTATCAATATGATAAAATATAAATGTAAATATTAAAAGAGGTATGGCAAAACATAGATAGGAGAACAGCAGTATCTTTTTGTCAGGTAAAACTCCTTTCTTTATTTTTCGCCGTTGGATTATACATATAGTTATAACAGCAATTATCCCAATCCAGCATGCTGCTTTTGCAGCTATTACTACAATTAAAAATCTAAACATAGAAGCAAAGGTTTCAAGCATCCCGCTTAATGACACTCCCAATAATGTCAGAGCAAATGCAACAAACAGTACTGACACTGCAAGCAGAATGACTCTCCACAAACTTATTTCTTTGCTAATTTTTATTTCGTCTGTCATAGCCATTCAGCTTTCAGCGGAATGAGTAGAAAGGTAGAAGAGTTAAAGGGTTAAAAATTATCATATTCCTAAAACCCTTTTTTTATTGATTCAAGTTTATTTATTGCTATTTTAATTATACTTCTAACTTTAGGATTTTTTTCTTTGCTTAAAGCTTCCTGTAAACAGGGAAGTGCTGAAGGATCCCCCATCTCACCTAAAGCATAAGCTGCATCAGTATTACCTTTTTTAAATGATTGTATAAGCGCAGGAACAGTCTCTTGTATAACAGGTTCTCCGATATTGTAAATCGCATCAGCCGCCCTCAGCCGTATTCCCTGTTCATTTCTTCTTAGCACCTCAATTAGCCTAATGATTGCTTTCTTTTTACCTGTAGTGATATTTTTAAAAGCTTCAACAGCAACTTCACATACATTTGCATTATCATCTGCAAATGCTGCTATTAAAGCTTCAATAACCTGCTCATTATCAGGATCAATTTTCCCCAATGCTCTTGCAGCTTCCCGACGATTTGGCCATTCACCGTCTTTTTTAAGAATCTCTATTAATAAAGGAACAGCTTCTTTTGCATCTGGCCCTATATCGCCAAGTGCGTAAGCAACTGCTTCAGGTGACAAATACCCTTTTTTTTCCAGAATTTGCATTAATTCCGTTAAAGTATCCTTTACTGTGCCTCTGATTTTTCTAATTGATTCTCTTATTAACTGACTATCTACTATATCACCTTTTTCAATTTCCTCAATATAATATTTTTTAAGCAGTGGAACAGCTTCTATAGCATTTGGACCATGTTCCCCTAATGCTTTAATAGCATTCATGCGAAAGAGAGATAATCTCTGGCCCTGTAATGCTTTTATATAAATTGGAATACATTCTTTTGAATTATGCCCAAACTTGAAAAGAGTATCTGCTGCAACAATCCTCAGATTAATATCATCATCTTCTAAAAACTCTTTAATAATTGGGTCAATTTCATCTACTTCATTACGTAAATAACATAAGTAATGAAGTGCTATCATCTTAACTTTATTATCTTCATGTCTTAAAAGCTTTTTAAAATAAGATACAGAAGCCGACCCCCTGAAAAGGATCCAATAAATGTATGAATTTCCTGGTAAACTATAAGGATAAGAACTCGTGATTTGTTCCTTAATTACGCCTTTCCCTACAAACCATATTGGCAGATTACTTCCAATAAATCTACATGACTTATAAACAACAGGACTATCACATCTTGAAGAAATCATTATCAGCCAGCACCCCAACCACTCATGCAGAACCCAGAGGATAATGACAATACCAACAGCCGGTATCCCGATCCACAGGGAGATCTTAAGAGCTGTACTTTTCCTCGCCACAGCCACCCTCGGCAGCTGTCCTGTATCGGATTTCGCTTCCGGATCCTTGTCTGAATCGTAGGGTCTGTCTACTGTTTTTGTGTCGGTGTCGTTAGTCATTTATTTTATCTTCTTTCTTTTTAGATTTCAATGCTAGCATGTAACTTACATTAATTATCAAAGAAAGAATAACTAATAGTGCCAAACCAGAAAAATAATATGTTTTTTTCTCCCGTTCAGCCTTTATATATATAAGTGCATGCCCCACTTCGATTTCCCTTCCAATTTCTTTACCGAATACTCGATTATAGTCAATTTTATCCTCAGTTTCAACATAATTTTCAACTTGATCTAAAATCCTCTGATCGAGAACTGCACCATCATTCATCCAATCGATAGGAAAGAGATAAAACCAAAACCCAATTGCATAAATACCAATAGCCAAAACACATGATATTAATAACTTCATCTCATTCCTTTATCTGTTCAAACTCAACCGTGACAGTATTATCATCACCAAATATAAATATAATGTTAATATCAGAAAAACCTTCAGGGATATTTTTCTTAACTTCCACTATTTGATAATACTTTTTCCCGTCCTCTTCCGTCACCCATGAAACATTTGCCTTATCAGGTATTGAAGAGCTTTTATTTGCAAGCATATAGCTGCTTTCTATTGATGGAGGCAAATAACCACAACCATAGTTCCGATTATCAAACTCAATGGAGACCTTAGACAATTCTTTTGACGAAACATTTCTTGAAACAATGTTGAATTCCGGACCGTAATCATAAAAGCTGATCTCCAGCAATAATATTGCTAATACTACCGATACTATTATCCAGAAAAATAATGAATTCACAACCTTCTTCAGGAGCGGTATTTTCTGTTTTTTAAGAGAGTCATCTGCAGTATCAACAGGCACATTCCGTCTTTCTTTCAACCGATAAGTAAAATGGATTATTAAGTGAATAAATCCCCCAAAGACAAGCCAAAAAACCAGAAATATTGGCAATTCCCTCAATAAATCCTTTAGCGTCCACTGCCCCTTAAGCTCAGTATACATTGCAATGCTAAGCAAAATATGAATGCTCTCGACCAATACAAAGCTGAGGATATACCCTATTTGTATTAATCGCGTTTTCTTTCTTAAATCATTTTTCTTATTTTCATTCATCTGGATAAACATTCAGAGTATGTCCGTATTTCTCACCCAGTTTTAATATCTTAAAAAATATTTCTTTGCCCTTTGGAGTAATAAGCTTTTGGCTATTTCTTACAAATTCTCGATTATTCCAATGGAGATCGGTTTTAGCCGGGATCATAGCGAAAGCCCTGTCTAAATCTGATAAACTGGTAATCGTAACCTTTTCAGATGATATTTCAATAAACAAACGCTCCCGTGTTACTCCCTTAAAAATCGAGAACCGCCACTTGCTTCCCTCTTTCCAGCTATAAAACTGATAGAAATCGAATCCCTTTGCTCGAGTCAAAGTATATTCCAATTGCTCCTCATCCACTAATTCTGTCTTTATAGGGTATTTTGTATCCTTTTCTGCCACCGGTATTACAATCTCGCGGGGTTTTTCATCTGCGTTGTCAGGAGTTTTATCTTGATTCAGGTTCTCCCCCTCATCACGTGCTAGGATCATTTCAGCCCAGTCATTCATGACTTTTATATATTGTATCCATAATATCAAGGATGGAACGGAAGTAAATACGGTTATAATTATTGCCAATACCAGTAACTTCTTCTTTTTCTTGAATCCAAAATAAACTGCTAAACAAGCAGATAGGGCTGCTATACCTGATACTGTGTATAAAATTATTACCAACGGGGGCATAGGATGTTGCCTTTAGTTTTTTTTATCTTCATCTTTACACGCAATCATACTAACCGCTTACTCTCTTACCTTCTTTGCCCATGCAAGTTTTCTGCTCTTTCCGTTACTTACAAAAACGGGTAATCCGTTCTTATTTGGAATTACCATTTTATCTTCCCAAATATAATCTCTTTCTGACAAAGGCTTCGCATCAGAATTTCTGGCAAATTGTATTATAATTTTATCTTTTTCTGTAATGATCTTCCTGTCCAAGTCGGAAAAAACACTGTGAATTTCAAGCTCATATTCCAGGTGGACTTCCCCTTTGACCATCTTTGCGTTTTTAATAGTGATATCATCTATCCAGTAATGCTTTGGGAGAAAGCAGGAATTCAAGCTCATTAAAAATACCGCGGTCAATAATATCAGAAGCCATTCAGCTTTCAGTTCCAGAAGTGAAAGGGTAGAAGCGTTAAAGGGTTTAAGAGTTTTCATGTTCCAAAAATCCTTATTTTATTATTTTGCCAATGTCTCCTTTCCGGTTCTTTCTTCTCCATGCTGCCCATATTAAGATTGAAACAACGATTATTGCCGTTATGGATAAAGTATATAATAATATAACAAACCAATATTTATCCAACATATTTTTTGATTCTAATTGCTTTATTTCTTCATCTGACATTCCGGGAAGAAGATGCTCTTTAGGTACTTGCGGGTATTTTGAAATGATTTCCTGGAAAGTTTTATAGAATCTTGGATCCATACAATAACACTTACGACCTGAAACCCCTTTTACGATATCAAAGCAATGATCGCAAATCTCCACCCTAGTATCACTATTGTTTTTCCTAAAGACCAACTCATAAGTGTGTCCACAGTGACAACGCTTTTTTGGCTTAAGAGTAATGGTATCAAGGAGTTTAGAAAATTGCTTAAGGTCTGTTGCATTAATTACTAACGACGACCCGGGAGTATCATCAATATATCTGAGAATAATGACTATTTGATCAACATCCTTAAACTTTCGTGCAGGATTCAGGAAATATATCAAGATTAAACTGGTTAATATTGCAACCAGCACAAATCCACTAATTAGGAATATATATTTTTTCATATCATCCCTTTATTACCATAAGGCCTGACCTCACCGATCCGAGCACTCCGCAGACCTGTGAAGAATTCCGTGGAGCTCTTTGTTATGTTATTTCATAAAATAATTATGGCCTTGAAAATTCAAGGATATCTTTTCCTTCAGCTGCATCCTTTGGCTGTATTACTAATATTTTCTTTGTGAGCTTATGAATAATCCATTCATTCCACTCATTAGCTTTTAGAGATTCTTTTAATCTTTTTTCAACAATTTTAATAAATTCATCATCTCCGGAAGATTTTTTTATCTCTCCCGTAACCGAGCGTGTATATAATATTCCATTTTTAATTTTCCACTCATACTGTTCTTTAACTGAGACTGTGGCAGAACGGTTCCCTTTTTTTAATCTGAATTCCTGATTAATTGTATATTTACCATCTTTACTATACTCAGCTGCGCCAACCGTAGCAACATGTTGGTAATCATTTCCTGCTACATCCTGTATATGCCATTTTCCTAAAATGGTTACTTCATTCTGTACGGGCGATCTTTGAGTGTTTCCGCATCCACCGAGAACTATGACAACAAGTATAAACATAATATTAATTGTTTTCATTGCCTGTCTTCTTATTTAAACATAACGCATTAAAAGTCTGACCGAATGGGCAGGACTGTTTGGCTATGAGGTTCGATTTTTAATTCTTATTCATAAACTTAATAACTGCATCTGTTATATCATATTTCTTGTCAGCATATATTACAGTTCTTGCATTTATTTTATTCAAAATTTCCTTAGTTGTTTCTCCCTCGACTTCGGATCCTAGATCCACCATAACCATCTCATATTTATTCTCTTTAGCATATATTTCAACTGCCACACAAATTTCTTTATAAAGGCCCATAATAAGAACTTTTTTCCTGTCTTTCAATTTATTGAGTTTAAATTTAATGTCAAGAATTCCTTCAGTTCTTACTTTGTCTATTTTCCCAGCAATCTCTTTCCGTTTTACTGGGTCTTTTTCTGAGTCCTGTTCTATAAGGTATTTTTCCAATTCCTTTTCTCGGTCTTCTATTTCCCCCTTCATTGTTTCGATTTTTTCCTTGAGTAAATGTTTTTCTTTCTTGTGTTTCTCATAATTATAAACAATTTTGTTGATATCAATAGTTCCTATTTTCAATGAAGATTCATCTTCTCTTTCATGGCTAATTTCTATAACCGCTCGTATAGATTCCCTAATACGCATTATATAAATTATACTAATAAAAACTACGCCCCCAACTACTGGCAATGTCAATGCTAATAAACTAATTTGCTTCTTGCTCATTTATCTTTTCCATTACCATAACGTCAAAGGATCACTTATCAGAGTCAGCCTTCCGAGGATTAACTGGGCCCAGATGTTATATCCTTCTTCTTAATTATTATCATTTTCAATTTATACAAACACCAACCGATAGAAGTAAATTGCAGATAAAATAAGGCCAAACAAAAGGGAATCCCTATAAATAACAATACATCAATAAATCCTCCAGGATTGTCTGCAAATAGCACAATGGGTGTTAGGACTACTGAAAGAATTATTGACATTATCATGATCTTTTTGTCTAAAACTCTAAAATCATCAGTTTTAATCGATTCTTTAAATCTTCTGCGAATGATAATCCCAGATGGGATGGTTAGCATCATAAACAAAGCAATAAACAAGACAAGGTAGTCAACCCAAGTGTCAAGAGCAATATAATGCCTTAATTCTTTTAACTTCTCAAACATTTTATTTTACAGTAACGTTTCTGGTCACTCCCTGAAAAAGGTCTGGACTTTATGGTTCGGAGTATTCATTTCTGGTAAATTAAATTATATTTTACTTAAAATATTTAAGTTACTTTAATCAGAGGTTGGGCAAATAATCTTAGATTTAACATCACCACACTGTAACTCTATCTTGCCATATCCTTGTTTTACGTCTACCTTGGCTTTAATATTCTCTTTTCCCTCCAAATCACCCAAATATAAATCTGAGTCAAATGCAGAGAACCAACCATCTACATAGGAAAACTCTTTTGTAGAGAGATCTTTATCTGGCGAAAATATGATTTCATATTTATTAGTAGTCGTGTATGATTGTGGCAATATGCCCTTGTAGCCCATCACTAATAGAATAATTATTAATCCCACATAAAAGACATCACGGTATTTACAACATTTTTCTAACATATCATATCTCTTTCCATAACTACTTATTGTATAACCAGCGACATTATTTTACCTTTCTTGGTAAAATATTACATTTTTGAAGGGCCTTGTCAATTATAAAGATGTTTTTTCTTATTATCTTCCTAATCAATGAAGTCGGGATTTATTCGATTTCTTCTAATTCTGTTGGTGGTAAATCTGAATTATTATTATTAAGGAACTCAATTTCTGTATCAGGCAATAACTTCTTTATCTTATCTATTTCTTCAGGTACTTTTTCAATCGGATTACCTTTCAAAAATAGCCTCTCCAAGTCTTTCAAGTATTCTATTTCTTTCGGAAGTTCTTTTAAGTTGTTATATTCCAAGTTAAGTTCCTTTAGCTTTTTCAGCTTTCCTATCCCTTTCGGAAGCTCATTCAGTTGATTACGATCCAAATCAAGCTTTCTCAGATTTT
>Ga0272442_10003527_pt1 | contig 21911 bp, 15 predicted proteins | sample SSMForm2O_FD_200262 | JGI IMG/M metagenome (GOLD analysis project Ga0272442, IMG submission 200262) | Marine sediment archaeal communities from Little Sippewissett salt marsh, Falmouth, MA, United States - SSM-Form-2O | ecosystem: Environmental > Aquatic > Marine > Wetlands > Sediment ... | reverse complement strand
GGCCGTGGATCACGTCGTCGCGGCTCATGAGCATGGCCCGCTCGATGCAGTTCTCGAGCTCCCGCACGTTCCCCGGCCAGTGATAGGCCATGATCATGTCGATGGCCGGGGTGGAGATGCGTTTCACCTTCCGGTTCTGGATCCGGTTGTATTTTTCCACGAAATGATCGGCCAGGAGAAGAATGTCCGAGCGCCGTTCCCGGAGCGGCGGGATATGAATCGGGAACACATTGAGGCGGTAATAAAGGTCCTCGCGAAATCTGCCATCCTGAATGAGTTGCTCGAGATCCCGGTTGGTGGCCGCGATGATGCGGACGTCGGCCTTGAGGGTTTGCGTACCCCCGACCCGCTCGAATTCCTTTTCCTGGAGCACCCGGAGGATCTTGATCTGCATGCCCGGGGGCAGATCACCGATCTCGTCGAGGAACAGGGTCCCTCCCCCGGCCAGCTCGAATCGTCCCCGCCGGGTGCTGATCGCCCCGGTAAAGGCGCCCTTTTCATGCCCGAAAAGTTCGCTCTCGATCACGGTTTCAGGGAGGGCGGAGCAGTTCACCTTGATAAACGGTCCGGCGGCCCGGCGGCTGTTGTAATGGATCGCATGGGCCACCAGTTCCTTTCCCACCCCGGTTTCCCCCCGGAGAAGAACAGTGGTGTCGCCCTTGCAAACCTGAAGGATCTGGCGATACACCTCCTGCATCCGGTGGGAGTTTCCGATGATGTTGGAGGGCCGGAATCGGTTTTTGAGTTCCTCCTGGAGGCGGAGGTTCTCCTCCCTGAGACGCCGCTCCTTTTCCTGGGCGCTCTGGCGAAGGCGAACCGCACGGGCGATCATGGAGGCAACGATTCGAAGGAGCCGGAGATCCTCGTCCGGATTGTGACCCTCCCGGAAGGGTTGATCAACGCTCAGGGCGCCGATCACCTCGTTTTCCATCATGATCGGAACGCAGATAAAAGTGATTTCCTGCTGGTCCCTTTTTTTCCTGGCCCCGGTGCGATCGAGAAACCTGGGTTCCTGTGAAATCCGGGGAACCACCAGGGGCGCGCCGGTTTCCACCACCTGACCGACCACCCCTTCTCCCTTTTTGTATCTGCCGCGTCGTTTCTGTTTTTCCGTGAACCCGTAAGCGATCTCGATGTTCATCTCTCCGGATTCGCGGTTGAGGAGTGTGACGGCGCCCCGGATGATCCCGAGGTTGTCCGCCATGGCCTTGAGCACCGGGTGAAGCACGTCCCGGAGATCCAGGCTCCGATCCAGGATGCGGCTGATCTCGAGGAGCAGGCTCAGCTCCCGCACCTCCGATTTGCCCTTCGGCATTTTTTTATCTTTTCCCATCGAGCTCGCACCAATCGATTTTTATAACATCTCTTAAAAGATTTGTCCGAATTACAGTCATCATATGTATTCGTACTCGTTCTCGTACTCGTTCTCGTATTCGTTCTCGTACTCGTTCTCGAACTCGTGCTCGAACTCGGATATTATTTTCGAGAAATGTTTTAACAGCCGATGACAGGCAAAATCATTCCTCAATTGTCAGGGATTAATCAAAGGATTTTTTCACGGCTTTTCCAGGATTCGGGATCTCAGCTTTTCCAGCTCCCTGTTCGAGGGGTGGCGTTCCAGGGCCTCATCGATGGTCTCCTGGGCCTCTTCGCGTTTTCCAGCGGAAAGAAGCACACCGGCGAGATGCATGGAAAAAATGGGATGTCCGGGCGCCAGATCCACGGCGCGTTTCAAACAGGCCACCGTCTCCCGGGCGTGTTCCGGTAAAACCTGGGAAAGGTTTGCCAGCATCACGTAGCTCCAGGCCTGCCTCAGGGGAGGGGCCTGTTCCAGGCAGTGTTCCTGGATCGCCACCTGGAGACGAAGCCCGTCCCGCACGATGTCCCGGTAATCTGCATACACGCGGCCTGGATTGTAAACCCGGAGAACCCCGCATTTTTTATCGCGAAAGGGGGCGTTCGGTGGGGGAGGCTCGACTCCCACGAACAGCACCCGCATTTTTTCTTTCATTGGAACTCCCTTTTTCACGAAATGCGGGAGGTCCCGGATCGCGTCGAGACGCGCCATGAGCTTTTTCCCCTCCGGCCGGATCATGGCTTCTTTCAACCGGGAGTCCCGATCGAGAAAGCCAACCGTTACGAGAAACAGCCCGGGCGGTTCCAGGGTTTCAAGATACGTCTCGAGTGCGGGATGGGAATCCTGTACCTCGAGGGACCATGTAATCTCCGGGGGGAGATCCGGGAATTGTTCGATCCTGGTTTTGACCGTTTCCGCCTCGATGGTATTGCCCCGGTTTAAAAGGGAGTGCCTCAGGTATAAAAGGGCCCACTTGTGATCGGGATCCCTTTCCAGGGCCCTTTCGAGAGATTCCCTTGCCTCACTGGATCTTCCCCGTTCGAGAAGGAGCCGCCCGAGACGCACCAGGTGTTCCCCTCGCGGGGGACTTCCTCGGATCGCGGCCCGCCAATTATCTTCCGCTTCGGAGAGCCTCCCGGTTTTTTCCAGGAGATCCGCGAGGGCTGCATGGGGACCGCTCCTTCCCGGATTCAGCCGGATGGCCCGCTCCAGGATCTCCTCCGCTTCTTTTCGTTCATCCACAAGGATATGGGCCATGGCCAGGAGACGCAGGGATTCCGACGGGGTCGCACGGGGAGAAAAGCCCTCCTGTTCCGCCCTTTTCAAAGCACGTCCCTGGAGATTTATGAATCGCCTGATGGCATCTGAGATAACGAGAGATTTCTTCGCGGGAATGTAATAGTGATATGGGACGATATAAATGCTTTCGTCAGATCCGGATGGGATCGGTTTCGTGGAAACGAATACAACCCGCACAAGCTCGATTTCCTTTTCGAGATCGACAGATGCCAGCCATTCGTCCGGCGTCAGGACCCCGGCGACGATTCCCATACCGCGGTTTGCATAGTTCAGGTGAAGGGCCGCGTTATCCGCTTCCATGCCGATGCCGACCAGGAGATCTCCCGTACGGATTCCTTTTTGCGATGCCTCGACAAGGGATTCCACCGATGAGGCCTCTTGATTGTATGCCTCGAGCTGGAAAAAAGGACCGATGGAAATCGCGAGGGCCGCAAGGACATTCGCGGCAATCACCAGGCCGGGAGATTTTCCCCTGGATGCGATCTTCTCCAGAAACCATCCGATCCCCCGGGCCTCGACCAGGAGGAACCACGGCAAAAGGAAAAGCCCCTGCCGGATGGTCGGGTAATACCCGTATCGGAAACAGGTGATGTAAACCAGGGTCAGGGATATCAAAATAACGGGAAGAACCAGGATGCCCTTTTCCCTTTTTCCGATCATGATAAACGTGCCGGCCGTAAAAAAGACCAGCCCGGACAGAAGGGGAAACCAGCTCGTATCCCCCGTGATGAATCGCGTCCCCGAAAGCGAGGCGAACGTGTGCCATGCGACAACCAGGGCCTTCCATCCGAAGGGACGGAGGGCCTGGCTGTATTCACCGCTCATCCTGTAATAAAGCCAGGGGGAAAAGAGGAGGAGTGCAGCCGCGGAACACAGGAAAAAAGATAAAAACCGCCCGCGGCTGGAGAATCTTTCATCCGGGGATGGGGGAGAACTGATCCGGAGAACGAAAAACCACACCCCTGCCGAAATCAGGATGAAAAGCGTGAAAATATGCGTGTATAAACCGATGACGGCCGTTGCCAGGAGAAGAATCGTATTTTTCCAGGAAACGCGATCCCGGTACCGGACAATCGCCCACAGGAGGGCCGCGGATGTGAGGCAGAACAGGGAATAGTATCGGGCCTCCCGGGAGAAGTAGATGTGAAAGGGACTGATCGCCAGGAGAAACATGGCCCACAGGGAGGTGGATGGTTTCGCGATTTTTTTCCCGGCCAGGAAGATGAAAACCAGGGCGATCGTCCCCCAAATCGCCGCCGGGATTTGTGTGGTCAGGTTGGTTTCCCCAACAAGTTTGATCCAGGCATGCAGGAGGAGAAAATCGAGAGGACTGGCCCCCTGGTGGGATGATCGGGTATCGCGGATCACTTCCACGGGATTGGATTTCCGTGCCGTTTCAATCGAGGCGATGGCGTCCGCCCCCGGTTCCGCCCCCTCGAGCCCGTAAAACCGCAGGAAGCACCCGAGGAAAAGGATAACAATAAAACCCGCCCAGATCGATCTTTTCATACCGGGGCCCTTTTTTATCGCGGGATTTCTCTTCGTGTAAGGCATAATGCAACCGTTTGCAAGGCTTTTGGCAATCAGTTTATGTATATGATGGTAACAGTCTGAAAAAATCGCAAATCCAGGGAGATCCGGATTCCGCCCCTGGCCGTGAGATTATGTCTCATATCTCTTTTTTGAGCAAAAGGGGAATCACGGAAAGGGCCCGCCCCCAAATAGATACAAATGGAAAGGGTCTGACCCCCCTTGTTACCCCACTGGTGATCATACCGGAATCTTAAAGATTGTTAAGAATAAGAAGCACAAGATCCGCAACGTTTACGATTTTATCCCCGTTCATATCGTACGGCTTGCCCCCGCGCCCCAGGAGGTAATCCAACAGATCCTGCGGATTCGGCAGAGGCGTCGGTGTAGGTGAAGGGCTGGGTGTCGGGCTGGGAGTCGGAGTCAGTGTTGGTGACGGAGTCGGTGATGGAGTCGGTGTTGGGGAGGGTGTTGGTGTTGGTGTTGGAGATGGAGAAGGTGTGGGAGTCGGTGAAGGCGTCGGAGTTGGACTTGGGGTTGGTGATGGGGTAAATGTCGGAGTGGGACTGGGTGATGGAGAGGGTGTCGCTGTCGGTGTGGGGCTGGGTGTCGGTGAAGGAGTCGGTGATGGTGTTAGAGAGGGTGTTGGAGTCGGTGAGGATGTGGGTGAGGGGCTTGGTGACGGTGTCGGTGTGGGAGATGGCGTCGGCGATGGAGATGGTGTGGATGTGGGGGTCGGTGTCGCTGTCTGTGTCGCTGTTGGTGTGGGACTGGGTGTCGGTGAGGGAGTCGGAGTTGGACTTGGGGTTGGCGTAAGCGAAGGTGAAGGCGATGGTGATGGAGTTGGAGTCGGACTGGGTGTCGGTGATGGAGTCGGAGTTGGACTTGGGGTTGGAGTAGGCGTTTCTGTCGATGTAGGTGTGGGAGTAGGTGAAGGCGATGGCGATGGTGATGGTGTCGGTGAGGGAGAGGGGGTTGGTGTAGCTGTCTGTGTCGATGTGGCTGTCGATGTCGGTGTTGGAGTTGGACTTGGGGTCGGAGATGGAGATGGAGAGGGAGTCGGGCTGGGAGTCGGCGATGGTGAAGCTGATGGCGTCGCCGTCGCCGTCGGTGTGGGAACGGGAGTGGCGGAGAGACTGAATTTCGTGCCTCCGTAAATGCCCCACTGGTAAGATGAACTCATACCACGGAACTGTTCCCAGCGAATGGTGGAGGGGGGACTCCAAGTGTCGAGGCAGCCGTATTCGTTATACCCGTTTGTATCCCGATACCCCACACCTGTCACGAAGTGGTCGGTGCGCCCGTTCCCGTCGCTGTCCACCAGGAGGACCACGGGACGATTGTTGTCGATTTCCGTTTTGAAAAGATCCCAGGCGCCGAAGCCATACCAGAAATTCGAATAGGAGGGACCGTATTCCGAAGCGACCAGGTTGACATAATCATAAAAGGAGTGGCCGATATCCGAGTACCAGCTCCAACCGTAATAATTTCCGCGACTGCTGAAGGATGTTTCCATGAAATCGGCGATGCAGTTATCGGAATGCTCATCCCCGGCGGGCGGTTCGGATTTATCGTCCAGGGGGGAGGGCTGGCCCGAATCCATGGGGAGGGAGTAGTCCTCGTAATGCTGGGGATCAGAGGAGTCCTTCCGGGAGGCGATGGACTGGTTCACATCGCTGGTCTGGGTCGAGGCGTCGCCGGGAATGAGGTTCGGATAACCATGTGTGTCGTAATAACCAACAACCATGCCCACGGCAGTGGGTCCGCAACCATGTCGCCAGGAATATCCCGGTGTCCCGGAGATGGTTTTGCCGCCGAGCCTGGTTCCGATGGGGTCGGTTTTCTTTGTTTTCACGCCCGGAGGCGGGGTGGGGCCGGTCGTGCTCTGCTGTGACGGGAGCTCATTTGCAAATCCAAAGAGGAATGTAAAAAACAATACACAGAGAAGCTGGACGCTTTGGAGCCTTGTTCGATTATTCATAAAAAAAACTCTTCCTTAATCGAAGAACTGGAATTAAAATTATCCAAAAAATAAGTTCAAAACGAACGGTCTTTTTTACCCGAGATCCGGTTTCCTGTCAATTTGTTCTTCCACAAGACATCCTCTTGACAATCCCGGGTTTTCTGGATTACTTAAGGGATCAGGATACGGTAGAGGCGGGGACAATCATGGCCGGCGAATTGGAAGCCCTGATCGACGAAATGAAAAAGGCCCGGAAGATCTTCGTGATCACCGGGGCGGGCGTTTCCGCGGAAAGCGGGGTGCCCACCTTCCGGGGAAAGGACGGACTCTGGCGAAATTACGACGCCATGCAACTCGCCACGCCCGAAGCCTTCGAACGGGATCCGGTCCTTGTATGGGAGTGGTACCTCTGGCGACGCTCCCTGATCGCCGAAGCAGAACCCAACCCCGCCCACAAAATCCTTGCCTCGTGGGAGGAACGTTACCCCGACTTCCTCATCGCCACCCAGAACGTGGATCGCCTTCACCAGAGGGCGGGAAACCGACATGTCGAGGAGATCCACGGCAATATCTGGGAAACGCGATGCACCCGGACGGGACAGGTGTATTCCCCGGAGGAGAAAGAGGTTCGGGGAGATCATCTCCCGCCGGAAAGCCCGGCAGGGGGGCTCCTTCGTCCGAACGTGGTCTGGTTCGGGGAGATCCTGCCGACCGGGCCGCTCGAGCGGATCAATTCCTTTCTATCCTCATCCAACCCGAACGTCTGTTTCGTGATCGGAACCTCCGCACTGTTCTATTACATTCAATCCTGGGCCGTTACGGTCAAGATGCGGGGCGGTCTTCTGGTCGAGGTGAACCCGGACACCACCCCTCTCAGCGAAATTTCGGATTTCCACCTCGAAAAACCCGCGGCTCCTGCCCTGGCCCTGATCGATTCCCTGGTTTCCGGTTCTACGCCGGATTCGTAATTCCCATCCCGCATCCATCACACTTGACACCGGTCGCCGGATTTGTTTTTCTCACTTGTGGAGTGCGGATAACGGAAAAACTGGAAATCCGGGGGGTGTATTATGGAAAAGAGAACCGCGCTTGTTCTCGGCGCCACTGGGAATATCGGGGGAGGGATCGCCCTTCAGCTGGTGAAAGAGGGCTGGAAGGTGTATGGCGCCTCCCGCCTTACGGATAAGGCTAGGAGCCTCGAACTTCAGGATGCCGGCGTTCACGTCATCTGTTTCGATGTAATGCAGGATAAACCCAAGAATCTTCCCAGGGTGGACGTCCTGTTCCTGGAAATCTGGGATCCCTCACACCCCTCCCTTACATGGGCCATTAATTTCTACGGCGTTGGAAGGGTGGTGGAACGATACGCCGGAGTGGCGGACGTGATCAATGGAAGCACCATCAATGTTTACGGTGACAGTCCCGAACCGGCAAAAGAGGAAAATCCCTGCTCCCCCACCAGCTATTACGGTCACTGCCGATACTCCCAGGAGAGGCTCATTGATTATTTCAGTGCAAGCACGGGGAAGAAGTGCATCAACCTCCGTTACGCCCATGTCAACACAGCCAGCCGGGGAGTGATCCGGCGTTTTGCCAAGATGATCCTGGCGGAAACGTCCCTGGGGAGAAACCCGGACGCCATGATCCAGGTCATCGCCCTGGAGGATATCGTGAGAATGACCCTGGAGGCGGTGGATCACATGGCCAACCCGCCCGTAGATGTGAATATTTGCCATCCAAAAGTCTGGACCCAGCGGGAACTTGCAGAGGCCATTCGGGAAAAACTCGGTCGGGGAAGGGTCGTGTTCGACCGTGCCTCCGGCGGGGAGGAAACCTCAGCATTCGCCGATGTCAGCCGCATGCTCGAGTGGTTCGGAGAGCCCCGCGTTTCGGTCGATGTCCTGATCGACCGCGTGGTTGCCGACCTGGAATGAATGGAGCGCCTTTCGCGGGAATGGGGGCGCGGGAATGGGGTCAGACTCGCCCACAGGCCCCATAAAAGACGAACGGAAATTCAGGATCGGGCAGTCGTATTTCGGGAGATTCTCCATGCAGTTTTGTCCGGAGTGCCGAATTCACCTCGAGCGCCGGGGAAGGTATATCAGAAAGGAACCCATCGCCTGAATGAATCCCGAAACCCAGCGAACCTCTCCCGCGATGCCCTGCCCCAGATGCCAGACGCCCATGGGGATCAAATCATGCGGGCAGGGCCGGCAGTACTTGATCTGTCCACAGTGCGAGGGACGGCTTATCAGTGTGGCCGTGCTTCGCGGGATCGTGGATCCCGAACACGTGAGCTGGATCTGGTCCATGGGGCGGGAGGGCGTGGGGGAACAGAAGAGGCCCTGCCCCCGTTGCAGGCGGCTCATGTACGAGGTGCCCTCCGCCCCGGAAGAGGATGCCCCCAAGCTGGACGTTTGCCGGTATTGCACCCTGGTGTGGTTCGATGCCGGGGAGTTCGATCGTGTGGATTTTCTCCCCAAGCTCAGCGATGAAGGCCGCCGGACGCTTCGGGAGATGAACGCCTCCATCGCCCAGTACGGCCAGCCCGGTGCGGCGCCCCGTTCCCGTTTTGCCCGGCTGGATCCCATGACCGAGGCGAAGGAACGCCTGGCCGTCGCGAAAATAAAGGAAATAAAAAGGGTTGCTGACGAACGGAGCAATTATCCCGACGAATGGTGGAAGGTCGGTCTGGCAATTATCGGGGTGCCGGTCAAACTCTCCGGAAAGGAATCCATGCGGTTCCCTTTCATTACCTGGATCCTCACATTTGCGGTATGTGCGATCAGCATCTATTCCTTTTCCAACCTGGAAGAGGTCGTGGACCGATTCGCCTTTGTCCCCAGGAGGATGTTCCGGTACTATGGACTGACCCTGGTGAGTGCCTTTTTTCTTCATGGGGGATGGGGACATCTTTTGGGAAATATGTATTTCTTTTTGACCTTCGGGGATAATGTGGAGGATTACCTGGGGCGGTTTCGGTTCCTTTTGCTTCTGATCCTGTCCACTGTTGCGGGGAATCTTTTACACGGTTACTTCGAGCCTCGATCGGGTATTCCCTGCCTGGGGGCCAGCGGGGGAATCTCGGGAGTGATCGCCTTTTTCATGCTGAAATTTCCCCGTGTGAAGCTCGGGTTTTACTTCTGGCTTTTCCTATATCCCAAGTGGATTAAAATGTCCGCAATCACGTTTTTTGTTTTCTGGATATTGTTTCAGTTTCGCGGGTTGGCGTTGCAGATCAGCGGTCTGGGGAGCGTTTCGGCACTGGCGCATTTCGGAGGGGCGGCCGTGGGGATCTTATTCTTCCTGATATACCGGAAGAGGGAACCGTCGGGATGACGACGGCCTGATCGAGGTTTTCTCATTTTTTGCTTGATGAAACCACCCGATATCAGGTTTCTTAATTCTTGAAATGGTACAGGCTCTCGAAAGGAGGAAATCATGATCGGTTATATTCTGCTGGTCATTGTCGTTATTCTTGTCGTCATTTTTATCGGTTTGTACAATAAGCTCGTGAAAATGAGGGCGCGGGTGAAAAACGCCTGGTCCCAGATCGACGTTCAGCTCAAGCGCCGTTACGATCTGATCCCGAACCTGGTGGAAACCTGCAAGGGGTACCTGAAACATGAACGGGAAACGCTCGAGGCCGTAACCAAGGCCCGCCAGCAGGCCATTGATGTCAGCGGGGGAGCCGCGGAACAGGCCCAGGCGGAAAACATGCTCTCCCAGACGCTCCGTTCCCTGTTTGCCGTGGTGGAAAATTATCCCGACCTCAAGGCCAACCAGAACATGCTCTCCCTCCAGGAAGAGCTCACATCCACAGAGAACAAGATCTCCTTTGCACGCCAGTTCTACAACGACTCCGTGATGAAACTGAACGTCGCCGTTCAATCCGTACCCACCAATGTAGTGGCAGGCATGTTCAGCTTCAAGCAGGAGGAATTCTTCGAGGTGGAGACGGAAGAGGAAAGAAAGGCCCCTTCGGTGAAGTTTTAATCCTCCCCCGGAAACATGGATGGAATTCGAGGCCCCCGGAATCCCGGGGGCCTTTTCCGTTATTCGAAAGTGCGGTTATGGATAAGAGCTGATCGCAAATTGCAAACAGGCCTCAACCGAAGTCTATCAAAATATCAATCGAATCGGAGCAGTCCGAAATAGGCGGGTTGGTAGGGGAATCGTCTCATGCGGGACCAGTCGCTCTCCGAAAGGCGCGACTGCTGGCGATGGCGGCGGATGTTGAATCCCCAGATGTCTCCCTCTTTCGGGGGCGGCGCCTTAAGTTCTTCGAAGGGGATCTTGAACTCGGCGCTCCATCCCGCCTCGGCCACATCCACCTGAACCAGGAACTTGAAGGAATACAGCCCCTTTGGACCGCTCGACAGGGTGACGCGTTTCGGATTCACCATCAGGCGGTAAAAGGTCTTGAGGTCCCGGTTGGTGTCCAGGAAGAATTCAAAGTCGTCATCCCCGAAAACCAGGGGAACATCCCCATAGGCGTATGCGGAAAGTCCCGCGGGATTGGGTTCCTCCCCCCAGATCCCAAGGTAGAGGTTATCTTTATCATAGAGAACTTTCACGATGGTTTTTTCGGTGGTTGTGGTGCCCTTTGTATCCACGTAAAAATCGGTGACTGCCGGCACCGTGTTCCACACGAGTTCGTCCATACGGCCGTCGATCTTGAGATCCTCCCGCAGGGGTTTGGCCCGGGTTTCGGGTGGTGAAAAAAGGCGGTAATCATAACTCAACGTGGTTTCCCAGCCGTCCTTGTTGGAATAGGGAGAGGACACCTCGAGCCGGGGCAGCTGATCCCGGAAGAATTTTCCCCGGGGACCGATTGCCAGGAAGGCGAAGTTTTTTTCCTCACCGGGCTCGAGGGTGCAATTGATCCCCCAGGGGTCAAATCGCCATCGATAATCACGGGTTTGCCAGGAAAGGGTGTAGGAGCGGGTTTCGTCGGTTCTGTTTTTCAGGGGGATTTTGACCTCGGTCTCCACGGGGCCTTTTGCCGGATCAGGGATGAGGATGGTCTGTTCGTCCATGAGATAACGCGATGCTCTTTTATAAGTGCCGGGGGGAACCGCATCCGCAGGGAAGATCCCCTCATCCGCGATCACGGCGTAATGGACCTTTTCTCCCATAACGGAAACCGCCAGAAAGTGGTGGGAGTGCCCCAGAAGGTGGCTGTAAATCCTCATCTCACCGGAGGAATTGAGGCAGAAGTAATCGATGCCGTCTTTTTGGCGATAATCGTAGATGTGGGAATGCCCGGTGAAAACGGCCCGAACCGGGTATCGCCTCAGGATGTTATGTACGACTTTCCAGTCGTATTTGTCATCGAGATGAAGGGGGGCATGGAGGGAGAGAAAAATGTGGGAGGCGTTTTTATTCTGTTCGAGGTCCTTTTTGAGCCAGGCCATCTGTTCCTCCACGATGGTGTTGAAATTCCCCTTGTAAAAAACATCGAGCACAATGAAATGGGCGTCCTGGTGGTTGAAGGAGTAGTAGTAGCGGTCCTTTCCCCAGATTTCTCCGTAAACCGGTTCGATCTCGGGCGTGGTAACGTCGTGATTGCCCGGTGTGGGATAAAATGGCGCGGTGAGGGGACGGATCTGCTCCCTGAAGTAATCCCACTCCCTCCGGGCCACCTCGGGATCGTAGGTATACCCGTGGATCATATCACCCACGTGTAAAACCAGAGCGGGCTTCAGGAGTTCGGTCTCCCGCACGACCCGCTCGAAGGTCTGTTCGTTATGAAACTGGCTGTCACCCCAAACCACGAACTTGAAATCCGATGCATGAACCATGAATGAAAATAGAAAGAGAAGGGCTGTGAAAAAGTTTTTTTTCCAATGTTTCATAATGATGTCTCCTGTTGGATCACGCCATACTTTATGAAGGGAGAAGCTTTCACATCCCCGGTTCTCAACGCAAGGCAGAAATCCATGAAGTTGAAATAGCGAGATGATAAAAAAGGGTTGATATTCGGATTCGGATTGGATGAATATCGATTTCTATTGTTGAAACAGGGAATTCCCTGAAATCTTACATCATGCTGTTGCAAGCTGCGGATCCGGATCGATTGAAAACGGATATCGCGTGAATCAGGAGCAATATCGATGAAGACACTACTGGTGATTGACGATAACGAAGATTTTATCGCCATGATGAAAACGATGTGCGATATGCACGATTACAAGATGGCCCCTCTCAAAGAGGGCACGCGCGCCGTCGAAGCCATACGGAAGATCCATCCCGACCTGGTTATACTGGACATCATCATGCCCGGCGTGATGGGGGCCGATGTGTATCGTGCCATCCGTAACGATATCGGCCCCGACCTCCCCATCATCATTGTCAGCGCCACCCGCATGAAGATCAAATCCGCCCCCGATCCCCTCCTGGATTACTGTCCCAAACCCGTGAACGTCGACGACCTGGTTGTGAAAATCGAGGGCCTTATCAGAAAATACGAGATGCGAAAAAAAATGTCCACGGGCGGGAAAAAGGAAGAGAAATAATCCTGCCCTCCTTCGCATTCTTCCTTGCCATAATTCCATCGACAATTCCATGATCGACACTAATTGCAATGATTCAAGGGAGGAATCTCATGCGTATGAAATTCGTAATCCTTTCCGCTTTTCTCCTCGTCCTTTTTTCCCTTCAGACCTCCGCTCCGAATAATGGAGAACAGGGATTGCAACTCGTCCATTGCGTATTCACACGGGACGCGGAATTCCCGGAACTCATGACTTATATCAAGGATGGCTGGGATCTCAAGCATGGCATGGCCCCACCCAAGCCTTATCGCGACATCTTCCCCCTTGGGGCCACCATCCGGGCTTATGTGAAAAACCGGAGCTCCGATGCCGCCGGTCTTGACGACATTACCCTGAACGGCATCAACCTCGCGGATCATATCCGTCCCCTCCACAGGGAACACAGCGGCCTGAGAGCCGCCTCGTTTCTCCTGAACGATCCCGAAACAACCAGCGAGCAAACGAAAAAACGCCTCGAGGAGATGGGAAGCCCCATCTGGCATCGCGTCCGTCCCAATCCGGTCCCTCCGGGGAAATTCGCGGAGATCGTGATCCGCCTTCGCCGCATTCCGGATGTGAAAATCCTGAACCTCTCCTTCGGGCATTCCGGGGTTCCAGCATTTCAGGTTCAAACCGGCTCCGACCCTGAGCTGGTCATTACGGGAATCAATTTCTCCCGGAAGATCGATCGCGTTTATCTCTATGTTTCCCAACCCGACGGACTGGATTTCGAGATGAAATCCATCGAGCTGGACGGCGAAACCGCGACCCCGGAAGGCGGATTGAAAAGCACGCACGGTTTCCTCCCCCTCGAGATCCCCCTCGAACAGTCCTGGGAATACGGCTCCTTCCACTTCATATCGGTCGAAACAGCACAGGGCCTCCGGGACGCCGCCCTGGTTCGCGCCCGGGACGATTTCTTCGCCCTGGGAATGTGGGGGTACCGCAATCACGGCAATACCGACGCGGAAAGGGCAAGGGACACCTGCCGGGCCTTCCGGGACCACCTGTTTAATACCCACATGGGAATGGCCGGGGGCCAGACCGGATATCTCCAGAAAGAGGAAGGGCTCGCCCTGCTCGAAGAGATGGGGCTTCGCCTGATGGACCGGGACGCGGAAAAGGCGAACGTGAAACATCCCCGGATCTATGCCCGTTTTCTCCTGGACGAACCGGATGCCCACGAACACGCCGTGGAAAAACTCCCTGGCCATCTCCGCCTCGGGAGCTATGCCCAGGCCATTGTCGGGCGGCAGGAGAAATGGACCGGGATCGACCCCCGCAACCTCTCGCTCCTTAACGTGAACCTCACCTACAAACCCGAAAACTGGATGGTCTATGGCCAGCTCCCGGATATCCTGGCCGTTGATCCCTATTACCAGATGAGGCTGAAAGACGTGTACTGGAAACACCCGGGGTGGCTGGCAAAATACTGCCACCCCTTTTACGTGTTCGCAATTTCCGAGACAGCCGGATGGGCATGCCGTCCCAGGCCCCTTCACGTTATTTTGAACGCGGTGTCCTTTCGGAAAAAAAACCGGGTGTTCCGTTACGCCACTCCCGGGGAGAAGCGAATCGAGTTTTATTATGCCCTGGCCGCCGGGGCAAAGGGGATCTCCTACTGGTGGTTCACTCCCTATGGAAACTGTCGCGGGTGCGGTTCGAGCGATCCTGAAGCAAAGGCCCTGATGCGGGAGATGGCTGTTTTAAACGCGGAGGCGCGAAGCCTGGAGCCCCTTTTCGCCCATTCCTCCCCGGCGGCCCGGCCCGGTTCCCGGTTCGATCCCTTTACAACGTGCCTTCCTTACTGGCTCATGGCCCGGACCCTTTTCGCCGGCCCCGGAGCCGCCGCCATAATCCTTGTCAACCGCGATCACGCCTCCGACCGGGCAGGGACATACTACCAGGAAATCCCCAGGGCGAAAATCGATTTCCTCGTGCCCCGGGGAATGAAAGATCCAAAGGTCTTCCGGTTCGCCTCCGGCAAAATGGCGCCCGTGGATAACAGGAGGGAGGGTGATATCCTGAAAATGGAAATACAAAAGATCGCCCTTACGGAGATCCTGATCGTCACCGACGATCCCTCCATTCCGGAAAGGGTCCGATCACGGTGGGAAAAAGTCTCCCCAATGCTGAAAGATAAAGAATAATCCACGATCGTATGGAACCACTGTTTTTCATTGACGGAATCTTTCGAAAATAAAAATAATCTGCCTGAATCTATTCTTGAGTGACGTTTCATGATTCGTATCGAGAAACTCTGGTATCACTACGGGATCCGGTGGGTGTTGAAGGACGTCAACCTCCATGTGGATAAGGGGGAGCTGATCTGCCTGATGGGGCCGAACGGAATGGGAAAGAGCACTCTCCTCGGTTGCATTGCGGGAACCCTTCAGCCGGTAAAGGGGCAGGTGGTGATCGACGGCCTGGAGCGGTCCCAGTCCCCTGGGGAGGATCTCGAGATCAGGCGGCGGTCATACTTTATGCCGGATCACCCCTGGCTGCCGGGATCCCGCACGGGCAGGGAGTTCTTCGAGGCCGTGGGCTCGATTTACGGTGTGGAAAAAATGAGGTTAAGGGAGCACTCAGAAAAACTCATAAAACTTTTCAACCTGGAGAAAAAGGGAGAATCCACCATAAAATCATATTCCAACGGTCAGAAGAAAAAACTGGCCGTTGCCGGAGCCCTGGTGAGCGAGGCCCCTATCCTACTTTTGGATGAGCCCTTTTCCGGCGGTATGGATCCCTCAGCCATCCTGGCCCTTAAAAAGGTCATGGCATGGCTCGCCGACAGGGATGACATCACCCTCATCATCGCCTCTCCCGTGCCGGAGATCGTGGAGCACCTGGCTCACCGGGTGGCAATCATGCGTCGCGGCGAGCTCGTCGCCTGCGACACCCTCGAGGGCCTTCGCCGCTCGACGGGTTGCGACGGCTCCCTTGCGGAGATCCTTGAACACATCATGCACCCCCGGACGCGGGACCATCTCCGTCTCTACTTCGAGGGAGAGGATTGAGATATGAAAACGTTATACAACATCCGATCCTGGCTTCGGAAAGTCCTCCCTCTCTGGGTAATACCGATTCCCTTCCTCGTAATATTCTTCATTGAATTACTGATCCGGAGATCCCCCCCCCATTCTCTGAATCGTTGTGAATGGACCTCAACCCAGTTTATAACCTATATCATTCTATGTGGAGTCTATGGCTTTTATCGGATCCTTCACACTCATCCGCTTTTCAATGAACATCACTTGAAGTGGCTGGAGTCGATCCCGTGGACGAGCCGGAGGGATCTTCCCCTTCAGCCCGTGAGGATCGTATTTCAGGACATTCTCCTGCTGGGGCTCTTCGAGCTGGCTGCCCACGGCTGTTCCATGTCGTCTGTTCCCCTGTTCCGGGAATTGCGCCTTCCGGGATTCGTCTTTTTCCTCCTGCCCTATCTGGTTGTCTGCTGCTTTGCGCTCTTCCTCACCGAAACGCCCAGATGGGGATTCGGGCTCCTGTTCGGTTTCGGAGTTCTGGCCTTTCTGGGAAACCGGAAGGATCTGTGGCTGCCCCCGGTTGTTCTCCTTTACATCGTGGCTTACCTGGGATTGAGGCGGTCCCTTTCTTTTTTCCCATGGGATGTGAAAAAGTATCGTAGATTGATATATGCTTCAATGAGTAATCTCAAATCTTTGCCAGAAAGAAAGGATTGGAAAGAATGTGTGTGGCCCCTCAGCCAGCTCCGGCCGAACAAGCCGCAACCCGTATCCCTGCAAACCAGCATCCTCGTTTCACTGCTTGCGGGTTGGTATTTTTTCATCCCGCTTTATCACTACTTTCGATTGGGCGATATAGCCTGCTCCTTTTTGCTGGGGGGGATTATATATCTATTTGTGGTTATCACATGCCTTTTCGGGCGATTGGTTCTTTACACGGGAATGATCAATACCGGCATTTGCGTTCCCCCCATGAACATCTGGGGCCGCATTTTCAATCTTCGCCTCATCATCCCGGGATATCACAGAATCTACCTGCCCGTTATTCTGACTCTTGTTACCAGTATCGCGCTGCCGCTTCTTCTCCGGAGATTCGGCATTTACCGCCCCAGTATTATTCCCATATCGGCAACGATCGTCATATTCCTCAGTTTATGGCTCGGTCCCACCCGGGAGAAATGGCTGATGACCGGTCATTACAGGATGACCAAACCGCCGAAGGCGAAGATTGTCGGATTGCTCGAGATTTGAAAAGGAGCCCGGTATGATCAGGGTTGTAAACGTCACACACCATTACGGGATCCGCCCGGTTTTGAGAAACGTAAACCTCGAGGTCCGTCCCGGGGAGATGCTTTGTGTGATGGGTCCCAACGGGATGGGTAAGACAACCCTTCTGAACGTGGCGGCGGGCATACTCTGGCCCATCAGGGGATATACGGAGATAGGGGGCAAACTCAGGCGGGGGAGCGTGGAAGAGGAGATTGCCATCCGGGAGATGGTTTTTTACCTGCCGGATCATCCCTGGCTGCCCGCAACCGCCAGCGGTCGGGAATACCTGGTTAACATCGGGAAAATTTATAGTATCGATGACGACAGGCTTTTGGATCACATCTACCGCCTCCTTCTCCTGTTCGAACTGGCGGCCCTCGAAGATGCCCCCATCGCATCCTATTCGAACGGGCAGAAAAAGAAAATCGCGGTGGCCGGAGCCTTGGTCAGCGAGGCCCCGGTGATGATCATGGACGAACCGTTTTCCGGCGGCATGGATCCCTCTGCACTTTTCTCCCTGAAACAGGTGATGCAGCACCTGGCCCGGAGGGAGGATGTCACCATCCTCATGGCCACTCCCGTGCCGGAACTGGTCGAGGGCCTGGCCCACCGTATCGCGATTCTCCGGGGTGGCGAGATCGTCGCCTGCGACACCCCGGACGCCCTTCGCCGCCTGGCCGGTTGCCGGGGCCCCCTCGAAGAGGTCCTGGAAAAACTCATCAATCCTGAAACCATGGAACATATCGAGGAATATATCAAATGAATCGGGTCACGGGAAACCCGGCAATGGGGGTCAATCTATGACATTAAAAGAACTGGCGGGCATCAGGGGGTTCTTCTTCGACCTGGACGGGGTTCTGGTCCAGAACGGGGAAACCATCCCGGGCGCCATCCGCATCCTTGAAATCCTTCGAAAAAAAGGCATCCCTTTCCGGATCCTGACCAACCGTACCACCCGCTCCCTCGAGAGCCTTCACGGATATCTCCAGGAAAGGGCTTTTCCCGTGGAGAAAAAAGAGATCTTCAGCCCCTCCCAGGCGGCGGTCCATTTCCTCCGGCACAAGGGAAGCCCCTCATGCCGCCTCTTTATGAGGGAAGAACCCGGGAAGGATTTCTCCGAATTTCCCACCAATGACCCCAGCCCCGATTACGTGATCATCGGTGATATGAATGACAAATGGAACTTCGAGATCCTGAAACGCATCTTCAACATGATCATGAACGGCGCGGAACTGGTGGCGCTTCACAAGGGGCGGTACTGGAGGGAATCTGGTGAATTTCAGCTGGATATCGGCCTGTTCGTCGCGGGACTCGAGTATGTCACGGGAAAAAAGGCCCACGTAATGGGCAAGCCCTCGCCGGAATTTTTCCAGATGGCGCTGGAGGATATCGGCCTTTCACCGGGCGAGGTGGCCATGCTCGGGGACGACATCGAATCCGATGTGGGTGGCGCCCAGCGCTCAGGGCTTAAGGGCGTGCTGTGCCTTTCCGGGAAATACAGAAGGGATCACGACTTTCATATCCAGGTCGAGCCGGATCTCACCCTCGACTCCATCGCGGACCTGGAAGAACACATCGGATAAACCACGAAAGAGGAGATCAAGTCCGCCCCGTCCGAGGGAAAATCTTGGGGTCAGACGCGATAACTTTGGCAACTTTCTCTTTCCTATTCCCGAACCAGGTCTTCGAGCGATTCCCGAAGATCTTCGATCTCATCAGGTGATACCAGGTAATGCTTTCCGGAGCGGGTGCGAAGGATGTATTCCGGGCCTTCGCCTTTGACGGCGCTGAAGCCTCCGAGTATCTCATCTCCCTCGCCGTCAAGAACCATCCGGATTTCCGGTGAATCCATCGCCTGATCGAATTCGGTTGTCTCGGATTCTGAAATCTCCCGGACGAACTCGAGGTTTATGATGCCGGACAGGATCCCGACCACCCTCAAGACCTGAGCTTCTTTCCCCTCAACGACCCATTTCCCCTTTTTCCTTTCGAGGGCGCCCTCGATATCTCCCGTTTGAAATGTGACGCGATGGATCTTTTCCTGGTTTACGGGAAAGAGACGCCGGTCCTCGAGATCCTGGCGGGTCAGGTAAAAACCGCCCACAAGAGTCCAGTCGATGCCGAATATAAAAGGACGGGTGGAGACGCGGGCAAAACAGATGTCCCGATCCTCCGCCTTTTTCCCAAAGGAGAGGATCTCCTTTTCCTCGCGGTCTCCGGAATAAATGATGACCCTGGCGCGAGGGACATCCAGTCCGTAATGCTTCAGGGAATCCGGGTTCGCATCTTCAAAGGTATCAATCCGGAGGGAGGAGACGGATGAGAGGAGAGATTTCACCCGGCCCTGGTGAACGCGAAGATCGGGCCTGCTCTGAAATCGCCACGTTCCCCCTTCCTCCCGTTGCACACTGACGAAGCTGGCCCCCACGATGATCTTGATCTCGCGGATGTCCCCCGGTTCGATGCGGAAAATCTCCCTCGAGCGGTATTCATTGGGATCCCCGGAGAGGAGCCGGATAAAACGCGCCGGAAGGGTGATCACCTGTTCATCATACTCCCTGCGGGCGAAGTTCTGTTCCCGGGGAACATCCTTTTTTCCGATGAAAAGGGTGTAAGATTCATCCGCGGTTACCGAAAGGGTGAAAAGCGGGTCATCCAGGCCGTACGAACCCGGGGTGGTTGCCGTGTCCTCCTCGAAGGAGGATGCCTTGAGTGCGGCCAGTTCGGAGAGGAGGTTTTTCACCATGCCCCCGTCCGCCCGATCCGGCCCCGGTTCAAGGAGCCGCCATCCTCCCTGTTTATCCTTTTCCAGTGAGAGGCTCCGGCCGGATCCCTCGACTTTAATCGCCCTGATGTCTTCAGCTGAAACGGTCAGTACGGTTTTATCGCGGAGGTGATAGAGGTTTTTATCCAGGAAGTTCCTGATATGGCCTGCGATTGTGAAAACCGCATCTCCCCCCTTGAATGCGGCGAAGTAACGTCCGGTTGTGGTGGATTCCACTCCCACAAGGAGGGTTTGCTTCCCGCCTGAGACCTTTTCCTCGAGGGCGATGCTCGCGGTGGGGTTATCCAGTCCGTATTGCACCCTTTCGCCTGTTTTGATGGGGTGGTATTTTTTTGCGAGCACGAGATTGGTGAGGAGAGATTCGACCTGGCCCTCATCCGCCGGGAGTTTGCGGGGTTCTACAATTTGCCATGCCCCCTCTTTTTTCTCGAGCCGGTACCGGCCCGATCTGTTTTCCAGGGTGAATGCGGAAACGGCCTCCGGAGAGAGATTGAAGAGTTTTTGTCTCTCCTCTTTTATGATCTTTTTTTTCCCGGTAAGGGCCCGGTCGACCAGGTATCCGGCCGCGGCACATAAAAACACGAGCCCGAGTATGATGGTTTTTCTCCACGTCATCGCGTCCTTCTCCTGATGATGGTATATCCGAGTCCTCCGATAAAAATGAGAGAGGGAAGGGTGATCACCAGGAGGATGGCGAGGAGCTCCTTCATGGATGCGGTGAGGGCCATGGGGGTATCTTCCGAGATCTTCGGAGGCACGGCCACGACATCCGCCATCTGGGTGAGCCACGAAACGCTGTTCAGAAAAAGGTGTGCCGGAATCCGGTAAACAATGTTCACATCCGTGAAGATGTCGGAATCGCCGAACAGGACAATCCGGGTCTGTTGATCCTCATCCGACCCGGGCGGCGTCCTGGTGACGGCAACGGCCAGGGTCTGGGGCGATATCTCCTCCCTGGCGGGCGGGGTCATTTTTTCCTCGAGAAGATCGGTTATGGATTGACTCCAGCTGGAGGGACTGGATTTCATGAGGGGGCGAATCGTAACGGTGGGGGGGGGCGCGGGAACGGAATTCACGGTTCGGGCCAGGGGCACGAACAGGGCCGCACTCTGATAAGGAACATTCTCCGTAATGGCATGCTTTACATAAGTGGTCACCAGGGGAACCACGGGGAGGGAAAACTTCTGCATGCTGGCCTTGTTCGGATCCATGACGATATCGTCCCTGAGTTCGAGTCCGAATGGAAGGAGGAGCTCTTTAAACCGCGGGAATGTCTGATCGGCGCCCGTAGGGGGATCGAGCATGAGGATGAACCGTCCGCCCCGCTCGAGGTATGCCTCGAGGGCGTCCTTTTCCATTGGGAAAAGATCCAGCCTGGGTCCCGTGCAAACCAGGAGAGAGGCGTCCTCCGGAACGGCCCCCGACCGCATCAGCTCGATTGTTTGCACCTTCATCCCGCGTTCCTCGCATATCCTCCTGAGGGCGTGGAAGCTGGGGATATTCTTTTTGAGCTGTTCCTCGGAGGGTTTTTCGAGGCTCCCCTCTCCATGGCCCGTGAGGAAATAAACCACGGGATCCTGCTCTCTCTGCACCTCCACCAGGGCGTTGATAAAAGCGCTTTCCTCCATCTGCGAGATCTTTTTTTTGCGTCTGGCGCACTCGATGAAGATGTCGCCGGGGGAAAGTTCGCTCTGGAATTCGTTTTTCAACCTCGTGGCCTCTCTGAAATCGCGGAAGGGGTTTCGGACCGTGGTCTCCAGCCTGTCCGTATACCGGGTGAATTGCTCGAAAAAACGTTCCATGGATTGGGGATTCGTGGTGAATCCCGTAACCCTGATCTCCCCCTCGAGACTGCGAAGGTATCGCACCGACTGGGGCGAGAGGCTGAACTGGCGGTTTTTCGTAAGATCCCACCGGAGGTTATGATTGGAAACGATCAGGTAGAGAAACACGAGAATCCCAAGGACAAAGAAGATATTGAGGCAGAAACGGATGGAAAGGGCGATATGCCCCGACTCACCGGCAAATACCAGGGAGAGGAAGCAGAGGAAGCCCGCCCCCCCGAGAAGGAGGGTTGGCAGGGAGAATCCACCGGAGATCGTCGCGATGATGTTTGCTGCGATCATCATCGCCACCCCGGCGATGGCAAGCCATTTTATCCCCTTTGCCATGGGTCAGCCCCTCCACC
>Ga0272442_10003526_pt1 | contig 21911 bp, 21 predicted proteins | sample SSMForm2O_FD_200262 | JGI IMG/M metagenome (GOLD analysis project Ga0272442, IMG submission 200262) | Marine sediment archaeal communities from Little Sippewissett salt marsh, Falmouth, MA, United States - SSM-Form-2O | ecosystem: Environmental > Aquatic > Marine > Wetlands > Sediment ... | reverse complement strand
GACCGCAGGAGAAGCAAGCCCCCGCAATCTCGCGCCTTGCGCTCAGCCATGTTAGAAATTCCACGGCTCTCCTTTCGCCTTTCTCCTTTCTCCTGCTCTGCAGGCCGTTTTTTCAACGGCCTGCTAGTTCGTGTAGAAGCCCCCCTATCCGCCGAGAAACTCTGTACCTCTCGCTCTGGGCCTTGTCGGATTGCACTGTCAGTTCGCCGCGCTCCATGAGAAGAGCAGCATACCATACGCCCCCCACGACAATGACAAGCGAACCCACAGTCAGTATGGCGACCACAACCTTATGGCGAGCCAACTTCTTCTTGGCAACATACGCAAGACTAGCTCTCCTCGCAGCAATCGGCTCCCCGTCCAGGAATCGCCGAATGTCATCCGCCAATTCTTCCGCCGACTGATATCTTCGCTCGCGCTCCTTCTCTAGGGACTTGAGACAGATAGTCTCGGCGTCTCGTGCGACCTTGATGCCGCGGCCGGAGATCGAGGCGGGGTCCTCCTCAACCTGCTTGCGCAGCACCTCCATCGCCACAGATGACACAAAGGGCGGCACGCTGCACAGCATTTCGTACATAATGCAGCCCAGGGCATAGACATCGCTCCTAGCATCCACATCCTTGCTGCGACCCATAGCCTGCTCGGGGCTCTCGTAATACGGCGTGCCCATGGCCGCGCCGCTGAGCGTCAAGCCCGAGTGAGTGACTTCGTTCTCACCTGTGGCCAGTACCTTCGCCAATCCGAAGTCAGTGATCTTGGGCTGGCCGTCAGGCCCGATGATGATGTTGGCGGGCTTCAGATCGCGATGGACGATGCCCTGCTCGTGCGCGTGTTCAAGACCCCGGGCTACCTGCTCCAGCAGCTCCAGACTCTCGCGAACGTTGAGCCGCTTGTCCTTGATAAGCGCGTCAAGGGGTTCTCCCTCAATGTAGTCCATCGTGTAGTAGTGCTTGCCTTCATGCACCTCGAGGTCGTGGATGGGGACGATGTTGGGGTGCTGGAGCTTGGCGGCAGACTCGGCCTCGCGGAAGAAGCGTTGTATCTCTTCTTCTGAAGCGTGCTCTGCGCTGAGCAGAACCTTCAGCGCAACTGTTCGCTTGAGCTTCGGATCGAATGCTTTGTAGACAACCCCCATGCCGCCGCGGCCGAGTTCGGACTCGATCTTGTAGCCAGCGAACTCTTGGACCAGTTCGGGATGAGTGGATAACCCGCTTGCTCTAATCTGGTCGGGGGTAAGAGGTGTTGTCTCGTCGGAAGGAGCGGGGACCGGTGTGGCGTCTTGCGTCATATCGGGTGCTCCCGGCCATGAGCCCATTGCGTTGAGCACATACTACGGTAGCTCATATCTCTTGCGTGGTCAAGGAGTTAGTGACCAGGTTTCGCGCGATCTGGGGCTATCCAGACAATAGTTCCTTGGGGTTGACCCCAAGAGCCTTGGCGATCTTGACGAGCGTGCCGCTTCTGAAGCCCTGCAAACCGTTCTGCAGTCTTGAAATCTGGGCCTGTGATACTCCAACTGCCTTGGCCAGCGAAATGGTCGTGCCACCTCGTCGTTCCGATAGGGTCTTGATCCGCAGTCCGATCGCCTTGTTGAACTTGCTCACTTCACGTGCAGCCTTGCTGGCGTTCTTAAGCTTTGATTTCTTCTTCATGGCTTTCTCCGACATGCGATGGTCGTCATCAGAATTGCACTTCCGAGGCATGGTCCTCTCAACCAATAACGGAACGCTAGGCCTCTAGGCTCGGCGCACTATCTCCCCTGTGAAATGATGCTAATCACGTTGCCATCGAGGCCCACCTTCGCCACTACCGTGTTCTTGACGACCCCACCAAATGCGTTCTTGCCTCGGAATGTTGTTATGACAATGAGATGGTCACCCTTGTCCACGTACTTGGTTTCTGCGTGCTTGTACGAGTCAGGGTCATTCATTGATTTCTTGATATACTTGGTCAGATTCCGGTGAGAACCATCCCATGCGCTAAAGTGCTTCTCTATTCTCTCCTTGCGAAGTTGCTTCTGAGTCTTGGGTTTGGGTGGAGGAAGCGGCTTGCCTCCGGTTGTGTCCAAGCTCCCCCCCGCCAGAATGATAAGGAGAATGAAGACAAACAGGGACATGGCGTGTCTTACTGCTGGGCTACATTTCATGCTTCTTGCCCCCCTTCTTGCTGTTTCGCCGTAGCGATGAACAGAATTGCGCAGAAACCGGCCAAGGCCATGAGTGCAACGTCCTGCCAGTCGAATGTGCCCGGAAGAACTCGCAAGGCTTGACCTGCCTCAGCTCCAACAGCAATGAGCCCCAGAGCGGCAGACCATAGCAGTCTGCTGACTGAACGGTGCGATCCCCATATAGCATCCAATATCAGCAACCCACTAAATAGCCAAAGAGCATTGGGCAACGAGAAGACTACCCAGTGGGGGAGCGAGAACGCTGAAACACCGTGCCTCACGGCTCCAAGCGGGTCTAGAAGGCCGAAGGCGTCTACCCAGGCGAACATCAGCAGCGTGTCTTTTCGCCAGAGCAAGTAGATCATCCCGCCAGCCAGCAAGGCGAGCAAAGCAATTGCCAACTGCGCTAGGGCGGTTCTTCGACCAGCGACACGGTCCATACCGGCTCCCCATACTCAGCCCACAAATCGATAATAGCCTACATTTCCTGGGAGTACAAGCAAACCGAAAAGCGATCAAGCAGTGCAGAGAGCATTTCTGATCAGGTTCTACTGACGACTCTCAGCAGCAAACCGCCCGGCGAGACGCATCCTTGAGCGCATTCTTGCGCGATCCCCGCTGTCTAGTTGCAGACGATCAGCTCATCCATCAAACCAGGTATCTGCTTCATCCACTCCACCCGCTCAGATAGATCACGCCTTTGGCTTGCGAGCCAGGACAAGACCTGGCTGGCAGCGAAGACATCCTCTGCCGGGAATATCGCACCGGGAACGGGGCCGAGAACCCGGACCACCCTCTCGCTAGGTAGCGCCTTCTCGAAGGGCTGGCCCAGGCGAACATCAGCCCCGCCAAGGGCAATGTGAAAGGCCCGCGTCGCTGCTTTCACGCCCCACAGCTTGCGTACTGGACCGTCAGCCCACGCAGCAAGCGAATCTCGCGACACTTGCGCCCTCGCCCACTCCCGATATCGCTGCTTGTCGAGTTCGGCGGCCTTCATGCCCTCCTCCAGCACCAACCCGAGGTTCTTGACGGACAGGGATGCGTTGTGGAATTGGCGCACATCCTCCGCTGTTGCGCCGACCACCATGCCGTTCGCACACACCAACCTGAGCCATCCCAAGTGGGCTGAGAACCTGGTGCTCCCTTCGACCGAGTTGATGCAGACCAACTGCAACGCGATGGGCTGGTTGTCTGGAGCCTCGAAGTTTCGATCTCTTGGAAGACGCAGGCAAAGCATCATTCGCTCCCCGTGAGTGGTAATGGTCAGTTCGGCCCTCAGCTTGTCCGCGGGGATGCCGACACCCTTGAACGCATTGAGAGCCAGGTCCAGCACCTGGGTGTGTTGAAGGAGCGCGTAGCTCTTTGACACGATCCCCACGGGAACCGGCTTCTCTATCTCTCCGTCTTCACTCGGAAGTCGAATGATTGCATCTCGGTAGGGGTTGTATCCTCCCCCATCCAAGGAGAATGGCTGGCGCTTGAACCTGGGAATCCTAGAACGCACGTTCTCAATGGCTCCAGTGTGCACGCGGGCGGGTATCCCTAGCCAAGTCGAATCGTCCGGGTCCAGCACAAGGCGATTAGGCGCCGCTCTGGGCAACTCAACTGCAGAGCGATCTTCTTCTGCTTCGGGAGCCCTGCGATCCATCCGTGTGTGCACTTCAATTCTGGGCACTTCAGGCAGCACTTCCTCCTCGCCGCCATCCACTATCGAGTCCAGCACGTCCGCGACCTTGCCCGCCGGCTGGACATTGCCTCCCGAATCCATTTCATGCAGCTTCTGCCACATACTCTCCCAGACAGGAGAGACCTTCAGTGCCAACTCGCGACCAAGGGACTCGATCATCAAGACTGTGGCCTCATCAAAGCTATAGACGCCTGCCTTGACGGCCTTGGCTGTGATGGCCGCAATCTGCTGACGCACGTGAGGGTCATCCACAGGACGGGAAGAGCACTTCCCAGGACGCTGCTTGTTCAACGCCGCCTGCAGCGCCGACGTCATCGGCAGGCCCTCTTCCTGCATCACTTCCCAAATCTCTTCGGCGGTTGGAGAAGTGTACGTCCACTTCGTACCCGGCGGCGCCTTCTTCATCTCCTCGGCGATATCGCTGAAATCCATGACCGAGTAGGCATCCGCATCCTTCACGCGGCTCTTGCGCTGGGGTTGGGGCACTTGCTCGTCTGTCGGTTTCTGCGAGGCCATGAACACCTCCTGCACAAATAAAGAGAGCGCCGAACCGGCCATCACCCGCGCACAGGCTCGCCAGAGCCCACAGCAAGATGACAGACACGGCCGACGCCCCCAAACGGGCGTCGATCCGGTGCTCTGTCGTCTCTTGCTGCTTTCCCTGACATATTGTCAAGGCTGGCGATTCGTGCGCAGCGACGGCAAAGTGAATCGACTTCGGTTGTCTTAGCTCAACCCCTCTTGCGCTTCCTCCCGCCCGCTACGATCCGGGCCGTCAGCTATTTCGATGCGCGTATTCTCTCCATTCCTGGTTCACGCCGCAAGGCTTATCACTCTCCTACTAGACCACTGAAGAGCACCTTGCCCGTTTGCTTTGAGACTAGTATCAACCGGCTGGGGCCCAGCCTGTCGGTCATCGGGTCCTCAAGCCGGATACACCAGTATGGTTCTTGGGGCGGCGAGTAGAAGTTTGTACCGTCAGGCAGGCCGTCCAGCACCGTGAACGCATATCTAGGCGGCGTACATGCCTCCCGTGCGATGTCTATGGCCGCTTCCCGATCTACAGTCACCGCCCATGCCTCCTGCGTCCGGCTAGAGCCCATGAAGCCTCACGTGACTACTGAGCCAACCCTTCTCGAACACGCCAGCCTCATGCATACAGTTCTCTTCAAGCATCCTGGCCACGTGGCCCAGCGCCACTTCAATCGCGTAGAAGTCGGAAGTGCCGAACACAGTGTCCTTGATCTCTTCCAGTGCAGGAAGCACGGCCGCCCTGACTTCCGGCTTCATGTCGTCGACGTGCCAAGACCAAAGGTACTTCCCGTCCGGTCCCCGCCGCGTCTCCTTGATGTGGTCGATCAACCAGAGCAGGTCGCCCTTGCCCTCGCCGCTCATGCCTTCGGCGAATGATCCGCGGATGCCCCGGATACGGTGGGCCAAGTGCGCTCGCAGGCTCTTGACCGGCGGCGCGTCGGCGCCGGTCCAACCCGACCACAAGAGGAACAGGAAGCCGCAGCCCGGGCAATGCAACGGCCTGTCGAGCAGCCCCCGCCGCACGGTCATCTCATGGCCGCAGTCGTAGCACGTGACGTGCATGGCTCTGTTCTTCAGGGGTTTACGAGACTCGCTAGGCTTCGATTCGGCCGGCGCCATTCGCTGTCCCTCCAACATGCGTCACTTGTGCAGGGCAGGAACTCCGTTCAGTATGGCGCTTTCGACCCCGGTTTGTCAAGCAACTGGTTATCGTGCGGCAGGCAATCCGTGAGGGGCAGCGAGAGAACGGAAGGTAGCCAAACCAAGATGGCCGTTATGGATCAGGAGATGCCTCAATGGCATCTGCGAGCTTCGCCCATCGCTCGGAGCATTTCACACTGGCCACCTGGCTGACGCGATCAACGAAGGCCAAGAGAAGTTCCCTTGCCTCGTGCCCGTCGGTAACAGTCACGCTGCCTATGTGCTCCTTCACGGCCTTCAGGGCCGGCGAAGCCGCTTCGAGGAATCGTAAATCCACTAGGTCTTCAACGCTATCGGCATCCCCGAGGCCCACATGAAGCTGCTTAGCCAGTGCGCAGCCTATGTAGATTGGGACTTGTGACTCATCGAAACCATGATATCGCGCTGAGCCACCCAACCTGGCGAATTGATCCTCCAGTGCAGCAAGTGCTTTCCAGACCCTGTGATGATTGTCGCTCACACCCATTCCTCTGCCGTCAGAACCCGAGCCCTACGCCGCCCAATCCTTACACAACAACTCCGCCTGCTCCAGCACAACCCTCGTCGCCCTCTCCTGCTTGTCCGGCGGGTAACCCGTTGCGCAAATACCGCCGCAGCTCGTTCAGTCAGTCGGACCCAGTCTCCGGGAGCACGCTGAAGCTCACTTGCGCCACCACCTTCCAGTTAGCACACCCAACAACAGACTGACAGCCACGAGCAGGACTCCCTGCAGATCGTCGCCCCGCGACCACACTATCAGCATCACTAGAAGGGCACACAGCACGAGAAACAGTCGCCTCCAATGCCTTTGGAGCCAACCTGCCGCGCCTGGGACCATGCCGAGCAGCCAGAGCGGGACCAAGGCAGCAGCGGCAAGCGAGCCAGTCACGGCAATTGGATAGAGACAGGCAGCCGACTTCGCCACCCAGGCAAGTGGGCACAGGTAGTGATGCACTAGCAGCACAGCCCACGCCATTGCTCCGGTCAGCGAAGCGGCCAGTAATGACCCAATGGCGCTTCTGCTATGGCTGACCGCGAATTTGCGTATCGCTGCCAGAAAGCCGCTTCCGCGTACTCTCGGCCCTCGGTCAGCCGGAGCCGTAACCTCCTGAAAGTACCACCACACACCGCTGTTGGCTTCGGCGCCCGTGTCGTCAACGAGGTAGACTTCTCTGCTCTTCGTATTGCCGTCTAGCCACCGCTTGCCGCCTACGGGCAGATGGGCCCTAATCTTGTAGTACTTGCGTTCTTCATCGATAGTACCGCCGTGTCTGCCTCGCCGCACGATCTCCGCACGTACGCGGCGTGCTTCCTGAGGAAGGATGTGCCACCCACTTCCAGCAGGGGGCTCCCCTGGAGATGCTCCGACTAGCTCACGGGGCTCAGGTCCTGCGCAGAGCCAGTGTCCGGAGGCAACATTGCGCAGGCCGCACGGGCTTGGCCCGCCGTCGTCGGAGTGAACGAATTCCCACAGGGCTCTGTCGTTGTCAGGAGACGCGACAAGATGAACTCGCTCGGCGTCTTGCGCAAGCCAACGAGTCCCAGCCTTGCCGATCCCGCAGCACTCTACGGCGAACGTCTGCCCCGTTCGGAAGCCCTTTTGCGCGGTCACCGCTCAGCAACCCTCTTTCGTCCCCCCGCCCTCTTCCTCACCGCGGGCTTCTTCTTTGCGGCCTGCTCTTCGCGTTCGGCCTTGATTCGTTCGAGCAGGACGCTGGCAGGTTCGTAGTCGCGGCCCTCGCGCCGGGCGAGTTCAGCTTCTGTGGGAACCAGTTGGCCTCGGAACGCCTTGGCCAGAATTGACTGCGTCAGCTTCTCAGCGCGGATCACCGCAGCCGTCAGGCGCGTTTCGATTGCGTCTGCCAGCTCGAACAGCTTGTCGACGCGGCGGACGACCTCTTGGGATTCGGTCTCAGGAGGGATTGCTAGCGGCAAGCGTTTCAGATCGCGGATGTTCACGCCCGTGTATGCGACCCCCTTAGCTTTGGAGGAGAGCCAGTTCTGGCTAGTTCTGCACGCGATGGTCAGTGCTAAGTAGTCGGCCACATGACTGGTATCCACGGGGAGCATCGCAACCTCCCTGGAGATGTTGAAGCCCGTCATCTCTGGCGGGACGACCGCCACGCCGCCCAGAGTGCCGCGAACCGTAACGAGCACCTCGCCTCCTTTGAGATACGTCCGAGAGTAGTCGTCGGCGATTTCCTTTCCTATTGTCTTGATGCCACTGGAGTCGATGTGAAGCCAGCGAACGTCCGACGATCGAAGCGTTGGAACGCCGGATTCAACCGGCGGTCCCAACTTAATGACTCCATACGTTATCGGCCTGTCAGGATCACACAGAGCCTCCGTTCGTTGCCATCCCCAAGTGGGCGGTATAGAGGGTAGCGCAACCCGATCCTCCTCTCCTGGTACGGAGGCATCCCTCACCGTAACGCCACTAATCGGGTTCTCCTGCCTCCAGTCCTCCGTCAACCTCCCCGAACACGCGGCAGCGAGGACGGACTGGCGGAAGCGTTTAAGGATGGCGGGGACGGCGGCCAGGCGCTCGCGCGCGGCGTTCACGCGCGCCAGGAGTTCCTCCACCTTGACCACGATGCGCTTCTGCTCGGCGAGGGGGGGAAGCGGTAAGGGTATTTCTTGCACGGATCGAGAAGACAGGTGTTTGACGGTTGAGGAAGATGTGTGGTCATTGATGGCACTAAGATAGCCTGGCAGCACGTGTGCCAAGAAAGCGGCATCGTAGTAGTCCGTGTTGGGTGTGATCTTGCAGACGCGCTGATTCAGAAGTGCCTTTGGGCCGGTCCACGGGGCGCACTTGAAGTCGCCATCCATACCTATGACCAAGTCTCCTCTTTCAACGAGGTATCGATCATCATACGGCCCGTCGTAGAGGGTCTCGGTCTGAGCCGCGCCTACGTCACGAATGCGAAGCAGTGGTCTTCCTTGGTCGTTGTTGAACAACTTCGACTTGAACGCGAATCCATTCAGGACGTGCGCCACGTTGGAAAGCAATACGCGTTCCCAGGATTCATCGATGCCGAGCAACGGGTTGGCAGATTCGTCAACAATCTGCTTAACAGAGATGACCAGGCTCATCTAGCGTTCCCGTTCTCCAACGCCACCAAGACCGCATTGAGTTCTTCGACCGCGCCCTCCAACTCGGCTATGGCGTCAGTGGCCAATTCCTCTGGCGGAGGCAGTTCGTCGGCATCTTCCAGCGACTCATCCTTGAGCCACTTGAGGCCATCGAGCTTGTAGTCGCGTTCCTTGACCTCCTTGATGGCGAAGCCTCGCCAGCGATCGTCCTTCGAGTCGGCGGGCTTGCGCTTGGCTCCGCCATCCGGGTCCTTGCCGTAGCACTTCTCGAACTCGGCAAAGTGCTCGGCGCTGAGGGGTCGGTCCTTCTTGGTGATGCGCGGGACGTTGGTCCGGGCGTCGTATATCCAGGTCTTCTCGGTCGGCCTGCCCTTGGTGAAGAAGACAACGTTGGTTTTGGTGCCCGGGCTGTAGGGACTGAACGTGCCGTTGGGCAGGCGCAGCACGGTGTGCAGGTCGCAATCCTCCGTGAGAATCTTGAAGACCTCCCCGGCCTGGTCAGCAAAGAGGCAGTTGTCAGGCAGGACCACTGCCGCGCGGCCACCGGGCTTCATGATGCTAATGACGTGCTGCACGAAGTTGAGTTGCTTGTTACTGGTGCTGATCGTGAAGTCCTCGCGCTCCGGTGTCTGGTTGGCTCCCTTGGTCCCGAAGGGAGGATTGGTCAGGACCACATCGAAGGCGTTGAGCCCCTCGGGGACCTCATAGATCGAGTCGCCCAGCTTGATGCGCGGTTCGAGTCCGTGGAGGTACAGGTTCATGAGGGCCAGTCGCCTCGGTCGAGGTACCAGTTCCTCGCCGTAGTAGGTCTTGTTCCTGATGCGCTTGGCTTCTGCGCGGTCGAGAGCACCGCCCTCAGTCTGACCCATCAGCCACTCGTAGGCGACCATGAGAAACCCACCGGTCCCGCAGGCCGGGTCGCAGATGGAGAACTCCTTGTGCGCACGGGGGTCGGGCTTCATGCAGCGGACGATTGCCTGAATGAGCAGCCGGGGCGTGAAGTATTGCCCGGCACCTTTCTTGCCCTCGTCGGCGGCCTTTTGGAGCAGGCCCTCAAACGCGGCGGCCTTGACGTCCACGTCCAGTGACGTCCACTCGACCTCGTCGATCAGGCCGATCAGCTTCTTGAGGTTCACGGGGTTGGTGAAGCGACTCTGCGCCCCGGCGAAAATGTCGCCGAGCAGACCTTCTTGCTTGCCTAGTGTGCGCAGGATGTCGACGTAGCTGTCGGTGAGTTCGGTGCCGCTCTTGGCCGACAACGCTGGCCAGTCGCACTTCTTGGGCAACTCCAGCCCTCGCTCATCGGCCATCTTGATGAACAAGAGATAGGTGATCTGCTCGATGTAGTCGCCGTAATCCACGCCGTCGTGGCGTAGCGTATGGCAGAACCCCCACAGTTTCTGGACAATGTCACTCATGCGGCTATCGCCTCGTTGAAGTGCCTGATCAGATTCTCAAGCTGGCCCTTGAATGCCTTGTTGGCCCGGCCCCATCCGCCGTGGCGGGCTAGGACGGGCATGTTCTCAAAATCATCGCGGTCGATGGACAGGTTCTCGATCAGGTGTGAGCGTATGCGCTCCAGCCAATTGCTCTGCTCCTCGTCGAAAGTCTTACCGGCAGACACCTTCTCGAAGGCGTGGTGCACGCGCTCCTCGGCGGTCAAGAGCGGCGCCTGTTCCTTCGCTGCGTGCTTGACCATGGAGATGATGTCTATCAACGCTTTGTGGTAGCAAACCTCGTGCGCCTTCTGGAGTTTCTCGACGGTGAAGTGCTCCGGGGCAGTCCTGAGCGTGTTTCTAAGTTCGGCTAGCGCATCTGTGCTCCAGCCCTCGGGGCGATCCAGCAGAATGCGGATGGCCTCGACTTGCTCCTGGTGCTTCTTCACGTACTCGGCGAACAGCGTCAGATAGTCCTGCGGCTTGAGTTCTCGGCCGTCGGCTCCCCGAATCATGTAACTCATTTCGACTTCGTCTTTGACCTCATGAGCGACAATGAACGTCCGCTTGGGGCGCGGATAGCTGATGAGCAATTCCTGGAACTTGGGGTCCCTCAGGAGGTCCATGCTGCCTGCGAAGTCCTCTTGGAGTTCAGCGGGCAGACTCCGTGCGTATCCGGCCAAGTTACCGTCGGGCACATATCGCGAGAACAGGTCCCGTGCTTCGCCGGACATCTCCTTGTCGATACGCTGGAGGCGTTTGACCAAGCATCTGGTGTTGTAGTCGCGGTCAACGTTCTGCCAGATGTTGTCAATGATCTCGGCGATTGTCTTGTACTTCCGCGCAGGGGGTTCTGCGGTGATTGCCGTTGCCTTGGCGAAGTACTCTATGAGCGTGCCGTCGAAACAGTCGAAGACCACGAAGTGACTCTTGTCGCGGAACTGCTCGCCCTTGCGCGTGCCGCGCCCCAGCATCTGCTCAAAGAGGATGCGGCTCTTGACCCTGCGCAGGAAGACGATGAACTCCAGATCAGGGATGTCCACGCCGGTAGAAAGCAGGTCCACGGTAACCACGATGCCGGGCTGCTTGCGGTTCCGGAATTCCCTGATGTGCTGGAGCGGCCTGTCCACCCGGCCAGTAATCTTCTGGACAAAGGAGTCACCGCGCCCGAATACGTCGCGGGCGATTTCGACCAGATTGTCGGAATGAGACGTGTGCGGCAGGTCGTTGTCGGCGAAGATCAGAATCTTGGGTATCCGGCCATACTGGCGTTCGTGTTCCAGGGCGACCGTCTTGATCTTTTCCAGAATCTTGCGGTTGGAGTCCGGACTGGTGGCCTTGCGCTCGACCTCCGGAGCACCGATCTCACGCTCGTCCTCCAGCAGGTCCATCTGTTTGGCACCGGTCCGGGTGTCGACTACGTCAACGGCTTCGCCCTCATCCAGGAACATGCCGTTCATTCGGACGTCGCTCTTGATTGACACTACGTCGTAGTCAACGAGATGGCCTTCGCTGACCGCACGCTCGTACTCGTAGCGATAGACGATGTCGCGGAAATAGGCCGTCGTATGCGCCGCCGGAGTGGCGGTCAGGCCGATCTTGATCGCATCGAAGTGGTCCAGAGTCTGCCGCCAAACGGAAATCTCCTCGCGCGTGTAACCGCGATGACATTCATCCGCGATAATGACGTCGAAAGCGTGGATCGCGATGTCCATCTGATCGGCGTCGTCCTCGATGGGTTCTCCCGTGTTGAAGACGGCACCTCGCCCAAAGAGGTTGATGGTCATGCGCTGGATCGTGGACACGTACACGAATGCGTGTCCGGCCTTGGGGGTTAGCAGGTATTCGCCGGGTAAGACCTTGGGGTCGAATTTCTCGTCTTCGCCCAGGTCCTCCCGACGGAACCGCTGGCTGTAGACCTCGTATATCTTGTCGAACTTCAGGCCGGGCTCGGGCTCGAAGGAGGCAAACGCCCGTACCGCCTGTGCGGCCAGGGCGCGCCGATCCACGAGAAAGAGGATGCGTTTGGCCACGCCCGACTTCATGAGTCGGTAGACCTGATTGACCATGGTAAAGGTCTTGCCGGTTCCCGTGGCCATGGCCACCAGCATCTGACGCTTCTGGTCAGCAATCGCCTTTTCGACAGCAACGTTGGCATCCCGCTGGTAGTCGCGCAACCTCTGGTGGGTGTTTGGTGATGCTGCGAGCACAGCGCAGTCCCGGTCGAAGTCTTGGGCGAGCATCTCCTCCAGCGCGTCGGGCGTATGGAAACCGGCGATCTGCCGCGAGCGGCTCAGCTCATGGCGGATGTCGTGGTGCCAGATGACCTCGCCGTTCGTGGAGTACAGGAATGGCACGCGTAATCCCCGGAAGTCGAAATCACTTTCGGTAACGCCTTTGGAGTACCGCTCGGCTTGGGTGAGGACGTTTTGCGGCCCGAGGCTGAGGCGCTTGGCCTCGACAATGCCCAGAATCCGACCACCGACGCACAAGGCGTAGTCGGCAGGCCCGTTCTCGGTGGCATATTCCTCGATGGCGCAGCGGTCATAGGCGTCGAGGGCTTTGCTCTCCTCGAAAGGCACGACCCGCCAACCCGCAGCTTCCAGCTTCGGGTCGATGTGTTCCTTCCGGGTTGCAGACTCGCCGATCGACATTCTTGGTCTTCCTAGATGTCAGCTTCGTCCACGTAGCGATACTTCCGTTTCAGTGCGTCCTCCATGCTCTTGCTGACCGGGGTGGTAAGACGCTTCAGATCGAAGTGATCCAAGACTGCTCGCATGTGTCCTTCGGAGCCCTCCTCCAGTCTTCTGCGTTTCGCGAGGCGCCGAGCCACCAGTTGTACTTCGCTCGGAGGAATCTCCTCGAACGTTCGCGGGCCCCTTTCGCGCACAATGACTGGAGGCGTTCCGGCTAGCCGGACCACCGAGTAGAGGAGGCCGCCCTTTTCGTGCTCGTCTTCTACTACCACCTTGTTTCTCTGAATCGCGTGCTGAAGCGCCTTGTTCATGATTCGCTTGAGTTCTCTGCCCATTCTCTTGATACCGCATCCGCGCAGGTAGACGTCGTAAGCACGCTTGCAGAGCATTGGACCTTCGGCTTGGATGATTCGGCACAATCCTCCGGCAACAGGAGCTGGTCCGGAATTGCGGGGATCGGGACCTGCGGCACCCTCGAATGCGGTGTATGGGGCGGTTGATGCAGAGGGCTCTACGTTGCTGAGTTGAGAAGGAAACAGCCCCAAGGGTTCGCTGTCTTCTTCTTGCTCTTCGGGAAGTTCGGGTTCCGGCTCCACGGGCTGGATGATGTCGACAAGCAATGGACGTCGCTTTGGGCCTGTCTTCTCAGGTTCTGGCTCCGGAGGCTGCACGACATCAGCTAGCAGTGGTCGCTGTCTTGTCGTACCTTCGTCCTCAGCAAGGTCCTCAGATACACCGTGCGCCTCGGACTCTGCCTTCTTCCTTGCCGCCGCGATCTTAGCACGCTGTTTGTCGCTTGGCTCACCGCCCGGAAGAATCTCATGTTGCGCCAGCATCTCCCAAAGCGGTGCTAGAGCCGCCTCGCGATTGCGGCAGAAATCACTGCCCCGCACACGCCAGAACGTCCATCCACACCGTTCGAGCACTCTCTGTCGAGCCATGTCTTGCTCGTAGCGGTCAGGCCCGTGCCATTCGTCGCCGTCGCACTCAATGGCTAGTCTGCCCTCGAATCCCTCAACCACGAGGTCGATCGAGTAGGTTGCCACTCGGTACTGGGGTACGACCCTGTAACCTCTGGACGCGATAGCCAGACACACATCCACTTCGAACCAGCTGTCAAATGGTTCCGGCGGACGCTCCTTATCTCTATCAGCCGTCTCGGCACGGCGACGCAACCCTTCGTAGTCGACACCCTCCAACGCGATGCGCTTTCCTGACGGGTCGAGCATATGTGATAGCAGTGCATGTCGCATGCACTGCGGGTTCAGATCGCTTGTGGTCACGGAATGGAAAAGCCACATCTGATCTCGTGCCCGGCTAGCCGCGACGTTGAAACGCTGCTTGGCAGACTCATTCACTAGAGCACCGAATCTCTCGTTTCGTGCCGCTACCATACTCAAGAATATGACATCGCGCTCGTCGCCCTGGAACGCATAGGCATCGCCACAAACGATTCGCCGCTCCTCAATCTCCTCAGGAGAAAGTCTCTCAATCAGCATCTGCTCAATCTTGCGTGCCTGATGTTCACCGAGAAGGGAAATGACGCCCATAGTCTTCCCTACGTAATCGTCAGACCCGCAACACTCCACGATCTGATCCACCACCGCCGTTGCTTCAGGCAGATTGATGGCGTGCCGCCCACCTTCCTTATGCCCATCCGTGATGTGGCGGCACATGATGGGTTCGAGTCTGTTAGGGGGATACTGTCGCAGGCAACGGAGTGGAGTGGCGCTGTAGCAGAGGTCGTTGGAGAAGCGGATGATCTCAGGCATACAGCGGAAGTGCTCGCGAAGTACAATCCTCCCTCCGAAACGAATCTCGGCTTGTTGGAACAAGCTGCCCTGCGGGTCCAACGAATGCGAGATCGGTATCTCGGAAAGGTGCTTCTTCTCGAGTTGGCTAACGTGAGCTTGGTTCACGCCGACTGCAGCTGGGCTGATCTGCTGATCATCGCCTACGACCAGGACCTTCTTGGCAATGTAGAAGAGCAGAAGGGCCTCTGGTCCGCTCTGACTGGCCTCGTCAACGATGACCACATCGAACAGTCCTGGCATCTTGAGGCCAGATTCCGCGACTCTGTAGAAGGGCATGATCCATGCCGGGATCGCAGATCGACACTGTTCAAGACTGGCCTGGGCGTCCCGACGATGCTTGTTAGCGTACTTGCCCTTGCCCTTGCCTATGCGCCTTATCGCTTTGGCCCACGCAATGAGGTGCTGCCTCTGCACCGTCGTCAGCCGACTGAAGCAGAAACCCCAAGCCTTCTTGGCTGCGACTTGCGCGATGGCTCTCGACAGTGACGCCTGCGCGCGCGTCAAATCCTTCTCAATGTTGGTTGCATCGTGCTCCGCAATGAACGCCCCTAGCCAGCGGCAAGCCTGAGTCCAGTGCCAGGCAGCTTCGATGGTTCCGAGCTTTTCGTCCCAGCAATCATCGCTCGCGGTCTCGGCAAGCAGGCTGGCCGTCCTGGGCGCTACGGCTGTGAGTGCCTTCTCCATGTCTGCACGCCTGCTGAGCGATTCTGCATCCTGCTCCAGTTGGGAGATGACGTCTAGAATTCCTCCCCAACGATTGAGGTCACGTTCCTCGAGGGCCCCAGCAGCCATGCCGACGCTGGGGTGAGCTCGTGGGCTCGCGGCCAGTGCTCTCGCCTCGCTGGCGTAGTCGTCCAACACCGCCTTTGCGTCCCTGTAGACGTGAGAGGCGGACACAGCCTCGAGCACCTTGAGCGACCCGCCGATAGATGCATTGTCTCGCCAGTCCGGCGGTCTGATGCTCATTTCTGTCACGGCGTTCTGGGCCGATGCAAGTGGTTCTCGAAGGGCCAGGATCAGGTCCAGGGCCTCGAGTCGCTCCTCTAGTTCGGCGATCTTGAGACTCAGCAAGCCGCCAGTGTCGAACTCCTCGATTCCGGCCCAAGCGCGACTGGCAGCCTCCAAGCAGTCTTGTGCTCTGATGTAGGCCAGAAGTTCGCTTAGCGCCTTCTGGTTGTCACAGACTCTCCCGGAAACACGCACAGCCGTGCGGAGATACCGGGTGCGTTTCACTACGGGAGCTGCGAATATCCACCACCCGAAGCCGCCGCCGTTTTCCAGATGAGACAACAGGTCTTCCGCGTCAGCCCTTAGCGAGTCCCGATCCATTCCTTCGGGTATGGACACACTGGTGCCTTCGCTGTGCATCAGTTCGCGGAGTTGCCCCAGGTGACGGGCGGTCAAGTCCCGCAACTCCTCCCAAGGACGTTCCTTTTCGGAAACAACATTCTCGATTGCCCGCGCTGTCCAAGGTCCTGGTCGGTGTCTGGCCTTCTCAATGGCCGCCACGTAGTTGCGCAGACAACGCGCAGCGCCGTCTACGAGTGTCGAGTCAACGCCGGATGCTGCAGTGAAGTCCGGGTTTGACAAGATGTCTCCGCACCTTTCGAGCGACTCGCGAGCGGTTCGCTCCTTCGCAACTAGGGAGTCAAACTTCGCTGCATCAGGAACGCTTGCATGATCAAGTGTCGTGAGAGTTAGCTCTCGACAACGTTCTGCGGGCAAGCGGAGATAGGCTTGGCGGAGTTCGCGGAATCCGGCCGCTCCAAAGGGTATCTCACTGCTCTCACCAAGCTGATCAGGTATCCACCCGAGTGCGGCTTCTTCTGCCGCAATCCTTTCGGCAATGGCCTGGGCTGTCCCTGAGTAGGCTCCGTTCAGGATTGAGTGCTTGTATGTTTCGACCTCCCGTAGCTCCAGTTGCCGTCGATTCAGGTCGGCAATCTCTGAGCGGTATCTTACTATCAGGGATTCCAGCTTCTTGACATCCCGTTCGTTCTCTCGCTCGTCCCACTTGTAGTGCTCCTCCTTGATGCGCTCCACGGCATCCTTGAGGTTGTCCAGAGACGCGCGGTCATTCCCCAGAACCGAAACACACAGCGGTGCCAGTTCTGGCAGTCTTCCCAAGAGCTTGGCAAGAACCTGCAGGGCCCTGGGCGTCTGGCTAGTCACCAAGATACGTTGCCCGGAAGCTAGGAGATGGCAGATGAGATTCGCAATCGTGTGGCTCTTACCGGTGCCGGGCGGGCCTTGCACCAAGACACCCTGATGATCGCGCAGTCGCTCGACTATTTGCCTTTGCTCTTCGTTGCTCGGCAAGGGGAAGTAAGTCTCGGCTGGCATGGTTCGCCTGCTGCGGTCACCACCAGCCTCGTCAGGAGGGGCGGGACCATCATCAACCATCTCGCACACCCGGCGAATGCCAAAGGGAACATCCTCACCAGCCTTGAGCTGCTCGACGATGTCAGCGAAGCAGGTAGCCAAGCTGCGCCTAGTCCTGCGTCGCAGGACAATCGCCGGGGCAAATGCAATCCGCGCTTGTTCAGAGACCCCCCGTGGACGCTCTATGCCGGGTTCATACTCCCCGCGCGTATCGATTGCGTGCACCCATGAACGCAGTATGGCCCCGACTGCCTCTCGGTCCCAGGGGATTTCTGCACAGTCTGCGACGGCACCCTCAACTTCCTTCTGGACGTTGAGCGGGGGGCGTTCGTCTGCTTCGAACATGTCATGTTCAAGAGCCAGGCCGACACCGTCGGCACTAGGGCCCACTCTGATCTTGCCGCTCTCCGCGTCAAAGGACACCTCCGCTTTGCCAACAAGCAGGTGACGTCGAATGCGCTGCTTTGACGGCGCGACCCAATGCAACAGGCCAAGGCTAAGCACAAGTTCGTATTCTTCTTGGAGCTTCTGGTATTGCCTGTAGAGCGAGAAGAGGCCCTCGTAGCAGACATGAAGAACCTTCCACCGCTTGTGCTTCTCTGCCCAAGGGCGCCACTGCTTGCGCAGGTAGTCGTCCCACAGGGCCAAGACTTCAGGGTGGTCGCGCAACAAGAGCCTGCGGGGTACGGAGTAGGGCTCCGCAGCGCCACTCCCTTCAGGAAGCACTTCGATCTCGGCCAGTAACCCTGGCTCGAATGAGTCATCCCGAATTGCTGCCGGATCAACCCAGGGCTCGCACTCGTCTGGGACTTCTGGGCAACGCGGTTCCCTTATCTTGGCGACTTCAAGCCATACGGAAGCGGAATCGTCGACTGGTGTGTCCTTGGCGATGTTTCGCCAGCGGCCATATTCCGGTACATCCGCGAACCAGAAGACCGACTCGTATTGTTCGTAGTCCCGAACAACCTTCGTGCGGAGAGCTGTGAGTTCCAGCAAGTAGGTGAACAGGTCAATGGCTCTTGTGCGGAGGGGCTCTGTGCCGTCACGTGAACCCCTGTCTACTGACGACATGGAACTCCTCTGATGCAAAGAAAGCGGCCCCGCAACTAAGCTGGGAAGCCGCCGCGGGGCCCTTGACCCGAACGCGCACCGGTAGTGCGTCCAGGGCCATCTCAGAAACTCATCAAGGTGTCGAAACCGGCACTAGCTCCCCAGCTGCCCCCAATAATACCTTCGGTGTAGCTGAGGTCAAGACTTCATATTGCTGTCGGCACGAGGTACATTCGTCCCTCCTCCACCAGTTCCTTGCGGGGTTTCACACGCCAGCCCCCAAAGACACTCTTGACTGAATGGGGGCAACTCTCTGGCTCAGAGTTCTTCATCAGGTCAAGCTCCAATCCCGCTTCCGCATCGCCTCAATCAACTGCTGCGGCGCAATGTGCTGGAGATAGCGGCTCGTGGTCGCGGCATTGGAGTGCCCAAGCTGGGCCTGGATAACGTTCAGGGGCACGCCTTCGGCGGCAAGCTGGGCAGCGTGAGTGTGCCTTAGGCCGTGAGGGTGCACCCGCTTCTCAATGCCCGCCTTCTTTGCTAGACGGGGCAGCAACGCCCGTACGTAAGGTGCTTTGATTGCCTGGCCCTGCAAGGTGCAGAATAGCGGCGCACGGCCGTTAATGCCCTTCTGCCGGCGAACGTCCAGCCAGCGGTCAACAACGGCGAATGCGCCCGCATCCAGGCCAACTGTCCGCGCCTTTTGGCCCTTGCCGCGCAGGACGCGAACGGTGCCCCTCTCGGCGTCGAGGTCCTTGGGGCTCAGCGACAGAGCCTCGGCGATCCGCAGGCCGCCGCGGTACATCATGACGATCAGCGCCCGGTTGCGAATGCCGGTAGGCGCCCGCTTCGAACAGGCCCGGATCAGCCGCTGGACCTCGTCGTCCGTCAGGACCTCAGCCGGGTACTTCCGCCCTTTGTTCGGGGGAGTGCGCTTGCGCTTCGCCATGGCCCGATTCCTCCGACTAGTTACGCTTTCTACAGTTACCGTAACTATATCGCAGGATGCTGGGCATGTCAAGTAAGAGCGTAACTATTTGGCGTATATATCAACTCGTGGCCTCGATTCGTGCTTCGGGCTGCTGCGCTGTGGGCCCCGTATGGGGCAAGCCGCCAATTGCCCGGGCGAGTACCGGAGCCTATCCGTGGACGATCTCAACCCAACGGAAGGCACCGTTCTTGATGCGCAGGTCAACGATGTCCTCGTAGTACTGTTTGACCGCGTCCGCAAACTTCTTGTCTGTCTTGACCCATGCGTAGAACGTAGACTTGGCGACATCCGTCGCCCGACAGGCATCAGCCACCGTGCAGCACTTTTGGTTCAGCAGCAACAGGACGGCTCTCTGGCGAGCGGGAGTGTCCAGTCTCCGCCTTCGCGCGCGTGGTGACCGGCGTGAGTTGGCAGTTTCGTCCAACGTGCCTGGCCGCTCCCCTGGTCTGCCCGCATAATACGCGCGCGCGCGATGGAGGGTCTGGTTTAGCGCGGGTTTGTCCATCTAGTCCACTCTCATCTTCTTACGCCCCCGGTAGGCTTTCATGCGGCAGGCCGTGGTGCAATACCGTGCCGACCGCCGCTGCCGCTCGAACTTTCGCCCACACTCCTCGCAGAACGTTACGCTAACTCCCTGCGGCGGCAATGGTGGTGCGTGCTCGAATCGCTTCACCACAGCGCCCACGTCCGCAGCAACAGTTCCTCCTGACCGAGTCGGGATGGGAATCGGCCGCTCGGCCAAACGCTTCCTGGCGGCTTCAAGGGACCACCCAGTTCCTGCACGGCCCCGAGCCGAAGACTTCAGTTCCCCAAGGCCATCGTCCATCGCACCTCTCCACACTTCTGAGGATTGTCCCACGGCAGAACCCCTGTCATCTTGGACCGCGAAGTTTCTGGAAAACGGGCGCGGTTCGCTCATCGCCCCTCCTCCCCGGGTGGCTCCATCCGCACGCCCTTGAACTCTGGCTGGAAGATGCCCAGCTGAGGATTCCACTCCCCCGGCGCGTACTGCTTGTCGCTACTCTCACCGCTCGCGTACTCACGCCACGGCCCATTGGGGCCACGAAAGAACCGACAGGCGTCCTTCGGGTACTCATTCGCCCTCGTACAGGCCTCAGCGTAGTACTTGGCCGCCCGGACCATCTCCGCAGGTTCAGTACCTTCAGCCTCTAGCCGCTGGCACTCATCCCATGCTGCGGCCTTGCCATTTCGTACTCCTTTGCGCCTCGGATACTCTGCCCACAACTTTTCAAACCAGCCCGAGTATGGGACATCGGCCTTCTTGGCCGAACATGTCTCAGTTTCTTTGTTCTTGTAGGGTTCTCTGTTCCTATGTTCTTGTGTAGTGTCGGATGGTTGTCGGCTTGATGTCGGGGCTGCTGTCGACGAGCCGTCTGCACGGTACTGATACTCCGCCCACTTGCAGATAGTTACAGCTGTCCGCTTGTTGTCGGACTCTAGTGTCAGCATCTCGAGCTCCTGGAGCTTCTGCAGTCTGCCCCAGATGGTGGACGGTTTCGCACGCAACGCATCGGCCAGGGCCAACCTCCCGGTGAAGAAGCTCCCCGCCTTGAACTCTCGCTCCTCACCTCTGAACATGGCCCTGAACGGCTCGTGATCGGCGGTCATCAAGCAGTATGTCCACAGTTGCCAGAGACCCGGATTGTCGAAGACAATACAGTCCATCGCCTTTCTCCAGAGCTTGACGTAACCTCGCCTCATCTCTTCATCCAGGAAGAGCGCGACCGGCTTTCTTGAGCGAAGGAGCTATCGACACTGGCTGAACTCTGGCAGACGGAACCGCATCCCCCAACCCCCTCGCCATCCCCAACAACGATGACTTGAGCCACCGCAGCCGGCGGCGCTTAGGATCGGTGCTCTGGCTGGGAAGTTCGATGACCTTGGCACCAAGCCTTATGAAGTGCACCGTGTGGTCTCGCAGAAACCGCTCCGACACCCCCATGAAACGGGCGGCCTCCCTGGTGTCTAGGTAGCAGTCGGTATGACCCGCGCCCTTCAGGACTTCTGCCAGGCGGGCAACCATGGATGGTAGCGCATTCTCTTCTGAGTTGTTCGCAGTCACTTGGTGCCGCTCCTTTCTGCACCAAACATACCCCGGAAATGGCGGCGCAGACCGCGGGAAGTGACGGCATTACAGCATTACAGGTTTCGTTACAGCTCTTCTGGGATAATCAGAACCTGACAGCAGCGCTCGGACGCTTGGCGGCCTCTGCTACTGAGCTCTCTTTGCCGACAGATCGGCAAACCTCTTCTTAAGCTCGAGCAGTTTGCCTTGATTCAGCGGCTCGCCGTTCAATCTCTCTTTTTCGATCCTCTGGATGGCGTCTACCAGCACATGGAAGTCGTACTTGTCCGCATACCCGTTCCCACCCTTCACCACCGGCTCGGGGAGCATATCGGCATTGTTGACGCGCCAAACATCCTTCAGTTTCCTGATCTCATCCGTGTCGTCACTCCCGTGGGCTCCTCGCCACAGCCGTGCCACATCTAGAAGCTTGCAGAGCAACTGCCCAAGGTTCCCCTCAAGTACCGCTTCCAAGCCAACTGGCAAGAAGATGCCCCACGCGCAGCGAAAAGACTCCAACTGGGAATCCGTATCCCGAAGACTCCATTCCTCCCATCGTGTGAAATCCGACTTCAGAAAATCGAGCCAGCCTTCAAGATCGGCCTCCAAGATGCCTTGTCTGACAACGCTGCGGCCCAATTCTCTCGTCAAGTAGGATATGCTTGGGGCCAAGCGGGATCTGAAACTGCCCCGGATGCTTGCGCGCATGAGCAAGCTCGACGCGCTGCTGATCGATGACATCGGCTACGTGCAGCAGAACCGCGAGGAGATGGAGATCCTCTTCACTTTGCTG
>Ga0272442_10003525_pt1 | contig 21912 bp, 17 predicted proteins | sample SSMForm2O_FD_200262 | JGI IMG/M metagenome (GOLD analysis project Ga0272442, IMG submission 200262) | Marine sediment archaeal communities from Little Sippewissett salt marsh, Falmouth, MA, United States - SSM-Form-2O | ecosystem: Environmental > Aquatic > Marine > Wetlands > Sediment ... | reverse complement strand
AGCCCGGGGAGCTTCCGCAGCTTGGCATCGATTCCGTGTTTTTCCGGGTGCTGCCGGTAATACTCGTCGAATTCCGGAAGGCCCGGCTTCAGGCGATAGAACCGGTGGAAGATCGCCTCGCGCTCGTCCCATTGCTCCTGTTGGCCGACGATGCGCATCTTCGGATTCCGGCCCATCGGCAGCGTCACCGGCACAACTCCCGCCGCCGCCAGAATCAGCAGCACCGTCACCAGCGACTGTCGGCCGGGATAGTCGATCGCCAACGTGAGCCCGAGCAGCACAAGGATGGGCAGGAAGACGAGTGCGGCGACGCCGGCCGCCCGCCACCGCCGTTCATGGATGGATGTCACTATGAACCCCGCCGCTCCCGCCGCGACGAGCCCGAACCCGCCCCATCCGAACATCAACACCCAGTTCAGCATCGCCGTATCGTAAAGGCAATCCTCGCCGCCGGGTGTTGGTCGACAATGCCGGGGCGTGACGGCGCGGCGGTCAATCGTCGAGGCACATGGGCGATGCTCTCGGCGATGCTGCGGTTGCCGGCCCGTCGGTTGGCGTCGGCTGGGCGGTGCGATCATCGCCGGGGGTTGCGTGACGAGGAGCTGCTGCCGCGGCGGTCCGGCCGGGTCGTGCTTCGCGGCTGATGCGTCGCCGCATCCGCCAACTGCTCGACCACGCTCGGATCATCGGCGGCATCCTCCGGCCGTCCGAAGATCATTCGTCCCGCGCTGGTCTGCAGCGAATTGGTCACGATGAGGGTGACCGATTCCCCCATGCGTTGCGACGCATTCTCCACCACGACCATCGTTCCGTCGGGCAGATACCCCACGCCCTGCGAGGGTCCTTCCCCTTGCTTGACGATCTCCACCTGGAGCGACTCGCCCGGGATCACCTGCGGCCGCAGGGTGCCGGCCAGATCGTTCAGATTCAGCACCGGCACCCCCTGAATCTGCGCCACCTTCTTCAGGTTGTAGTCGGTGGTCAGGATGCGCAGTTGCTTGTCATTGGCCATGCGGATGAGCATGCGGTCCACGGAGTGTCCCGGGGCTTCCGCCGGGTCGATGCTCATATCGATCGTGGGATCGGCCCGCAGCGCGTTGACCATGTCCAGCCCTCGCCGGCCCCGGGCGCGCTTGAGCTTGTCGCTTGAATCGGCCAGCATCTGCAACTCGTTGATGACGAACTGAGGCACGACCAGGGGCGCTTCGAGGAAGCCGGTCTGGCCGAAATTCGCGACCCGTCCGTCGATCAGCGCCGAGGTGTCCAGCAGCAACGGCCGCACGCCCCGCACCTGCTTGGCGAATTCGACGTACGGGATCACCAGGCGGAAGTCATCTTTGGTCGTCAGGACGATGGAGACGGCCAGGTAGCACAGGGTGATGCCGATCGCCAGCTTTACCAGGCCCATGTACGCCAGCCAGCGGCTGGTGGTGAGATCCCACGACTCGGCGATCAAATCGAGCAGCGCTCCGATCGCCAGGGCGCCGACAAGCCCGGCGACAATCCCCAGATAGATCCCGAAGACCGACGCCAGCCGCTTGTTGGGCGTCGCGGTGTCGATGACCAGCACCATCACGCCGAAGGCGAAGGTCGCCACGAACACCCCGGCGTACTCCAGCGGGTCGGATTCCTCCTGCTCGGTGAGCGCGCCGACGAACGGCAGCAGCGTGAATGTGACCAGCAGCACGAGATACAGCAGCCGGATCGCCAGCAGCATCAGCCGTTGCGATCGTTCGGCGGTCTTCGCCTGTTCGGAAGGCAAATACGGCAGCGATGGCTGCGGCACGGTGCGGGGCGTGTGTGCCGATTCGGGATTCGTGCGGGGCTCAGCCATCTTCGGGAGTGTACCACAGGCGCGGCAGCAGCTAAGATGGCCTGCCCTCCGGCGGCGGGGAAGACGGTCGGGCCCGTCGGGCGGGTGGCCCGTGAACCTGGTCAGGGCTTGACCGCAGCAGCCATAAGCGGCGTCGTCCGAGCCGGCGGCTCCCTGGCCGTCTTCCCCGCCGCCGCGTTTAAGCCTGCGCGGCGAGGAGATGACCTAAGGTGAGCTACACCGTTCTGGCCAGGCGCTACCGATCGCGGGATTTCGACGAACTCGTCGGGCAGGATCCCGTTGCGCGGACCCTCCAGAACGCCATCGCCACCGGCCGCACGGCCCACGCCTACCTCTTCTGCGGCACACGCGGCGTGGGCAAGACATCGATGGCCCGCATCTTCGCCAAGGCCCTCAACGCCGTCGGCGACCTTGAACAGGCCGATCAGATCGCCGAGGCGATCCTCCGCGGCGACGACCTGGACGTCATCGAGATCGACGGGGCCTCGAACCGGGGCATTCAGGAGGCCAAGGACCTCATTGCCGGGGCCGGGCTCTCGCCCGCCCGCTGCCCCCACAAAATCTACATCATCGATGAAGTCCACATGCTGACCCGGGAGGCGTTCAACGCCCTGCTCAAAACCATGGAGGAGCCGCCGGGGCATGTGAAGTTCATTCTCTGCACGACCGATCCGCAGAAGGTCCCGGCGACCATCCAGAGCCGCTGCCAGCGTTTCGATTTTCGCGCGATCCCCACGCCTCTTATTGCCCGGCAACTCCGCATGATCCTCGATGCCGAGGGCATCGACGCCGATGAAGCGCTGGTCGGCCTCGTGGCGCGGCTCGGCAACGGCTCCATGCGCGACGCTCTCAGCCTTCTGGATCGCCTCATCGCCGCCGGCGACAAGACGCTCTCGATGGAGCTTGCCGAGCAGATGCTTGGCCTGCCGGACCAGACGCTCGTGATCAACCTGCTTGAGGCGATCATCGCCGCCGACCCCAAGGCCGCCCTTGAAGCCGGCGCTGAACTGCTCGCGCGGGGGGCGAGCGTCGAGCAGGCCATGGAATTGATCACGGATCACCTGCGCACGCTCATGCTGGTGGCAGCCTGCGGCGAGGATTCCCTGCTGCTGGAGTTTCCCCCGGACCTTCTGAAGGTCGCTGCGGACCAGGCCGGGCATTTCGATGCCGCCGGTCTGGTGCACATGATCGCGCTGTGCGATGCCGCGGCCCGGAACGCTCGAGGTTCGGCCGCGGCCCGCGCCCTGTTTGACGCGGTCCTTGTTCGCCTCTGCCTGAGTGAGCGTTTCGCCGATATTCCCGCGCTGCTGTCGGGTGCGGCTGCGGCGCCTCCGGCCGCGTTGCCGGCCGGCCGAAAAAAAAAAGAGGTTGACGTGATTCCCGCCGCATCCGCCGGTCCCGCGGGGAGTCCGGCCTTGGACGCCGCCGGCGCGGCGGCCCGGCGCGACACGGCGCTGGTTGAGGTGAAACCGCCTCTCTCCGGGGCCGAACCGCACCCGGCGCCGCCCCCGCAGCGCCGTCCGGACCCGAAGCACCTGAGCCAGGCCCGGCAGCTTCCGCTGGTCGGCAAGGCGGAGGAGATCTTCGGTGCGGTGGTCATCGATGTGTGCGAGGAGTCCGAGGCATCGGCACCATCAGCGACGGGGGACGAAGGAGCAGAGGATGTTTGACTCGCTCAAGGGATTGGGCTCGTTGGCCGGCCTCATGAAGGACCTGCCCAAGATCAAGGCCAAGGCGGAGGAGGTCAAGAACCGCCTGGCCGAGATCACCGTCGAGGCCGAAACCGGTGGCGGGGCTGTTCGCGCCAAGGCCAACGGGCAACTGCGGCTGCTGTCTCTCCACGTGGATCAGGCGCTGCTGGCCGGGCTGGTGGACGCCTCCAATCCCGACGATTGCGCGATGGCCGAAGATTTGATTGCCGGCGCGGTTAATGCGGCGATGGAAAAAGCGCGCCGGAGTGCCGAGCAGGAGATGAAAGATGCCGCGGCCGAGCTCGGCCTGCCCCTGCCTCCCGGTGCGCTGGGGGGATTCCTGTCCTGATCGCGGCCTGCTCAGCCAGGAGGTGACGGCATGAGCCCCGACAAACCCGCTGCCCGCGGCACGGCCAATCCCGAACCCGTCGAGCGCCTTATCAGCGAGTTCACCAAGCTTCCCGGGATCGGTCGAAGAAGTGCCGAGCGCATGGCGTTTCACGTGCTGAAGTCCGACGAGGATGAGGCGATGGCGCTCAGCCGCGCCATCACGGAGGTCAAGCGGAACGTGCGTCATTGCTCCATCTGTTTCAACTTGACCGATGTTGATCCATGCCGGATCTGCGCATCCGGACATCGTGATGCTTCTTTGATCATGGCCGTCGAGCAGCCGAAGGACGTCGTCAGCATGGAGCAGGCCGGTTTGTTCAAGGGCGTGTATCACGTGTTGACCGGACAGCTTGATCCGCTTAGCGGCGTGTCGCCGGAGGACCTGACGATCAAGCCGCTGCTGGACCGTGTGACGGACGCGTCGCGCAACTGCCGCGGTATCAAGGTCGCCGAGGTGATTCTCGGGCTCAGCCCCACGCTGGAAGGGGATACGACCGCACTGTACCTGGCCGGGGAGTTGGGCAAGCGCGGGGTCAAAGTCACGCGCCTGGCGCGGGGACTGCCGACCGGTTCGCAACTCGAGTACGCCAGCGCTGCGGTGCTCGCCGACGCCATCGAGGGGCGGCGGGAAATAACGCGGGAGGATTGCTGACGGGCCGTATGGCCTTTGCGTGGTCTTTCCCGATGTCCGGCGCACGCTTCGCCCGCCTGGTCTGGAGAGCGGCGGGCGTCGATCCGATATGATGATGTCGGCCCGGCATCCGGTCGGTGATACGGATTTGCCCCGGTGCGAGTTTCGCAGGCGCCTGTGAGGATCTGATGCGCTTCGATACCAGTCAACAAATGCGTCTGAGCCAGCAGATGAAGTTGGCGCCGCGGATGATCCAATCGATGGAGATTCTGCAGATGCCCATGATGGCGCTGCAGGAGCGCATCGAGCAGGAGCTCGAAGCCAACATCGCCCTGGAGCAGGTGGAGCCGGGCCTTGATCAGGAGGGGGCGGCCGAGCAGAACGACGAGCAGGCCGCCGACAAGCTCGAACAGCGCGAGCTCGTCGTCGGCGACGACCCCGCCAACTCCGGCGATGACTGGGAGCGGCTGAGCACCTTCGAGACCAGTTATGCCGAGGCCCTCGACAATGAGTATTCCTCGGCGCGATACCGCGCCGCGGCCTCCGGCGAACGCGACAAGAAGATGGACGCCATGGCCAACGTCGCGGCGCGCGGCGAGAGTCTCACCGACCAGCTTCTGCGGCAGTGGACTTTCGCCGAGGTTGAAGGTGACATCGCCAGGGTGGGCGAGGTGCTGATCGGGTATATCGACAATGACGGGATCTTGAGCGCCGACCTTGACACCATTCTCGAACAGAACCGCAACGTGCCGGGCCTCGAGCTGACCACCGATGTATTGGAGCACACGCTGAACGTACTCCAGCAATGCCTCGATCCGCCCGGTATCGGCGCGCGCAACAAGCGTGAGTGCCTGTTGCTCCAGATCGACGCCGTGGAGGTGGGTGATGAGGACGAGCGGCTGCTCTGGACCGATGTCCGACGGTTGATCGACGAACACTTCGACGATCTGCTCCAGAATCGCCTGCCGAAGATCTCGCAGGAGACCGAGTTGCCGATCGAGCGCATTCAGGCGGCCATGGAGCTCATGCGAAAGCTGAACCTGAGCCCCGGACTTGATCTCGTCAGCGAAGAGGTCCCCGGGATCATACCCGACGTGATCATCGAGTACGACGAGGAGGCCGACGAATACATCGCGTGCTCGGCGTCCGGAGTGCTGCCCGGCCTGCGCGTCTCGAAGCGGTATGCGAAGATGGCGCGGGACCGCACGCAGGACAAGGCCACCCGCGAGTTTGTCGCCAACAACGTCCGCAACGCGCGCTGGCTGATCGATTCGCTCAACCAGCGGCAGAACACCATGATGCGCGTCGTGAACGTCGTGCTTGCCCGGCAGCGCGAGTATTTCGACAACGGGCCGCAGTATCTCAAGCCGCTGCCCATGATTGAAGTGGCGGATCAGCTCGGGATCCACGTCGGGACCGTCAGCCGGGCCGTGGCCGACAAGTGGTTGCAGACGCCGCGCGGCTTGGTGCCCCTGCGCAAGTTCTTCTCCGGCGGGACCGCCACCGACTCCGGCCGCGACATGAGTTGGGAAGCGGTCAAGGCCACGCTCCGGGAGGTCATCGACGCGGAAGACAAGACCAAGCCGCTCAGCGACGAGGCCTTGGCGCAGCAACTCAAGGGCCGCGGCATCGAGATCGCCCGCCGCACCGTCGTCAAGTACCGCCAGCAGCTTGGCATTCCCCCCGCCCGGCGGCGCAGAATCTTCAACGCAACCGGGGACTGAACCGTTCTGCGCCCCGGCGCGGAATGCCCTGCGGGCCCGCGCTAACGCGTTTCTTCAAACGACACCGACAACACCGCGTAGCCGTCGAGCTCGAAATGCTCGAGCCGCAGCGTCGCCTCCCGCGCCTCGTCGACGATGATCTCATGGCTGTGTTCGCGCGGGGCGTGGTGGGTCCAGTCATCGATGATCAACTCATCGTCGAGCCACACGCGAATGCCGTCGTCGGACGTCGTGTTGATGCGCCACTTCCCTTCCGGCAATTCGAAAACGCTTTCCGCCATCATCCCGAAGTGGTCTTTCGGGAGTTGCGAGCCAATCACCTCGCTGTCGAAGATGACTTGGCTCGGCCCGTCCATGCCGTAATCGAAGTTCAGCTTCGTTTTGTAAAACGTGATTCCCTTGCGCCGCGCCTCCTCCCGCCACGCATCGACATCCTTGCGGGGATCGGTCTGGTAGGGGAAGACCCGCAGCTCCCAACGCAGGCGGGCCAGGACGCCCTGCCGCCGGAGCATGCGGCCGCCGGTGTCGATCGACACCTCGTACGGCACCAGGGTGTTGCTGTCAAACGGCTGGAGCGTGAGCAGGTCCTCGGCGAGCACCGCGCGAACCGAATCGCTCACCTCGATTCCGCCCCGCTCGACCTCTTCCGCCCCGCCCAGCAACCGGTAGGCGTGCGTGCCCGCCTCCCGCTCGACGAGGATCATCGCCGGTCCCTCCCAGTCATACGGTCCCCACTCCGTCATGATGATTCGCTTGCGCCCGCGCAGATGTTTGCGCGCCCCCACCGGCTGTGTGTTGCCGAAGACCGGATACGGCGGCGGGGAAAACGAGCCTTCGGTCGCGCCGAGCTCCAAGACGCTGCTCGCCTCGTCCGCGTCGAGGAACGTCTCCACGCGACGCTCGCTGTTTTCGGCGAGTTGCGTTCCCGTCGTCTTGCGGAGCTGAATGGCGACGGTATCGCCCGAGAAGCGATTTCCCCGGATGATGTTGTCGGTCGAACCTTTTTCGTTCGCGCGGGCCCACGGTGTCTTGAGCAGCGCCTCGTCATCGTCCCACCAGAGGTGCACGCCGCACGCGTTGTTGCGGAACCGATTGAACTCGATGCGGTTGCCGGAGCCGTGCTCGATATTGACACCGCCGCGCTCCGCCCCATAGCCCATCTCGCCGTTGCCGGCGAAGCTGTTCCCGGCGATGTGCGTGTTCTGCGAATAGCCGCCCCACACGCCGCAGATGGCGTTGCCGATGAGCTTGTTGTTGTAGAACCGGTTCCCGAAGCTGAACGTCATTTCAATACCGTGCGCGGCCGCGTATGAGAAATCGTTGCCGATCAGGAGGTTTCGGTTGTTGCCGCGCTGCTCATACCACGCGAGATCGTCGCGCGGATTGGCCTCCCCGAGCGCTTCCCTGCCCGCAAAGCCGAAGACCCCGTCCCCGCAGTGCGTGGCGGAGTTCTCCGCGATGACGTTCTCCGAACATTGCTCGAACATGAGAATGCCCGCCGAATCCTGGCCCCGGTTGTACACGCCGTGGCTGTAGCCGCGGACGCAGAAGTCAAACGCGTTGCGGCTGATCACGTTCCCGCTGCTGCGCCACATCGCCAGCCCCCAGCCGGACAGGAACGAGCAATCGTTGTCGTACACCCGTGAATCCGTGACGCGGTTGAGCACGATCCCGTTCTGCACCTGCCGGGCGCGGACGTTCCGAATCGTGACATTCTCGGCGCCGACGATGGAGACGCCGGCGCCGTATCGCCGCACCCAGGCGTGCTCATCGTTTTGATGGGGCTGCAGCCAGTCGATGCTGCGCTCCCGTTGCGCGGTGGAGCGGAGGCGCTGGCGGAGATTGTCGCTGACGTCGCATTCCTGGAGGACCAGACCGGAGGCCCCGACCGCCTTGATGCCGACTTTGAACCCGTGGACCGCCGCCCCGCGGAGCGTGACATTGCGGCCGGTGATCACGATTCCCGTGCCGCGGTATGCGTGGGGAGGCCGCCCGTCCGGCGCGCCGTCAAGCGGGGCGAGGCCGAACTCGACGAAGATGTCGTCGCCGACGATGTGAATCACTCCGTCGTCATCGGCGTCGATGATCGGATCGGCGGCAATCTCCGCGCGGCAACTCTCGGTGATCTCCACGTTGTCGTCCGTCACGCGCACCACTTCCGCATCGGCGCTGACCAGGCAGCACAGCATGACAACTGCGGCAAAGGCCATGGCGTACTCCTTTCCTCTTATGGTATCGCATGCCCCAGGCAAAAACCGAGGCGCCCATCTCGCCGGTTGTCGCCCGCTCGCCTCCGTGTGCCCTAATCCCTCCGTCCTCCCGATCCACTTCCTCGTGCCTTGGTTCCTTGGTGCCTTCCCTAAATCTCCTCAATCTCCTCCGCTTTCTTTTCGCAGTGCTCGTCCACGATCTTGATGTGGTCTTTCGTCAACTCTTCAATGTCTTCCTTGGCGTCCCTGCCCTGGTCCTCGGAGGTGGGGTTCGACTTGTCCTTGACCGTTTGATCGACCTGCTTGATCGCATCGCGCCGCTCGTTGCGCAGGGAGACGCGGGCCTCTTCCGCCATTTTCCGCACCTGCACGACAAGCTGCTTGCGGCGTTCGGCGGACGGCGGGGGCACGTTGATGCGAATCACCTCTCCGTCCACCTGCGGATTCAGCCCGAGATCCGCCGTTTCAATGGCCTTGACGATGGTGTGCTTCGATGAGGGATCGAACGGCTTGACGAGAAGCTTGGTAGGTTCCGGCACGCTGACCGCGGCCAGCTCCCGAAGATCCGTCGGGCTGCCGTAGTAGTCAACCTTCACGTAGTCAATCAGCGCGGTGGTGGCGCGCCCGGTCCGGATTCCGCGCAGCTCCCGGTCGAAATGCTCAATCGATTTGTCCATGTGCTGGCGACAATTGCGGATGATCTGCTGCAAAGCCATCATTCGGTCCTCCACGCAGCGTTGCCCGGCCGGTTTCGTCCATCATAACCGCCGACGCGGCCGACGGGGCCGCCGCGCCCCCTCAGTTCGTGATCAGCGTCCCGATCTGCTCCCCGGCCACGACGCGCCGGATGTTGTCCGGCTTCTTGAAGTCGAAGACGATCACGCGCAGGTCCCGCTCCATGCACATCGTCAGCGCGGTGAGATCCATCACGCCCAGTTTCCGCTTCACCGCCTCGGCGAACGTCAGGCGTTCATAGCGCGTCGCGGAGGGGTCGCGATTGGGGTCGGCCGTGTACACCCCGTCCACCTTCGTCGCCTTGAGGAGGATGTCGGCGTTCAGTTCCGTGCCCCGCAGGGCCGCGCAGGTGTCCGTGGTGAAGAAGGGGTTTCCCGTGCCCGCGGCCAACACCAGCACGCGGCCCTTCTCGAAATGCCGCAGGGCCCGCGCGCGGATGAACTTCTCCGAGACGGCGGCGATCTCGATCGCCGACATGAGCCGCGCCGGCTGGCCGAGGCCCTCCAGGGCTTCTTTCAGTGCCAGACCGTTGATGACCGTCCCCAGCATCCCCATGTAGTCGGCGGTGGATTGGTCGATCTGCCCCTGTTTGGCCAGGACGCCGCCACGGATGATGTTCCCGCCCCCCACGACGACCGCCAGCTCGACGCCCGCCGTCACCGCGCGCGTGATTTCCTTGGTGATGAGGGCCAACTCCTCGGGGTGGATCCCGAACTGACCCGGCTTGGAGAAGCTCTCGCCGCTGATCTTGAGCACAACTCGACGGTATGGGGGCGGTGGCGCGTCTGGCATGGAGGAGCCTCGTTTCGGATTCGGCCGGACCGAATTGGACCGCCTCATTTCCGTGCGGTCAAGGGCCCTTTTGCTCTCGGCCGATAATCTCTGGGCTCGTATCATTCCCCGAGCCGTCGAATTCGCCTCGCCCCCGGTCCACACAAGCACGGAGATACGGTGAATCGCACGCAGGAATCTTCGCCGGGCATCGAGGAGCTGCGGGGTCAGGTCACCCAGCTCGGCGAGATGCTGCGCGTGCTGGAGGAGCAGCGGGACCGGCTGAGTCGCCGCCGCCGCCGCCGCCTGCTGATCCTCGGCCTGGGCGTCTCCGTCGTCGTGCACCTCGTTCTCATGTACTACCTTGCCTCGCAGTATCGTCAGCGCCCGAGCGGATGGGGCACCCAACCGGCCAGCTACGAGTTCGCCATTCTCCAGGAAGAGCAGCTCACCGAGTTCGAGTCCACCGAGCTCAACGATCTTGTCGCCGATGCCATCGCCGATCGGGACGAGCTTTCGCTTGAGGATCCTGCCGCCGAGCTTGACCCCGCGGCCCCGGCGGCGGAACTCGAGCTGGCTCTCAGCGGCTCGATGCCGACGCTGGGGGGCTCCGGTGATCGCTTCCCCGGCGGCCTCGTGGCCGGCGGCGCGGGGACGAGCTTCTTCGGCGTAGGGTCCCGCGGGATGCGCTTTGCCTACATTGTCGACCGATCCGGCTCCATGCAGGGCCGGAAAATCGATGTCGCCATGAAAGAACTGGCCCGTTCCATCGCGGCGCTTCCCGACTACGCGCATTTCTACATCGTGCTTTTCTCCACCGGCTTCATCGAGCCTCCGATGCAGCAGGGCTGGATGCGCGCCCGGCGAACCGCGGTGCATACGCTGATTCAGTGGCTCAACCAGATTGATCCCAGCGGGGGCACCGAGCCGATCCCCGCCTTTCAGCAGGTGTTCGCGCTGCCCGAACGGCCGGATGTCATCTTCTTCCTCACCGACGGCGAGATTCCCAATGCCGACGAGACCGGCTCCGTCGTGGCCGACCTCAACCGCCGGGGCGGCCGCGTGATCATCAATACCATCGCCTTCGGCGATGCGAGGAGCAAGGAACTGCTTCGCCGCATTGCGAAGGAATCCGGCGGGGTCTATCGCTTTGTGTCCACGGAGGATGAGTAGATGTCTCGCTTGCCGCTGGGTGCCGTCATGCTCGCGATGCTCGTCGCCGGACCGGAGGTGCTCGGCGACAGTGTGATGCGACGCGGCGCCGAACCGGCGGTGACGGGCGAGGTGATCGCCAGCGGGATCGACGACGCGGGTCTTCAGGTGCGGTCCGGCAGCGGGGCCGTGCACTTCGTTCCCTGGGATCATATTCGCGAGGTTCGCATTGATCCGGGCGATGACGCGGACCACCGACGCAATGAAATCGACCGGAGAATGCCGACGGCGATCGCGCTGTGGCGTGCGCGCAGCCGGCTTCAGCGCGACGACTTCGCCCTCGCCGAGCCCCTGTTCGAGCGGCTCTTCGAGCAGTATCGCGGCCGGACGCATGAAACCGCCCTGCTCGTTGCCGAGGGGCTGCTCCGGTGTCGGCTGGCGCGGGGGGCGAATGTGACCGCCGTGATCCCGGCCGTGGAGGTGGCGAGGTTGCGCCGGGCCGGCGTGACCGGCCGGACCTACGCCGCGCTGGTCGGCGTTTTGGATGAACAGACTTCACTGTGTCCCCAGCTTCCCCCGGCATGGGTCCACTCCAGAGCCCTGATGCGGCTGGAGCGGGAGTTGGCCGCCTTCGACGCCCAGGGCGACGAGATCGTCGCCGCGATCGCTCACCTCTACCGCTGCGCGGTCTGCCGACAACTCGGGACTGCGCCCGATGCGGATCCGCCTGCGCGACGATCGTCTGACCACCCCGGTGTGCGGATTCTGACGGTGGTCGTCGACTGCGGTGTGGTCGACGCGGATGCTCGCCGCGCGGCCCGTCAGCGTCTGGAGCGTGTCCTGGACTCGGGGGAGTTGCCGGTATGGGCCGAAGGCTGGGCGCGGTTTACCATTGGGGTGTCATTGCTCGGCGAGCCGGGCGTGGGCCCCCAACAGCGTGGTATGGTCCACCTGCTTCATCTGCCGGCCCGTTTTGCCCGGCGGCAGCCCTATCTTGCCGGTCTGGCCCTGGCGTGGGTCGTGGAGGGCCTGCACCGGCAGGGCGATCATGACGCCGCCGCGGCGCTTGCCTCCGAGCTCGCGGACCGCTTTCCCCATCATCCGCTTCACCGCGTCTCGCAGCCCGTCGCTGTTCCGACTCATCAGGATTCCTGACCCATGAAATCGACATCCCTTTTCAGCCTGCTGGCCTCTTCCGATCCGACCGAGCCCGGCGTGTCCTGGCTCGAAACGATCCAGAGCGGTGGCGTGATCGGCGCGATCATCATCGCGCTGAGCGTCGGCGCGCTGGCACTGATCGTGATGCATCTCGTGCAGATCCGACGCAACGCCCTGCTTCCCCCGCATCAGTTGGAGCAATTGGACGACATGCTGGCGAGAAACGACGTCAACGCCGCCGTCGAGTTCTGCATGGACCCCCACAACGACTCGTACCTGACGCGGATCCTCGGCTCCGGCCTGTCGCGGTTTCAGCGGTCCGCGTTCGGCGCCTTCGAGATCAAGAGCGCGATCGAAGAAGCGGGGGAGGATCAGACCGCACGCCTCTACCGATCGACCGACGCCCTCGGCGTGATCGGTTCCATCGCTCCGTTGTTGGGGCTGCTCGGGACGGTGCTCGGCATGGTTGGCGCGTTCGAGTCACTTTCGCAGAGCGCCGCGGCCCAAAGCCAGTACGAGCGGCTTGCGGAGAACATCAGCCTTGCGCTGGTGACCACGCTGATGGGCCTCATTCTGGCCATTCCGTGCATCGCGCTTTATACGTTCTTCCGCAACCGGATCGACGCCGTCGGCTCCGAGGCGGGCATGGAGATCGAACGTCTGGTCTTGTATCTCGAATCCGATGCGGCCGCGCGGACCGGTGTCTCGTCGAACGCCGCCCGCGGGGCCGGGGAAACGCGTTCCCCCACGCCCGCTCCGCCGGCGCGGAGCGGCTCCAGTCGAGGCGGAGCATGATGCGATTCGGCCGACGGTCACAATCCGAGCGCATCCCCGGCATCGAGATCACGGCGATGATCGACGTGGTCTTTTTGCTCATCATCTTCTTCATGACCACCGCGCGGTTCGCCCGCGACACCCGTGCCGATCTTGACCTGCCCAAGGAGCGGGGCGAGCAGAAAGAGAAGAGCGAAGAGGCCGGGCTCATCGTCAATCTCGACGCCGACGGCCGCATCATGGTCGGGCGGCGCGAGGTGACGCTCGAGGAATTGGAGGCGATCGTGCTCGACGAGATCATGCATGTGCGCGGCCGCAACCCGGAGAACCTCAAACTCATGATTCGGGCGGACCGCAACGCCGAAGCCGCGAGACTGAATCAGATCGTGGCCATGCTCCAGCGAAACGGCGTCGGCGCCGCGCGGTTGGCCACGGAAGTTCCTTAGGTGCCGACCCATGCGCATCCGCGTTCGCCCATCTCGACGCCGTATCGACCGGATTACGCTGAACTTGGCCAGCATGATCGACGTGACATTCCTCTTGTTGATCTACTTCATGATCACCATGGTGATCTCGGCGCAGGAGGATCACCTCAGCCCGACGTTGCAGACGCAGAGCGAGTCGGGCTCGGCCGACTTAAGCGATTTTCAGCCGCAGATCATCGAGGTGATGCGGCTCGGCGAATCGCCCGGCTACCGGTTGGGTTCGCGGGTGTTCCGACGGCGGGAGGAGCTCGCCGACGCCCTGGCTCCGCTGCCGAAATCGGTCGGGGTTTTCATTCGGGTGTTTGATGGCGTGCCGGTGGGGTATGCCGTCGCGGCCGTCCAGGTCGCGCGCGACACGGGTTTTGATCAGGTGACGTATGTACCGGCTCGGTAGATGGTGCGCCGGGGTGCTGCTGCTGATCGCGGCCGCAACGCGAGGCGCGGCCGGCGATGATGTCGCGCGCTATCTGGAGCGGCATGGGCTCACGGAGTTGCTTGCCGTCCACCTTGAACGGCAGCTCGAGCAGGCGGCGCCCGAGCAGCGGGGCGAACTGCTGGTTCGGCTCGCCGGGCTCTATGCGAGCCTGCTCGAAGAGATCCAGGACGAGGCGCGACGCCGCGACCTGGAGCAACGGAGCCGCCGGTTGCTGGCGGCAGCGTCCGAGGAACAGACCGGCGAGCTGCGGCTGGCCCTGCTCCGCGCGGCCTACCGGAGTGTCGAGAAGGCGGCGGGAAACCACCGTTTGCGTCTCGCAACGGACGAGGAGCTTGAGCGTGCGAAAGCCTCGCTCGTGCCTCTCATCCCCGAGTTGAAGCGGCTTCGGGAGCGGTTTGAGGAGCGTGCCGAGTCCGTTCAGCGCCGGCTCACGCGCGCGGCGGGCAGCCGCGCCATCATGCTCGGCGAGGAACTCGAGAAGGCCCGCCGCGTCCAGTCGGAATGCGCATTTCTAAACGCCTGGGCGCTGTACTACCAGTCCTGGCTCAACGATCGTCCCGACAACGCCCGTCCGTCGCAACGTCTCTTCGCCGAGCTGCTCGATTTCGGAAGCGAGCCGCCCGTGCCGGAGAACGTCTCGGTTGATCTGCGTTCGACGGAAGCGATCGCGCGCTGCATCCTCGGCATGGCTCTGTGCAAGAGCCTGACGGCGTCGTCGGCCACGGCGATTGCGTGGGCCGAGCTGCTTGAGCACCAGCGGACCTTCCGGCCCGTGCGCGAGGAAGTTCCCGCGTGGGAGATGGTGATCTATCTCGAGCATGATGAACACGATGCCGCACGTCGGGTCCTCGATGACTATCTTGCCGGCGACACGCCGGTTCCGATGCACTGGCTGAGGCTGCTGGCCGTCCATGCCTTGGAGGCGGGCGATCGCTCTCGGGACGCTGAGGCCCTTGCACGCTATGCCATCACGGAGCTCGCCACCCGCGGGGAACTGGCCCAGGTGTTCGATCTCGCGCAGCGGTATGGCGTGAACTCTCTTGGGACCGGCGGATTCGCGCTCCGCTACGTCACGGGAGTCCTCAAGTACTACGAAGCGCGCGAGCGGCATGTCGAAGACGAGCCGACCGACGATCCGGAGATCAGGCGTCTCTACGAGGACGCCGGAGCGGAGATCGAGGCGGCCCGAGCGGAGAGCGACGCCGATCGCTATCCGTCGGCGTTCTCCGACTGCCTGCGTCTCATCGCCTGGTGCCACTATTTCAGGGGCGATCTGCCAAGCGCGCGGCGGGCGTTCGAGGAGGCCGCGGCGCAGCTTTCGGCTCCTGACGCGCCGGATGCCTTGTGGATGGCCATCGTCTGCCTCGATAGGCTGACCGAGGCGAATCCCCGGGACACGGCGCTGGCCGATGAACTGGCCCGCCTTATCGCCCGCTTCCTCGACGAATACCCGTCGAGCACGCACGCGCCGAAGCTCATCCTGCGGTGCGCGCTGACGTCGTCCGAGATCTCACCGGATGTTGTCGATCAGCTTCTGGCCATCCCGTCCCACAGCGAGGCGTACGACGCCGCGCGACGGCGCGCCGCCCAGATTCTCTATCGCCTGTTTCGCGACGCCTCGGGCCCGCGGCAAACCGCCTACGGGAATCGTTATCTCTCGGTGGCCCTTGCGCTTCATGCGCAGCGCAAGGGGCAACTCGATCCTTCCGATTCGCCTGGCCTGTCGCGCTTCCTGATCCGCGGACGGCGGATCCTGGAGGTCTCGCTGCACGAACGCATCGTGCAGTTGGAGGCGGCGCGGGCGGTGCTGAAGAGCTTCGAGGAGCTGCGCCCACTCGGGCTCACCGAGATCAGCGAGCTGCAGTCGGAAATCAGTTACCGGCGCGTCCAGGAGGGGCTGCTCAGCGGCGATGTCCGGCAGGCCAGGCGCGTCGCGGATGCGATGTGGCACGACGCCCCGGAGGACGTCTGGTCGCGCCTGGCCGTGCGTGCGCTCTACAAATACGGCCGGAACAGGTGGCGAGACGCCCGGGGGCAAGGCGAGGATGATCGGCCCTTCGTCGCGCTCGTGGTCGACTACGGCTCGCGCGTGCTAGAGGAGTATGCCGACCAGCCGGCGATGCTGGAGCAGTCTTCCATTCAGGCGCTGCACGCGGTGGTGGCGGAGGCATCACTGGTCATCTGGCAGCGGAGCGGCGATCTCAACCGGGCCGAGCACGCCCTGGCGATCTACGAAAAACTGCTGGAGATGCTGCCGCGCAACGCCGCCTTCCTGCGCGCAACGGCGATCCTGTGCGAAGCGTTGGACCGGCCCGAGCGGGCGGTGGACTGCTGGCGCACGCTGGTCGCCGGCACATCCCAGACAAGCGACGCGTGGTATGAGGCCAAGTTCCACCTGATAAAGGTCCTTGCCGAGATCGACCGGGAACGCGCCCGCGCCGTGATGAATCAGCACAAGCAGCTCAACCCGGCGTTTGGGCCGATCCCGTGGGGCGAGAAGCTCAGAACCCTGGATCAGCAATTGACCGCGGCGGAGCAGCGGCCGGCCGGATCGCCGGAGGAGGCCGGCCCATGAATATCGATCCTTTCCTGCGATTTCTGGGGGTGCCGGAGTCGGCGCCACCTGCGGCGCTGCTCGGGCTTCCGGAGGGGCCGATCGATCGGGTGAGCGTGGAGACGGCGCTGCACGAGCGGCTGGAGCAGATCTACCGTCATCCCGCGGGAAACTCTGACGAAGCCGAGCGGGTACGCAGACGCCTGCGGGAGGTCGCGGCGGCGCTCGTCCGCCAGATGATCGACGAAGCATCCGGGGCGAGGGAGCCGACGGCGGTGATATCCGCCGCGAGCCGGGCGCGGGCGGGCGTCAAGGTCAGATCCCATCCGCCCGGCGGTGCGACCACGACTTTTGATCGGGATGAGCGCTCGCAGGCATTGTTGCAGTTGACGGAGTTTGACCGCAACGCGCTGGCCGTGCTCGTGGGGTGCGGAGGCTGGAACGCGCGGAGTCGTGCGCTTCTGGTCGCTCTTGCCGCGGCCTACGGGGTCAGTGCTCACGGGCTGAAGACAGTCATCACCGGCTTGAACGAATACGCGCGCGCCGGCGGCGCTCATCTCGGCGTGGAGGCGATCACCGGCGGGGGGGGGCACGTCGCCGCTCCCGCCTTTGCGTCCACCGCGGGGGGCGAGCCGCATCCGTCCTGGGCGCAACGGCTTGCCCCTGAGCTGCGCGAAGGCGACGCCTGGTCGACCTTCAAGCTCTCCCTGCTGTTCGGGCTCGTGACGCTCGTGCTGGCCGTTTTCCTGCTTCGTCTGGCCCTGGTGGGCCAGGATGCTGACGGGCCGGTGCCGCTGCCGCCGGCGGTCGTCGAGACGCGCCCGTCCCCGCGCGTGCCGATCGGCGAGTCGGCCTCATCGGCCGACGAGGCGCGCCTTGCACACTTTAAGCCGTTGCCGACCTTTCTTGGCCACGGCCTTCCCCTGCCGGCAACCGAGGCCGCGGACGCCTGCGCCCGGCTGCCCCAACATCTCGACCTCAATGCGCGCAAGCTGGCGATCACCGACGAACCGTCGGAACAGGTGTTCCGCGACTGGGATATTTCGATCAACACCATCGCCAGCGGATGGGTGTTGGTCGATGACAGCACGCGCCGTGCGATCGATCGGGCAATAGAGGATGTGTTGTACGAGGCCTCGGACGCCCCCTCGGTGGGTGATCGGCTTCTTGACGCGCTGTTCCCGCCTTCCGACCGTTTGAGCGAACCGCTTGACCTCTGGCGAGGGGCGTGGATGACGGGCACGCTCGGCTGGATCGCTGGCAGCCGGTCGGTCTCGCCGTCGGTCTCCGAACAGGCGTGCATCGCCCTGTCCGTCGCTCTCGATCGGGCTGACGTGGACGGTCTGCTCGACCGCGAGGCCGCCGCCGACGCCTGGCTCGAAAAGGTGACGGTACGCCTGGTCGACGTGCTCGAGTTCGATGACCGGATCTACGACTTCTGGGAGATGTGGTTGTCTGCCCACCGGCGACTGGGCGAAGGCGATCGCTTCAACCGGGCGATCATGTCCGCGATTGAGCGCATTCTCCGATCTCGAACCGAACTCTCCCGCCCCGGACCGAGCGTCAACGTTCTGGGACGGCTCCTCATGGAAGCCGACTTCCAGTCCAGCGCCGTGGTTCGGGATCGGATGATCGCTTTTTTTGAGGGCCAGGAGCCGGTCGGCGATGCGGCGTTGTGGGTGGTGACGAGCCTGCTGGCGCAGATGGATGCGGCACCATGGTTCGGCGAGGGTCTGGTCATGGCCCGCGCCGGCGGGGCTCGATTCCGAAGCCGCATTCGCGATCGGATTGCCGCTGCCTGGCCCCAGTTGCCCCGTCACCTCGAAGGGGATCTCGCCGAATCGGGTCACGGCATTCGGGTTGACGCGCACGGGGGGTTGCGCTGGCGCGCGATGACGGACCGCCTGGCGCGCCCGTCTCCCGACGAAACCGACGAACGGCTGGCGCACTACCTGCTGACCGCGTCCCGACTCAATGAAGCGGCGGCGCTGCTTGCAGCCGGCCGCACCGAGGCGGCGCTGGCGCTGATGGAGCTGATCGAGCCGGACCTCGCCCCGCGCGGGAACGATCAGGCCCGCCGCAGCCGCGACCTCCAGACGTTGCCGATCCGCGTCACCCCGCCGAAAAGCCGACACCCGGATCATGCGAGAACACCCCCGGGATCCGGACCGCTTGCGCCGGGGAGGGGAAGCGGCGCGGTCCGACGCGGACAGGTCATCGCCCCGAGCGACGACTGGGCTCGTCAATACGCCGAGGTCCGGCGGAATACCGAGGCCAAGCTGAACTTGCTCAATGCGCTGCGGAACCGTGCCGGCACCGACCTCGAGCCCGTGGATGCGGAGGTGTTTGTCGGCGAGGTGTATCGCGGGTCACCGCAGGAGGTGCGCGAACTGGCGCGGTCGATTCTCCTGGACCAGTTCGCCCACGGGCCGAACGTGGCCATGGGCCTGCTCGATCATTTTGACAGTAGCCCGCGCAACGAGGACATCTCGGAGGTGATCGGCGCGTTGACGGGGCGGTTGCTTGTGCCATCTCGAAGTGAATCGTGGAGGCTCCAGGCGCGCCTCGCGCTGGCGCAGCATGCCCTGTCGCTTCACCACAACGGCCACGGCAGGATCGACCGTCTGGTGGAGCAGCTCACGAACAGCTACGCGGACCGCATTTCGGCGTTGCAGCACCAATCGCTTTTGAGCGGCGCTCTCGCATTGCCTCAGGAAGCGGTGGAAGTGCTGGCCGAACTCTGGCAGGAGCGCGGCCGATCGGTCATTGCCACGGATCCGGTCCCGGCGGACCTCGCCGCCCTGGCGCGAGGCCGGCAGACGCGACGCGGGCTTGCCGAGGGCCCGATCCAGGTCATGGTCGCGGACCTTGTGTCCGTCCTTGATCTGATGGCGTACACCGTCGTGGCTGAGCAGCCCGGCGTGAAGGGCCGTGTGCTCGAGGTGCTTGACCAGTGCGCGCAACGGCGACGCGACGCGGCCCACGTGCTCCGCCAGGCGGTCGATGTCGAGCACGCCATCGCCGAGCTCTGGCGGCTGCGGCTGTGGATTCCCGGTGACGCGCGTTCAACGGAGGAGCACGGCTCATGAAAAGGTCCCTGGCGATTTCGGTCTTGGGCGGTCTGATCCTCGCAACCGGGCTGGCTCATTCGACGAGCCGCCTTCAGGCCGCCGACGCCGCGATCACGGCTTCGCCCCGATGGGAACCCCGCCTCGAAGCACTGGATCCCTCCCGTCCGATGGAGTACTTCGAGCTCGCCGAAGAAGTCGCCGATGCCGCCGTTGATCAGTCCTCCCGTGAGTTGGCGCGACATCTCTTCGCGCTTGCCGGCGTCCTGGATCCGGAGCGGATCGGTTGCAGCGCCGGGCTCGCCCTGGCGGACATGGCTGAAGACGATCCCCAACGTCGGCGCTTCCTTGCCGTGGCCTCCCTCCTTGGCGGAAGTCCGTTCGGACCGGGGTCGCTCCCGGTGCGCGGGGGAGAAGTCCTGGACGCGCATGGCGAGAGCGCCGCTCTTGCCGTCGCCGAAGCCTTCAGTTTCTATCGACGCGGAAGGGGATCCAACGCGCTGGCGGCGCTCGATGAACCCGGGGCGATGGACCTGCTGCGAAGCTGCGAACATCTTCTCCGCGGCGGTATGCGGAGGTTCGTCGAGGACTGCAAGCTCTACAAAGGGCAACTGCGGCCAAGCCTTGCCGATGACGACATCGAGCGCCTGCTGCGGCTGGAGATTGGTCTGCTGTCCGGTCCCGATCGCCCCTGGTCTGGCGAGTTGCTCATCACGGGCGGCGCTCCATTGATCGAGGTCGATCCGCGGCGGCTGGAGCAGACCTTCGGCGTCGATGCCTCGCGTCCGCTCTATCGCGACGGACGGTGGGTCGCGCCGGAGCAATTCCAGGCCGACCGATACCGCGAGCAAGGGTGAGGCTGCGCCGCCTCCCGCATGCTCCCGCGGCAACGCGATCATTGCCGGTCTGCCGCGGGATCTAACCGCACCGGCCCGCCAGGTGGTTGAATCGCCGCGTCGCGAGGTCGCCGAGGTCCTCGGCGACGCTGTCCTGCTGCACGGACCAGACGCCCCAGCGCGTGTCGAACGGTTCGCGGGCCAGATCCAGCCCGTCGCGAACGGCCCGCTTCATCCTCCTGAGGGGCAGCGTCGTGATGAAGGACGCGTCCAGGGGCATCGCCAACTGGAGGTCCTCCGGCGAGGGAATGAGCACCGCCAGCGGGTCCGTATCGGCGTTGATGCGGTATTCGATCGTCCAGCGCCAGCACAGCCCGTGCCAGGCGACGGTCTCCCGCACGCCGTCGAGATCGCACAAATGCGAGCGCATACGATCAAATAGCCGCACGCTTGGCTCCGAAAGCCCTTTTCGAAGCTGCTGCGGCGTCGGCTCGGTAAACCGGTCCTCCCATGGGATCCGTTCGTACACCACGATCATTGATACGATAGCGCGGCATTTGGGTTCGGGCCTTCTCTGATGCGATATTCCGCGATGCGAAGGGCCGGCCGCTGGCCGGAGCCCGCCCAGGGCCTCGCGGGATTGTCACCGGCGTCCGCCCCGCCCGTCGGCGTGCGAATCGCTGTTTCTTCTTATCTGACAAGCATTTATGTCGGGTCGACCCGCGGGGATCATCGCCGCCGGCATGGCCCGAGGGTTCAAGCCGGGCCGGGTCGTGATTCGCTTGGCCAAGACGAGCATGCTTGACGCCCCGGCGACGGCAAAGCCTGCCCACGTCGCGCTGTACGGCATCGTGCGCCGGCTTTCGACGTGATCGCTCCTGGTCCCTGCAATCGCACCGGAGGAGGCGGGCGGCGGTAGTGCTCTGTGAGCGGCCGGCCTCCGCCGATCCCCCCATTAGCCACCGATCGGCTGGCCTCGGTAGAGGGTCTTGCCTGCCTCCGGTGATCCTCGGCCGCTGATCGAACACTTGTGTTCTCCGGAGAGGAGGGACTGAACGGGTCGAATGCGGCCATCCAGGCGCACTCGGCGATGATGTGGAGGCCTGCGGACATCCGCGCCGGTGCCGGCCCGACTCGTGACGCGGCCTGTCGGAAGCTCCCGGTGCCAGCGCGCGGGTCCGAGCTTCCGCCGGACATCGACTGGGCGGGCGATTCGGTGTAGGATCAGCCTTGTCGACGGGCCGAAGGAGCCGGCATCGGTTTGTGTCGGCGCCCGCGCCGGTTCGATGTGAATCGGCCGGACCACGTGTTGGCGCTTTGCCGTTCGCCGGCGATGCGGCCTTCGGGTCGGGGTGCGGCGCGATGGTCACGGTCTGCGGCGGCTTGCCGAATCCTCCGAGACGCTTTTTGCACCTCTTTCCGGCGGCACGGTCGGTTGAGAGTCTCACCAGATGACGTACCCC
>Ga0272442_10003524_pt1 | contig 21914 bp, 19 predicted proteins | sample SSMForm2O_FD_200262 | JGI IMG/M metagenome (GOLD analysis project Ga0272442, IMG submission 200262) | Marine sediment archaeal communities from Little Sippewissett salt marsh, Falmouth, MA, United States - SSM-Form-2O | ecosystem: Environmental > Aquatic > Marine > Wetlands > Sediment ... | reverse complement strand
AGGCGCAGGGCGCCGCCCTCGCCACGGCCATCCCCCGCGTCCTGGCCAGCTTCAACCGCATGAAGGAATCCGCCGTGAAGGACGGCGCCCTCGGCTACAAGGTGAAGGAGCTGATCTGCCTGGGCATTGCCATCTGCGCCCGCTGCGACGGCTGCGTCGCCTCCCACGTCAAGCGCGCCCGCGAGGCGGGCGCCACTCGCGAGGAGATCGCCGAGGCCATCGGGGTGGCCGTGTTCATGGGCGCCGGGCCGGCCGTCACCTACGCGGGCGAGGCCTGGCTGGCCCTCCGGCAGTTCGAGGACGCTGAATAGGATCGACGGAAGCACCGATCAGGCCTCGGCGGCATCCTCCATCGAGATCAGGGACACCCCGCTGATTCCCTCGACCGCTCCGAGCGACGCGATGAACTCCCGCGCGCGCTCGGGGGCGCGCAGGCGCACGTAGTAACTGAGCTCGAGGAGCTTGCCGTCGTGGTGGGTCTGGATGTTGAGCAGGGTGCTGTGGCGCAGGAACTCGTCGAAGGTCGACTCGTGCAGCATCGCGCCGCGTTCGTCGGGCGAGACGGAGAAGCGCAGGAGCTGTTCGTGGTTCCGCACGGACCCGAAGCGGCCGGCGTGGAGCAGGAGGATGATCAGCAGCACGAGCCCCGAGCCGAGCAGCGCGATGAGGTGGTAGCCGGCGCCCGCGGCCAGGCCGGTGGCCAGCGCCAGGAAGACGAAGGCCGTGTCCCGCGTGTCCTTGACGACGGTGCGGAAGCGGATGATCGACATCGCGCCGACGAGGCCGAAGGCCCGCGCGAGGCTGTTGCCGATCACCATCATCACGACGGTCGTGATCATCGGCAGGAGGACGAGGGTGTTCACGAAGGAACAGGAGTAGTTGAACCCGCGGTGCGTCCGCCGGTAGATGAGCGCGATGGCCGTGCCGATCGCGAAGGCGATGAGCACATTGGCCATGATATCGACGAGCTCGAAGCGTTCCCCGCTCGCCACCAGATCGTTCAGCATCTCGCCCTCTTCGCCATCACGTGTCCGCGCGGCGCGGGCCGGCGCGACGCGCTCCACGTTCCGTTCATGAGCGGCTGCCAGGCGTCGATGCCCCGGCAGTACTTGGAGATCGCCTGGTGGCTGCGATCCAGCCGCGCGGTCAACGGCCGCAGCCATGGCGGCATGGCGCCATCGAACTTGAGCTCCAGCACGCACCGCCGGCCGGCCACGTGGCGAAGGCCCCGCTGTTCGAAGATCTCGTCGATCGCCGGATGGACCAGGCTTCGCACGTCGCAGTCGAAGGTGACGCGCACGCGGTGATCGTCCCGCCCCACGTAGGGCTCCCGCTCGTAGACGACGAGCACCGTCGGCCGCAGCCCCAGCAGGCCCTGCATGGCCAGGAACCGGTCGAGGCTGTCCCGCGAGGCGCGGCTCAGATCCGGCAGCGCGTCCATCGGCGCGCCGCCCTCGAGAACCGCCACGGCATCGTCCAGCGGAAGCTGCACCCGCTCCTTGCGCACGACCCGCCCGCGCTTGCGCTTGATCTCGACGAAGCCTGGCGCCCCGTCCTCGGGGCCGTTGTAGGTGCGCAGGCGAAGCTTCTTGCGGATCCTCACCCCGGCTTCCTTTTCCCGGTAGAAGCGCAGGTCGGGCGTGTCGAGGTAGACGCTGCGCACGACGTAGCGACGGCCGGCGCAGCCGGCGGCGTGAGGATCGAGCCGCGTGAAGGGAGCGATGAGCGCCCGCAGGGCCGGCATCTCCGCCTCGCGGATGAAGTACTTCAGTTCCAGGCGTCCGTGTCGTTGCTCCACATCAACGCCTTTCGTCCGGTCCCCGCGGGACCGCCCTCCCGGCCGCCCGCGCTCAGACGCCCAGGGATCGATCGGACGCGTGCCGCATCTGATCGGCCAGCCAGCGCAGCAGGCTGACCTCCTGCCCCTCGAAGCGCAGGCTGCCCCGGATCCCCGGCTGGAGCCGCCCGTCCGGGTTCGGCAGGGCCGCCGTGACCCAGAAGAAGGTGCGCTCGCCCTGGTACGACGCGTGGCGGTCGATGCGCACCAGCCGTCCGGCCACGCCGCCGCGCCCCAGGCCGCCGGTGGCGTAGAACACTCCATCGCCCACGCGGAGCATCGCCGCCCGCGAGGGCGGCACGGGCGCCACGGCGTAGAGGGTGTCCACGTCGGCCACGCGGACCAGCGCGGAGTCCCCCGCCAGGGTCATGAGCCGGCCCGCGATGGGGCAGCGGATCAGGCCGCCATCGATCTGCGCCTGCGCATCGCGGACCTGCTGCTCGAGCAGGACGACCCGCGCCCGGTACGCGGCCACGCTCGCTTCCTTCTCGCCCGCCTCGGCGGCCCGCAGCTTGCTTTCCAGGGCGGCCAGCTCCGCCGCCGCCTCGCGCCGGCGCGCCGCGGCGGCCTCGCTCTCGGCCTCGCTGGCGATGCCCTGCCGCCAGAGGGCCTCCACCCGCGCCGACTCCGAGTCCCAGCGCTCGCTGCGCGCGCGGGCCGCGGCGATCTCGCCGCGGATCTGGTCCACGGTCTCCACGCGCTCGCCCGTCTCGGCGCCGCGCAGCAGGGCCCGCGCCTCGTCGAGCTGGGGCAGCAGCTGATCCAGGCGCTGCCTCAGCTCCAGCGACTCCATCCGCGCCAGCTCCTGGCCCGCGCGGACGCTGTCACCGAGGGCGACGTCGCCGGCGAGACGGAAGCGGATCACGTCGCCGCGCTGGAACCGGTACAGGTCGATCCGGCGTCGGTCGTCGCCCCGCCGATCGCGGAGCGAGGCCTCGAGGGCGTCCTCGCCGGCCTGGAGCAGCAGCCACTCCGCCTGGGCCAGCAGGCGGCAGGGGCACCGGAAGCTGACGGCCCGCTGGACACACGTGCCGACGTACCCGACCAGCACCAGGACCGCCAGGATGCCCGCCAGTATCAGAAGCCGGCCGTGCGCCACGCCCTCGTCTCCGCCATGCGTCCGGTCGCCACCGGTATCCACTCCTTCGGCCGCGCCGGATCAGGGCGGCGCCCGCCGGCCGGTCCTTTTCAATCAGTACATGTTATCTTCACATATTCTTTACCGCGAGGGTCCGCTTTCGGCTCGAGATGCAACAACGCTGCAATGCTGGAGCGGGATATCGTTGAAGTTGCCGGAAGTCCGACCGTGGCACGCCGGCGCCGCCAAAGGAAACGCCCCGGGGTGGTTCCGGGGCGCCTCGTGTTCTTCCGGCGGACGGATGCCGGGATCAGCGCAGGCGCAGGACGCGGGCCCGCCGCTCCTCGCCGCCGGCGCGGGCGCGGACGAGGTAGACGCCCGCGGGCACCGGGCGCCCGGCATCGTCCGTGCCGTCCCAGACGAGCAGCCCGCCGCCGCCGGTCAGCCGACGCACCCGCCGGCCGCGGACGTCGTGGACGGCGGCCTCGACGGGGCCGCCACGGGGCAGGTCCAGGCGCAGGGTGGTCCGGTCGCGGAAGGGATTGGGCCAGGCCGGCAGCGCGCTCGCGCCCGCCAGGGGGCCGTCCGGGGCGGCCGTGCCCGACTCCCGCCAGCGCAGGGCCAGCAGGTCCATGTCCGTCGCCCAGGCGTAGCTGTAGCCCACGGCGTAGACGTCGCCCTGGGGGCCGGCGGCCACGGCGGCCAGTTCGTCGCTCAGGGAATCGGCCCCGTCCCAGATCAGCTCCCAGAGGAACGCGCCGCTGGCCAGGTCGCGCGCCACCACGGCGGCGTCCCAGGCCGTCGCGCCCCCGTCGACGAAGCCGCACAGGAGGACGGTGTCGCCGGTCAGGGCCAGGCCGGCGGGCCGGTCCCAGCCGGCCTGGGGCCCGTCGTAGGATTCCTCCCAGACCGACGCGCCGTCGGCGCCGGAGAGGCGCGCGGCCAGCCAGTCGCCGCCGCTCACCGCCGCGAGGACGATGTCGTCGCCGCCGGTCACGTGGAGGGCGCGCGGCTCCTCCCAGCCGGGCACCGGGGCGTCGTAGCGGCGGGTCCAGAGGGTGTCGCCGTCGGCGGCCGCCAGGCGCGCCAGGGCGATGGTGCCGTCGTCGCCGCGGCCGGCCAGCACCGGATCGCCGGTGCTGGTGGGCTCGAGCCAGACGTCGCGCGAGGGCGCGTTGAGGGCGCCGGGCAGGCGCTCCTGCCAGAGGACGCGGCCGTCGGCGGCCGCCAGCCGCAGGGCGAGGAAGTCCATCTTGCCCATCTCGTTGGCGCTGACGCCGCCGACGAGCAGGTCCCCGCCCGCCGTCGCCACGGCGCCGCTGGCCCAGTCATCGCCGTGGGCGATGCCGTCCACCTGCTGGAGCCAGACGATGTCCCCGTCGGCGGCGGCCAGGCGCAGGGCCAGGATGTTCTCGCCATGCGATGCCGTCGTCGTGCGGCCGACCACGTAGGCGTCGCCGCCGGGCCCCACGGCCAGGCCGTAGGCCGTCTCGTGGTAATCCTCGGCGCCGGTGTAGTGCTGGGACCAGAGAACCTCTCCGGCCTCGTCGTCCACCTTGAGGACGACGATGTCGTCGCCGTGGCCTCAGCCGGCGCAGCCGACGATGTAGGAGGCCACGAGGAGGTCCCCGCGGCCGTCCCACTCCATGGCCGTCAGGGCCATGGAGTTGCCGTCGTAGGACGGGACGCGCAGGGTCCAGAGGGGATCGCCGGTGGTCCGGTCCAGCTTGCGCAGCAGCAGGTCGGCGCCGGTGACGGCGTCGAAGCTGACGCCGGCGACGATCAGGTCGCCGGCGGGATCCACCAGGGCGGCCAGGGCCTCGTCCGTGTAGGCGCCGCCGCCGTCGTGAGTGCGCGCCCACTCCAGTTCCAGGGCGGCCGCCGGCGCGGCGAGGACGAGCAGGGCGAGGAGAGAGGACAGTGCCCGCATGCCAGCTCCTTCCAGACGGTCGGGTGCGGATGCGCCGGACCGCGGGGCCCGGCGCGCCTTAATTATACCAGAGGGTCCGCGCGCGCGTCAGCGCGGCGTCGAGGCAAGATGAGGGTCATGAAGGACGATCGCGAGGAGTTTCGCGGAAATGAGCGCGATTTTGCGCGCAACGCGGCCCCGGCGGGTCTCCCCGCGCTGCTGACCGCGACCGGCTGCGGGATCCTCAGACGCCGGCGCCGCGCGCCTGGGTGAGGGTCCGCCTGTGCGTGGACAGCCACCGCTCCTCGAGGACGAGGATGGGGCGGCCCGCGTAGTTGTCGTTCTCGATGGCCGTGGCGAGACTGCGCATGATCGCCGCCAGCTCCCGTTTCTCCTGGGGATCGCCGCCACCGTCGATGACGACCACGCCCTCTGGAGTCTCACCCTCGGGTGTGGGAACCATGCCTTCCTCCCGGCTGGACCACTGGTAGTCTAGACGAGGTTTCCACACTTCGCCCGATCCGGCAATGAAAAAGAAGACGCGCGGGCGATGCCGTTTCCGGCGCCGCCCGCGCGTTGCCTTTTACTCCTTGCCGTTACTTGATCAGCACCACCCGGCCGGCGAGGACGGTCTCGGCCGCGGCCAGGCGGACGAAGTAGACGCCCCCGGCCAGCGGCCGGCCCGCGGAGTCGCGGCCGTCCCAGGCGCGGGTGTGCTCGCCGGCCGCCAGATCGCCGTCGAGCAGGGTGCGCAGCAGGCGGCCGCGGGCGTCGTGGACGGTCAGGCGCGCCCGGCCCGCCGCCGGCAGCGTGAAGGTCAGTTCCGTGCGCGGGTTGAAGGGGTTGGGATGGGCCGGCGCCAGGCGCAGGGCCAGGCCCGCCGGCGCCTCGCCCTCCACCGCGGTGGCGTCGAAGGTGCCGACGATGCCGAAGTCGTCCACGGCCCCTTCGACGACGGAGCCGGAGCCCTCGTCGGCGGCCACGAAGCGGAGCTGCACCAGGCCGGCGGCCGTGAAGTGCTGGAAGAGGTCGTGGGTCACGGGCACCCAGGCGTTGGTGGAGGTCATGGTGTGCTCGAGGCTGGTCCAGGTCTGGCCGCCGTCGTTGGACAGGTCCACGTCCCACCAGTCGTTGTTGGGGTCGTTGCCCTGGTCGTTGGAGTACCACTTCCAGTACTGGACGCCGAGAGTCTGGGCGCCGGTCATGTCGTAGACCGGGGTGAGCAGCGTGGTCTTGCCGCCGTCCACGTCGTTGTAGCCGACGCTCTGGCCGGCCACGTGCTGCCCGGTCACCCAGCAGTAGGTGCCGTCGGGCGAATGGTCCACGCCGGGCTGGGCGTCGGTGCCCACGGGCTCGACGCGGACCCAGATGCCGGAGCTGGCGTCGTCGCCCGCGGCGCCGGCCGTCCAGCCGCGCGGGGCCTCCATGGCGTGGGTGAAGGACTGGCCGATCTCGAAGGTGTGCAGCTGGCTGGGCGCCAGGCGCGGGCTCGTGCCCACGCGGCCCAGGATGTCGGCGGCCTCGAGGTAGTACTCCACCACCGCGCCGTCCGCCTGGGCGGGGATGGCGCCGCCGTACTCGCCGGGGTTGCCCGTGGGCGCCAGGGGCAGCTCGGTGAAGAAGCCGCCGTTCACGCGGTAGCGGCAGACCACCGTGGATGGGTCGACGGCCGTGCCCTCGTAGCCCGCCGGCACGCAGGCCAGGTCGTAGGCGCCGGCGACCTGCGAGGTGAAGGGCAGGGGCGCGTGGTCGAAGGTGACCCCGCGCAGGACGCCGGCCATCTGGATCAGGTAGACCGTCGGCCAGATGTTGTCCTCGAAGATGGGCTGGCGGCGGCTCGCCGGCGGCCAGAAGCCGTCGCTGCTCGAGCCGAGCTCGTTGGTGAAGCTCATGATCTTGGTGTGCTCGCTGGTGTCGCCGTAGTCCCAGTCGAAGCTGCCGCCGGAGACCACGTAGAGGATGTCGCCGGGCTGGCCGGGAGCGTAGCCGTTGAACTTGACCATCTCCCCCGCCATCTCGCGGAAGAGGTCCTCGTCGGGCGAATTGGCCGTCGTGTAGCCCCACGGGTAGAGGGTCATGCCCGCGCAGGAGTGCCAGCTCTGCCTCACGACGAAGTCGTGGGCGTTGATGAAGGCCATCATCGTCTGGACCTCGGGCTCGCTGCCGGCCGAGGGTCCGCAGTAGGTCTCGTCGTAGCTCGAGTGGCTGCAGCCCGTCTCGCCCCAGTGGAAGGGGTAGTTGCGGTTGGGGTCCACGCCCCAGGTGCCGTCGCCGTTGTTGCGGCGGTTCTTGCGCCACATGCCGCCGCCGTCGGGATCCGTCAGCTCGTTGTAGACGAGGCCGTCCGGGTTGACGATGGGCACCATGTAGACCTCGCGGTTGTCCAGCAGCCAGCGGATCTCCGGGTCGTGGGCATAGTAGGCCTCGGCCAGGTACTCGGTGAGCATCAAGTCGATCTCGGAGGCCATGATCTCGCGGGCATGGTGCATGCCGTCGAAGAGGGCCTCGGGCTCGTCCTCGTCGATCTCGGGGTTGTCCGAGACCCGGTAGCACCAGATGTCGCGGCCCTCGACGCTCTGGCCGATGGACCAGCGCGCGCTGACCACGTCGGGGTAGAGCATGTGCAGGCTGTCCATCCAGGCGACGGCCTCGTCGAAGGTGTGCCAGACGCCGAAGTCGCCGCGCTGGCCGAGGCGCGACGCGTAGAAGTCCTCGAGGTTCTCGTGGATCACCTCCACGCGGCTGCCGCGGGAGAGATACGACGCCGCCTCCTCCCGGATGACGACCAGGTCGTAGTGGTCGCCGCGCATGCCGCCGGCGATGTCCAGGCGGCCGGCGTTGGCGTCGATCCAGGCCTGGTCGGCGGGCGTGTCGATCCAGTAGCGGAGCAGCGAGTGGCGGGGCGCGTCGGCGAGGGCGCCGGCCGCGACGAGCAGGCAGAGCGCGGCCGCGGCGAGGCGGGCGAGCAATCGTCGTTGCATGGGGAGGACCTCCGGTGGGCTGGCGTGGCTGGCGGGCGCACGCCCGCCGGGCATTCATTATAGCACCTCGCCCGCGCGGGAGGCGAGGGAAGTCCTGCGGCGGGCGCATCCGCCCCGAAGAGCGCCGCGCTGCCGCCGGAAGCGGCGGCGCGGCGGCGGTCAGGGCCCGGCGCGGTCGCCGCTGCGGCCGGGGCCGGCGTCGCCGTCGGGATCGGGAAGGTCGGGCTCGATGTGGATCATCACGCTGTTGACCTCGCGGAAGCGCGCGAGGATCTCCCGCTCCAGGCGCCGCGCCACGTCGTGGCCCGCGCGCACGCTGATGCCGGGGTCCACCTGGACGTCCATGTCCAGGGCGATGCGCTGGGCGTAGTAGCGGCCGCGCAGATTGCGCACGCCCGCGACGGACGGGTCGGCGAGCGCGGTTTCGCGGATGCGCCGCGACCAGTCCCGCGGCGGCGCCGTGTCCACGAGATCGCGCGCCGCGCGCCGCGCGATGTCCACGCCGGCCTTGACGATGAGGGCGGCCACCAGGACGGCCGCGCCGGCGTCGGCCCAGGTCCAGGCCGGCAGGAGCAGGTAGAGACCGACGCCCGCCAGCGCGGCGACGGAGCTGAGGGCGTCGGAGCGGTGGTGCCAGGCGTTGGCCAGGAGCATGGGCGATTCGAGGGCGCGCGCCCGCCGTCGCGTCACGCGGAAGAGCAGCTCCTTGGCCACGACGGAGACCGCCGCGGCCACGGCCAGCCAGGGGCTGCGCTCGGGCAGCTCGCCCCGGCGGTAGGCCGCCACGGCCGCCCAGGCCATGCCGCCGGCCACCAGGACCAGCACGGCGCCGACGGCCAGGGCGCCGAGGTCCTCGATCTTGCCGTGCCCGTAGGGGTGCTCGGGGTCGCGGGGTTTGCGCCCCTGCGCGTAGGCCACCAGGGTGAAGGCGTCGGTGGCCAGGTCGCTGAGGCTGTGGATGCCGTCGGCCAGCAGCACCTGGCTGCGGCCGAGGACGCCGGCGGCGGTCTTGACGGCGAACAGGACGAGGTTGACCAGGAGCCCGAGCCAGGTGACGCGCTCGCCGCCGCCCGGCGCGCCGAAGACGGAAGGCCGTCCGGCCGTCGCCATCCCCGCCGCCCCGGCTACTCCAGGGAGTACTCGCCGGCGGAGAACAGGTCGTGGGGCAGGTCCAGTCGGTCCTTGTAGATGTGGCAGGCGGTGATGAGCACCTTGCCCGACTGGAGCAGGGCGTTGAGGAAGTCGCCGAAGGCGATGCCGCTCTCGGCGGTCAGGAGCACGGCGCTCTGGCGGCGGTCGGAGTCCTCCTCGCCCCGGTGCAGGATGCTCATCAGGTAGACGCCCTCGCGCTCCAGGGCCTCGAGGATCTCGTCCGACTCGGGATCGGTCTCCACCAGGTCCAGGAAGACGATGCGGTCGCCCTGCTGGTAGCCGCTGCCGCTGCGCGAGGTGACGCCCTTGACCTGGGCGTAGTTGGCGTAGAAGGAGGCCGGGTCGCCGCTGAGGGTGCCCTTGATGGCCCGGACGAGGTCCTCGGTGTCGAAGGGCTTGACGATGAAGCCGTCGACGCCGCGGTCCAGCGTGCGGCCGATGTCGGCCACGTCGTTGCGCGCCGTCAGCACGATGACCGGCACGCGGGCCGCGTCGTCCTCGCGCGCGCGGATGCGCTCGAGCACGCTGTGGCCGTCCACGCCGGGCATCATCAGGTCGAGGAGGATCAGCGCGGGCGTGTCGTCCAGCATGGCGAGGGCCTCCTCGCCGCCCTGGGCCGTCGCCACCGCGAAGCCCTCCGAGACCAGCAGGCTCTCGAGCATGTCCAGGATGTCGCGCTCGTCGTCCACGACGAGGATCTTCCGCGGCTCGTCGCTCATGATGCCGCCTCCTTTCCCGGTCCTCAGCGCCAGGGGCCCGCGCGGCGCGTCCCGGCGAGCGGGAGCGTCACCGCGAAGCGGGATCCCTCGCCCGGGCGGCTCTCGACCTTGATGGGCGCGCGGTGGGCGTCGAGGATGCGCTTGACGATGGCCAGACCCAGCCCGGCGCCGCCGTGCTGGCGGCGGATGGAGCCGTCGCCCTGCCGGAACCGCTCGAAGATGAAGGGTAGTTCATCCTCGGGAATGCCGCAACCGTTGTCCTTGACCACCAGGGCGACCCGCTCGGGGTACTCCGACTTGTCCACGTAGAGCAGCACCTGCCCCCCCGGATCGGTGAACTTGCGGGCGTTGCCGAGCAGGTTCACGAAGACCTGCTCGATGAGGTCCTCCTGCCCGAGGACCTGCAGGTCCTCCTCGGGCGCGATGACCTCGAAGCGGATGCCCTTCTTCTCCATGGCCGGCAGGAAGTTCTGCCGGAGGTGGCGCATCATCTTGCGCACGGAGAAGGCGCTCTCGAAGACCTGGCCGCCGTGCTCCTCCAGCCGCCCGTAGGCCAGGAGCTGCTCGATCATCGCCACCAGGCGCCGCTGGTTGCGCTGCATGACGTCCAGGGCCTTGCGCTGCTTGTCCGTGAGCTGGCCCAGGCGGCCGGAGACGAGCATCTCGCTGTAGCCCTGGATGGTCACCAGGGGCGTGCGCAGCTCGTGGGTGATGTTGCTGAGGAACTCGTCCTTCATGCGGTCGAGCTGCTTGAGGTCGCGGTTGGCCAGGTTCAGCTCGCGGACCTTGTCGCGCATCTGCTGGAGCAGCTCGGCCACCTGCTCCTCCTTGGTGACGTAGAAGACGCCGAGGATGCCGAAGATGACCGCGAAGAGGACGGGGTGCAGCAGGAAGAAGATCTGCCAGGGCTGCGCGGCGATGAGCCGCGGCAGCAGGGCCGCCTCGCGCGGCAGGCCCGCCAGCGGGAAGCCGAAGTAGAGGGTGTAGATGGGGATGGGCAGTCCCCAGAAGAAGCCGAACACGAGGAAGGGGTTGCGGCGCGGGTCGTAGCTCCCGCGCCGCATCCCGTGGCGTATGAAATCGCCGATGCGCTTCCGCCATTTCATCGGCGCATCCGGGCCTCACTCCGGCTCGGTGAACAGGGCCTCGCCGAGGTCCGGGTTGAAGCGGACCTCCGACAGGTCGTAGGTCGCGAAGAGCTTGCCGTCGTGGTGGATCCGCAGCGCGTGGGCGATGCCGACGCCGTCCACCCGGCGGATGTCGTCGTAGGTCGTCAGGTTGCGCACCGGGCCGGTCTCGCCCGTGTCCCGGTACTCCATGGCGCGGATCAGGCGGCTCTCCGGCTCGAGGTAGAGCTTGAGCCACTCGCCCGCCTCGTCGATCAGGTAGACCACGTCGCGGGGCTCGCCCTCCAGGTCCTGGCGCCCCACGTACTGGGCCCGCCAGGCGTCCCGGTTGCGCAGCAGGCGCAGTATGGAGCGGCGCTCGCCCTTCCAGGCGTCCGCGATCATCTCGGCGGTCATGGCCTGCTTGCCCATGGGGTTCTTCGCCCAGCCCTGCTCGCCGTTGACGACCTGCACCATGCCGCCGAAGGGGCTGGTGGTCTCGATGCGCAGCCGGTCGTCGCCCCGGGCATAGTTGACGACGCCGAGCGTCAGGGGGCCCACCGGGGTCTCCTGGACGGTCAGCTCGCCGTGGGACTCCATGGCCTCGATCGCCGCGAGCTTCCGCGGGCCGCCGTAGGCCCGGCAGCAGTCCGTCATGAGGCGCCGGCCCTCGGCGAGGGACTCCTCGGTGGCGGCGGGGATAACCTCCTCCTCGAAGGAGGGCTCGGGGATCGTGATGTCGATCTCGGCGACCTCGCCCAGGACGTCCAGGGGCTCGTCGAAGTCCTCCGCCCGGCCCACCACGAGGATGGCCAGGTCGTCGGGCCGGATGCGCTCGCGCGCCGCCTCCAGGATGTCCTCGGCGGTGACGGCGTCGATGTTGCGCAGGTAGTGGTCCAGGTACTCCGGGTCCTTGCCCCAGAACTCCGTCCGGGCCTGGGTCCGCGCGATGTCGAAGGGGCTGTCGAACTCGAAGACGAAGGCGTTCTTGAGCCCCGCCTTGGCGCGGTCCAGCTCCTCCTCGGTGACGGGCTCCTCCGTCACGCGGCGGATCTCATCGAGGATCAGCCGAATGGCCTTCACCGTGGACCCGCTCTTGGTGTCGCAGCCGACGAAGAAGGGCGCGCGGTGGTGGTCGCCCGTCAGCATGTAGGCGCCCACCGAGTAGGCCAGCTCCTGCTTGGAGCGGACCTCGTCCATGAGGCGGCTGCCGAAGCCGCCGCCGAGGATCTCGTTGAGGACCAGCAGCGGGAAGAGGTACTCGTCGTCGTGACGGATGCCCAGGTGGCCCATGCGCACCTTGGACTGGTTGACGTCCTCCTTGTAGATGTAGCCCACGGAGGCCGGCGTCTCCTCGAGGATCGGATCCGGCGGGTAGAAGGTCTCCACGCGCGGCCAGTCACCGAAGACGGCCTCGAGGCGCGCGTAGAGGTCGTCGGCGTCGAAGTCGCCGCCCGCCACGAGGATCATGTTGTTGGGGTGGAAGAAGTACTCGTGGAACTCGACCAGGTCGCCGCGCTCGATGGCGTTGACGTGGTCGTACTCCTGGCTGCGGGCGTAGGGGCTGTCGGCGCCGTAGATCAGCTTGCGGATCTCGCGCCGGGCGATCTGGCCCGCGTCGTCGTTGCGGCGGCTGATGGCGCTCTTGGCCTGGGTCTTGAGCAGGTCCAGCTTCTCCTCGGGGAAGGCCGGCTCGCGCAGGACCTCCGCGTAGAGGGGCAGGACCTCGTCCAGGTGCTCGGCCAGACAGTTCATGGCGGCCGTGCCGGAGGCGTCGCCGACGTCCACCTCGATGTTCGCGCCCAGGTTCTCCAGGAAGACGTCCAGCTCGTCGCCGGGATGGGCCTCCGTGCCGCCCGTGCGCATGACCTCGCCGGTGAATCCGGCCAGGCCCACCTTGCCCGCCGGCTCGTAGATGGCGCCGGCACGCACCAGGGTCACGATGCGGACCAGGGGCAGGTCGTGGTTCTCCACCAGGTAGACGACCATGCCGTTGTCCATCTCGCGCCGCTGGATGTCGGGCATCGAGAAGTCGCGCAGGTCCGGCGTGCGTTCCATGATCTTGTCGATGCTGCGCTTGCGCGCCGCCCGGGCCGCGTCGGGAGCCAGGGCGCCGGCCATGACGGCCAGGACCAGCAGCCCGCCCAGGAGTCTCGGAATCCATTGCTTCGTCATCGATTCGCCTCCCTCGCGGCTAGCTGTCCTGCCCCGCGGCCGGCTTGGTGACCAGCAGGCCGACGGTGCGGTTCTTCTGGGTGAGATACTCGCCGGCCACGCGCTGCACGTCGGCGGCGGTGACGGCCTCGATGCGGTCGAGCCGCTCGAACAGGTGGCGCCAGCCGCCGAGGACCTTCTCGGCGTAGCAGAGCTGGTTCGCCATGCCGTTGTTGGACTCCAGCCCGCGCACGAAGTTGGCCCGGGCCCGGTTCTTGTAGCCCGCCAGCTCCGCCTCGGTGACGCCCTCGGCCGCCACGCGGTCCACCTGGTCGAGCATGGCCTGCTCGAGGTCCTCCGGATCGACGCCGCTGTTGGGGATGCCGATGACCAGCAGGCTGTTGGGGTACTTGTCGCCGGGAATGCCGGCGAAGGACATGGCGAACAGGGCCGACTTCTCCTCCTTCACCAGCGTCTCGTAGAGCCGGCTTGAGCGCCCCTGCCCGAGGATGTCCGCCAGGGCGTCGATGGCCGGCGTGTCGGCGTGCCGCGCGTCGGGCACGTGGTAGCCGACGATGACGACGGGCTGGCTGGGATCCTCCAGCACCACGCGCCGCTCGCCGAGCTGCTCGGGCTCCACCAGGCGCAGGGCCTCGGCCTCGGGCGCCGGCGGCACCTCGCCCCAGTACTTGCGCGCGACGCGCTCCAGCTCGTCGCGGTAGACGTCGCCGACCACGGCGACGACGATCTTCTGCGCCCCGTAGCGGCTGCGGAAGAAGGCCTCGGCGTCGGGCCGGGTGTAGGCCTCGATCTCCGAGCGGTGGCCGATGATGGGCTGCCCGTAGGGGTGCGCCTTGTAGGCCAGCGTGACCCACTCCTCGTAGAGGCGGCCCTGGGGGCTGCTCTCGACGACCTGGCGCCGCTCCTCGGAGATGACGTTGCACTCCTTGTAGAACTGCCGGAAGACGGGATTGATGAAGCGGTCGCTCTCGATGGCCGCCCAGAACTCGAGCTGGTTGGAAGGCAGGCTGTAGAAGTAGCGCGTCGCGTCGGTGGAGGTGGCGGCGTTCATGCCGACGCCGCCGTTGATCTCCACGAGCTTGGAGAACTCGTTGGGCTCGACCAGGGCGTCGGCCCGCTCCTGCAGTTCCGCGAACTCCGCCTCCAGGTCGGACAGGCGCTCGGCGTCGCCCAGGTCGCCCTTGAGGCGCTCGGCGAGCATCTCCGCGTAGAGGGCGTCCATGTCCTCGAGCAGCTCGCGCTCGCGGCGGTAGTCGCGGGTGCCCACCTCCTCGGTGCCCTTGAAGGCCATGTGCTCGCAGACGTGCGCGAGGCCGCCCTTGTTCATGTCCTCGTCCACGGCGCCCACGTCGACGTAGGTCATGAACGAGAAGACGGGTACGTCGTGGCGCTCGAGCAGGAGAATCTTGAGGCCGTTGTCCAGGACGATCTCCTGGACCTCGTTCGCGAGGTCCTCGTAGCCCGCCAGGGCGGCGGCCGGGGCAAGCAGGGCCGCGAGGGCCAGGACCGCGAGCCGGCGCGGGAACTTTCCCCCGATCAGGGTCATGGGTCAAACCTCCGGTTGATCTGTTCGGAATCGATCAGGGCGCAGCGGACCGAGCGGTAACGTGGCGCAGGCCGCAGGCTATCACGCCCCCGGCGGGGTGGCAAGGGCCGCGACGCGCGCGGCAAGTGACGCGGTAACGCGGGCTTGGGCTTGCAGCCCCCTTGACGCTCCTCCGGTGCTTTGCTATATTGCCCGCCTTTCCGGCCCGCTCTCGCGAGCCGGGCGCCGCCCGTGGCGGCGTCTCCGTGGACCATCAGGCAGGAGAGAGCCCATGTCCAAGCGCTGCATCATCACCGGCAAGGGCCCCCGGTCGGGCAACACGGTAAGCCACGCCAAGAACCGCCGCAAGCGCTGGTTCAAGCCCAACCTGCAGAAGAAGCGGGTCACCATCGACGGCACGACGCGCCGCGTCTGGATCTCCACCCGCGCCCTGCGCACCCTCGAGAAGCAGGGCGGCCGCTAGCCTCCCCGGCCCGGCCGGCAGCCGGGCCGGCGTCCGCGCCCGAACGGCTCCCCGTACCATTTCGTTCGCTCCGCCGCGGCCCCGCCCGCGGCCCGGTCCCGGTGCGGCCTCGCAATCCTTTTCATGTCACTATGTTGCGGATTGGCCGCGCGGCGGCGCCGGAACCGGAACGTCTCCTGCCAGGGCGGGGGCGGCCCCGGAAGGGCCCGCGGATTCACGGTTCCGCTCCCGATCCCAAGGAGACGACGATGAAGCACCTGACGACGAGGCTGGCGCTCCTGCTCGGCCTGCTCCTCGCCCTGGGCGCCACGGGCTGCCAGAGCCTGTTCAGCAACAGCGGCCCGGACGAGGCCGCCGACACGGGCTACTACGAGGAGAGCATCTACGACGACACGGAGCTCTCGCTGGCGGACGCGAACGGCGGCTACGACACCGCCGACGAGGCGCCCGGCTTCGGCGATCCCGCCTTCGCCGAGATGTTCGGCGAGGCCGAGAACGCCATGGACGAGATCGCCGAGGACCCGACGGTTCAGGCGGCCGAGGACGATCCCCTGGCCGAGGTCCGCTTCGTGCGGGTCGTCTGGGGCCAGCTCGAGCTGAACCCGGAGCTGGAGGAGGCCACCGACTGGCACGGCACCATCTCCATCGACCGCGGCTACCTCGTGGTCATGCGCCAGATCAGGTTCGAGCACGCCACCGACTGGATCGTCCGGCCGCGGCCGAGCCCGCTGGCGGTGGAGGTCTACAGCACCACGCGGCCCCACTTCGACGGCCTCGTGCTGAAGATCATCGACAACGAGCCCGACAGCGACGAGCCCAACGACCTGCACATCCAGCTCGGGCCCGCCGACTTCAGCGTGCCGGTGGCGGACCTCGCCGACTACGAGCACGTCGAGACCGTGGACGCGCTGGGCAACGCGCTGTCCATCCGGTCCCTGGCCTGCGTGCCGACCCCCAACGGCTGGCTGGCGGGCATCTGGGTGGAGCGGCACCAGCACCGCGGGATCTTCCGGGGGGCCTTCATGAACCGTGTGGGCCAGCTCGAGGGCTTCCTGCGCGGACACTGGGGCGTCGACCAGGGCGGCCTGCGCTTGCTCTTCGGCAAGTACATCGACAGGGAGGGACATTTCCGCGGCATCCTCGCGGGCACCTGGGACCCGCACCCCGGTTCCGGCGCGGTGGACGCTCCCGCATCGGGGACCATGGAGGGCCTGTGGTACGGCCGCGGCGGGGAGGCCGTCGGCGAGTTCGGCGGCACCTACCGCAAGGGATTCCGACGCGGCGGCTACTTCTGCGGCCACTGGCAGGCCCTTCCCTGACCCCGCGCCCGCATGGCACGGCCCCCGGGGCGCTCCCTCTCGGGAGCGCCCTTTTCGTTGCGGCCGCGCAAAAGGCGCCGCATCTCCCGTCGCCGCCGCCCTTTCTCTTACCGCGATCTTGATTTCCGGCCGCCGAAATCCTAGGATGAACCGCGACTGCGCCTCAGATTCCATGTTGGGTCGGCATCTCCGACGCCGCCTCCACCGAACCCTGGCAGAGGTCCGAAACGTGTCTGAAGAGAAGCGGGACTATTCGCGGGCCCGGACCATCCTGGCCACCGACTGCGGCAGCACCACGACCAAGGCCATCCTCATCCAGCTCATCGACGGCGAGTACCGCCAGACGCACCGCGGCGAGGCGCCGACCACCGTCGAGGCCCCCTTCGAGGACGTGACGCGCGGCGTCCTGAACGCCGTGCGCGAGGTGGAGGAGCTGGCCGACCGGCAGATCCTGGACGGGGACCGCATCCTCGCCCCCGCCGAGGGCGACAAGGGCGTCGACATCTACATCTCCACGTCCAGCGCCGGCGGCGGCCTGCAGATGATGGTGGCCGGCGTCGTCAAGTCCATGACCGGCGAGAGCGCCGAGCGCGCCGCCCTGGGCGCGGGCGCCATCGTCATGGACGTCCTGGCCAGCAACGACGGCCGCCTCCCCCACCAGAAGATCAGCCGCATCCGTCAGCTGAGGCCCGACATGATCCTCCTCTCGGGCGGCATCGACGGCGGCACCATCAGCCACGTCGTCGAACTGGCGGAGATCCTCCACGCGGCCAACCCGCGGCCGCGCCTGGGCATCGGCTACCAGCTGCCCGTCATCTACGCCGGCAACCGCGACGCGCGGCAGACCATCTGGGAGACCCTCAGCGGCTCGACGGACCTGACCGTCGTCGACAACATCCGCCCGGTGCTCGAGCGCGAGAACCTGACGCCGAGCCGCGACAAGATCCACGACCTGTTCATGGAGCACGTCATGGCCCAGGCGCCGGGCTACAAGAAGCTCATGAGCTGGACCGACGCGCCCATCATGCCCACGCCCGGCGCCGTGGGCGCCATCATCCAGACCGTGGCCGATCACTACGGCATCACGGTGGTGGGCGTGGACATCGGCGGCGCGACCACCGACGTGTTCAGCGTCTTCGAGAACACCTTCAACCGCACGGTGAGCGCGAACCTCGGCATGAGCTACAGCGTCTGCAACGTGCTCGCCGAGGCGACGCTGCCCAACGTGCTGCGCTGGGTGCCCCTGGAGATGGACGAGGCGGAGCTGATGAACAGCATCGGCAACAAGATGATCCGCCCCACCACCATCCCCCAGGCCATGGAGGAGCTGCAGATCGAGCAGGCCATCGCCCGCGAGGCCCTGCGGCTCTCCTTCATCCAGCACAAGCAGTTCGCCGTCGGCCTCAAGGGCGTGCAAAAGGAGCGCACCATCAGCGACGCCTTCGACCAGAGCGCCAGCGGCGAGACCCTCGTCGACATGATGGCGCTGGACCTGCTCGTCGGCTCGGGCGGCGTGCTCAGCCACGCGCCGCGCCGCCACCAGGCCGCGCGCATGCTCATCGACGCCTTCCTGCCCGAGGGCATCACCGAGCTCGCCGTGGACTCCATCTTCATGATGCCGCAGCTGGGCGTGCTGTCCACGGTGAACGAGAAGGCGGCCACGGAGGTCTTCGAGAAGGACTGCCTCGTCCACCTCGGCACCTGCATCGCGCCCGTCGGCCCGACCAAGAAGGGCCGGACGGTCCTCGAGGCGAAGCTGACCCTGCCCGACGGCACCGTCGTCGGGCGCACGCTCAAGCAGGGCGAGATGTTCCTGGTGCCCGCCACGCACGAGGAGCCCGTCAAGGCCCAGCTCAAGCCGGCCAAGGGCCTCGACCTCGGCGCCGGCAAGGGCCACGAGATCGAGACGGAGCTGCGCGGCGGCGTCGTCGGCCTGATCTTCGACGGCCGCGGCCGCCAGCCCTTCGTCCTGCCCGAGGAGCCCGTCGAGCGCATCGCCAAGCTCCGCGAGTGGAGCGAGGCCACCGAGGAGTACGTCAGCCCCCAGCCGGCCGCCAGCTAGCGCCGCGAAGCCGCCAAGGAAGGACGCCCATGGCTCACGCCTACACGCCCGGACTGAAGGTCCTGCGCGAGAGCAAGATCCAGAAGACCCGCCTGCTGCCCCTCAAGGGCAAGCTGCGCGTCCAGACCGGCGACGAGGTGACGCCCAACAAGGTGGTCGCCGCCACGGAGCTGCCCGGCAACGTGCAGATGGTCAACGTCGCGGGCCAGATCAACATCGATCCCACCGACGTGGGCGACTGCATGCTCAAGGTGGAGGGCGAAGCCGTCGCCAAGGGCGAGCCCCTCGCGCGCAGCAAGGGCATCTTCGGCCTGTTCAAGAGCACCCTGGCCAGCCCGGCCGAGGGCACGGTGGAGAGCATCTCCAGCGTCACGGGCCAGGTGGTCCTGCGCGAGGCGCCCATCCCCGTGCAGGTGGACGCCTACATCCAGGGCAAGGTCGTCGAGGAGCTGCCCGAGGAGGGCGTCGTGGTGGAGGCCACGGGCGCCTTCATCCAGGGCATCTTCGGCATCGGCGGCGAGCGCCAGGGCGAGATCAAGGTGGCCGTCTCCGGGCCCGCCGCGGTGATCGAGCCGGCCGACCTGGACGAGAGCTGCCGCGGCAAGGTCCTCGTCGGCGGCGCCTACTGCAGCCTGGCGGCCTTCCGCCGCGCCATGGAGCTGGAGGTGGCGGGCATCATCGTCGGCGGCTTCAACTACCAGGACCTCAAGCCCATCCTCGGCTTCGACCTGGGCGTCGCCATCACCGGCGGCGAGCAGATCCCCACCACCCTCGTCGTCACCGAGGGCTTCGGGACCATCGCCATGGCCCAGCGCACCTTCGACCTGCTGGGCCGGCACGCCGGCAAGATCGCCAGCATCAACGGAGCGACGCAGATCCGCGCCGGCGTCATCCGCCCCGAGGTGATCGTCCCGCTGACGGGCGGCGAGCTGGAGGGCGTCGACGCCCGCGCCGACAGCAAGCTGGGCATCGAGGAGAACAGCCTGGTGCGCGTGATCCGCGCGCCCTACTTCGGCATGCTCGGCCGCGTGCGGAGCCTGCCGCCGGAACTGCGCGAGATGGAGAGCGGCACCCTGGTGCGCGTCGCCGAGGTCGAACTGGACGGCGGCCACGTGGCCCTCCTGCCCCGCGCCAACCTCGAGATGGTGGAGACGGACTAGCGCGTGACGGAAGGCGCGGCGCAGGCCGCCGGCCCGTGCGCCGGCGAGGTGATCGAGTGGCGCGTCTTCCTGCTGGCCCGCCATCCCGGCCGGGGCACGTTCGCCGCGCTGGTCATCGCCCTCACGGCCTGGTTCACCTGGAGCGTCTCGCACAGCGCCTGGCTCACCGGCCTGGCCGCCTTCGTCCTGCTGGGCAGCCTCTCCTCCTTCTTCTTTCCCACCCGCTACCGCATCGACGGCGAGGCCGTCCGCGCCAGCAACCTCTTCTGGCGCCGCACGCGGCGCTGGGAGGAGTTCCGCGCCATGCGCCACCACGGGCGGCAGCTCAAGCTGCTGACCCTGCCGGGCGACTCGCGCCTCGACAACTTCCGCGGCATGCTGATCCTGCTGCCCGAGGACCGGGACGCGGTGCTGGACTTCGTGCGGCGCCGCCTGGAGGGAGAGCCCGATGAACGGGAATGACGAGCCGCGGCCCGACGCCCGCCTCGCCGTGACCGCCGACAGCGCGCCCGAGCTGAAACTGCCCAAGCGCCCCGACGAGATGACCGAGACCGACTACGACCTGCTGCTGGACCTGGCGCGCAAGGTCGTCAAGCGACGCATGGCCGTTCCGGCCATCTTTTTCCTGGAATCGGCCAAGCCCCTCAATTATGTTGGGGCCCAGGCCATGGTCTTCTTCGGGCCCTTCGTGCGCGTGTTCTTCGAGAGTCCGAACTACTACCGCTACACGGAGCTCTTCGAGGACCGCCCCACGGTCGAGCTGCTCCTGCGGATGATCGAGGGACTCGAGAGCGAGGAACAGCGCCGCGAGAAGGCCGAGCGCGCCGCCCGCAAGGCCCGTCAGGGGGACCGGCGGTCCCGCTGGCGCTTCTGGCGGCGCGGATCCTGATCCAACAAGGGAGAGCCCATGAAACCAGGGAACGCCCGCCTCGCCGCGCTGGCCGTCCTCCTCTGCCTGGGCGCGGCGCCCGCGGCCGCCCAGGACGCTCCCGCCGCCCCGCCGGCCCCGCCCATCGACCTCACCGCCGAGGACACGCCCAACGACCGGGGTCACGCCATCGCGCTGAGCTGGGTGCTCTCGCCGGACGATGACGGCTCGGGCCGCGTCACCGGCTATTCCGTCTGGCGCGCGGAGCACCGGGAGGGCGTCGCGCCGGCGGACCTGGAATGGCGGCGCGTCGGAAGCCACTCCCCCGGCCACCTGGGAGACGACCGCCTGACCCACACGGACGTCAGCGACAACATCGTCAACGGCCGGCCCTACCTGTACCGCGTGCGGACCGAGGGACCGGGCGGTTCCGGCGAGATCCTGCTGCCCGCGGCCATCGCGGCGCGCGCGCAGTGGTTCAACCGCGCGCGCTGGAACATGCTGCTGGCGGTGCTCGTCCTGAGCGGCGGCATCATGTACTGGATCCAGAAAGCGCAGACCAGCGACATCTACCTGCGCCCCGTGGCCGGGCTCAAGGCCTTCGACGAGGCCATCGGTCGCGCCACCGAGATGGGCAACCCGGTGCTCTTCGTGCCGGGCATCATGGACATGGACCAGATCGAGACCCTGGCGGGCGTGAGCATCCTCGGCTACGTCGGGAAGATGACGGCGCGCTACGAGACGCCGCTGGAGGTGCCCGTCAGCCGCTCGCTGGTCATGGCCCACGCCCGCGAGGTGGTCAAGGAGAGCTACCTGCAGGCCGGGCGGCCCGACCTGTACAACGACGACATGATTCACTACCTCACCGACGACCAGTTCGGCTACGCGGCGGCAGTGGACGGCATCATGCTGCGGCAGAAGCCGGCGGCCTGCTTCTACCAGGGCAAGTTCTACGCGGAGAGCCTCATCCTCGCCGAGACGGGAAACTCCATCGGCGCCATCCAGATCGCCGGCACGGCCAGCCCCGCGCAGCTGCCCTTCTTCATCACGGCCTGCGACTACACGCTGATCGGCGAGGAGTTCTTCGCCGCCAGCGCCTACCTGTCCCAGGACAAGCGGTCCATCGGCAGCATCCGCGGGCAGGACGTGGGCAAGCTGATCTTCATGGTGGCCCTGATCCTTGGCGTGTTCCTGGTGAGTCTCGAGGCGGTGGGCATCCAGCTGCCGAGCTGGCTGGACATCACGGCGCTCTTCGACGTCAGCAGCGGGGGTTGATGACCGATGCTCCTCAAACGCTGGATACCCCTCTTCATCCTGGTCTTCGTGGGCATCCTGACCCTGATCCACTGGTTCGTGCCGCACGACCCCATCGGCAGCCTGGGCCGCGACTTCAGCCAGTTCTTCGACATCATCGCGTCCTTCGCCATCATCCTCGGCGCGGCGAACCTGCTGAAGCTGCAGAGCATGAAGATCTCGCAGCGCAAGAAGGGCTGGCCCTTCAACCTGGTCACCATCATCGCCTTCGCGCTGACGGCCTAC
>Ga0272442_10003523_pt1 | contig 21925 bp, 22 predicted proteins | sample SSMForm2O_FD_200262 | JGI IMG/M metagenome (GOLD analysis project Ga0272442, IMG submission 200262) | Marine sediment archaeal communities from Little Sippewissett salt marsh, Falmouth, MA, United States - SSM-Form-2O | ecosystem: Environmental > Aquatic > Marine > Wetlands > Sediment ... | reverse complement strand
ATCCAGGTCTTTCTACAGAAATTAATTGGACATGGTATGTTCCTTGATTAGTTACTAAGACAGTACTTGATTTCCCTCCTGCTCCAGTTAATTTTGAAATATCCATACGTATTGATTCTATTTCTCTTTGAATTTCTGGATTTGTTGAATCAGCATATTTATCAATTACTTGTAGAAGTAAACTTATCTGATCTTTTCTTTTATCAAAGAATCTTGCAAGTTCAGCGGCATTTCTTAATGCAACCAAACTATAATATGAGCCTTCGGGATGTTCTATTTCTGAATAAGCATAAGCAATATCTCTATACTGTTGCATCGCTTCTTTATAGTATTTTTCAATTTCATTAGGGTAAGATGGTTCTATTTCACCCAACACATTAATTAAAGAAATTTGTTTTCCATTTAAATTAGCAGAATCTGATTTTCCTATTACTTTAATATCTCCTGGATCTAATCTGCGATTTATTTCTTTAATTTTTTCTTTAATTATACTATCTGGGAGATTACTTAATCTTCTTCCATCTTCTTTTCTTGTTATAGCAATATCATTTATTGCTGTTGAAATTTTTTCTCTTATTTCTTCAGAAATTTGTGTTGTTCTTCCACCATATAAAATAACATAATCTGTTGATTTTAAAAGAGATTCTGATTGAAAATATTCTCTACCAGCATAACCAATATAATAATACTCATCCCCTATTTGAATTTCATCTCCTAAGGAATAGCTATTGGTATTTCCATCAATAGAAAGCTCTGCTTGTAATTCATTTAAACTTAATGTTTCAGATTTTCCCATGCATCTAATTTTTATTTTTCCAGTATATGAAAAATTAGAGGGATCTATGCTAGCTATTCTACATTCAGAATCTAAAAGTTCTTCATTATTAGCTAAAACAACCTCATTTCCATTTAAAATTAATCTTGCTTTTGTTTCTGGTTTTGATATTTTTTCTAGTTTTAATGATGGTCCAGCACTACAATAAAATCCAGGAAGGTTAATCTGGTCTGTGGTTGTTCCTGGTGAAAGAGTTTGTGAAAAAATTGGCGGATTTCCTGGAGAAGTGTATAGAGCTATTTTTGCTTGATTTAATCCATCCATATCTATTAATCTTAAATATCCTCTTCCTCTCCAAAAACCATATTTTTTGTAATTTTGATTCCATTCTGAATCAGACATTTTTTTTAATGTAATTTTATTTTCTTCCACACCATAACTTCTTGAAACATCATAAGTTATTCTTGCAGTTAAATTAGCTATAACACTTTCAGGCATTTTTGATTCATCTGGTTGTTGTTTCAAACGGATCATTATATAACCAAGATTATTCATTGAGGGAATACCTTCTAATTCATTACTAGGAGATCTTTGATTATATGCATAATAAGAAAAAGCTGTTCTAGCAGGTAAAAAGCCAACATCTAATATTTCTTTTGATTTATTTTCTGTTACAACATCTATTCTTTTGATATATGGTACTTGTATTAATGGATTAATTTTAATTGCAGTCAATCTGCAAAAAACAGGAACATTTGTTTCTTCTAATAAATCAGATCTCACAATTCCAGGTTCGCAAGAACCAGGAATTGTTTGTATTATAAAATCTCCGCCAGTTTCGTTACAATAATCATTATACCATGGCATCATTGTAGTGGGGTTAGTACCATAATCAGAATATAAATAAGCAGGATAAGCATATTGTTGATTTTGAAATTCTTGTCCTGTTAAATCTATGGAATCACCTAGGAACGAATCTTCTGCATTAATTATTGGAATAATTAGACTAAGAATTAGTAGAACTAATATAAATGTAAAAAATACTCTTTTTTTATTCATTTTATTTTTATTTAAGTTGTATCTTTAATTCTGAAACTTCTAATAATTCATAAATTTCTGCAAGTTCTTCTATACTTGAAGGAACATCAAATTTCTCGGGAGTTATTTTTAAGATATTTTTTGATTTTAATTCTTGCGATTCAAATGTTCTTATTGAATTTCCGCCTCCAAATATTACTTCTGTAAATGTTTGTTCTGGAATATTTAGTTCAAAACATTCTTCTTTTTCTAGGAAGGGAAGACCAAGACCGCCAGGTATATTAACACATTTTTCACCTGTTTGAGATTCTAAATTAAGTGTGGATTCTTTTGTTAATTGAACAGTTATATTATATGTTTTTGGAGCAAGTTCTATTGTTTTTTGTTCTGGATGGTATAGACTAATTTTCTTATTTTCTGAAACAAAAGTTACAATCGCTTTTTCATTTATAGCTAAGTTTAAATCTACTTCTAATGGATAGGTTTTATCTAAAAATATATTTTGTATAAATGGTTGATTGGATGAAATAATAGTTCTGGAATCTTCATACCCTTCTTTTTTAGCAATTAAGACCCCATTTACACATTCTGGAAATTTTGCAGTTAATTTTTCTTTTCCAGAATCTTCAATTGTTTTACCAATATAACATTCTTGATTAAAGCATTTGAAATAAATTCTTGTTTCTAGCGGATTAGCATCTTGATCATAAGTTAGCACTGTTGCAGTTTGTGCTTTGTTATTACAAATATCAAAACTAGAAATAACTGATTCTTCTGATTCAGCTTCTCTAGCTGTATTTTTATCTATTACAACTAGAACTGGAAATTGAAATATTTCTTGATCATTAGAGATTTGTATTAAAATAGGATAGGTTACATCATAAACAAAATGATAGGTTAAATAACATAGTCCTAAAATACTAAGTTCTGGTTGGTTTCCAATTGGGATTGCTTGTAATACTCCCTCTTCAGATGGCCAAACATCTATTTTAGTTGGCCAGTCCTTTGAATAAATTAAATTTACTTGATTTTTTACAGAAGGTTCTGTAACAAAATACTTGTTTTCTGGTTTTGATAAAGAATAATAAGATCCCTTAAATTTGATCATAGGTACATTTGCAGATAAAGCATCTTTTAAGTTATTTTCAACTTCTGAAACTTGCCATATTTTTGGAGCACAACTTAATTCAAATTTAGTTGTAGGAACATATAGATTTAAAAAATCTATGCTATATTCTTCTAAAAATAATTCTGTATTTTCAGAATCAAATATTTTTTTTGCATCACTATACAAAGAACCAAACTTTGTTTTAACAGATGTAGAGTGTTTTTCTATAATACTTGTTGATTCGCCTTTTGTAACTTTAAGTGGAAAGTAAATTTCAAGATTTACTGAATTATCTGTTATGCTTGTGGTTACACTTGGATTTCCTTCAAATATCATATCTGTAGACTCTATATTAGGTATACAATCTGAAATTTCTTCTTCAAGCCATTCTGAAATTTGTTTTTCTATTTCTGATTGGGATGGCATTTGTTTATTAGCAATTCCGTTTCCAGAAACATAAAACCAATAAGGAACTTTTGAACCTATAAAATTAAAATAATTTGAAAAAGGCATATAACTTGAACCAGCTTCAAAGCTTGGAAGTTCCAGATAACCTGCTTGCATTCCAGCAATACTTAGTGCATTTCTTGTCTTCAATTCTACACATCCAAGAAATTTTTGTTGAGCTTCTTTTGCTTCTGGAAATAAACCTTTTGTAAAGGTTCCAGATAAAAATAAAAATAGTAAAACAGCAGCAATAATGATAATTGCAATTATAATAAAAATAGTTACTTGACCTTTTTTTGATTTTAGAGTTTTCAGACTAGACATTTTTCCTCTTTTCTTCTAAGAAACAAGAAAAAACTATATATAAACTTTATGAACAAAACTGAAAATCAATGGGCCCACCAGGACTCGAACCTGGGACCTCCTCGACGTCAACGAGACGTCATACCACTAGACCATGGGCCCATATAATTAATAGTATTTATAGATTTAAAAAATTAACTTTTATTCACCAATAATTATAACCTTTCTTAGGGGTTTTGGTAATTTTTCTGGAAAATAAACTAATTTTCTTCCAATCTGAACACAGGCTTCCTCTGCACTTCTGTAAGGTTGGTGAGAAGGACTCATTCTAGTTTGTTCTCTGGTTGGTTCATCTTGTTCATATCTTAAACACCTAATCCTAAGACCAGTTGAAAGTTCTTTCCTCCCCTCTATAAACCTTCCTTTTTCTCCCAATTTACTTTGCAAATGAATTAGTAATTCTTTTGGATCAGTATATCTTTCTTTTGTTTCTTCTACTGTTAATCCCGCCGCACTTAAAACTTGGCTAGGAACTATATGCATGGTATTTCCTACAACAGCATAATGAAAATCTTCAAAAAATTGAGTCATGTTGGTTTTAGCAGGTTTACATAACTCATTTTGAATAGCTAAAAATTCTTCATTAGTCAGGTCTCTTGTGGTTTTTTCTAATGTCATTTTACCCAAATACAAATCCAACACCGGAGCTAGTATCAGCATCTTGTTTTTCTACTGCTTCTTTTACTTTTTCGTGATTATCACCTTCTATTTTCTTAGCTCCAGCTTCTAAAATAACTTGTTCATTACGTTCAAAAAAATCATCTGTTCCTTTTAGATACAAGAAAGAAGAATCTCCTTCTAATCCAATAGCTTTAGCTTCTCTTAATGTATACCCTTGTTTCTTAAATTCATTAATCTTCCAAGATTTTGCTTTTTCTTTTTTTCCTTTTCCAGCTTCTTTTTCAAGTTCTACATCTAACTCTTCTCCTTGTTCATCAGGAGCTTCTAAGATTTTCTTTAAAGCTTGAACCTTATCTTTAGGAACTTCATATATATTTATCATAAAAAGCCTAAATTAGGGTAGTTTTTAAAGATATCGAAGAATTAGTTTATCCAATGTTCTTTTAACTAATGGTTTCAATTTTGGAAGTTTTTCCATTAATCTAACTCCAAGATTTCCCAAACCATGATAGTATGTCCAAACAAAAGCATTTCCAAGAGGATGTTGTCTTAAATTTCCATCCCTAACTCTTCTAAAGGCATTTGTTTCAGGAGCAGAATTTCCATAAATAGCAGTAGCTATAACACATCCTTTTAAGTTTATACAATCTATTTCTTTGAGGGGGATATATTTTTTCTTTCCCTCAGCCAAAATTCCAATTAAACCATCTTTTAATTTATCATAGTCTATAAGAGTGTATGTCTTTCCCCATTTCCAAAAAGATCCACCGACATTTATAGATTCAATATTATTGCGATTAGCATATCTTAATCGGGATCTTTTTAATCTAATATATCCTTCTTTCAGTCTATCTTGTTCTTTATGTACCTTAGCCATCTTTTTTTAAAATTTTTTTTATTTAAAAGGATTATTGTAGTGGATTCGAACTCAATGAGGGAGTGAGAATCTAGAAATGGAAAAGCCTGCGGAGAGATTCGAACTCCCGACCTACTGCTCTCTTAGACTAGCTCATACAAGGCAGTTGAGCAAATTTGACCAAAAAGACAAACTTTCCGCTCTGGCCAACTGAGCTACGCAGGCTTAAAAAGAAAGAAACAAAAAGGTTTTAAAAACCTTATTAATCTAAGTATCATATAGCCCCATAGTCTAGTGGTCAAGGATACATGCCTTTGGAGCATGTGACCCAGGTTCGAATCCTGGTGGGGCTATATCCTATATTTTATAATGAAAAGATTTAAAAATTGAATTCTGTTTCAAGGTACAATGGCAACACTATATGGACATGGTAAGGGAAAGGCAGGAAGTCATTCTCCTGGCAAGCAAAAACCTTACTGGACCAAAATGAAATTAGAAGAAGTAGCTAAAATTATCTTAGAATTACACAATAAGGGATATGCTCCTGCTAAAATTGGATTAATATTAAGAGATAGTTATGGTATTTCTAATGTTAAAGCTCTTACTGGAAAGAAAATATCTAAAATATTAGAAGAGAAAGGGTTAAAATTAGAAAAACAAGATCTTCATGATTTATTAGAAAGAGAAAAGAAACTTAAAAAACATCTAGAAAAGAATAAAAAAGATACTCGTGCAAAACGCGGATTTCAGTTAACAAAGGCAAAGGTTAAGAGGCTTAGGGACTATTACTCTAGAAAAGAATAAATCTTTTTGTTTAAAAGAATGAAAATAAAGGAGGCAGTTACACAGTTTAAAGAAGTTTTAGCAAAAGATGGAATCATTCGTGTAATCACACATATAGATACAGATGGATTAACATCTGCTTCTATTCTTATTCGCGCTTTAAAAAAATTAGATCAACAATTTTGTGTAACTTCAGTAAAACAGCTTGAAGATAAGTATATTCAAGAAGTTTATGAAGAAGCTAAGAAGAAGAAATGGAAAGCTATTTTTTTCTTAGATTTGGGATCTAATAAAATAGCAGAAATTTCAAAATTTTCTGAACATATTAAAACAATTATTTTAGATCATCATGAGATAGAAGAAAAATTTATTGTTGGAAATGCTTTTGAAAACATAAGAAATGAGAATTTTATTTTTGTTAATCCTATGATAGATGATGCTAATGCTAATATTAGTGCTTCAAGTGTTGTTTATCTTTTTGTCAAGGAACTTGATAAAAAAAATGAGGATCTTGCTCAATTAGCTGTTCTTGGCATGGTTGGGGATATTCTTAATAAAAGTATTAGTAAAATAAATTCCCTTGTAGTTGAAGATGCAAAAAATCATGGGATGAAAGTTAAAAAAGGTTTAACTGTGATTGCAACCACAAGAGCATTGCATAAAGCATTAGAATTTGGATCTTCTGCATTTATACCAGGTGTTACAGGTTCTAGTACAGGAGCACTAAAATTTTTAAGAGAACTTGGAATAGAAATCAAAGATAAGGCCCATGGGGGATACAAAACATTACTTGATTTAACAAAAGAAGAAGTTTCTAGACTCATTACCGGAATTATGTTAAAAAGAATAAAACAAGAAGATAAAGAAATTGTTGGAAATATCTTTTTATTAAAACTATTTGGAAGGTTATATGATGCTCGAGAAGTTAGTGCGATGGTTAATGCTTGTGGAAGACTGGGGCATTCTGATTTAGCGCTTTCTTTTTTATTAAGTTCAGATAAAGCCAAGGAAAAAATAGAGATGATTTATAGCCAATATAAACACCATTTAGTTAATGCTCTTAATTATGTTAATTCAACTAAAAAGGTGGAAAGCGAGGGTTATGTTATTGTGAATGCGAAAGATAATGTAAAAGATACGATTATTGGAACTGTTATGAGTATTATCTCTTTTTCATCTGTTTATCCAGATGGAACAATTATTGCTGGCATGGCATATAGGGGAGATAAAATTAAAATTTCTATGAGAATATCTGGTAAAAACATAAAAGAAGTAAATCTAAAAAAAATATTAGATACAGTAATTAAAACCACTGGTGGAGAAATTGGTGGTCATGTAAATGCAGCAGGGGCACTCATAACTAAGAGTAAAGAAAAACAGTTCATTGACAATTTGCAAAAAGCACTTCAAATAGAAGAAATTAAGATAAAAGTGTAATCAAAACCCTTAAAAAGGCAATTCTTCTAAATTCTTCATGGTAAAACAAATTAGAATAACAAAAAGCAAATTTGTAAGAGTTAGATGTCCTAAGTGTGAGAATGAACAAGTAATATTTGGAAAAGCAACAACTATTGCTAAATGTAATAAATGTAATACCCCCCTTACCAAAGCTACTGGTGGAAAAGCAAAATTAAGAGCAAAGGTTTTGGAGGTTCTTAAATGAGTAAAGATTTTCCAGAAGTAAACGAAATTGTTCTTGGAACTGTTCTTAAGACAAGAGTTACTAGTGTTTTTGTAAAACTTCAAGATTACAATCATGAGGGAGTTATAATTTTTAGTGAAGTTGCTCCAGGTAGAATTAGAAATATTAGAGATTATGTTAAACAAGGACAAAAAATAGCTGTGAAAGTTATACGTGTTAATAAAGAAAAAGGACATATAGATCTTTCTTTAAGAAGAGTTTCTCAAAAAGAAAAGAAACAAGCTTTGGAATCTGAAAAGAAAGAAAGAGAATTAAAATTTATTTTAGAGCTTGTAATTAAAGATAAAACAAAACAAAAAGAAGTTTTTGAAAATATAAAAGAAGAAGGAATTTTTGATTTTTTTGAAAAAGCTGTTAAAAAAGAAGAATCTTCTTTAAAATTTCTTAAAAAGATTAAATTAACAGATAAACAAGCTAAAGACTTAATTAAAAAAATTCAAGAAAAAATAAAAACAAAAAAAATATTTGTTAGATCTAAAATTAATGTTACTTGTTTTGAAGAAAATGGATTGGATAAAATTAAGAAAACATTAGACATTTCGGGTGTAAAGATAAATTATATAAGTGCTCCTAAATATGTTTTAGAAGTAGAAGATTCTAATTATAAATCTGCAAATAAGAAGATGGAATCTTTTATTGAACAAGTAGAGAGTAATGCTAAAAAAAATAAATGTATACTTGAGGTCATAAGAAAAAAATGAAATGTATGAGTTGTAATGCAAAGATTGGGGAAGGATCTGTAGTTTTTAAGTGTCCAAGGTGTGGCAAGAAAATTATAAGATGCAACAAATGTAGAAAACTGAACATAAAATATAAATGTGAGTGTGGTTTTGAAGGCCCATAAAATGGCAATAGCAGCATTAAAAATAAAAATAATGCCGGATTCACCTGAAGCAGACTTATCTAAAATTGAAGAATCTACAAAAAAAATTGTAAAGGACTTTGAATCAGAGAATGCAAAAGTACATTCAATTGAAATAGAGGATGTTGCTTTTGGTCTGAAGGCAATGATTGTTACATTTGCGTGGCCAGAACAAATAGAACAAGAAAAAATTGAAGAGAAATTAAGAAATATTGAGCATGTTGAATCTGTTGAAGTAGTTGACTTCAGAAGAGCTGTGGGTTAGAATGGCATTAACAAAAGAACAGGCTGAAGCTGTTAGGAAACAAATTCTAGAACAATTAAAAAAATTACCAAAAGAACAAGTTGGGAATCTTCCTGAGCAAATTAAAAAAGCATCTCCTGAAGAATTAGAGGCTTTTGTTAATCAAATGCAAGCAAGACAATCTGGGGCTGCTGCTGGAAAGGGTGGAGAATGTATTTTTTGTAAAATAATTAAAGGAGAGATAGATACTGTTAAAATTTATGAGGATCAAGATATTCTTGCTGTTTTAGATATTATGCCTGCTTCTAAAGGACATATAATTGTTATGCCAAAAAAACACATACAATTTATTCAAGAGCTATCCGAATCTTTGTTAAATAAGATAATGCATTTTGTTAAATTAATTAGTCCTGCCATAATACAATTATTAAAAGCACAGAGTTTAAGTATTTATATTCCGCAAGGACAATTAGCAGGACAAGCAATGCCCCATTTTATTGTTAATATTATCCCAAGATATGAAAAAGACAATGTTTCTATTGGATGGAATCGTGAAAAAGCAGATTTAAAAGAACTTGAAAAAGTTGCAGTAAAGATTAGAAAAGTTGCAAGTACACATGTAATTAACCATATCGCTGAAGAAAAGAAAAAAGTAGAGGTTAAAAGAAAGAAAAAAGAAACTTCAGAAGCAGAAAAAATGTATAAGAGAGTTAAAAAAAGAAGACCTTAGATCAATATCAAAAATAACAGATTTCCTAAAATTAGGGTTATTATTAAAGATATTAAAATTGCCGGAACAAATGGAATTCCATCTTTAACAAGTATTTTTTTATTTGCTTTTTTTATTAATAAAATATCTTTTTTTGAAAGACCATCTGCATTTGGTTTTATTATTTTAGAACCTATTTTTATTTTTTCTGAGATCCAATCTCCTTCAGTAAGTTTGTTCCAAGGTTTTTTTGTTATCATTAATTTTTCTGAAACTCTTACAATTGTAAAAATATAGGGTAAAATTATTAGGATTATAACAAAAATGATTATTTCATACATTTTTGTGAATAATGCTAAAATTAAAATAACAAAAGCTAATATAAAATAAAATATTTTTGTTTTATTTTGATTTTTTTTGAAAAGTTTAGAAAATCTTTTTTTGTTTTTTATAGAAACTATAATTGCAAAAATAATTCCATAAATAGAACCTAAAAAAAGTATGTTTATAAATAAAGTTAATAGAAAAGGTTCGCTTGAAATCGGAAGTATTGTGCTCATATTTACATTTTGTAAAACAAAACCCGGTGTTGTTCCAAAGCAAGCTCCCAAACCCATTAATAATTTTGCATCTCCTCCTCCAAATATCCTTGTATAATAAAATATTAATGAAATAATTATAAAAATTCCAAAACCAAGCAAACCATATAAAAAATAACCAGAGTTTTGAAATATTATGGCAAATAATCCACGTGTTGCAAGAGCAATTGCAATTAAACTGTAGCTTAACCAATCCGCAACCTCTCTTTTTTTAATATCTGTTACAGATGCTGCAATTAACCATATTACTGCTACAGCTGTTAAGATAATATCTGGAATTAAAGTATTCATTTAGCCTCTTTTTTTCTTGTTCTTAACGGTCCACCTTTTTTATATGGATTATATTTTCTTTTTTTTCTCACTTCTTTTTTTGATTTTCTTTGAGATGCACAAGCGTATTCCATACTAAGTTATAGAAAATTGTGTTAAAAAACTTTCCGAAAGTTGGAAAGTTTTATATATTATTAAATCCATATTGTTGAAAAGAGGAAAAATGGCATATTATTTTGGTATGGATCCAATACTTTTATTGGTACTTTTATCACTTGGATTTGGAGCATTATTAGCAATTCTTTTTTCAACTATTAAAAAAGAAGATCTTCAAAGAGTTAGTTTTAATGAGGCACTTCATTCTGCACTTGCAACCGGATTTATGGGTGCTATTATTGGTTTAGTTGTTGCCTTATTATTCAGCATTTATCCTATGTTAAATTTCGGATTATCTGCACTTCCGGGCGGTTTTTTATTTTTTCTTATACTTGTAGCTGCTGGTTTTGCAATTTTCTTTATTTTAGGAGTTGTTTATTTTTATGTTCCAATACCTGTTGTCATTAAACACGCATTTATTGGTTTTTTAGCAGGTGTAGCATTTGGTGTTCTTATTTGGACTGCTTTTGTTGCCCAAACAGGACCGTTTGGGGAGTATGCTGCTTTTGCAATGGAACCAGTAAGAGAACATGTTGAAGATTTTTTTACAGAAGTTGGCAAATTTAAATATTGTCTTTATGCTGATCCAAAATGTCCTTTCTTTATCCAGTGGGATGAACCAAATGTTCAGAATAGGGAGGAGGTGCTTAATATAGACCTGGGATTTTCAGATCGGCGAATTTTAGGAAATGAGGTAAATTTATTAGTTTCACTAGGTGTAAAAAATCCAGAATTAACTGAGTTAAAAATAAAACCTTATTGTTATCTTGGTAAAAGTGGTTATTCTGGTTCAGGAAGTATCACTGCATTAGAAAGGGGATTATTTTCTGGAGAATTTTCTAAAGACATGGAATTAATTGAACAACATTATATGAATAAAAAGAAATACAAAGAATTAGAAGCAACTAATTTAGGAAAATATTCTGAGGGTGATGAATTTGCTTTTCCTTTAACTAATCAAGAACTTAGTACTAATTTTAGATGTAAGGGAGATGTTATTGGTGATGAAAATGTAGATATTGAATATGTTATTATTGCCTTAAGAAGAGAGGTTCTTGTTGAAGCCAACTGGCCAGTTTATATTGGTTCTGAACCAAATATGGGGAGATCTAAAACAATTATGTCTTATAATGCTCCTTATTCCATTGCATTAGTTTCAGATAGTGATATGCCTTTTGAAGCTGGGAAGGAATATGATTTTTCTGTTGTTTTAAAAAGATTAGATGAAGATTCTGAACTTGAATTTATAAGAGAAATAAGATTAGTTTTTCCAGATTCTATGATTGCAGAATGTCATAATTTCCAAGCAAATGGAAATGCTTTGGAATTACTAAATCTTCCAGCAGATTTATTAAAAGAAACATCCTATTATAATGATAAGGAAGAGAGGTATAGTATGAATTGTTCATTATATGTTGTTGATGCTCCAAATAATGCTGTTTTATCTCCAATAGATGTAACAGCACATTATAATGTTGTTTCAGAATACAAAACATCTGTATTAAAATCACCAGGATAAATTTTAATTAAAAATATACAAAATGAAATCAAAAAAATTCATTAAAAATGTTTTTCTAGTTTTAATTTTATTAATTGCATTATTTGTTGGGACAGCACAACAAGGATGTGAACAAGGACAAGGATCACAACAAGGATTGGATTTTTCTTTAGTTACTAAAAGTTCTTTTCTAAGCGCTGGCTCCACAATTAATCAAGAAGATACTTTTTATGTTGGTGTTAAAATAGAAAATTATGATAAGGTTGAAAGAAATGGTTTTGTTTGTATTCGAGATGATGTAGAAGATGGTTTTGGTGGAATTGTTTCAGAAGGTTCTGGAGAATGCAAATATTTTGTTGTAATGGCTGCTCAAGAAAAAGAAAAATCTTCTAGTGGCTCAATTATACCGGGGTTAGGTGGTTCTTCTTCAGAAATTGAACCAGGGATAGTTGAGATTTATTTTCCTTCTGAAAATAAAGAATATTCTTATTCTGGAATGCCAGAGTTAGTAAAACCATATTCTGGAAAAATTTCTGTTTCATTAAAATATCAAGAAACAACCCAAGCAACTGGAACTGTTACTGTTCCAGATGAATCTGGAGTAGCAATAGCACAAGAACCTGCTTTAGTTGGTGCTTATGTTAATAAAGCACTTCATCCAAGAGGAGAGGGATACAAGTTAGATCTAGAGATTAATCTTGTAAAACAAGGAAACGCAAAAATATTTTTACCAGATTTTTCAGAAGAAAATAAAACATATTTTTTGATTAATTTAATTCCTTTAAATTTAGAATGTAGTGTTACAGGAAAACCATTAACAGGAACATTAGATTTACAAACTAGTCAAAAAGTCAAATGTTCTACTGAATTAAATAGTAAAAGCACTCAAAGTTTTCCTTTAGTTATTGGTTTAACTTATGGGGCAATGATTGAGAAAAGTTATTCATTTAGTATAAAAACTAAATCTTAAAGATAAGGAAACTTTTAAAAATATAAAAAACCCTATAAAAATAAGAAAAGAGGTTAAATGAAGAATAAATTTTCATTATTTGCTATGGTAGGATTATTGATTCTTTCTCTATTTGTAATTGGAGCAGAATCTGGATGTGATAAATCGAAATTAGATTTTGATACATCTGCCTTAACAATGGGTTTTGTTGAAAATGCTCCACCCATAGAAATTAATTATGGTGTTGGATTTCCAATTTATGTTAAAGTAGATAATTTTGGGGGTTATGATGTTTCAGCAGGCGGAGCCAAATTTTATCTTACAGGGGTTGGGCAGAATTTTAATAATATAGAAACAAGAAAGGTTTCAACAAGTACTCTTGCAAAAAAAACTGAAATGCAGCCAGGAGGCTCTGAAGTTATTAGTTTTGCAGAAAATGCTATGGTGGTGCAACAATTACCACAAGAATTTAATTTAAGTTTTAAAGTAGATTCTTGTTATGATTATGCAACAATTGTTCAATCTAGCATTTGTGTTGGAAAAATAGCTGGCACATGTACTTTAGAAGGGAACAAGATTGAAACTGGATCAAATACAGCAGCACCAATTCAAGTAACAGAATTAACAGAACAAGTTACTGGAAATAATCTTTATATTTCTTTTAAAATTGAAAATCAAGGAACTGGACAAGTTTATTTAGTAGATTCTGATTGTGATAAAATAAATGAAAATGATATTAATGAGCAATTGAAAAAAGGAAAAACAAATATAGCTATTATAACTGAACAAGGATTTACTTGTAATTTGCAAGAAGCTAGTGCTCCGTATAGCACTATTAAAAGTTTAGCTGGAAGTTCTCAAGTTGGATACACTGTTGTTTGCGAAAAAGAATTAACAGGAACAGAAACACACACCTCTCCAATACAAATTCTTTTGAATTATAAGTATGTTGAAAGTATCCCAAGGATGATTACAATTTATCCTTAAATTGTATTATATATTTTTAGGTACAATAATCATTTAAAAGTTCTAATTCTCAAACATCAAATGAAGGGGAAATCTTTATTCGGAGATCTTTCAAGTAAGAATTTAGTTAGGTATAACTTAGATTTTGAACCAGTATTTACAAGTATTCCTGCAAAATTCTTTTATTCAAGAGGGGATGTAAGTGCTTTTGTTTTATCTAAAAATAAAATTCCTGTAAATCCCTATATGAACTTTGATTATAATCTTATGAACAGTGTTTCTAAGCAGGTGGTTAGAATAGCTAATAATAATCTAATTAAATTAGCAAAGCAAGTTTGGATATTCAGTGAGGATTTTGGAAATTTAACAGATGGAGTTCTTTTTGAAATAATACATGCTTTAAAATTAAAAAAGAAAATAAAATTCTTTAAATTACCTTTTTGTAGGGAAATCAAAATAGATCCTAAATCTATTTTAAAAATAAATGAAATTAAACCACATTATGGAGTTGCTTGTATCCAGGATTGGCCAACAACTTATTTAGCTATTCCAAGCAACCTTTTTTGTATGAGATTTTTTCTTTCAAAATTTACATTAGAACAGAGATATGTTCCCTTAAATCCATTTACTATTTTTGATTATTTTTTAATGGATAAAGTTAACAGAGATTCTGTGATTTCTGCAAATTTATCTATAATAAAAAGTATAGATGAGTTATGGGCTTTTTCTCCTGCCAGTGATGGAGTTATTGCTGAGATAAAGCTAGCTAAAAAACTTAATAAAAAAGTAAGATATTTTAGAGTTGTAAGAAAAAAATATGTTGAAGAAATTTCTTCTGAAGATTTTGAAGTTGAACCCGGATTAAAGAAAACTTAAAAATACTAGCTTCTTATTCTTTTTATGAAAGTATTTAATGTTGTTAAAGCAATTGTCAGATATAAAGATAAATTTTTGTTTCTTAAGAAAGCAAAAGATCCCATTCAAGAAAATATTGGAAAATGGGAATGTTCTGGGGGCAGAATCCAGGATAAAGAAGATCCTAAAAAAGCAGTCTTGCGTGAAGTAGAAGAAGAAACAGGTTTACAATGTAAAATCATTAAAAAACTAGCTTTTCTTAATATGAAGACAAATGAATATGATAGCAGATGTGGTTGTTTTCTTTTACAAGCAAATGTAGATAAAGTAAAATTAACAGAGGAACACTCTGATTATAAATGGATTAAAGCAAAAAAAGTTAAAGATATTAATTTAGTCTTATTTGCAGGTTTACTTTTAGAGTATTTTAACAATCCAGAAAAATATTTCTAATCATTCAATCATTTCGATTTCTACATTAACTTCTTTTGGAATTGGAAGTCTCATAATGCTGTGCAAGACACGTTCGTCAGCTGGCAAGTCTAGAAGTCTTTTATGAATTCTCATTTCATATCTATCAAAAGATGCTTTGCCATCTCCACATGGAGATTTTCTAGTTGTTACTTTTAGTTTTTTAGTAGGAAGAGGTATTGGACCACGTACAACTATTCCGCTTTTTCCAGCTATGTCTTTAATAGCATTTATTATCTCATTGAGTTTAGCAATGTTTATACTTGCTAATTTGATCCTTGTACGTGTCATCCTAAAATTAGAGGAAATGGTTATAAAAAGCTTACGGTTTAAGAAAAAGCTTTAAAAATACAGTTGTGTTATAAATTAGATGAATAAAAAGAGGAATCGTAATAAAAAATTTAGAGAGAATGTTATTATTGCGGTATTATTGTTTTTGTTTGCAATAATCCCATTATTTTATTACGCTGCAGATAAATCAGATATTACTGGAAATACTATTTTTATCGATGAAACTGCGCCTGGTGCTAGGATTACTGCAAACTTTTATCTGTATCCTAGAGAGGGAGAATGTTATCCTGCTGAAACAAAAATTATTGTAAACTGGCTTGGAAAACAAGAAGTAATGGATCTTTATGATTTAGTTGAAAGAACAAATGCAAGATGGAATAAATTTTATGCTTCTTATTATATTGCTCATGATTTAACTTTAAAAGGAAAAGGTAGTTGTTATGGAAAAACTGGAAAACAAGCATGGTATGCTGATATCTTAGCTAGGCTTGGAGCTAGTTATGGTATCGGCTATAAATATCTTGGGCAACACTATCCAGTTAGATTCGACCTTTCAAAGTTTGAATTAACTGCTCCAACTGAACCTGCAGCATATCCTTTAGAAATCTCTTTTGTTTATCAAGACAAAGTATATTATTCAGATCTTGCAGTAGTTTATGTTGGTGTTGAACCTGGAACTGTTCCAGTTGAGTTTGAAACAACACAGCCTATCTCAGATTATGATTCTGAAACACCCGAACAACCTGGTGTGGATGGTGGTTTAGATAATATTGGTGCTGGTGAATATAAAGAAGAACCAAAAGAAGAACCAGAAGAGGAGCAAGGAGATGCACCATTAGGTGGTGGTTTTGCACCATTAGGAGAAGGTATAAAAGGTTGCACAGAAATCACAATACCGGGTGTTTATGATTTAGATCAGGATATTTTAAATAGTTTAGAAGCAACTTGTATTCAAATTTCTACAAGTGATGTTGTTTTTGATGGTGGTGGTTTTACCATAGATTCAGATATCCCCCCAACAACAACATATGGAATTTTTATTTCTTCGGGATTAACAAATGTAACTGTAAAAAATGTAAAATTAACAGATTGGACTTATGGGATATATGGAAGCAATTTAAAAGATTCTAATATTTTAAATAATGATATTATTTCAAGTGGAAATATTGGAATTAATTTTAATGAATTTAATAATTCTAATTTAAGTTATAATAATGTTAGTTTAAATCAAGAGTATGGTTTTAGAATTACTGGGGGTTATTCTAATAGCATAGATAATAATATTATTTCTGAAACAGCTGGATCTACATCTAAAGGACTTTATCTTCATAGTTCTGATTCAAATGTTATCAATAATAATAATATAACTAATAATAATTGGGATGGATTAGCTTTACTTTATTCAGATAACAATGATGTTTATGGTAACTTTTTTAATTCAAATATTTATTCTTCAGGTATTTATATTTCACAATCTTCTGGAAATACTATCAGATCAAATCAAATAATTGGAAATAAAGATGGAATTTATTCAAGTTCTTCTGATAATCTGGTTCTATCTTTTAATAGGGTATGTGACAATCAAGACAATGATTTCTATTCTGCTATTTGGCCAGAAAGTTTTGGTTTAAACAATAGTTGTGATAATTATGGGATATGGAATGATACAGATTATATTGGTTGTACTTGGTATTGTAATGGATCAGAAGGACAGAGAACACAAGGACCACAGCCAACTAATTTTTCAATTGATTCTTGTAGAAAAATAAATGAATCGGGTGTTTACACCTTTATTGAAGATATAATTGATAGCACCCTATCTGTTTGTATTAATATTACTGTAGATAATGTAGTAATTGAGGGAAATAATAAATTATTAGATGGAACAGATCATGCTGGATCCGGTATTTTGGCTGAGAATCCTTTAGGAAATTTAAAAAATATCACTGTTAAAAATCTTAGATTAACTGACTGGGGAACAGCTGCCCTATCTTGGCATGCCGGAGCTATAGAATATCTTTATGTTGATGATGGTTTGGTTGAAAATATTGATGCAAGATCCAATTTAGCTGGTATTATTTTGGTAGGTGGAAATAATAGCGTGGTTACTGGAAATACTATTTTTGAGAATGGCATTGGTTTTTATCATTTTCAATCTAATTTTTCAGAAGTATCTAATAATAATATAACTTCAAGTTTCTATGATAACACTATTTATGATATTATGTCTGATAATTGTGGATTTTCAATGTATGAGGGAAATTATTTTAGTGGGGTTTTTTTAAATTTTTATTTAGAAAGTTATTTTATAAATAATTATTTATTAAATAGTATTGGAGAATTTAGTTTTATTGGGGAAGATCTTGTTTTTCAGAAAGTTTATGTAGAACCATCTGATCCAGATGGGTATTCTAATATTGGAAGATATATTAATGTAAGTAGACCAGATGAAGAATCTTGGCTTGCAATTAATTTTTCATATGAAGATTCTGAGTTAGGAAACTTAGATGAATCTACTTTGCAATTAGCAAGATATAATGGAACTTGGGAACTAGATCAAAGTAAATTTGCAAATAGTTTTGATGTAGATACAACCAATAATATTGTTTATGCAAATATCACTGGTTTTGGAGGAGCCAATACTATCTTTACAGTTTTAGGAGAGAGACCAACTTTTTTGGTTACTTTAACATATCCTGGAGATGGAGATACATTAGAGAAACCAAGTTTCCCTACCACACAGACATTTAAATTTATTCCACTAAATTATATTAATGGAAATTTAAGTTGTGGAGTTTTTATTAATGGAACCTATAAATTAAATGACTACTGTTCAAATAATAGTGAATGTAGTTTAACTGTTGGAAATCTATCAGAAAGAACATATTCTTGGCACATTATGTGCTTTGATGAATTAAACAATAGTGCAAATTCAACTACAAGAGAGTTTACTTTAGAAGAATACACCTCTGGCGGGAATAATGGCGGAGGTGGCGGAGGCGGCGGAGGTAGCAGTGTTTGTGGAAATGGAGATTGTGAAATTGATGAATCTTTTTCAAATTGTTGTAAAGATTGTGGTTGTCCAACCGGGCAAACTTGTGTAGATAATATTTGTACTACAACACAGCTTACTGGACCTTACTGTGGAAACAATGCATGTGATGGCAATGAAACTTATGGAAATTGTTGTATTGATTGTTTATGTCCTGCAGATAAAGCATGTAAAAATAATGTTTGTACTCCGCTAAGTGAAACTTGTGGCGATACTATCTGTCAATTTGGAGAAACAGTTGAAAACTGTCCTTTAGATTGTTCGAATTTACCAACTTGTGGGGATAATGTTTGTAATTCTGCAGATGGAGAAAATCAAGAAACATGTTGTCAAGATTGTGGATGTCAAGAAGGTTTTGTTTGTAAAAATGGGAAATGTTTTGAAAAAACAGAAGTTGATTTTTTAACAATTTTATTTATAATCTTAATTTTAGCAGCATTAATAGCAGTTGTAGTAATTATAGTAAAAGTTAAGAAACATAGAATTCAAGCAAGAAAGAATCGTGTAAGAGATCTTTTACCTTCTTCTGAAGGTAATGTGAGAGGATTTAAGATGGAATAATTTTCCACATAAATTCAAAATAATTTTTATAACCCTCACTTAATTTTTTATCAGAAATAACAATAACAAATAAATTCTCTTTTATTAAGGATTGAATAGCTATTTTATTTGAATAGATTATTGTAGTAATTTCGGATTTATATTTTTCAGGTAAATACTTTACTTTTACTTTAGATTTTGGAAGAGTTTTTAATAATCTTTTAGAATCTTTATTTGCAAGATATCTTGCAGTTAATTTGGCTTTTTCATATTTTTTTATAAAGTGTGGAAATTCAAATCTAAGAATTTCAAAAGCTTTTCCAGTTACCCCAAATGCAAGAACCTCTTTTCCTTCTTTTAATATATCTTGATAAAATGTTTTAATTCCTTCTTTTCCCTCAAAAACTTCGAATTGGAATGGCTCAATAGATTTATGTCTTTTTTTTAGTATTGGAAGAACTTCTTTTAATTTAGCTTTTCTAGTTTCAAGAATCTCAAGAAGTTTATCTGGAGATGCTGCTTGATAGTATCTTTTTGAATCTTTTATCACAAAACTAACCAGTCCTTTTTTAGTTAGATTCTCAAGTTCAAGATAGGCGGTTGTTCTATTTATTTTACCTAGTTTAGCAAGTTTGGAAGCAGTGCAGTTTTTTTGTTCTAATAGTTTAAGGTAAATAAGAGATTCTTTTTCATTTAAACCAAGTTCTTGTAATGTTTCTTTTATCATACCCCTACATGATTCTAAATCTTATAAATGTTGTCATTTAATGACAACATATATTAAAAAATTCTTTTTATTACCTTATTATATGGTACAGGAAATTGAAGATGCTGCACAATATTTGAGAGAATGTGGGGCACCAAGAGAACATCATTTAGTTGGAAGATTAGAGATTTTAGCAAAACCAGATCTATACAGATTTACTGGAACTGCTTATTTTTCTTCAGATATTCCATCTGTAGGGGATAGAAAAGATCATGTAAATGTTGCAAATAGTTTATTTGCTACTTGGAATGCTGTACATATTGGAGCTTCAGAGTATGGTTTTGAAGATACAAGGGCTTCAGAAGCACCCCCTGGCTTTCGTGTAAGAGGAATTATTCCTCCAGATACCAAACTTGGTTTAGAAGTTTCCCTTAAGAAACTAAGAAAAATGGGTGGAAGAGATTGGTTTGATTATGAAAGCAGGTTTTCTTTAGAGGGAAAAACTTTACTTGTATTACAAGGTAGAGGAAGTGCTAAAAAAATAAGCTGGTAGTAAAGTTTATATTTTCTTTTTTTCTTTATATTTTTATGACACATGAAGCCTTATTCTACAAAAAATTAAAAAATAAAACAGTTCAATGTAATTTATGCCCTCATAATTGTATTCTTAAATTAGGTCAAAGAGGAAAATGTCGTGTTCGTGAAAATCAGAATGGAAAACTTATTTCTCTTGTATATGGAAAACCTTGTTCAATTGTATTAGATCCTATTGAAAAGAAGCCATTATACCATTTTCTTCCAAGTAAAAAGGCATTAAGTTTAGGAACTCCTGGATGTAATTTAGGTTGTTTACACTGTCAAAATGCTAGTATAAGTCAAGTTAATCCAGAAGATGTGGATACACTTAATTTATCTCCAGAAGATATTGTTGAATCTTGTAAAAAAAATAAGGTAAGGATAATTTCGTATACTTATACAGAACCCACAATTTTTTTTGAATATATGCAAGATATTGCAAAACTTGCAAAAAAATATAGAATAAAAAATACAATTGTTAGTAATGGATTTATTAATGAAAAACCTAGGAAAAAATTAGGAATGTTTGTAAAAGGGGCAAACATTGATCTTAAAGGCAATGCCAAGTTCTATGAAGAAATCTGTTCTGCTAAAATAGGCCCTGTTTTTGATACTTTGAAGTTTTTAAAAGAAAAAGGAATTTGGATTGAAATAACTAATCTGATTATTCCGGGTTATAATGATGATGTTGAAGAATTTAAAAAAACAATAACGTGGATTCTTGAAAATCTTGGAAAAGATGTTCCTCTCCATTTAAGCGCATTTTATCCTTGTCATAAAATGCTTAATAAAGAAAGAACAGACCCGGCTATTTTGATTAAATTTAGAATTATTGCAAAAAAAATGGGTTTAAATTATGTTTATACTGGTAATATTCAAGATAAAGAGGGTTCTACAACATACTGTCCTAGTTGTGGAAAAGAATTGATTATCCGAGAAGGGTTTAGAGTTTTGAAAAATAACATTAAAAGAGGAAAGTGTTCTTGTGGTGAAGCAATTCCAGGGGTATGGAGATAGTCAAATATTATTCTTGTAATGGCCCACCAATATACTTACAATTTTCAGCTATACATTTACACTCAGCTTGTATACACTGGGGCATCATACTTATTCCACTAATTAATCCTCTTTTTCCAGTTTTACACTCTTCTTCTGTGTTAATACATCCACACCCACAAGCAGATCTACAATCTTCATCAATTGTGCATGTTTTATCGCATTTTTCAGGATTAAATGTAGAACATCCTGGAGTGGGCAATCTTATCATAATCTGATCTACTGCTAGAAAAAGAATTATAAAAATAACAATTCCAATTAAAATCCACCATCCAGTTTTCATAATCTATCATAGTTTTTGCAATTTATATGTTTTTTTAGATAAGTCTATATAAACTTTACAATCCTTAGTTTTACATGAAAAAAGAGCTAATAGGTATTTTAGTTATAACTATATTTAGTATTTTTCTTTTAAGTTCTGTTTCTGCACTT
>Ga0272442_10003522_pt1 | contig 21927 bp, 23 predicted proteins | sample SSMForm2O_FD_200262 | JGI IMG/M metagenome (GOLD analysis project Ga0272442, IMG submission 200262) | Marine sediment archaeal communities from Little Sippewissett salt marsh, Falmouth, MA, United States - SSM-Form-2O | ecosystem: Environmental > Aquatic > Marine > Wetlands > Sediment ... | reverse complement strand
CAAAGCTTGTTTAGATAATATATTATCGCCGGAATAGACCTCGAAGTCAACAAAAAAACCGGTCGGGAAGCGTTTTTGCCATAGATTACGCGCGCGGACGCGCATCGATGTGGATTTTGACTGTCGCCCGGGCGTGAACCAGACCTCAAAGCGTTTTTAAAAGGGCCGGTATCCGGCTGATTTGATGGATTACATGCCGGGCGGCGGCGGCGGATTCCGCGCCGGCCGAGGTGTGGATGCGGGCGGGGCGAATCAGTTGGACGGTCGAAAAACCGAGCTTGTTCGGCGCGATAAAATCCTTTTTTTCATTATCAGCGACATAAACCATACGAGCGGGTGCCTCATTCAAGTCGTGGAGGATTTTCTCAAAACCCGCCGGAGAAGGCTTCCAGCACGCTCTTCCAAGCTGTTCGGTATAGACGATCATCTTGAAATACCCTTCGATGCCAAGGGCCTGCACTTTCAGCCGTTGCGCCGGCAGGAATCCATCCGTAAGCAAAGCCAGGGTATAATCCCTCTTAAGCTGGGAAAGCACATCCCAGCTGTCGGCCGGCAGCGTTATTTTCGGTATATGGCGACGATAAACTCCCACCAGCTCTTGAATTCGCTCTTCGTCATAGCCAATGCCAAGCTCATCGAGAGCCGCATTGAAAGTCCTGGATTGATTTCCAGTTGAAAACTGATCCCAAAGGGCAGTAAAGAGTCGCCCGGCGGATTGTGACTCGGATGAATGGGCGAGAAACTCGGAAACGGCTCGCAAACCGCTTTTGCAGTACTCGATTTCGTCGTAAAGTGTGTCGTCTAAATCAAAAACAACGGTCGTAATCATATCTTTGCCCCGTAGCAAGGCCATTATGACAATTGAAGTTGTAGATATTATGAGGCTGCCACCCAATTGCAAAAAACAAGCTACAAATTCATACTCAATAGACTACCCACAGAATCAATCACTAAAAATACAGCAGTCGCCCTGTGCGCGCTGCCCTTATTACAATATAATCTTACGATCATTGGCTGATATGTCGATATTTAAAGGATAAAATGTTGAAGAGCAAAGCTTTAAATCTCGTGCAAATCATGCGCCCGAAACACTGGACCAAGAACGTCTTCGTGTTTGCGGCGCTGATCTTCGGACAGAAACTCGCTGTCCCTTCGGCCGTCGGTAGGGCGGTGGGGGGCTTTTTCTGCTTTTGCTTGGCGGCCTCCGCGGTCTATATCTTCAACGATATCATCGATCGCACAACCGACCGCCTCCATCCCGAAAAAAGCAAAAGACCCATCGCATCAGGCCGCATCAGCGTGCATTCGGCCTTTCTTATGGCGGCGTTCTGTGCCGCCTTTGCTATGATCGGCGCTTTTCTGCTTTCGCAACGATTCGCTATGGTTATCCTGGCCTACATTGTGCTGATGGTTCTCTATTCGCTTTCGCTCAAGAAAGTGATGATTTTGGATTGCGTGGTTATCTCCATCGGTTTTTGCCTGCGGGCGATCGCCGGGGCGGTCGTCGTCGAGGTCTTGATCTCGCCCTGGCTCATTGTCTGCACCTTTGCGCTGTGCCTTTTTCTGGCGTTCAGCAAGCGCCGCAGTGAAATCGCCCTGCTTCGAGAAAACAGCGAATCCTTTCGCCAAACTCTGGCCGGCTACACACCGGAGCTGCTGGTCCACATGCTCAATGTGACCAGCGGCCTGGCCGTCGTCTGTTTTCTCCTTTATGCGATGGACGACTGGACGTATGAGCTTTTTGGTTCAAACCATCTTGTTTACACGACGCCAATTGTTTTATATTGTATTTTTCGTTTTAGTGCGCTCATGCAGCAGGGTAAATACTTAGATCCCGTTCAACTCATCCTGCACGATCTGCCGTTTCAGATCGGCCTTGTGCTCTGGGTTCTATCGTGCATCGGGATTATTTATGCCGATAAGCTCGGCATTGCTCCAGGTAACGTCTGAGCGCGTTGAGGGAAGAATTCCAATGGCCGAACAGAGATTGCAAAAGGTTTTAGCCGCGGCGGGGATAGATTCGCGGAGAAATTGCGAAGAATTGATCCTCAGCGGTGTTGTGCGAGTCAATCGCAAAGTCGTGGATGAACTGCCGGCCTTTGTCGATCCGGATAAGGATATCATCACCGTACACGGCAGAAAGATTCGTCCGGCTAAAAAAGTCTATTTTCTGCTTAACAAGCCCAAGGGCGTGATCTGCACGAATCGCGATCCCCAGGGTAGAAAAAAAGCGATCGATCTGATCCATTGCCCTGAGCGTATCTTCTGTGTGGGCAGATTGGATGCCGATACCACGGGAGTCATCATCCTTACCAATGACAGTGAGCTGACCAATCGTTTGGCACATCCGAGGTACGAGCTACCTAAAACGTACGTCGTCGGAATCAAGGGCCGGATCGCCGGAGAGCAAATAGAGAAGATTAAAAGAGGCATCTGGCTGGCCGAAGGCAAGACCGGCAGGGCGTCGGCCAAAATTCTCAAGCGAGGCCATAAGGAATCATCCATTGAGGTGACCATCCGGCAGGGCCTGAATCGCCAGATCCGCAGAACGCTGGCCAGAGTCGGCCTGCGCGTCAAATCACTAACGCGAACACGAATCGGCAAGCTCACCGCCCGGGGCCTCGGCGTCGGCAAATTCAGACCGCTCACCAAAGCCGAGGTGGCATACCTGAAAAAAACAACGCAAAATTAAGTTGCCGTCAATATTTTACCTCATCCGGATACTGTATTAGATTTAGAATAAAATGTCAGAAAAAATGCGATTTGGGCTTGCAATTTTGATGTGAAATCCTATATTTGGAGCTTTTGGTGGGGTATGACCCTGGCCTTTTGAAGAACAATAGGAGCGTATTCGATGTCGAGAGTATGTTATTATACGGGTAAGCGAACGAAGGCGGGCCGGAGCATTGCCCGGCGCGGCAAGGCGAAGTATCTGGGCGGCGTCGGCCGGAAGGTGACCGGTATCAGCAAACGCAAGTTTAAGCCGAATATCCAGAAGGTCCGGGCCGTGGTGGACGGTAGGGTCTGCCGGATCAAGGTTTCCGCCAAGGCCATACGCATGGGGCTGGTTCAAAAACCCCCCAAACGCGATTATAAACCCGCCGAGAAATCAGCCGGCTAATACCACGGTTTTTCCAGAGAAAATGTGCTTACAAGCGGGGCGGGTTCTGCCTCGCTTTTTTTATTTAGGTGGGCAAAGGCATCATGGCAAAAAAAATTGACGAAGCTCAGGTCCGAAAGGTTGCCAAGTTGTCCCGGCTGGAGCTAACCGAGGCGGAGATTGAGGAATTTACCGACCAGCTCAGCGCGATCCTGGACTACGTCGAAAAAATGAATGAACTGGACACCGACAACGTCGAGCCGCTGGCGCATTGCCTGCCGGTCAGCAACGTTCTTCGTGAAGATAGGGCTCGGGAATCTCTTGGAGCTGAAAAGGCGCTGGCGAATGCACCGCAGCGGGATGGGAATTTTTTCAAGGTGCCGAAAATTCTCGACGATGGTTCGGGTGCCTAACTCTTATCGAAAATGATTCTGAAAAATTGAAGTTAGGCATATATTATTTTAGAAAATCTTCTTTCAGGATTTTCTAAAAATAATTAGATACAAGATGATGAAACATCATCAGATAAAAACAATGTATTATTCTATCGCCATAACAACGGAGCATCGATGAATTGTTTCAAGAAGAAAAAATCAAAAGGAGAAAGATTTTTTCTTCTCAAAAGTATGCCTAACTTCAATTTTTCAAGAGTTACGATTTTAATAAGATGGAGGTATCCGAAAATGAAGAGAGCTTGTCTGTTATGTTGGGTGGTTGCGGTCATGCTTTGGATGGGACCGACACAGATGGAGAGAAGAGCAATGGGATCTGATTCGACTCAAGGGAGCGGCCAACAATCGAAAGCGTTCGAGAAAACGATCACTAAAACCCTCACCTGCAAATATTTGTTATTTCTTCCGGAAGGCTACGGCGAGAAGAACAAACGCTGGCCTTTGATGCTCTTTTTGCACGGCGCGGGCGAACGGGGCGATGATTTGAACAAGGTCAAGGTGCACGGTCCGCCCAAGATCGTCGAAAAGAAAAAAGATTTCCCTTTTATTGTCGTCTCTCCACAGTGTCCCAAGGATATCTGGTGGAATGATAGAGTCGAGGTGTTAATTAACCTGCTCGATGAGATCGTGGCTCAATATAATGTGGACACCGAAAGGATTTATCTAACAGGTCTGAGCATGGGCGGCTTCGGGACGTGGGCGTTGGCCTCCCAATATCCCGACCGTTTTGCCGCCGCGGCTCCGATTTGCGGAGGCGGAATGCGGATTATGGCCTTTGGACTTAAAGACGTTTCGATCTGGGCCTTCCATGGGGGAAAAGACCCGGTTGTTCCCGTTGAAGAATCCAAAGAAATGGTTGCTGCGGTCAAAGCTCGCGGTGGAGATGCTAAATTGACAATCTATCCCAATGCAAGGCACGATTCATGGACCGAAACATATAACAATCCGGAGCTTTACGATTGGTTCCTGAAGCATCGCAAAGTCAGCAAAAAGAAATAGCAGGTGGCTTTTCGTAATGGATAACCTGAGTGCGAAGGAATTGCGTGATCAGATTGCTGCCGGGCAAATCAGCAGCGTTGAAGCGACGAAGGCCGTTTTCGAGCGAATAAGGAGGCTCGAACCGATCATCGGCGCTTATATCAGCACTTTCGAGGAGCGGGCGCTGGAGGCCGCGTCGAACGTCGATCATCGCGTGGCCGCGGGTGAGCCGGTGGGGAGGATGGCGGGTGTGCCGGTTGCGATTAAAGATAATATGTGTACGACCTTTGGGGCGACGACCTGCGCCTCGAAGATATTGGAAAATTTCCATGCCCCCTACAACGCCACGGCGGTGGAAAAACTGCTCGCCGCGGATGCGGTTATCGTTGGCAAAGCAAATATGGACGAGTTTGCGATGGGGTCGAGCACGGAAAACTCAGGGCTCAAGCGAACGGTTAATCCGTGGGACACGACCCGGGTGCCGGGCGGAAGCAGCGGGGGGCCTGCCGCGGCGGTGGCGGCCCGGCTGTGTTTTGCCGCATTAGGCTCTGATACGGGCGGCTCCATTCGCCAGCCCGCCGGCTTTTGCGGCGTTGTGGGCTTGAAGCCGACGTACGGGCGGGTCTCGCGATACGGACTGGTCGCCTACGGTTCGAGCCTCGACCAGATCGGCCCGATTACGCGGACTCTCGAGGATGCGGCGCTGATGATGAACGTGATCGCCGGGCACGATCCCGCCGACAGTACGAGTGTTGATGAGACGACGGCGCCCGTCTGTGATTATCTTGAGAAGCTCGATGAGCCGGTGGCGAATCTGCGGATCGCCGTCGTACCGCAGTTTACCGCCGGGGCCGATGAGCCGGTACAGAAGGCTTTGAGCGAGGCGATTGAGATATACAAAAAGCTCGGAGCAGAAATCATCGAGGTGGACATGCCTCATCTGGATTACGCCATCGCCGCTTATTATATCATCGCCACCGCGGAGGCTTCCAGCAATCTGGCCCGCTACGATGGCGTGCACTACGGCCATCGAACGCCCGATCCGAAGGATTATATCGAAGTCTATTCGAAATCCCGGGCTGAGGCATTCGGCGAAGAGGTTAAGAGGCGGATTATGCTGGGCACATACGCCCTGTCGAGCGGCTATTACGACGCCTATTATCTCAAGGCGCTCAAGGTCAGGAATTTAATACGTGGCGATTTTACCGGCGCGTTTGAGAATTGCGATTGTATTATCATGCCCGTGGCACCGACAACCGCCTTCAAGATCGGTGAAAAGGTGGATGATCCGCTTCAGATGTATTTGTCGGATATTTATACGATTGCTGCTAACCTGGCCGGCGTCCCGGCGATCAGCATCCCCGCCGGCTTCGATGAGAAGAACCTACCCATCGGCCTGCAAATCCTGGCGCCAACCTTCGTCGAAGATAAATTATTGCGTATTGCGCGAATGTTCGAAAAAGAAACCGAATGGCATACGATGGAACCAAATGTAAACCACGAATGAACACGAATTAACACTAATTATTTTAATTTGCCCTTGAATGGCTGAAAGTAAGAATATAATTCATAGGGATCTTTCATATAAAGTCATAGAGTTGGCGCTTGAAGTACATAATGAGCTTGGATGTGGTTTCCTGGAAAAAGTATATGAAAATGCATTGATGACACTACTTGAAAGAGAAGGCATACCTGCTAAACAACAAGCTCCGGCAGATGTTTATTTCCAAAACAAAGTTGTAGGTCAATACTTTGCGGATATTTTAGTTGATAATAAATTGATACTTGAATTGAAGGTAGTGGAAGTCATTTCAAATGTTCATAAAGCCCAGGTATTGAATTACCTTAGAGCTACAGGAATGAAACTTGGCCTGATTCTAAATTTCGCCAAACCAAAACTGGAATACAAAAGACTCGTTCTATGATTAACCACGAATGAACACGAATAAACACAAAAATCTTGGTTCGGTTGCGCAATCCGATACACTCCCGAAGGAAAAATTCGAAGAGTGGGAAAACATGCTTGTGGGAAAAGATCAACACTCAATTCGCAACCAAATCTATGAAATGATATGGGATTATGACGTTTTTCAGTGTATAAATGAATCAAGAAAATATGCCGCAAAAGATGATAAAGGCAACTTCAAACAAAACAGAATGCTGCACTATTTCATCAATCAGTCTTTCTTCAAAATCCAACTCTTGTCAATAAGAAGACTGGTTGATAAAGACTTCAATAGAGTACAGCGCAATAAACCTTATAAGGTTTTTTCCTTGTACAATCTAATTGAAGACATCAAAAAGCATAGCACTTTATTGACCAGGAAGAATGTTATTGCAGCTTGTAATTTGCCTTACAATTATGAAGAAGCATTAGCTGAATATAAGAATTCAATAGACCATACAAAGCCATACTTAGTACCTCAAGAAATAGCACATTCAGAAGACCTCCATAGACGTATTGATTCTGCCGCAATTATAGCGGCTGAGAAAAGAAATCCCAATGACTCGATCCCAATTAATAATCTCAAACAATTTGAGATCAGATTGAACGACATTGAGGAATTATGCAAATATGTCGATAAATATATAGCACATTCTGCCACATCAGAAAGCAGAAGAAATGTCCAAGAAGAAATCGAAGGAGCCTTAGGCAAAGTATTGAATGCACATAGAATTATATGCGAGACAGCAAGTTTTATAGGAAACAGGTTGTTATTTTGTGGTTTGGGATCTTTTTTGTCTGGGCCCCAATATGGCCAATTCGACCAGTTTGATTTGTTTGAATATCTCGATGAACCAATAGCCTCACAAGAAACTATCGAGAAGCTAAGAGAATTTTGGGAAAAATATAGAATGGAAACAGAGAAATGGAATCAATAAACATATGAATTTGTGTTCATTCGTGTTTATTCGTGGTTAATTCAATGGTTACGATTGATTATAAAGTCATCGTTGGATTGGAAATTCATGTGCAGCTTTGCACGGCGAGCAAGATGTTCTGTAGCTGTGCAGTGGAATTTGGTGCCGAGCCAAATGGTCGAGTGTGTCCCGTGTGTCTTGGGATGCCGGGCGTTTTGCCGGTCATGAACAAGCGCGCCTACGAATACGCCGTTCTGACGGCGCTGGCCTTGAACTGCACGATCCCCATGTTCACCAAATGGGACCGTAAGAGCTACTATTATCCCGACTTACCGAAGAACTACCAGATCAGCCAATACGACCTGCCGCTCGGCGAGCACGGATTTATTGAGATACCCCTCGAATCCGGCCGGGCGAAGAAAGTCGGCATCATTCGAGCGCACCTCGAAGAGGACGCCGGCAAGAATCTGCACACGGCCGGCAGCTTCTCACAGGTGGATTTGAACCGGACGGGCACGCCCTTGCTGGAGATCGTGACCGAGCCGGACATGAACAGCAGCCAGGAGGTGCGGGCGCTCGCCGTGGAATTGCAGCGGATGGTTCGATTCCTGGGAGTCTCCGAGGGCGATATGCAAAAGGGCCACATGCGTTTCGAGCCGAATATCAATCTTATCATTACCAAAGACGGCAAAGAATACCGCACGCCTATTGTCGAGGTTAAGAACCTCAACAGCTTCCGCGCTCTGGAACGAAGCGTCACCTATGAGGAGCACCGGCAGCTCGATGATTTTCTTGAGACCGGTGCGGTGATTGAGATGGGCAACAAGACGACCCGGGGCTGGGACGATGAGCGCGAGGTCACTGTTTTGCAGCGGGAAAAGGAAGAGGCCCATGATTACCGGTATTTTCCCGATCCGGACCTCGTTCCGGTGGAGTTGTCGCCGGAATGGCTGGAGGATATCCGGTCGCGGCTGTGCGAGCTTCCGCTGAAAAAGCAGATGCGCTATATGCAAGCGTATCAGCTTAGCGACTATGATGCCGGCGTTTTGACGACCGAGCGCTCGACGGCGGATTTCTTCGACGAAGCGGTCCAGGCCGGCGGAGAGCCGAAACGGATTTGCAACATCCTCACCCAAACCGGCCTGAGAATAGCCAACGAAAAGGGGTGCGGCGTCAATGATTTGGGCCTTGCCGCTCAAAGCGTGGCGCGCCTGGCGGGGATGATCGAGACCGATACAATCAACGCCGGCTCGGCGGCGACCATTTTTGAAGCGATGGTCGAGACGGGCAAAGCGCCGGAGGTTTTAGCCGAAGAGCTGAACCTGATTCAGAAAAGCGATGCGGGTGAATTGGAGAGCATCGTTGAGAAAGTGCTGGGAGAAAATCCAGATGCTGTTGCGGATGTAACGAGTGGGGGCAAAAAGAGCAAGAAGGCCCGGGGTTTTCTCCTCGGCCAGGTCATGCAGAAAACGAAAGGCCAGGCCAATCCGAAGGTGGTCTCGGAAATTCTCACCAAAAAGCTTGGATAATATATTGTCATCGTTAAGAGGGGCAAATAATGAAAATCGCTAAAAGCAGCAGTGTTACGAAAAGTCCGGTCGAAATGGAGGGGGCAAAGGATGTAGAGATACGGTGGCTCATCTCCAAAGATGACGGTGCGGAGAATTTCGCCATGAGGATGTTCGAGCTTCAGCCCGGCGGCCTTACCCCCCTGCATACGCACCCCGAGGAGCACGAGGTGTTTATCGTGCAAGGGCGGGGAACTTTTGTCTATGAGGGCCATGAGCATACATTCGAGGCCGAACACGTCATTTTTGTGCCGCCCAATAAAGAGCACCGATTCATGAACACGGGCGATTCGCTTCTGAGGATGCTCTGCGTTATTCCAACACGCTCCGCGTAAGATGGGCCGGTGAAAGGCGAAACCCCCAAACAGAAAGCACCGGACGATTCTCATGCATCCGGGCGATTCGAAAGCGTCCTGCCGGCACGTCATGATAGAGCAAAGCCGGCCGGAATATAACGGGGCTCTTGCTGTCGGACAGGAGGTTCCGATGCATCCGAGTGTCGACGGGCTGACATGTTATTGACTTTGTTGACGCATCGTTGAGAAGTGTTAACGGAGGAAGAGCGAGAAAAATCAGTCTGAGCGGCATTGACATCGTTGAGAGAACGGATTATCCTACATCTCTGAAGGCCTCTAATACGGTCCGAAGTATAATTGTCAAGGGGTATTCGGTGAGGCATTTGAAGGATTTTTTACGGGCGATGGTTCTGGCCGGAACGGTGAGCGGGCTGATAGGTTGTGAAGAAGAACAGAGAATCGAGCCTAAACCGGTGTTAGAGACGAAACAAAACAGCCCGGTGAAAGAAAGCACCCCTGCTGAAGAGAAGACGACTGCGGACGAACAAACTTCTCAGGAAGAGCAAATCATAACTGCGGTGGAAATCGACTCCCCACCCGGGCCCGTTGCCGATAACAACCTTTGCGTTACCTGTCATGTGAATTTCGAGAAGGAGGTATTGACGTCGGTGCACGCTCAGGTCAATATTGGATGTACGCAATGCCACGGCGCCTCGATCGCTCATCGTGCCGATGAAAACACCCTTACACCGCCGGACGTGATGTTTCCCAAAGCAAAGATCAAATCGTTTTGTTCGGATTGTCACACGGGCGATTCGATGCATATCCCGGCTCACGAATCTGTGATCGCGGAGCCCGATCCCCTGAAAGCGTGCTGCACCGATTGCCACGGTGAGCATCGTTTGAATTACCGCACGCGACAATGGGACAAGATCACAAGGAATCTCATAAAAGATCGGAGCGTACGCAGGCTGAGTGATGAGATATTTGAACAAAAGTAGGCTCGCATACACACGTTGGTTCTCGCTATAAAATATCGTCCTGTTATTAATGTAATCCTGAACAAAAGTACGTAGGGAACGGAAAGAACTAAGATGAATCGTAGAGATTTTTTAAAAAAGAGTGTTGTTTTGGCGGAACGCTTTACACTATCGAGCTTCGCATTGGCGGCCGGATACCCACTGTCCGGAAAACTGGCACGCGCTCGAACCGGCCAAAATCCACCGAACATCGTCTTTATTTTTATCGACGACATGGGCTGGCGCGACGTCGGTTTCATGGGAAGTCAGTATTACGAAACGCCGAATATCGACAAACTCGCCGGCCAGGGGATGATCTTCACCAACGCTTATTCCAACGCGCCCAACTGCGCCCCGGCCCGCGCCTGCCTGCTCTCGGGGCAGTATGGCCCCCGGCACGGTGTCTATACCGTTAGCAACTCGGATCGTGGGCCGTTGAGGTTGAGGAAGCTGATTCCAATAGAAAACACCACGGACCTTAACACGAAGATTGTCACCATTGCCGAAGCGATCAAACCCGCCGGTTACGTCAGCGCCAGCATCGGCAAGTGGCATCTCGGCACCGGTCCCGAGGTCGGCCCCAAAGGCCAGGGCTTCGATGTCAACGTCGGTGGTTTTAGTGCCGGCCACCCGCCCAAAGGCTACTTTGTCCCTTACGGCAATCCCGAACTTCCCGATGGACCGCCGGGCGAATACCTCACGGACCGTCTCACGGATGAGGCATTGACATTCATCGAGACGAATAAGAACAGGCCGTTTTTTCTCTATCTGCCGCACTATGCCGTCCATACGCCTTTGCAGGCCAAGGCGGAGATCATCGAGAAGTACACGAAAAAGCCGGGTTCCGCCGGGCAGAGCAATCCGAAGTACGCCGCGATGATCGAGAGCACGGATCAGGGCGTCGGGCGCATCCTGGACAAGCTCGATGAGCTCGACCTGGCGGGCAATACGGTCGTTTTCTTCTTCTCCGACAACGGCGGCGTTCGGACCATTACCTCCAATGCGCCGCTTCGTGGCGGCAAAGGAATGTTGTACGAGGGCGGCATTCGCGAGCCGATGTGCGTTCGCTGGCCGGGCGTCGTTAAGCCCGGCACACGCTGTGATACACCCGTCATCGGCGTCGATTTTTTTCCGACCCTTCTCGGAATCGTCGGTCTTCGCAAGCCCAAAGGAAAGCTGCTGGATGGCGTAAGCATGCTCCCGCTGCTAAAAGGTCGCAACCGTCTGAACCGCAAAGCCATCTTCTGGCATTTCCCCGCGTATCTTCAGGGAAGAGCCGAAGGCGCCAGAGATCCGTATTTCAGGACGCGGCCCGGCGGCGCGATACGAGCCGGTGACTGGAAGCTCATCGAGTACTTCGAGGACGGCGCTTTAGAGTTGTACAACCTCAAAGACGATATCGGTGAGCGAAAGAACCTCGCCAGGGTGATGCCGGAGAAAACAAGGGAATTGCATAAACAGATGCTCGCTTGGCGCAAAACCGTCAACGCCCCGATCCCCACGGAACTGAATCCCGAGTACAATCCATAATTGAAGAAATTATGTTTTTTGACGACTTGTGATTTTATTTTCCGTTCCAGCAATCAGCCGTTTGATGTTTTCGCGGTGCCGGATAATGACCATCAATGGGATTGCACAAGCGGCAATGAGGAGGGGCCACAGACCGGCGAAGTCCCAGCCCGGTGCCAGGATGATGCTTACAATCAAAACGAGTGGAAAAGCGATAGAAGCCGTAATCGATGCCAATGAGACATAGCGTCCTATTAAGACAACGACGACCCATATTGCGATGGCAAACAGTGCACAGAGGGTGAAGTACGGCCAAAGGCCTAGGGCCACTCCAAAACTGGTTGCGACGCCTTTGCCGCCCCTGAATTTCAGATAGATCGGAAAGATATGGCCCAGGATGGCGGCACAACCCACGGCCAGCCACAACAAGAGCAGAGAGACTCTTCCAGCTTCCTGCTGACTTGATAATGCTCGAACCAAAGGCAATGTCGCAAGCATTGGAACCGCACCTTTGAGTACATCGAGGGCGAAGCATACATAGGCCCATTTCCTTCCCAAAGCGCGAGCGACATTGGTCGCGCCGATGTTGCCCGAGCCGATAGAACGCAAATCCTTGCCGTGCGCTCCGGCGATGAGCAGCCCGAAAGGTACCGAGCCCAGCAGATAGGCCCCTATGATGGCCAATGGGAAAATCATGTACGTTTTATTTTACCTTTGTTTTGTACGATGGACTCATATACGGCCACAAGCTGCCGGGCCACCCGGTTCACGGAGACGTTCTCTTTGAGATTGTCCTCGATAATCGCCTGGGAAGCTTTTCGGATATTCTCCTGATCCATAAACCAGCTCATTGCCTCTGCCAGTGCATCGACGTTCTCGGGTGTATCGATCACCCTGCCGTGCCGACGGTCCACGAACAAATCGGTGGCCCCGTTGAACTTCGTCGTAATGACCGGTTTTCCCGCCGCCAGGGCTTCGAGAATGACTCGGCTGGATGGATCGTAGAAGGTGGGCAGAACCACCACATTGACTATCGATAGAACGACTTGAATGTGGCTTAGATGTCCCAATAAGACAACCCTTGGCCCGGGCGAGGTCGCATTGAGTCGTTTGGCCGCTCGACGGTATTTCCGCGTGTTATCACTACCCACTACGACAAGACAGCATTTTCGTTTCGGATGGCGATGGACGATTGAAGACATGGCTTTGAGTAAGACGCCCAAACCCTTCAATCTGAAATTGTGTGCGACGAATAAAAAGAGGATCGGATAGTCCGATTCCCGAACCCGCACTTTGGCGAGGATTTGTGCGCGGAGCCTGTCGGCGCGGTCTCTGTCGATGCGCTTTTGCGTTTTGACGCCGTTGGAAATGACGAGCAGACGCCGGGCGTCGGTGCCGTAATGACGTTTGAATTGCTCGGCGACGTACTCCGACAGGGCGGCAATGACCGGCCCATTGGGTTGGCGGGCCAGGCGACGCTCCGTTCGTAAAAGGGTGGATCGGCGCAGATTAATGCTGGCTGTGAGCTTCTTAAATGACTCAAGAATCGGATTTTGAAAGCTGGCGATATGGCGCTGAATGGACTCGGCATACGCACCTCCTCGCGGTTGATAGACATCGGCAAAATCGAAAGGCAAGACGCTATGGACGATGTCATAATGGTTTTTCGACAAATGCTCTTTTAGAGCTTCCGCGAACATCGCGTATTTGACGCGGCTGCCTGGCTTGTCCCGGCAGACTACGTGCACGTTCTTCGTATTCGGTTGTCCCCCGGCGGCGAGGATACTCACCTTCAAGCCCAGTCCGGACAACGCCGCCGCCAGCTCAAAAACGGACCGCTCGGCCCCCCCAAGGGCGATATTGGCTCGTTCGACGATGATGGCGACTTTCTTTATCATCACACGCACTATACCTTGATTGTCTCATTCTGTAAAAGGAACGTTTCGACCGTGTCGGATATCGTGCCGGGCCATTTGCCCCGCTTTTTGTATGATCCGGCGAATGAGTACCTTGTCCTCCCGGCTGAGCTTGCATCGGCCGGTGTAGCCCATATAAAAACGCAATCGGTCGGTTCGAGAAAAAGATCGGCCCGGCGCGGAGTAGCAAATCTGTGCAAGGTCTTTCACGCGAAATCGCCGTTCCAAAACGGCGGGCTTGAAGGCCCGAGCCAAATCGATCAGAAAAAGACACCCCTTATCATCACAGAAGATATGGGAAAAATAAAGGTCTCGGTGACGATAAGCCGTCTTGTGAAATCTCTCGATGAGGCTTGCCAGTCGGGTGATAAAATTCCTTCGCAGTCTCATATTTTCTCTCGTGGTTGGTCCGTTGAAACAGGCGGGTAGTTTTCGTTCGATGGATTCGGCATTCGGAATTTTCTCGGTGAGAATAAAGCTTTTTTTCTCAAACAGGAGGCCCCGTTGCTCACCGTATGATATGACTTTAGGGACGCCGATACCCGCCGCATTTAATTCATCGATCGCCGTAAATTCGAGGCAGGCGCAGCTTTTTCTGCTTCGCGCCGACAGCCAGTTTCTCATCTGATCTACGACCGGTGGGGAATCATAACGTTTTAGAAAAACTGTTGTGGACGGAGCTAATCCGGTTGATTCAATATCAAACTGTAGGCGGCTGCGGAACCGGGCAAGATTCTTCTTTGTGAGATGTTCCGCCGCGTTGAATGAAAAGATCGCATCGATGGTTGTTAAACCGAGCTTGCTCAGCGCTTCCTGATAATCGGGGTCGACAAAGAATGATTTTGACGTCTCTGCAAACCTTTGCCGTGCCAACATCACCGCTTGGGTGCGGCGCCCTTCGAGCAGCTCTTTGGCGGTCCCGCAAACCCTCTCGGCGGTAATGGCCTGCATGCATAGATGTTGCTTTTGATTGCATACAGGACGCGTGCAGGGAGCGCAGGGAACGTTGCCGACAATCTGAATCTCATTGTCGTATTCGGTATCGGTCCAGGCCGGATCGTTCGGCCCGAAGAGGGTAACAACCTTTCGTCCGGTAGCGATGGCGATATGCCGAGGCCCCGTATCGTTGGTGATCACCAGATCCGCCATGGAAAAAAGGGCCTTGAGCTGCCCAAGCGTCAGGGGATGGTCGCCGAGATTAATGAGTCTGTGCCCGCTTAATTCGCAGATTTCTTTCGCGATTCTTTTTTCAGATGCTTCGGGGGCTATGGAGATGACGACGGTTGCTTTATAGTGATCGATGAGCCAGTCGGCGGTTTGTGCAAACCGGTCATTGGGCCAACACTTGCTCGGGCCAAACGCACCACCGGGAACGAGGATAACAATCGGCCCCTTCGCATCGGTCAATTCTGGTAGTTTTGATTTTAGAGCTTTATCTTCCGCCGGATCGACAGCTAATTCCAGGGCTCGGTTGGATGGATCGGCGCCCAGTCGAGCGGCAAGATCGAGATAGTAATCCACCATCGACCGGGGCTTGAATTTCCCGTTGGGTAATCTCGGCGGGTGGAGCTTATCGGTGAGCAAAAAACCGCGACCTTCACGCGCATATCCGATGCGAGATGGAATCCCCGCTAAGAAAACCGCCAGCGCCGAGGCCAGAGAATTCTTCAAAAGGATCGCATGGGCAAACGTATGTTCTCTGAGCTTTCCGGCAATGGAGAGGGGATTTCTGTCTTTCAGTTCCAGCCATTCGTCGTTAAAACGGCAGGGCGAGAGGACCTCGCGAACGACCGGACAAGCAAGGAATCTGATCTTGCACGATGGATACCGCTGGCGAATGGCTCGCAAGGCCGGCGTGCAAAGAATCGCATCCCCCATGGGTGACGGCAGCCAGACCAGGATATGGGCATCCCGTATGTCGGTAGGTGAATGCCTGTGGCTGTGTTGGGGATTCCGTTCGTGTTTGGTGTCTCGCTTCACGCGTTGCTCTGAGCTTATTTTTTGCCCTGCATCAGATAAAAGGTTAGCGCCATAAGCTGGAAGACGATGGCAAAGCCGAGCGCTATAAAAACCGAATTATCTTCTCTGGCCGGGCTCATGAGAAACCATATCGTGACGAGCAGACAAAACAGCACGACCACCTGCACCATCCCAGCCATCAGTCTCATGACGGAAAACTCGCTGAACATATCGTCCCGCTGCATACTCTTGAGCTGAATTAAAATGCCGTTCAGCAGATCTTCGGTTCTGCCCATGGAGGCTTGTGGTTCCTGAATCTCTGATGGAGGCAGTGATTCCTCGGATTGCGGCGCCGGCTCGTTATCGTTGGATTCGGGTTCACCCGGATTCGCGGCAACCGGCTGCGTTGGGTCGGGGTCGGCGCCGGATGAACGCAGATGCTTCTTGATGATATTGACCGCTTCTTTTGTATTGATGGCCTTAAAGTCGGCCGCGACGCCTTTGCGTGACATGGCCGTGTCGGAAGGCTTGTTGGGGGACGGCTTGTCGATCAATATCGTCTTGCAGCCGACCTGTCGGCCCGCTTCCACGTCCCGCTCACTGTCGCCGATGCACCAGGATTGACTCAAATCGAGGTCCATCTCGTCGGCGGCTTTGAGAAGCATACCGGGCGCAGGTTTTCGGTATTCGCTTTCCTTGCTGAATTCCGGCACCACGCCGTCCGGATGATAAGGGCAATAGTAAATCCGGTCCAGGAATGCATTCTGTTCGGCCAGCAATTCTTCCAGGCGTTCGTGAATCTCGCCGAGAACCTTTTCCGTGACGATGCCACGGGCCACCGCCGATTGATTGGTCGCCACAATGAGCTTATACCCGAGGGCCTTGAGCTCGTGAAGCGCCTCTGCAACGCCATCGAGCAGCTCGACCTGATCCGGGTGATTAATATAACCGGGATCTTTAATCAGGGTGTTGTCACGGTCTAAAAAAATCGCTTTGTTGGACATGATATTGAAATCCGTTTCCTTGTTTAACCGTTTATTATATTTCGCTCCACCAGATCACAAATGATATGGTAGGCAAGCTGATGCATTTCCTGGCTTCGCGCCGTTGATTCGTTGTCGGCGCAAAAGCAAATATCCGCAATCCGCTCCAGCTCGCTATCAACCCGCCCGGTAAACGCGATGACACGGGCCCCCTGGTCCCTGGCGATCTGTGCCGCCGCGACGATGTTTGCCGAGGTGCCGCTGGTCGAGAACGCCCACAGAATGTCGCCCTTTCTCACCAGCGCCTCGGCCTGACGGGCAAAGACCTTGTCATAGGCATAATCGTTGGCGATACACGTCAGAACGGATGTATCGGTGGAAAAAGCGACCGCGGGCAAGGCCTTGCGCTCCCGGCAGAACCGGCCCACGAACTCCCCGGCAATGTGCTGAGCGTCCGCCGCCGAGCCGCCGTTGCCGCAGAGATAAATCGTGCCGTTGTGCTGCAAAACCTCCACGATCAATGCCGCAATGGCGGCGACCGTCTCAAGACCGCGCGACTCGAACTCCGCCGTCATCCGCTTGTGCGTCGCAATGGCTTCGAGGATGTGCGTTTTTGTCTGGTCGTTCATAGAGAATTTGCTTCCGATTTCATTTTCTCAATGGTGAGGGTCGAGCTTCGGCCCTCGACGAGGGGCGCCAGAACGACCTTGCCGCCATAGGATTCGACAAATTCACGCCCGACGACGCCTTTTTCGCCCCAATCCTCACCTTTGACCAGCACGTCCGGCCTGACTTTCTTGATCAGGCTCAACGGGTCCGGCTCCTCGAAAATCGTCACGTAATCGATCATTTCCATCGCCGCTAAAAGAGCCGCCCGGTCGGTCTGGTTGTTGATTGGCCGCGTCGGGCCTTTGATCATCTTGACCGAGTTGTCACTGTTCATACCCAGCACGACAACGTCACCATGTCGCCGGCAAAACTTTAAGTATTCGAGATGTCCGCGATGCAGCACATCGAAACAACCGTTGGTGAAAACGATGGTCCTTTTGTGTCTGCGATGCCGTTCGACCTCACAGAGCAAAGAATCCAGCGACCGGATCTTACCGCTGGCATCTCGATTCTGATGGGCAATTTCATCCGCGATTTCTTCAATCGTCACAGTGGCGGCGCCGAACTTTCCGACTTCAATCCCACCGGCGATGTTGGATAACTTGACAGAAGTTTCATACTCGCATCCGGCGGCCAACGCCATAGCTAACATGGCCAGGACCATATCACCGGCGCCGTTGACATCGTAAACGCTTCGCGGGCGAGTGTGGATGAGTTTACTTACATCTTTTGACTTAAGATATGCCCCCTCTTTATCGAGTGTAATCACCACGGCGTGAAGCTTCAACTCCCGCAAAAGGTATTCCGCCGCTTTGGCGGCAGTGCCTCCGTTTGTCACCTCGAAACCCACCATGGCGGAGGTTTCTTTTCGGTTCGGCGTGATCACGGTCGCGCCGGTATATTTTGAACGATCATTCGTCAGCGAGGGATCGGCCAAAATCTTCTTCCCCGCCTGGTTCGCCAGCCGGATCATTTGCCGGCAAAGCGCATCGCCCGGCAGTCCCTTGTTATCATCCTGCAAACAGACAATGTCGATCTGCGGAAGCTTGTCTTCGTAGGCCCGGAGAATCGCTTCATTCACCTTGTCGGGAATCCGCTCTTCGGATTCGTGGTCCACCCGAATGAGTTGTTGACGGTGCAGGTGCTGAGCCAGACCGATGAGTCTCTGTTTGCTGATCGTCGGGCGGTCCGCCACTTCAAACAAGCCGCTGATATCCACGCCGCATTCGATGAGTTTTTCTTTAAGGATCTCACCATTTTGGTCGTTTCCAATCAGGCCGAGGCCGTGAACCCTGGCCCCCAATGTGGCGAGATTCGCCGCGACGGAGGCGGCTCCGCCGCAGCGGTATTCCGTCTCGGCCACCTTCAGAACCGGCACCGGCGCTTCCGGGCTGATTTTCACCGCGTCGCCGTAAACATAAACGTCGAGGATAAAATCCCCGACGATTAAAACCTCCGGCGAGCCAAGATTCATCACAGTTCGTAGCAAATTCTCATACATAGCGGCGTCCGTGTAAAAAACAAGCACAGGCCCAACATTAAGAGCTCTGTGGAATTTTACCCTGCAATGCCTCTTCAATCAAGGCTGTTAATTTTTCCCGGCCGCTCAGGAACTGGATTTCAATCACCAAATAAGCGAGGGAGATATTCTTTCCGACCGGGATCAGCCGGGAGACTTTTGTCCAGTCCTTCTGCGTTGTCAGGATCAGTTCCGCGCCAAAATGCTTGGCCTGGCTGTAAATTTCGGACAGACAATCGTCCGTGTAATGATAGTGATCGTTATAGACTCTCGAGCCAATCAGTTCACAGCCCAGATGTCGGATCGTTTCCAGGAAGGCCCTCGGATTGCCGATTCCGCAGAAGGCAAAAACTTTCTTGCCTTTCAGTTGTTTGATATTGTCATTCCTGCGTAAGCAGGAATCCACGTTCTCATTATCTTTCTGGATTCCCGCCTTCGCGGGAATGACAGGGGGCTCCGGATATTTTACACAAACCGGGGCATGGATCGACCGTGCAACGACGATGTTCGGATGGATTTCTTGCAGCCTTTTTTCAAGCTCATCCAATTCGGTCTCCCCGATCTGATCGCATCGAGTGATGACCACGGCGTCGGCGCGTTTCAGCGCGGTCACAGGCTCCCGGAGCAGCCCGGCCGGAAGCATCTTGCCATAGCCGAAGGGTAGCGTCGCATCGATTGTCACGATGTCTAAGTCCCGACCCAGCCTCCGGTGTTGAAAACCGTCGTCCATTATCAACACTTCGGCACTAAATTTGTGAATGGCTTCGTTGGCGCCGGCCACGCGGTCCGGATTGACAATCACCCGGGCCTCCGGACAGCTCTCAGCAAAAATCGCGATTTCATCACTGTAGTCTTGTGGCGCGGGTCTCGAGTCTTTCCCCGCCTTGTAGCCGCGTGTGAGGATCGCACATTGTGAATCTGAAATCTGAGTTTTGACATGTGATATGATTTGGTTGTATATCCAGACCACAAGCGGCGTTTTCCCCGTTCCGCCGGTCGTGATGTTACCGATGCATATCACCGTGGCCTCGACATGATGGACTTTCAACCAGCCTTCGGAATACAGAACGTTCCGCAGACGAATAACAAATGAGTAACCGACCGATATCATCCTCAGCAGGAAACGCAGCAATCCGGCGCCCGGACCGGTGTGTTGGCCTGAAATGAGTTTACGATGACTTTGTTCGTAGTTCATTGTTTTTTCACAATAAACTGTGAACACATTAATCTATGTATCACGCATCTTTTCGATAATGGCGTCGGCCATCTGGCTCGTGCCTACGGCAGTGGGATCATCCCGGTGCGGCTTCATGTCGTAGGTGACGTTTTTACCCTCGGCGATCACCGCCGCGACGGCATTCTCCAGCTTGTCGGCTTCGGCCATTTGGCCGATGTGGCGGAGCAACAGGACGCCGCTAAGGATCAACGCCGTCGGATTGACCTTGTTCTGGCCCTTGTACTTCGGCGCGCTGCCGTGCGTGGCTTCGAAGATGGCGCACTTCTCGCCGATGTTCGCACCGGGCGCCACACCCAGTCCGCCCACCAGCCCGGCACACAGATCGCTGAGAATGTCGCCGTAAAGATTCGGCAGCACGAGCACATCATAAAGCTCCGGCTTCTGGATGAGCTGCATGCACATATTATCGACGATGCGATCCTCGAACTCGATATCCGGATATTTCTTCGCGACCTGCCGGCTGACCTCCAGCCACAGGCCGTCCGAGTACTTCATGATGTTGGCTTTATGGACGCTCGTGACCTTTTTACGTCCCATTTTGCGGGCGTAATCGAAGGCGAAATCCACGATACGCTCCGTCGCCTCGACCGAGATGGGCTTGATCGTGATGCCGGATTGAGCCCGGACTTTTTTCTCATTGTGCGCGTTGATCCAGTCGATCAGCGCCTCCGTATCATCTTTGCCGCTTTGAAATTCGACGCCGGCATAGCAATCTTCCGTATTTTCACGCACGACCACCAGATCGATATCGGTATAACGGCTCCGCACGCCTTCATAGCTCTTACAGGGTCGCAGGCAGGCATACAAGTCCAGCGACTGACGCAAATGCACGTTAATACTGCGAAAGCCTTTCCCGACCGGCGTTGTGATCGGCGCCTTGAGCGCCACGCCCGTTCGCTTAATCGATTCGACGGTCGTCTCCGGCAGGGGGGTGCCCACCTTTTCCATGACCTCCACGCCCGCTTCGGCCACGACCCAGTGAATCTCGGCCCCGGTGGCATCGACGCATCGACGCGCCGCTTCCGCGATTTCCGGTCCAATCCCATCCCCCGTTACTAAAGTCACATCTGTCATTGTTCATACTCCAAAAATAATCAAAGCCGGTATGTTATCCGCAAACCACACACCTGTCAATGACTTGATTTCACAATTGGCAACGGAGGTGGAGCGTGTAATGCACATCTTAAAAAGCTAAATAAGAAATTGTAGTTTATTACGGACAATTTATAATGATAGAGCAGAATTTTACAAAAGACGATGAGGATAAGTGGATTTATCCATGCGAACGGCCATTTTCACACTGTCGATCGGCGATCCTTCCGGGTTTATTCCCTGCATGCTCAGCGCCAGAGATTACGCCCGGCGGCACGCCATTAGTTATTTCGTGTCCACCCCGCTGGATATTCGTTTTTACGCCGCGTGCTTCGAAAAATTTCAGGGCTTCATGCTCTTCGATATGGGCTTTGACCGCGTCTTGTTTTTAGGCCGGGATGTTCTCATAACCCCGAATGCCCCCAATATCTTCGGCCGTTATTCCGACATGGATACTTTATACGCTTTCGACGAGAACTTGCCGGCTGAACCTATGGATGAAGAACGAAACTATATGATCGTCAAAAGGCAGTCGTTTCTCGATGCCGGATGTCTTGCCCATTTATAAACAGTGCTTTTTTCACGGAGTGTAAAAATGAAATTGTATCTCGTTCAACATGCCAAGGCGGCTTCAAAAGATGTGGATCCGGAAAGACCGCTCACCGACGAGGGACGGCAGGACATTCAGAAAGTGGCTGCGTTCATCGAAGCCCTGGATCTGGAAGTTGATTTCTTGTGGCACAGCGGCAAGACCCGCGCCGCCCAAACTGCTGAAGCATTTGCGGAAGTTGTGAACATAGGAGCACAGATGACGGCTCGTGACGGATT
>Ga0272442_10003521_pt1 | contig 21931 bp, 16 predicted proteins | sample SSMForm2O_FD_200262 | JGI IMG/M metagenome (GOLD analysis project Ga0272442, IMG submission 200262) | Marine sediment archaeal communities from Little Sippewissett salt marsh, Falmouth, MA, United States - SSM-Form-2O | ecosystem: Environmental > Aquatic > Marine > Wetlands > Sediment ... | reverse complement strand
GCCCTGTCCATCATGGATCTCGTTCCTTCTCCGGGCCGCGTGGTGGCGGGAGAGGTGGCGTTCGAAGGCCTGGACCTGCTGTCCCTGGGTGGGGCCGCGAAGCGCAGGATGCGTGGCGGCGGGATCGGAATGGTGTTCCAGGATCCGGCGGTGAGCTTGAACCCCGTGTACAGGATCGGCGATCAGATCGCTGACGTCGTGCGCCTGCACCGTGGCCTGGGCAAGGCGGAAGCCCGGCGCGAGACGGTTCATCTGCTGGGAGACCTGGGCATCCAGGAGCCGGAGAAGCGGGCCCGAGCCTATCCGTTCGAGCTTTCCGGCGGGATGCGCCAGAGAGCCCAGATCGCCGTTGCCGTGGCCGGGCGACCGAAGCTCCTGATCGCGGACGAACCCACCACCGCCCTCGATGCCACGGTACAGGCCGAAATCTGCGATCTCCTCAAGTACATCCAGGGTGAATTCGGGATGTCGATCCTGCTCATCTCGCACGATTTGGCCATGGTGACCGACGTAGCGGACCGGATCATGGTGATGTACGCGGGGCGCATCGTGGAGATCGGCCACTGGACCGCGATCTCACGCGAGCCCAGACATCCGTACACGAAGGGGTTGATGGGGGCGATCCCGCACCTGGGCGCTGGATCGGGCCGCCCGCTCGAGAGCATTCCGGGAACGGTGCCGGACCTGGCCGACCTCCCGACCGGATGTTCGTTCCATCCCCGCTGTCCGGAGGCTGGAGACGATTGCCAGGCCGCGCTCCCGCGTCTCGAAGACGTGGGAGACAGGCTGTGCGCCTGCTTCCGCGTGGGGCGCTCGAAATGAAGGATCCGCCGATCCTCTCGGTTCGTGGACTGCGGAAGTCCTTCCCGATCGGTCGTGGGTGGGCCGGTCAGGCGGGCGCGCTGGAGGCCCTGGCCGGGGTCGATCTGGACCTGCATTCGGGAGAGGTGCTCGGGGTCGTAGGAGAATCGGGCAGCGGCAAGACGACCCTGGGGCGTTGTGTGCTCCGGCTGATCCAACCGTCGGGCGGCGACGTCACGCTGGACGGCAGCGATTTCCTGGCCCTCCGGGGCAGGCGACTTCGACGACGACGACGCCGACTGGGAGTCGTGTTCCAGGATCCGTATACGTCGCTCAATCCGCGCATGCAAATCGGTCAGATCGTGGCCGAGCCGTTGCGGGCCAGCGGAAGACTGCCGGCCAGTGCCGCGAGCGAGAAGGTCGTCGAGCTGCTCGAGCGGGTGGGTATGGAGCCCCGCTTCATGACCCGGTATCCTCACGAAATGAGCGGAGGCCAGCGCCAACGTGTCGCCATCGCGCGGGCGCTGGCGACGGACCCGGACATCCTTGTGGCGGATGAGCCCGTATCGGCCCTGGATGTCTCCGTACAGGCCCAGGTCCTGAACCTCTTGCTGGATCTGAAGCGGGAGGGCGGCCTCGCGATGCTGTTCATCTCGCACGACCTGGCGGTCGTGGAGAGGATCGCTGACCGGATCGCGGTCATGTATGCAGGCAGGATCGTCGAATCGGCGCCGACTGACCGCCTGATCTCACACCCCCTTCATCCGTATACGCAGGCGCTCCTCTCCGCTGTGCCCAGCGTGGATCCGGCCCTGCGCCCGGAGCGGGTGCGCCTGAGGGCCGATCTCGGACGTCCCGGTCAACGGGTGGACGGCTGTCCGCTCGCCGGACGGTGTCCGGTGGTCCAGGACGTGTGTCGCAACGAGGTCCCGCCCCTGGAGGAAGTCAGATCGGTGCACCGGGTGGCGTGCCACCTGGCGAAGGATCAAACGGACTGATCGGACTCCGGGCAGATCTTCATTCCAAGCGCCAGAGCCGATTCCCTGAGGCGGTCATCGAGGGTCAGCACGAAAGCGGTCCCGACGAGGGATTGGGCCGCGAGAGCGAACGCGAGGTGCAGGGCGTCAAGGGTGCGAACCGGCTCGTTGGGGAACGGGGCCATGGCGCGATCTGCCACTTCCGGTTCAAGCGCGAGACACACCCAGTGGTGGGCCGCTTGCCTGAACTGCGACGCGCGCCGGTGGACTTCGCTCTCGCTGATCCGTCCGCGGGCTCTCGCCTGGATCAACCCGCGTTCGCATTCAATGAGCGTCAGGTCCGAACTGAGCACCAGCTCGGCGTCCGCGAGGGCGGCCCGGATGTCTTCCGCAGGATCCTCCGCGAGCAACCAGGCCAGGATGGCGCTCGATTCCGCATACAGAATCAACGCTCGCCTCGCGACCAATCGAGGAGTTCCATGGCCAAACCGTCCCGTGTCACCTTTTCGAACTTCGGATAAAGATCCGGTCGGTTCGGGGCCCCGATCCTGACCTTGCCCTTTCGTGCTGCGGCGCTGAGCAGAGGATAAGGGTCGTCTTCGATCGGCGTTCCAGGGGGGCGAATCTCGGCCACGATCACGCCGCGATCGGTAACGAGAACTCGCTCTCCGCTGCCAACCAGGCGGATGTACTCGCTAAGACGGTTCTTCAGTTCGCGTATTCCCACGGCTCTCATTCGGTCAATGTAGCTACACGTAGCTACATTGGTCAAGCCATCCTTCTTTCCCTCGAACTCGGGCGCCTGGCCGGATGCCACATTACCTTACGGTCCGGCGTCAACCGCACCTCAACCGGGACATCGCAGGCAGCTATCCCGCTCAGGAGATACTCATGATCCTCCCCATTTCGCGTCGCCGCTTCTTCGGACAGAGCCTCGGACTCACCACGGGCGCGCTGCTCACCCGTTCGCTGGGCCTGAAGGCCGCGAGCTTCGGCGGTCGCCAGGTGGCGTCCGTCGGCACGACTCCGATGATCATCACCAGTCACCCGAACCCCACGGGCCAGGCGGCACTGGAAGAGGTGTGGGAGGCACTGGCTGCCGGTGGATCCGCCCTCGACGCGGTCGAAAAGGCCACCAATGTCATCGAGCTCGATCCGGAGGACATGAGCGTGGGATACGGCGGTCTGCCGAACGAAGACGGGGTGGTTCAGCTCGACGCATCGATCATGGACGGTCGTACGTACAACGCGGGCGCGGTGGCTGGAATCGAGAACATCAAGCACCCGTCATCGGTGGCGCGCCTGGTAATGGAGCGTACGGACCACGTGATGCTGGCGGCCGAGGGGGCGAAGGAGTTCGCGCTGTCGTTCGGGTTTCCGGAAGAAGACCTGATGACCCCGAAGTCCCGACGGGCCTGGCTGCGCTGGCGCGAGGAACACTCGGACCGGGACGACTGGGGTCCCCCGGACCACCTGCAGGGCTGGGAGGACGAGGCAGGGCGGGGTATCCCTGAGGCAGGTGACGATCGCGAGGCCTTCCTTCGCGGACCCGAGCTCTCGACGCATGGCACGGTCAACGTCCTGGCGGTGGATGCCCGCGGCGACATCGCCGGGATCACGAGTACGAGCGGCATGTCGTGGAAGGTGCCGGGCCGGATCGGCGACTCTCCGATCATCGGTGCGGGGCTCTACGTCGACAACGAGGTGGGGGCAGCCGGGGCCACGGGACGGGGAGAGGACGTGATCAAGGCCTGTTCATCGTTCTTCATCGTGTCGCGCATGCGGGAAGGGCGCTCGCCTCAAGAAGCCTGCGAGGACGCTCTGCGCCAGATCGACGCCAGATACGCGGCGGTCGGGATCGACTACCGGCCGGGCGAGAAGTTCGTGGCGATCAACCGGGCCGGCGACTTCGGCTGTGCCTGGAACATCGGTGACGGCGCGCCGGCCATGTCGGTGATGGACACGGCGGGCTACCGCCGATACGAGGGGGCCAATACCGCGCTTTGACGGGCCGAGGCCCGTCCTCGCTCAGTACGCGTGCTCGTCCAGCACGACCTTCCCTCTGAAGGTCCAGTATATCACCGAAGTGTAGGCGAGGATGAAGGGCATCCCGATCGCCACGATCAGGAGGCCGATCTTCATCGTCTTTTCGCTCGATGCCGCGTTCACGATGGTCCAGCTGAGCGCCGGATCGTTGCTCGCCGTGACGAGATTCGGGAACAGGGCCATTCCGAACAACAGGACCATGCACACGATGGTCGCGGTCGAGCTGAGAAACGCCTGTCCATACCGGCCCCGGAAGATCGCGCGTGGAATGTTGGCGATCGCGATTACGTTCACGACCATGACCGCCGCCAGCCAGGGAGCGCGCTCCAGATTCGCCGTCGCCCGGGGGATCGCTATGAGGGTATACATCGTCGCGAGCAGGTAGAGCACGAGGAACACCCCCCAGGTGTGCCACAACCACGGTCCGAGCCGCTCGTTCACCTCGCCCTCGGTCTTGAGGTGCAGGAACATGGAGCCGTGCATGGCGAACACGGCCACCGCGAGGAGCCCGATCAGCACCGGGTAGGGTTGCAGGAGGTCGAAGAACCCGCCGGTGTAAACTCCTCGCTCGTCGAGCGGGATGCCCTTGATGGCGTTCCCGACGGCGACTCCGAAGATCACCGTCGCTACGGTGCTCGAGGCGAAGAAGCTCCAGTCCCAGAAACGTCGCCACCGCGGCGAGTGGATCTTCCCACGAAACTCGAGACTCACCGCCCGGAAGATGAGGCCGAACAGCAGCAGCATGAACGCGAGGTAGAAGCCCGAGAACACGGTGGCGTAAGCCTCCGGGAACATCGCGAACAAAGCGCCCCCGAACGTCACAAGCCACACCTCGTTGCCATCCCAGAGCGGGCCGATGGCGTTCACGAAGATGCGACGCTCCTCATCCGTCTTCGCGAGTGGGTGCAGGATTCCGACCCCGAGGTCGAATCCATCCAGCACGGCGTAACCCGCCAGAAGCGCCCCCAGCAGGCCGAACCAGATCACGTGCAGGTCCATGGCCTCACGCTCCTTTCGAGCCGGTCAACGAGTCCACGCTCCCCGCGAGGGCTCCCGCCGCCTCCAGCAGTCCCCGATCGGTGGGAGGGACATCCCCGGGTGGCTCCGGGCCGGCCTTGATCTTGCGATCGAGAACGAACAGCCAGAGTACGAAGAGCAGAAGGTAGATCAGCCCGAACATGATGATCGAGATGAGTACCTGGTCCGCCGCGACCGCTTCGCTGACTCCGTCCGTGGTGCGAAGGCCGGCGATCATCGTGCGCTCGGTCCCATCGGCGAGCGAGGCGTCGACCGACTGGTAGAGAACGAAACCGTCGGCGTCCCGGGCCGGCGCTCCGTCGGGATCCACGACCATCGGCGGGTGCACGATCCACGGCTGGCGACCGACCTCGGCCGCGACCCAGCCCATCTGGTTCGCCGCCACGGCGCCGAGGACCGCGAATACGAAGACCCACAGCAGCCACCGTGTGTCGAACAGCCGCCCGCGCCACAGCAGGAACGAGGCGAGGAGCGTGATCACGATGAACCCCGTGCCGAGGCCGATCATCACGCGGTACGAGAAGAAGGGAATCGCGACGGGCGGCCTGTGGTCCGGCCGAAAGGCGTCCAGCCCGAGAACCGGCTCATCGAAGCTCTCGTGGACCAGAAAGCTCAGGCCGCCCGGGACGGCCAGGTTGAAGTCGACGCTCTGGGTCTCGTCGTTGGGGATCCCGAAAAGGCTGAGATCGCCAGGTCCGGATTCGTAGTGGGCCTCGAAGGCGGCCAGCTTAGCGGGCTGAGTATCGTAGACGTTCATGGCCTGGAAGTGACCGCTGACGATCGCCGCGAGGCTCGCGACCGTCCCCAGGGTGAGGGCGCCGGCGAAGGAGCGCTTCGCGAATTCCTCGTGACGCCGCTTCAGCAAGTACCAGGCGCTGATGCTCATGATGAAGAAGGAGCCCAGGATGAAGCTGCCGATCCACACGTGCACCAGCCTGTGGACGGTCGAGGGATTGAACACCAGAGACCAGAAATCCAGGATCTCCGCCCGCATGACCGGCTCACCGTTCACGAACCACGGCTGCCCGTCGCGCATCATCTGAACCAGATGATGGCCCGCCGGCGTCTGCTGCCAGCTGTTCGCCACGACGATCCACACCGACGAGAAGATCGATCCCAGGGACACCATCACGGTCGAAAAGAAGTGCATCTTGGGACCCACGCGGTTCCAGCCAAACACGAGCACGGCGAGGAAGCCGGACTCGAGGAAGAAGGCGAAGATTCCTTCGGCCGCAAGCGCGGAGCCGAATACATCGCCCACGAAACGCGAGTAGACGGCCCAGTTGGTCCCGAACTCGAATTCCATCACGATTCCGGTCGCGACGCCGAGGGCGAAATTCAGCGCGAATATTCGAGTCCAGAACTTCGCGGCGCTGTGGTAGAGTGGATCGCGCGTGCGAAGGTACATCCCCTCCAGGTAGACCAGCACCACGCCAATGCCGATGGTGAGCGGCGGAAAGAGGTAGTGGAACATCACCGTCAGGGCGAATTGGAGACGGGAAAGCAGAACGACGTCCATGATCCCCCCAGTTGTGCGTGTCGATCAGGGGTCTGAGCGGGGTCCTCCCGGCGGCGCGGCGATCACGGAGCCGGCCCGCTTTGCTCTCGTAGCAGCCACCGCTCGGGATCGATGACCGGTGCGATCCCCGCGGGCACGGCTACCGAACCCGTGCCGTCTATCATGTCCACGAGGGCGGTGCGATCGCCGAGCTGAACCGGCACGGGCATGGGAAAAGGCAGTCCGCCCGGGACATCCCATCGCAGCGACAGCTGCCGTTCGCCGTCTCCCGCCTCGATCTCGACGAGCAACACCGGCAGGTCGGCCTGCCTGAGATAGGCCTCGAACAGCCAGTCCAGCTCCCGGTCCGAGACGGCCTCGAAGATGGTGACTGCGTCGGCGGTGGAAGCGAAACGGACCTGGGAGCCGTCCGTCTCCCAGGCTGCGTCCTCGGTGGGATAGGCCATCCGGCGAAGCGCCTCCCGCAGCGCTTCCTCACCGACCAGATAGCGCAGCGTATGCAGCACCCACGCGCCCTTGAAGTAGATGTCGGATCCGTAGACCTCCTGCGCGGACAGCGAGTGCCGCGGCGCCGTGGGTCGGGCATTGCCGATACGGGGCCGAATGCTGGCCATGTATTCGTGGTAGCGCTCGATGCCCTGCGTCTCCTCGAGCCAAAGCGCCTGCATGTAGCTTCCGAATCCCTCGTGAATCCACATGTCCTTCCAGTCGGCGTTCGTGACCAGATTGCCCCACCACTCGTGCGACAGTTCGTGGTGGTGCAGGGCGTCGAACCCCCAGTCTTCTCCGCCCGTCATCGCGCCGTTGTCGAAGTCAGCGCCGTACGCGATGATCGATTGGTGTTCCATCCCCAGGTATGGGGTCATGGCGACGCCGTACTTGTCCGCCCGAAACGGGTAGGGTCCGAGCGTTCTCTCGAACCAGCGCAGGTGGGCGATGATCTCCGGCATGAAGGCGCGGGCCTGCGCCAGGCTCTCGGGAAGCACCCAGAAAAGGACGGGAAAGGTCTCGCCCGTCACGCTACGGTAGTCCTCCTGGAGCACTTCGTACGGTGCGATATTGAGGGACACGTTGTAGGCCGAGATCGGGGTGGAGACGAACCAGTCGTACGTCCACGTGCCGTCACCGTTGTCCGTGGTTCGCTCCAGGCGGCCGTTGGTGGCCACGACCAGCGGGTCCGGCACCGTGACATGGATCCGCATGGAGTCCGGCTTGTCCGAGACGTGATCCTTGTTCGGCCACCACACGTCCGCGCCGATCATCTGGTTCGAGGTGCCGACCCAAGGCTGGCCCGACGGCGTCGTGGCCCACTGGAAGCCGCCGTCCCACGGGGGCCTCGGGGCGACCCGGGGCCGCCCTCCATAGGCGACGGTCAGGGAGAGACCCTCCCCCGGCTGCTTGGTGAACGGCAGTTCGACGAAGACGCGGCTACCGGACCGGCGGAAGGCCAGAGAGGGTTCGGACTCGAGATCCGTGAGCGCGATCGACTCGATGGCCAGGAGCGTGTCTAGGTCCAGCGCCACGACTTCGGCCGGGGCCACCATGCGGGCGTCCATCTGAAGGGTGCCGGCAATGGTGCTGTCGGATGGATCGACGGCGAGGGTGAGGTCGTAGTAGAGGACGTCGAATGCCGCCTGCTCGACGATCACGGGGCCACCCGAATCATAAGGGTCGCGCCAGTCCGAATCGGCAGCATCCTGCGCCTGAAGACACGCCGCGGATCCCAGCAGACCCAAGACGAAACTCGCGTTCACTATCCGTCGCATCACGATTCTCCGGTTCGAAGATAGGGAGCCGCAAGACGGCCGGACAGGCAGCATACCAGCGCGGCGGGTCGTCCACCACCGAAGGCTGCCTTCGGGTCTTGTCGCCGGGGCGTGAAGTGTTCGGAATCGGCACAATCGGTTCCGCACTCGGGACACCGGGTCAGGAGTTGGAATCTACGACGCATTTACCTAAGTTTCATTCCTGCAAACTGATACACGGATCGGGCTGGTCTGGCATACCCGTTGCATTAATCCGACACCGGAAGGACGGGCCGGCGCGGTGCCGGACGCGGGTGAGGAAGGGACGAGAGGATTGGGAGGACGACGATGAAGACGATGAGACTTCTCGAGGCGGTGGCAGCGTCAGCAGCGGTTCTGGTCGCAGTGGCTCCGGCAGCCGCGCAGGACCGGCCTTCATTCGAGTTGCCGGCTATCGAAGTAACGGTGCTTCAGAACGATCTGCACCAGACGGCAATCTCGCTGTACGAGCTTCCGATGTTCTGGGAGCTGGCCGGCGATCTGCACAAGCAGGCGGCCGACAACCTGCCCAGGAACGCCGCGGGGCAGTTCTTCGGTTACAGCCGGGCAGCGGTGCTCTACTTCCATGCCGGTGACTTCACCGACTCCCGGAAGGCCATGGAGGACGCGGCCCAGGTCGCCGAGGCGACCGGAGATTTCTACACGGCGGCCAATGCGTACGTGGATGCGGCTTTCATAGCGATCGCAGAGGGCTATGCCGGTAAGAAGCGCGAATTCGTTCGTGAGGCCGTGGAACTGGCTGATTCCGAGTGGATCACGGCCGAGGAGAAGGCCGACATCCTGACCCGGATCGACGGCGCGCCGGCCGGCCCGGCTTCGGCCCGAGTCGTACTCGCGATGCGGCTGGGTTCGCCGATGACGCTGGCCGCGGACTGAGGTGCGATCAAGTAGGAAACTGGGGGCGGCGAGCGGGATGACGCTGTGGGGCTGATGGGTGGATGATGATGGGACAGGGTGTGGCCTCGCCCTCTCAGCTGGAAGAGCCCCGGTGCGAATGCGCCGGGGCTCTCTTGCGTTGGGGGGAGGTGACGAGCCGACGAGTGTGTCAGCGAAAGATGAGATCGGCGAGTTCTTCCTGCACAGCCTTCCGTTCGGCGTCCCACGGCTCGTAGCCGGTGCGCGCGTCCCGCAAAGCGAGGTAGATGTAGTACGCCTCAATCGCTCCCTCCACGTCGCCCGCGAGCGCGGCCAGGCGTCCCTCCTCACGCAGGAACTCGGTCAGCATGGCCCCGTCAATCGGAGGACTCGCACCGGGCCAGGTACGGCGCCGCGCGGCGGCGAGGGCGCCCAGGGTGTCTCCCTGCTGCACGAGATCCCGGGCCAGGAGCAGATTCGGGATCCCGCCGGCCGTGAGCGCACCGGCCTCCCAGGCACCCGGGTTGGGACCGCGCCGCATGAGCGAATCAAGCCTCGCCAGCGCGGGCCCGGCATCCCGCCCCTCGATCCGAGCCGCTTCCACTTCGATCATCCCGGCGCACCCGGCCCATCGGTTGGGCAGCTCGGGGAGCGTCCGAAGACTCTTCGCCGCCTCCATCGCGCCGCTCGTGTCCCCCTCCTGAAGCAGCTTCCAGAGGGTGCTCCAGCAGCCGGCCGTCATCAGGTACGCGGTCCCCGGGCCGGGGCGGTGCTGCGCGATCCCCGGATCGATGTCGCCCCGGGCGACCTGCCCGAGGCGATCGGCCGCGCTCCGCACGGATCCATCGAGCGGCATGTCCAGAAATAGGGCGGCGGCTACCAGGGCCGCGTCGGCGTAAACCTGGGATGTCCAACCTCGCGAGATCCCGAACTCCAGCCCCTCGGCGAAGTCGGCCTGGAAACGGTCACGCCGGCCTCTCCAGCGCTCCCACATGACCTGTGACGGTACAAAGGCGGTTGCCGCCACGAGGTCCACGTCCGCCACACCTCGCCCGTGCAGTCGGGGGCCGAGCATCGTCATGCCCCACCACAAGGGGCGCCCGGCAAGCTGCACCGAGTCGTCGGCCGCCGCCAACTCCGCACTCACCGATGCCGTGGCCGCGGAGTCGCCGGATAGTTGGGCGAGGACCCAGCGGCTCGCGAGGGCGTGATTCCAGTGCCTGGGGTCGTCGAAGATCAGCGGCGCCTCGGCGCCCTCGGGTCTCGACGCCCAGTAGTCGGCGCAGGACTCCCAATGGCGCCGGTAGGCCTCAGCGTCGAGCTCGAGCGCGGCGAGCCAACCACGGTACCACAGGCAACGTACGCTGAGCGAGTCGATCTCCGTGAGCTCTCCGATGACCTCGTGGGCGCGCGCGGCCCAGTCGAGCTCCGTCAGAGGCCCCCAGTGGAACAGCTTGTCGAGCTCGTCGAATCGCACGATGCGGCCATCGGGCGTAAGCGCGCGGGCGGAATCGAACTGTGCGATCCAGGTCGCCACATCCGGCGTCGCTCCGAACCGCCACCCCGCCTGCGCCTCCCAGTAGGCCCGGTCGCGCGGTCCGAGCTCGTGGCGGTGGTCCCAGATGAACTGGGCCAGCGCATGGTCCTGCTCGCCTCTTTGCCACGCGTAGGCCTTCATGCCGGCCAGCAAGAAGGTGGAATCGAGATCGAAAGCGTGGTTGTACTCCCCGGCGAGGTAGGCGAGCACGGCCTCGTTCGGATGGGCGGCCAGGCCCGGCAGTCGCTCTCCGATCTCTCCGAAGTCGGCTCCCAGCAGCTGGACCAGGAGCGAATCGACGAGGGTGGCGAATCGGTCCGCGCTTCCCGCTACGCTCGTTCGGAAGACACGGGGCTCGCCACTCGGCACCTCGAGGAGCGTAGCCGTGAGCGTGAGGCTCTGCTCGGTTCCGGTCACGGTGCCGAAGACGAGCTTCGCGCTCCCCATCTCCTCCGCGATTCGGAGGGCCGAGGCCTGCGGGAGAAGCCGGATCGCCGAACCTCCGGCAGCCTCCCACTTGTCGCGCACCGCACCCAGGTCGCTGACCTGCGGGCCGTACCTCCCATCGAGCACCGCCCAGAAAGCCTCCGGAAGCTGCTCGGCCAGCTTCTGGACGTCCTGACTACCGCCCGGCGCCGCGAAGGGAAGCACCGTGATCACGTCTTCGGCCAGTACGGGGGGCGATGGCGCTTGCGGGAGATAGCCCAGCACCGCGCCGATGGCGAGCACGACGACAGCCGCGTAGGCCATCCCTCGGTGCCGCGACAGCCAGCCGGCTCTGGGTCCCAGCCGGAGAACTGCGCCGGTCCGCGGCGACGCACCTTCCACCGGATCGGGTTCCGTTTCCAGCGTAGTGGCAAACTGCTCCGCCCTGGCGACGCGGTTCGCTGGCCCCTGTCCGTCATCCCGAACCCGGAAGCCTCGCCGGACTCGTTCGACGAGCTCCTGGAACTCCGCGCCGGGTTCGACACCGTACTCGGTCGACAGTCGCCGTTCGAATCGCTCGGACGCCTCCAGCGCCGCCGTTCTGTGGCCTCCGCGCCACAGGCTTTCTACCAGTCCACGGGCGGCAGACTCGCTCTCGGGGACGATCTCGAGCGCGCGTTGATACCGTTCGCAGGCCTGGTCAACGTCGCCCCTGGCCGCGGCCTCCGCTCCGAGGTCTTTGGCCACCTTCAGTGCCCGGTTCCGCAGGTCCACCCGCGTTTCGTCGAGCCACCGGTCCGCTTCGGGGCCGTCCAGGTACAGGGCGGGAAGCAGGTCACCCGAGTAGAGGTCGAGAGCACCTGAGGGATCACCGTCGTCCAGCCGGTCGAGGAACGTGGCCGCATCGCAGGTCAGTTGCGAACCCGCGACCCCAACTTCCTCAACTCCCCTTCTCGGAATGACATCCGGGCCGAGGGTTCGGCGGAGTACGTACAGCGACTGGTTGAGGGCCGCCCGAGCCCGCTCGGTGTCCGACTCGGGCCAGAACAGCGCGATGAGCTGGTCCCGCCGCACGAATCCACCTCGTCCGGCGATACAAAGGTACGCGAGGATGGCCAGGCGCTTGGGTTGAGTGAGGATAGAGTCGAGCTGACCCCGATCGCCGTCACGGAGCTCGGCTCGACCCAGCACACGGAATTCGATCACGGCCGTTCCCCCGAGCTCCAGCCGGGGCGCTGCTCCGGCTGAGAGCCAAGTGAAATCAAGTGAGCGGCTTCGACCAGGTCGATAAAGTAGCAACATGTGGACCGGATCGCTCAAGAGGGCACGAGGTGAGAGCGGGGTGAGAGCCGGGTGAGCCCCGTCCGGCACTACTACTGGCGAGGTGCCTCAAGCGAAGTCGCTCGGCCGGCCCTCGGCGTATCCTCCCTTCGCCGGGAGGTGAGCACCGGGGTCGGTCGGGCTGAACGCTCAATCCCGGCGAAGGAGGTCTCTCATGCGGTGGCGAATCCCACTCGTTCTCATCCTGGCGCTGTTCGTGGCGGTGAGTTGCGACCAGCAGCCTGTCGAACCCGACGTACAGGAGTCTGCTGTGCCGACTCTGTTCGATTCCCAGGGGGCAGAGATCTACAAGACGGAGTTCACTCTCGACTTCAATCTCTGCGGCTACACAGACGTCACCTGCGATGTGCGAGAGCACATGGTGCTTTTCGACCGCCGCGAGTCGGATGCGAGCGGTGGTTCCCACCTCGTGTTCCACGACACTTGGCGTGGCACTTGTGTAAGTCCGGAGACGGGCGAGAAGTGGCGGCTGCAGAACGATGCGCACCAGACTCTTCAGGTCGACTACCCGGGACACTACATGTTCATCTCGGCCGGCGTGGGAATCGGGGACGCGCCGAGCTTCAAGGCACGCTGGAACTGCCCCTACTATGTCGTGGACGGCATGTTTGAGCTCGACTTCGACAACTGCAATCCCTACTTCACTTGCGAGGAGTTCGGCAACTAGCGTCCGCTAAGGTTGCGCCAGAGGATGGCCCAGTCCCGACCGCTGGGGCCGCGGGTCAGGGGCTGGGATCGCGGGGTGGTTTCTGCGGAAACCACCCCGCTCGGTTATTGTATCATCCCCATGGCGAACGGGTCCTGAGGCTGAAAGGTGGGTATGGTCGTGACGCTGTCTTGCCCGGACTTCCGCACTCGAATGGCGACGACGGTGCTGATTGCGGCGGGGGTCGCGTCTCTCATGGCTCCCGGGCCCGTGTCCGCCCAGTCCTCGTCTTCCGGCGACGTCCGCGTCGTCGAAACCGTCGATCCCGTGAGCGGCGCCCGCTACCGGCAGACCGTGTACGATCTAACGAAGGCCGAGATCAAGGCCGTGCAGCGGGCCCTGCGAGCGGAGGGCTACCTCGGCGTCGGCTGGACGGGCCAACTGGATCACGGCACAGTGAAGGCGTTGAACGAGCTTCAAGTGGAACGGGGCCTGTACCATTGCGGGTGCGTGTCCTACGAGACCATCGTCGCGCTTGGCTTGAAGCCTGATGTGCTCGTCACGACGGTGGCGGTGGGCGCCACGAGCGCCAGCGCCTACGGAAGAGATGACCGATACCGAAGCGGCTACCAATCCGGGATCTACTACCCGATCGCGGTTCCGATCTTCGTCCCCGTGGATCCAGATGACCCGGACTCCCCGGACGGGCCGGACGTCGGAGTTCCCGCCAGCGGCGCGGGTGCGGTGCCGACCTATCCTCCACCGGGGGCCGTTCCACCGGGCATCCGTCCGCTGCCACCGCCGACCCGTGTGATCCCATCCGGCTCGAACTAGCGGTCGGCTCGAGTTCCCAACCCTTCATTCCCGATAGAGGCTCCCGTGAACCACAAGTTGGCTTCCCTGGCCGCCGCAGGTGTTTGCACGCTGCTGCTCGGTTCGACACCTCTCGGCGCCCAGGCACCAGGTGCCCGGTCTGACAACTCCACCGACGCCAGGCGCCCGCGCATCGGTCTGGCCCTCAGCGGCGGATCCGCTCGCGGATTCGCGCACGTCGGAGTCCTCCAGGTCCTCGAGGAGGCCGGGGTACCGGTGGACGCGATCGCGGGCACGAGCATGGGCAGCGTGGTTGGCGGTCTCTACTCTTCCGGCCTTTCGACCGAGGAACTGCGCGCCGTAGCGTCCGAGGTCGATTGGGGCCGGATGTTCAGCGATGCCCCGGACCGCCGCAACCTGCCGGTCGAGCGCAAAGCGGAGGAGGGACGCACCGTCTTCGGCCTTCCGATCATCGATGGCACCCCTCGGCTCCCGAGCGGGATCGTCCAGGGCCAGCGGGTCACTCAACTCCTCACCGGACTGACATGGCGCGTTCATCCCGTTCGCGACTTTCGTGATCTTCCGGTTCCGTTCGTCGCCATCGCCACGGACGCGGAGACAGGGGAAGCCGTCGTTCTCGACCATGGCTTCCTCGCGGACGCGATCCGGGCCAGCCTCGCGATCCCGAGCGTATTCGCTCCGGTCGAGATCGAGGGTCGATACCTGATCGACGGTGGCATCGTCCGAAACCTGCCGACGCCCGAAGTCCTGGAGCTTGGGGCCGACATCGTCATCTGCAGCGACGTGACCAAGCCTCTCGCGACGGCGGACAGCCTGCAGACCCTGGTGGACATTCTGACGCAGACCATGGCCTTTCGCACGGTAGAGAGACGGGACGTCGATGCCGAGTTGTGTGACGTGATGATCCAGCCGGACATCGAGGGGCTCAAATCGGCCGACTTCGCCAACGCGGAAGAGATCATCGCTCGCGGGCGGGCTGCCGCGGAGTCGGCGCTGAGCGAGTTCGAGGGCCTGGGCATTGCAGGCTACGCGAACACACGCCCCGAGATCGATGACAATCCCCTGACCGAAGTCGCGCGGGTGAGCCAGGTCCGGGTCGAGGGCCTCGAACACACCTCGGAAGCGTCCGTTCGACGGATTCTTGGACTCGATGTGCCGTCCGACGTGGACGTGCGCGACGTGAACGCGGCCGTATCCAGGGTCTATGACACGGGCATGTTCCAGCGCGTCTCGTACCGGCTGGATCCCGCGCCCAACGGCTCTGACCGGGTACTCACCGTACGGGTGAAAGACGAAGGGCGGAGCTGGGTCGGCGGCAGCTACCGGTACGAGGGACGATACAAGGCCTCGATCCTGGCGACGGCGGCGGTACGGAACCTCCTGCTTGAGGGGTCGACCCTGCTGGCGGACTTGCGCCTGGGAGAGCAGACTCGCGCCTCAGCTGAGATTCTGAAGCGATTCGGCTGGAATGTGGCGCCACTCGTCGGACTGAAGGCCGAATACAAGCGCGGCCCGTTCGACCTGTACGAGGACGGCAACCGGGTAGCGGAACCAAGAGTGAAGGTGGGACACCTCCAGGGGTTTCTCGGGCTCGGGCTCGGGTACTCCACGGCACTGGGGGTCGCAATCAAGTTCGAGGGCGTGGAGTCGGAAGGGGCCGAACTTGTGCCGGACTGGAGTAGCGAAGATCGGACGTACTTCACGATGTCGGGCGTCGTGAAGGTGGACACATGGGACCGGCTGGCGTTTCCACGCTCTGGAGTTCAGGTCGTGGGCAAGACCGAGTGGGGCGACGGGGCGCTGGCCAGCGACGGCGGCGGCTTTTCACAGCACATGCTGGATGTCGACGCGGCCGTTCCTCTTTCGAGCGCGATTTCGCTGCGAGGGCGTGCGGTCGTCGGTACGTCCGACGGAGATGACCTTCCGTCGCAGTATCTGTTCTTCATCGGTGGGGCGAATCCGTTCTACCTGTATCCCGACCGCCAGTTCTCGTTCGCAGGCCAGCGGGTCATGGAGAGCCGGGGCCGAAATCTGCAGATGCTGAACGTCGGGCTCCAGTGGGAAGTGACGCACAACCTGTTCGCGCTCGCGCGGTGGAATACGGCGGCGCTTCCCGAGGAGTGGCGGTTCGACACCGACGACTTCATCACGGGATTCGGTGGAGGAGTCGGTCTCACCTCCCGGCTCGGGTTTGCCCGCCTGATGGTGACCGGTGGGAGCAATGCCGACGCGGTGCGCTTCGAAATCGACCTGGGATACCTGTTCTGAGTATGGCTGCCTGCTTCCACGGTCTCATCCGACACAGATGAGAAACGGGCCGCCCACATGTGCGGGCGGCCCGGTAAGAGGGAGCGGGCCGTCACAGACGACGACCCGCTGGACTCGGATCAGTCCATGAAGTACCGGATGCCGAACTGAATCCGCCAGCGCGAGAACTCGCTCAGGTCGTCGACGAACGTGTTCTGCACGCCATTGAACGAGAGCTCCGGCCGGCCGGCCCCGTCGATCGTGCACGGGAACGTCGTGCAGGCCAGTGGGTTGAGCGCTGCCGAATTGGCGACCTGGCGCACACCCCAGCTCGAGCTGAACATGTTCAGCATGTTCTCGAAGTCGATGCTGACCTGGAGAACGTTGTCCGTGTCGCCGCTCCCGAAGATGAAGTCCTGCAGAATCCGGAGCGACAGGTCGGTATACCACGGGTTCAGCAGGCCGAAGCGCTCGGCGATCTTCCCGCGGTTCTTGCTCAGGTACGGATCCTGCTCGATGAACGCGTTCAGGGCCGTCCACTGGGCGGGGTCCGCCAGGTTGATGTCGCCTGGTCCCTCGGGGATGTAGATCAGGTCGTTGGTCGCCCCGTCTCCGTTCACGTCACCCGAGTAAATGTGTGAATAGCGGTTTCCGCCGCCTCCACGGAACGAGTTGCCCTCGGCCACCTCCCAGAACAGGCCGAAGCTCGTCCTGAGCAGGTCACTCCACCGCTCCGAGTACGTCCCGGTCGCGACGATCCGGTGTCGCTGACCGAACTCGGACGGTGAGGCAACGGGCAAGTTCGGGTTGCCCGTGGTCGGCTGGCCGCCCCACAGCACGCTGGCGATCTCCGTCGATTTCAGCGTGTTGGTGGCATCCAGGTAGGCGTACGACAGCCCCAGCCCGAGGCCGCTCTCCCACGCCTTCCGAAGTTGCAGCGTGATGTTGTAGTTGCGACCCTCGTCGTTGTTGCTCAGCACGTAGATCGACGTGGAGCTGAAGGGGTCCGCCCCGTTGTTCCGGTTCAGAGCGTAGTTGGGCCTTCCGTCAGCCAGAGTTCCCACGGGCGCCGGAATGTCCATGTTCTCCATGTGGATGGCGTTGATGTCCTTCCCATAGATGAACTCGAACGTACCGACCATGTCCCACGGAAGCTTCTGGTCGATGGCAATGTTGGTGGTCCACATCTGCGGCCACTTGAAGTCGGGATCCATCGCCGCAACGCCGTCGAACGACTGCTGCAGCGTGAAGCTCTCGCCTCCACTGCCATCACGCGGTCCGCTGGTGACGACCGGCGTCACGGTGGGATTCGTTGCCGGGTGATAGATGTTGGGGTTGAAGCTCGGATTCGAGAACACGTTTCCGACCCAGACAAACGGCAGCCGGCCCGTGAAGATCCCGGTACCGCCGCGGAGCTGCGTGGAGCGAGTTCCCGTGACGTCCCAGTTGAAGCCGATGCGGGGCGACCACAGCGCCTGCGTGCCCGCAAGCTGACTCTGGTCGACCGTGACGCTCTCGCCCTCGCCGGTGCGAGCCGTGAGGCTTCTGGAGAACGGGTTGTCCACCGGATCCGTGTTGTACATCGGGAAGTCCACCCGCACACCGGCGGACAACGTCAGCTTGGAGCTGACCACGAATTGATCCTGCACGTAGATGCCCAGCTGCCCGAGGTCGAACTTCTCACCCTTGAACTCGCCGGTTCCTATGAAGTCCCGGAACTGGATCTGATTCGGGTTCGCCGGATCGGTGGCGTCGAAGAAGTCCTGCAGCGTGTCGAATCTACCCGGAGGCGCGAATCCGAACGTGCCGTGCCGGAACAGGTTGAACGAATTGAAGAACTTGAAGTTCTCGTAGTTGGCCCCGAATGTCAGGCTGTGCCGGCCCGTGAACAGCGTGAAGTCGTTCGTGAGCTGGAGGACGTCGGTGTCGAGGTTGTTCTCGATCGAGAACGGCTCGTGGCCGACGGTCGTGTACGTGACGCCGTCCTCCCCGATCTCGATGGTCGGGAACGGCTCGCTGAACGCGTTCCGGAAGTCGCGGAACCGGTTGTAGCTCGCGAAGAGCCGGTTGGCCCATTTGCCCTCGTTGGCCCGCGCGTTCCACTCGAACGCGTATGAGTTGAGTTCGTTGTTGATCTGATAGCCCGAGTTCTGGGACGGGAGGCTGTTCGAGTTGGGTCCTCGTCCCGAGTCGAAGATGCTGATCACGAACGGGTGGGGCGGCAGGTCGCGCTCGGCGTCGAGCCGATTGTAACGGAACATCAGGTTGTGATTCGCGCTCAGGTTCCAGTCCACCTTCAGCAACGCCTTGTTGCTGTTCGTCTCGTGCAGGAACCCGGCATACGGGCCCGTGTCGTAGTTGTACTCCGTGGCCATGCGGTTCGAGATCTGGTCGAGCACGGACTGCTCTACCCTGGACTCGCCAAAGTCGACCGCCCCTCCCTGGTTGGGGACGAAGTTGCTGCCCGGGTCATCCCGCTGCGTCAGCTCGCCGCTGAAGAAGAAGAACAACTTGTCCTGGATGATCGGGCCACCCACGCTGAAGCCGTACTGGCCCACGCTGAGGTCGGGATTGGCGATCACCTCTTCGCCGCTGACCTTGTTGCCGAGCAGGCTCTGGTTACGGTAGAACGCGAAGCCCGAAACCTTCCAGCGGTTCGTGCCGCTTCGGGTGACCGTGTTGATGCTGGCACCCGTGAATCCGCTTTGCCGGACGTCGAACGGCGCGATCTGGACGGTTACCTGCTCGACCGCGTCGAACGGAACGGGCTCGGTCGCCGTCTGGCCACCCGGCGCCGGGTCGTCGAGGCCGAACGAGTTGTTGAAGTAGGATCCGTCCAGCGTGATGTTGTTGTACAGCCAGTTCCGTCCACCGAAGCTGTAGTTGCCGTCGTTCCGCGGATCGATCCGCGTGAGGTCCCGTGTGCTCCGTCGCACCGACGGGAGCGCGACCACCTCGGCCCGCGGGATCGTCGTCGCGGCACCCGTCCGGTCGCTGTTCAGGACCTCATCCTGGTCGGCCGTAACCGTCAGCGTCTCGAGTTCGATGGCCGTCTCGGTCAATATGAAACTGAGCCGCGAACTCTGTCCCAGCACGACGTCGAGTCCTTCCGTGGTGCCTGGCTGGTGGCCCAGCAGCGAGACGGTCACCGTATAGGGGCCTCCGACACGCATGCCCCCGATCGTGAACACGCCTCCCTCTCGCGTGACCGTGCGGTACGTCGTGCCGCTCGGCACGTGCACGGCCGTGACGGACGCGCCCACCAGCGGTCCCGCCGCATCGTTCGTCACCACGCCGTCGATTCCTCCCGAGGTCACACCCTGCGCCACCAGGTTTCCACTCGAAAGCAGAAACAGAGCCACGATCGCGAGGAGCGTGGACGAGTGGCGAATCAGGGAGCGAGCAGGGAAGGAGCGGGCGGTGAAGGACAGTGCGGCAAACGAATGCAACGGTAGCATTTGCCTCATCGCGGCCTCCTGCCTTGGGAAAGGTTGAAGCAGCCTGCGCAGAGAATGAACTACTGTAGCCGCAGGGGGTGGTGTGCGGCAAGACGAGCCGTGGTCGTCAGGCGTCTCCGCCCGGTTTCAGCAGCTCCGTCTGGAAGTCCTGCGCCTCACCGATACGGTCCACCTCGGTCTCGAGGCCGCTGAACTGTTGCTCAAGGAGAGCCAGGCGCTGACGCATGATCGCGATCTCCTCCTGTGACGCGCCGCCCGACCGCATCTGGGCCACGGCCTCGGCGATGGGTTTGATGGCGAACCGAAGCGTGATGATCGAGAGGGGAATCAGGACCGTCAGACTCCCCATTACGATCGCGACGATCGGTATCCAGTCCACTCCGGTCGGCATGGCTTACTCCTCAGCGTCAGAGTCGGGTTCTACTGCCCGCAGGCGGTCCAGCGCCTGTCGCATCTCCTCGGGCGTAGCGTCCGTGATCGGGCACAGGGCCCCTGTGCACGTGTGGCCCACCTCGAGGCAGACCAGCGCTTCAGCGACCTCTCCGGTCGCCGGATCGACCCGGCCAGCGGGGTCAACCGTGACTTCGACCTGTCGATCGCACGCCGAGCAGTAGGCCCAGTGTTTGTCCATGGTGAACTTCCTCAGATGCTGCGTGTCCGCGTGGCCAGATCGTCATCGAGCTGGCAGGAGTCTCCTTCGCAGGAACAACTGCCACACCCGCCCCTCACGCCCGGTCGAAACAACCCGAACACCACGAACAGCGCCGCGAGCCCGGCAATCGCGAGGATCGTGGTCATCGCTGGCCCCCCCTGCGTACGCGCCGTCCGGAAAGTCGCCTGGCGGCGCTCACGAGGTGAACAATCCCGCGAAGCCCATGAAAGCCAAAGACAGGCTGCCCGCGATGATCAGGACCAGGCCCATGTTCCGCGCCAGGGCGGGAATGCTCGCCGTTTCGGACGTTTCGCGAATCGAGGCCATCAGAACGAGGGCCAGCGTGAGGCCGAGCCCTGCCCCGATCGCGAAGAACAGGCCCTGGAGGAAGTCGTAGCCCCGGTTCGTGTTGAAGATGGCGTACCCCAGGATCGCGCAATTCGTGGTGATCAGGGGGAGGAAGATGCCGAGCTGCCGGAACAGCGTCGGACTGAACTTCTTGATCGCCATTTCCGTGATCTGCACGAACGAGGCGATCACCACGATGAACGAGATGAGTCGCAGGTAGGGGGCGTGAACCAGGATGAACGTGTTCAGGAACCACACGCACACCGACGTCATCACGAGGACGAAGATGTTGGCCAGCCCCATGCGAAGAGCCGTTTCGACCTTGGCCGACACGCCCATGAACGGGCACAGGCCGAGGAAGAGGTGCAACGTGAAGTTGTTGACCAGCATCGCCGAGAGCAGGATCCAGAAGAGTTCACCCATCACGCTGCCTCCTCTCCGCTCGCTACCCCGTGCGGCCACTGCCGCACCCGGATGGAATCGGCCTGGCGTTCCTTCCACCAGCCGAAGGCGAGGAGGATGAAGCCGAGGGTGAGGAAGCCGCCCGGGGGCAGGATCATCACGATCCAGGGCTCGAAGTTCTCGCCGAGGACGCTGACTCCCATGATGGAACCGCTCCCGAGCACTTCGCGAAACGTGCCCATCATGAGCATGGCGATCATGAACCCGGTTCCGGTCCCCACCGCGTCGAGCAGGGACCTGCCTACGGGCCTCTTGGAGGCGAACGCCTCCTGGCGGCCCAGAATCATGCAGTTGACGACGATCAGCGCGATGAAGGCCCCGAGTTCCTTGTGGATCAGGGGCACCACGGCTGCGAGTACGAGGTCGGCTATGGTAACGAACGTCGCGATGATCAGGATGTAGGCGGAAATCCGCACTTCCGATGGAATCCAGTTCTTCACCAGCGAGACGAGCAGACTCGACCCGGTGAGTACGAAGAAGGTGGCCAGTCCCATCGCGATGGCGTTGGGAACCGTGTTGGTCACGGCAAGCGCGGGGCACAGCCCGAGCAGTTGCACCAGGACCGGGTTTTCCTTCCAGATGCCCCGAATCAGGTCTTCACGCGGCGTGGTTTCTCTCATGACCCTTCCTCACCTCCCTCCGCGGCATCACCTGCGCTCGCCGGATCAGCCGCCTGGTCCTCAGGGGCCGGCTCCAGGTTCGGAGTTGCCGGTGCCCGGGGGGCGGTGGCTGCGTGATTCTCCAGGTCGGCGCCCAGCGCTTCTACGCGATGGTTGATGATCCCGATCACCGTGCGCGACGAGATCGTGGCCCCGGTGATCATGTCCACCTCGTCGTCCGCGCCGGTGGCGGCGCCCTGCTTCACCCCTACGATGGGAGTTTCCACTCCCTGGAATCCATTAACGAAATCCATGTCCTTGAAGATCTTGTCCCCGAGGC
>Ga0272442_10003518_pt1 | contig 21942 bp, 17 predicted proteins | sample SSMForm2O_FD_200262 | JGI IMG/M metagenome (GOLD analysis project Ga0272442, IMG submission 200262) | Marine sediment archaeal communities from Little Sippewissett salt marsh, Falmouth, MA, United States - SSM-Form-2O | ecosystem: Environmental > Aquatic > Marine > Wetlands > Sediment ... | reverse complement strand
CCCATTGTGACTTGTCGAAGACAAGCAGTAGTGGCTTGCCGGAGGCAAGCAGGCGAACGAAACGAAAGGCAGATTACACATTTCTCCCATCCCATAAACACAGAATCAAAACAAGGGATTTATTGACGTGGGATTTGCATACGCTTACTGCGCACGCCCAGCAAGTGCGCCGGGCTTCTCGAACTGCAACTCCTCAACCGGATCGCTCTACATTAACACCTATTATACTATATTATACACGTAAGTCAAGGAAATGTTTGCGAAAAAATGAAAAAATTTCATAAAATATCTGTCTGATGTGCCTAAGTCTTTATGTAATAAGGAGTTACGTTACAAAAACCCGTATTGTGTCCCCATGTTTTCCCCCAGGGTTTTCCACCACATAAAGAGCTGCAAATCCGGGATTTACAATATGAGTATGCCACAAAAGTGCTGCGCGGGCAAGACGGTGAAAAAACAGTTGCGTGGATTTCCGGTTGCGGGTGGCAGGTTTGCGTGATATATTTATGAAACAGGGAAAATAAAATTGCGAGGAAGCAACCATGTATTTTAGGACATCAGTTCTGATACTTTTTACCGCTATGATACTTTCCGGCTGCGGGCAGATTCAGGGCATGAGCCTGCCGTACGTCCCGTCGCCGAAAGCCGTCGTCCAGACGCCATCAAGCCCATCGGAAGGCGATATCGCAATAACACTCAAAATAATCGACCGGGAACTCGAAAACGCAGACATAATCCTCAGCTATTCCACGGACAACGGCCAGAGTTTTAGTACCGCAACACTCACCGTCCCCTCCGAAGCCCTGAACCTCGCAACAGCCTGGAGCCCCGGTCAGACACACACAATCACCTGGGACTCGGTTGCAGATGCGATTGCCCTATCGGGCAACGAATCTGTTGTCCTGAAAATCACCCCTTCCGATGCAAGCAATCCGTCGGGAACGGAAGGATATACCGGAACATTCACGGTAAACAACACAACCTACAATACTCCTCCCACCGCGACACTCTCCACGCCTGCAGGCACGATGGCGGGCAACATCCCGATTAACTATTTTCTATCAGATGCCGAAAGCAACGTTTGTTCGATAAGCGTTCTCTACTCGACCAACGACGGGACGAGTTGGCTGGCTGCGACAATGGGTTCTGCAGGAGATGGGCTCTCGAATCTCACGAGCTCGCAGTCCGGGACTGCGCATATGTATCTCTGGAACTCGATTGCAGACGGCATCGGTCTTTCGGCATTGGTTAGCACCGTCAGGATACGAATTACTCCAACTGACAGCTTCAACACAGGTACTTACGATGACACGAATTCATTTTCCGTGGACAACAGCGTACCGAACGTGCCTCCCACGGTGACGATAACAAGCGGCCCTGCCGACAGCTCGACTGTATCTACTTCTCAGGTGACGTATGAATGGACGGGCGATGACACGGATGGGAGCGTAACGGGGTATTATTATTCGTTCGACCACGACCCGCCGGACACGTGGACGACAAATACTTCGGTTGGTTCAGGAACGTTGTCAGAAGGAAGCCACACGTTCAGGATTGTTTCGGTCGATGACCAGTACGAGCTTTCGGATGTGGAGAGCAGGACGTTTACGGTTTTAACTTATGTTATTGATGCTGATTTATCAGCATCACCGACTTCTGGTTTAGCACCTCTCTCCGTATTTTTTACGGATGAAACGACCGCCAATTTCGATGTGGATACGTGGTCATGGGACTTCGGCGACGGAGGCTCCTCGACGGAGAAAAATCCGACTTACGTATACGATTCGGCAGGAACGTATACCGTGTCCCTCACATCTTCAGGCACGTTCGGCTCAGATACCGAGACGAAGACGGATTATATTTCCGTTACTACGGACAGTTCCACTCCAAATGCTACTGAATTGGAGTGTTTTAACCTTATTAATATAGAGAGACAATTGGTAGGAAGAGCTCCTTATACATGGTGTGAAGGGCTTTATAATCATTCAAAAGGACATGCTTGCGACATGTGTGATCGGGGATATTTTGCTCACGTTAATCCTGAGGGAGAGTATCCTACTGACCGAGGTCAATTAGGTCATGCCGGGAGCTATACTTTTCCGTCAATTGTGCCCAGTCCTTATAATCAAATAGGTGAGGTCCTCGCAATGAACTTCGTATCTGCCGAAGAGGTAGTGGCTGAATGGATGAATTCATCGGGTCATAGCACTATTATTCTAAGCAGTTCTTATACTCATGCGGGAGCAGGTATTTGTAACGGTTGCTTTACTCACTGGGTAGTTTCGTTTGGGACGCAATAACAATAATAGAATAAATTGAGTTCGGGGGACCCCATAACCGCCATATGAAGACCCTTTAAAAAATCCGGGATTTACAATATAATTATACCACAAAAGTGCTGCGCAGGCAAGGCGGATTAGAGCAATAGAACGATAGGTGAAGACCGGGTTAGCGGGAGCCTTCGAGAAACATTTCTGCCGCGTTGTCGCCGCGGAGCTGGGGATGCTGGACGCTTCCCTCCATCTGTGTTTCCTCGGTGACTTTTCCGGAAAGATATTCATGCAGCTCGCCGAGAGATATTGCCGCATCCTTATCGGCGTCCGCCGCACCTTTCAAGCCTTCGAGGAGATAGAAGGTGAATACCCCGTGGCGGTGGTCGTCGATTTCCATGGCTCCTTCGCCGATTCTGCCCGATATAAGCGCGTACCTGCCGGGAGTCCGGAGCAATTCTTTCAGTAAGGGTGTCTCTCCTTCGTTGCCTGATAGAGAGCGTGATTCCATGTCCGTTCCAAAGCTTGTATCCAGTATGAGTGCGATTTCGCGGGCATTGATTCCTTCGAGGCGTTTTTCAATGTCTTCGAGCCTTATGCAGGTGTCTTGAAGGTTGTGCGAGTCGGCGTCAAAGGGGACGAGATAGAGTTCTGCATCGCTGCCGGAGCCGCTTTCTTCGGGGGATGATTTCATCCCGTAGCCGGCGAAGTATATTATGATGGAATCCCTTGCCCTGGATTTCGCTTTTATCCGGTCGAGGCTGTCGAGCATTCCCTTTCGGGTTGCATGTTCGTTGGCAAGCAGCATGAAATTGCGTTTGGCTATTCCGGTTTCGTCATTGCCGGCCAGATGCTTGTGGATTGCTATGGCGTCTTCTTCGGCATATTTGAGTTTGGTTATGTCATAGTCTCCGTATCTCGATATGCCTATAATCAATCCCAATCTCGTTTCGAGCTTCTTTTCGAAATCGGGTTCCCTCGCAGCTTGGAGGAAATCGTTCTGCATGCTCAGGGCCGTCTGCACCTTGATTTCATGCAGGAGGCCGGGAAATAGCCGCTTGTTCACTTTTCGCCAGTTGGATTCGCCGAGAGAACCCGGCACTCTGAAGATGCCGAACAACTGCCATCCTCTCTGGAAGTCGTTCAGGCTTCTCCTGAACTCCACGGAGAATTCTTTGCTGTAAAGCAGGTTTCCTGACCGAACGCTTCGGATTTCCATTTCGCACGTCATGTTTGAGCCGTAGACTTCATCTTTTACCCACCACGAGGGAATCATCAGGAACAGCCAGTTCAAGACGTTGGGCATATACCATCCGTTGACGCCGTCATAGAAGACTTCAATACTTTTGACGTTCAGACTGAGAATGATGTCGTAATCCTTTTCCCATGCCGTTTTCATTGCTTCTTCGAGCCTGCAGTCTTCCTGAGGCAAATCGAGAGTTGCGACTGCGTCGAATATCCCGGAATAATTCAGAGCCTCGACGATATCTTCTCGAATAAGGTTCGGGTCTCCCGTAACCGCGAATCTTTCTGATGCGCCGTTTTGCGATTCTTCCGCCGATGGTAGGGGGGGCATTGTGACCGGGGCGACCGCGAGTTTCAGATTCAGAGGTTCCTCGCACTTGCCTGCTTCCCGCAGACGATAGTCATTTCCGATTTTATCGAGCCACGGGGCGGAAGCGCAGCCCAGACTCAAGAAACACGACAGTGCGATAAGTGCAATACGCATTTTTCTACTTTCCCGGCGTCAAGGCGCAGCGAAAACCCGTGCTCGGCGAGCGATACGGCGGCTCAGGGCATTTTCTTTTGGCATTGCGGGCATATCGCTTCAGCGTACTTTCGCTTAATCCCACGCTGCCGCCCCGAATTACCCGAAACTTTTGCTTGTAGGTAGAATCGGTCCATTCGAACGCGTTGCCCGCCATGTCATAGCATCCGACAGGGCTTCTGTCCTTCGGAAATCTTCCCACCTTGGTAGGCTCGTCCTCACTGAAATTTCCATATGCAGGGTCCCAGCTGTCACCCCACGGATAAACGAGCATCGTTTCATTTGCAGGGTCAAATGATGCTGCGATTTCCCATTCTTCTTCCGTAGGCAGCTTCATTTTTTTCCAGCGCGCATAAGCCCTGGCTTCGTACCACGAGACCCCGGTTACCGGGAAGCTTTCTTTGCCTTGCGGGAAACTGCCGTTTTGCCATGTGGATGGCCCCGGCTTGCCCGTTCTATCGACGAAAGCGTCTAAATGCTCGAGGGCTTGCGTATCCCACAACGAGCTGTCCGAATAGCTTCCCGCGGCGACGAACTCCATGAATTGGCTGTTCGTCACTTCGAACTTGTCCATATAGAAAGCGTCAACAAATACTTCGTGAAGCGGATTGCGGTCGTCAAGGACGGCTGAACCGAGATTAATCTTTCTGCTGAAAACGAAGACCATACTCTCGGGACATGAGGCGGCCGCCGAGACCTCGAATTTAAGCTTTCTTGCCTCCTGCCGTTCCGGCCTGAAGGAAAGGGCGCTTTCCAACTCGGCGATTGCAACGCTCCAGTCCAGAGAATCCTTCGCCATAACTGCGAGGCTGAAATAATGCTTGTAGCCGCTTTCCCGGCATTGGCCGATAAGCTCAGTGATTTCTTTTTTGTCGCGCGCATGAATTTCGGCTTCGTGGAAGGATTTCAGCGATTCTTTGTAATACCCGGTTTCGAGATGCTTGTTTCCTCTCTTGACTGCCTGGTCGTAGTGTACATCCCTGAGTTTCTCCGCCACTTCCGGGGTTTTCTTGTACGATTCTGCCTTGAGATATGCTTGTATCGCAGCGCTCATGCCGCCTTTTTTGCGAAGATTTTCGCCTTCCCAGAAATATCGTGAGTACGAAACATCTATTATCTTATCTTGCACCTCTTTTTTCTTGTCCGGCGTAATGCCCTCGAATTCTATGGCGAGTTCGAATTGCCTTAGTGCTTCATCCCATTCCCCGTTTGCGACGAACTTGTCCGCCTGTGAGAGCAGCTTTTCGAAATGTTCCGCTTTCAAGCGGGCTTTTCTTGCGGAAGCGACGAGTTCTTCGGCCATTTTATCGTCTATTCCAAGACCTTCGGCGAAGGAAAAGACGAAACCGGCTACTCCGAATTCTCTGTCCATCATGTTCAACTGACCGAGTTCGACGGCTGCGCTGTATTTGCCTTGTCTGGCGTTTTCGTTTTCCGTATCGTTCGTGAGCGCCCTGTCGAACTCGCGCAAGGCATCCCAAAGCCTGTTTTTTGCTTCGAATATCTTTTCCTGGTTCAGGAACTCTTTCACTTCTTCGAGTATCTCTCCGCCTCGAACCACGGCCAGGCTGGCGCGCTTTTTCGCCTCATTCCTCTGCCTTTGCTTTTCCTTTTCGACGAGACCGACCTCGACTTTTGTAAGGCCCCTTATGACTTCGGGATGGCGCGGTTTTAACACGTCGGCCTTGCTGTAAAACTCCTTCGCCTGCTGGTACTCGCCTTTCGCAAGGAGGCTGCCGGCATTGTTTACATACTGCATGAATTTTTCATCCGCGAGCCGCTTGTCCTCTATCTGCTTGTTAATAAAGTATACTGCTACGATTATTATCGCAATAATCGCGCTGAGCAGGGAGACGGAGACTACCTTGTATTTTTTTATCTTTTTCCATGTTCTATATGAAAAGCTCGGCGGCTTGGCGAGAATCGGTTCGCCTGTCAGGAATCGCTCGATATCTTCGGCGAATTCGCGTGCCGACTGGTAGCGTCTTTCCGGTTCTTTGTTTATCGCTTTCAGAATTATGGTTTCGACTTCCCGCGGAACCCGGGAGTTGACCTTTCGAGGTGCAAGCGGGTCTTCGGCGATAGTCTTAAGCAAAGTGTTCAGGCCAATCGGCCCCTCGAATTCGAAGAGCTGTTTTCCCGTAAGCAGTTCGTAGAGTACGGCGCCCAGGGAATAAATGTCGCTTCTGTGGTCGACGCTCGCGCGTTCTCCGCGGGCCTGTTCGGGCGACATGTACGCTGGCGTGCCCATGATGACGCCGGCTCTCGTCAGGTTGGCGTCCATATCCACGTCTTTTGCCAATCCGAAGTCCGTAACCTGGGGTTCGCCTGTTTCATCAATAAGTATGTTTTCGGGTTTTACATCCCGGTGAACGACCCCGTGTTCGTGCGCATAATGAAGAGCTTTCGCCACCTTGGCCGTCGTTTCAAGGGACCAGTGGATGTTTGTCTTTTCATTTAGAATAATATAGCGGAGATTGTCCCCGTGTATGAAATCCATCGTGAAGAAATGTTTGCCGTCATGGATACCCACTTCGTGAATGGGAACGATATTTTGATGCCTCAGCTTGGCGACTGATTTGGCTTCGAGGTAAAATCGGTTGATGGTTTCTTCAGATGCGCTTTCACCTGCCAGCAATACTTTCAACGCTACTATTCTGTCCAAGCCTCGCTGGCGGGCTTTGTAGATGATTCCCATGCCGCCGCGCGCGATTTTTTCTATTATATAGTAGTTGCCGAATCTGGTTGCAGGCTTTTTTCCTGTTGTTTCTTCTGGTTCGGCTTCTTTCCGGGGGGCTTTTTCTACGGAGGCCTTTTCAATCTGCTCGGAAAGGAGGTTCTCAAGCGGAACAGAGGCGAAAGCGGGTGCGCCGGGAACTTCGAGTATCGAATTGCAGACCTTGCAGCGCCATCTCTTGCCTGCCGCGAAGCCTTCCACGTTATAGGCCGAGCCGCAGCCCTTGCATACGACGATATTGCGGTCCTGTTCCGCGAGTATGTCGGCGACTTGTTCGGACGTAAGTACTCCGGACTCGACGCAGAGTTCGCCGAGGCGCTGGTTTCGGCCGTTCTGCATCTGTTTTTTTTGTTCTTCGATAACTGCATGGATTTTTTCGGCGGTGCAGTATCCCTTTGATATGGCTATGTCGCCGAAAAACTTCTCAACCTTGCTTTTTGCTTTTAGGATTGTTTTTTTATGCTCGACTTTTTCGAGGATTTCGTTTGTGTTTTTCTTGTCGATGTATGATTTTTCTATCAGGATTTCCCATAACGTCTTCTGGTTCCCTGAGTTTAGTTGCAGGGTTATGCATTCGTCGAGCTCCTCGCGCGATATGTATCCTTCGCCGATTGCAATGGCGCCGAACAGCTTTTCATCTGGTCCCGGCATGGGACGTTCCTCTTTTATAGCCGGTGAAACATTCGTCTGTTTAATATTACCTGTTTCTGCAAAGTTGTCAATCAATACAAATTTTAAGACGTTATTAAGACAAAAATAAGAGGAAGTTTTCTTCTTTTGGCTCTTTTCCGCCGCAGTTTCGTTCGTCCTTTGACCTTGCAGCGGATTGCCTGGACGCTATAATAGTTTTCGGAGGAGCCCCATATGAAATCAGTACTCGGGTTCATGTTCAGCGAAGCAAGAATAATAGTTGTCGTAATACTTGTCGCCATTGTCTTTCCGAGTATCATGCTGAGCGTTTTTGCAATCTGGGCGATAGGCACCGAGCGCTCGCATGTCCAGGATGGAATTCGGAAAGAAGCCGATAGTCTTCGAGACAGGACTGTCGCTTCCGTGCTTTCCCGTCTTACATCCGCACGGGCTTTGATAACGAAGAAAAACCCGAATGTGAAATCGCCCGAGAGGATGAGAGAACTTCTTGAAAACCTTCGTTCCTCGGTTCCGTGCTTTACTCAAATAGTCGTCTTGGACCGCTTACGGAATATCGTTTATCCCTTTCTCCCCCGAAAAGAAACGCTGCTTGCGCTCGGTACGTCACCCACGGGCCTGTACGAGGCTTTGCAGAAGGCTCGCAGTTTCGAGTTTGTGCATGCGGATTTCATAGAGGCGGAAAAATCTTATCTGGAAGTGTTCGAAAGTGCCGACAACGACCGTCTCAGAGTTTCTGCCTTGTTCGGGCTGGCTCGCGTTCGCGCCAGGGAAGGCAAGAATCGGGAAGCTATTGAAACATATGAAAGAATTGGCGCAATGTTCGGCTCGATAAGGGATGAAAACGGCTTGCTGGCGGGTCCCGCAGCCTTGCTGAGGATTGCGGAAATCCAGTTGCAGTCGGGCAATTTGCAGGAGTTATACGAGCGAGTTCTGACAGCTTGTGATAGTGTCAAGAAGAACCGTTCCCTGCTGACAGAGGAGGAGGCCGAATTCTTTGATGTCAGGCTGAATTTGCTTATCGACGGTTATATAAATAAAACGGCGGAAGGCTCCGGCCGGCCGGATATGCTTTTAAAATTACGCGATGAAATTACTGAAAGAAAAAAAATAGAAGCAGTTGCCTGGACGGTGAAAGATGAATTTTTGCGGCGCGAGTCGAGCGAGAACGCAGGGATTACAGAAATCGAATTGAGCGGGGCGAGATATTTGGCGGTTAGCAGCCTTACCGATGCGCAGGATTCGCAATACATACTTTTTGCTATCGCGCCCTGGCAACAGGTCCGCGCCAATCTGATTGAGCCCCTTGTCGAAAAGATTGCGATGCGGGATGAAATCGGCCTCGCGATTGTTGGGACTGAAGGCGGTCTTGTAGTAGGTGAAATGCCACCCGATTCCGTTTTTATGCTCGGTTCCTCGAACTTTCCGGATCCCTTGTCAGAACTGCAAGTGAAAACATACCTTAAGGGATACGAGTCTCTCGATTCTCTTTCAAGTATCAGAACGAATATCTATGTCTGGGCGGTCGGGCTTGCGATAACCGGGATTGTCGCCGGAGCGATTGTGACGTTTCTTTCCGTGCGAAAGACCATGCGCGCCGCCGAACTCAAGAGCGACTTCGTATCGAATGTTACGCATGAGCTCAAGACACCGCTTACATCCATAAGAATGTTCGCCGAAACTCTTCATGACGGCAGGGTGCGCGACGAGAAGGATGCGAAGGAATGTCTCGAAACCATCGTCTCGGAGTCGGAACGTCTGACAAGGCTTATCGACAAGGTCCTCGACTTCAGGGCGATTGAAAAGGGAAGGCGTAAGTTCGACTTCAAGGTTTGCGACCCGAAGGAGGTCATTCTTTCGAGCCTGGAAACTTTCAGGCGGCAGATGAGAGGCTGCGAAGCTACGATATACGCGAATCTCCCGGATGCCTTGCCTCACGTTCGAATAGACCCGGATGCCATGCAGGAACTGCTTCTGAACCTGCTCAATAACGCTTACAAATATTCGCGCCCGGATGAGAGAAAGATTTGGGTGTCGGCACGCATTGCGGACGCCACGATGGAAATCAGCGTCAGAGATTCCGGCATAGGCATCCCCAAGCGTGCGCGTAAGGCGATATTCGAAAAATTCTATAGGGTCAATGATCTTCTGACCAGGGAGGTCGACGGAACGGGACTTGGCCTGACTATAAGCAGGCATATTGCACAGGCACACGGCGGAGAATTGAAAGTGGCAAGCACGGAGGGCGAGGGAAGCGAATTTACGATTGTCCTGAAAGTTCCAGAATAATTCAGACAGTTTTTTTTGAACGGAAGATTTTATGACAAGCTCCGGTTCGGCAAAGACGGGTGCAACTGATTTGGAAAAAATACTTATAATCGAAGATGACAAGGCAATTCTCGCCGGCCTTGAAAGAAACTTGAAGTACGAAGGATTCGAGGTTGCCACCGCATCGGACGGAGAGCGAGGGCTCGAGCTTGCGGTGAACGGCGACCACGACCTGATAGTTCTCGATATCATGCTGCCAAAGGTGAGCGGCTTCGATATATGCAGGCTTCTAAAGCAGAGCAAGATAGACACCCCGGTTATTATCCTTTCGGCGAAGGGAAGGGAAGACGACAAAATCAGAGGCCTGAACCTCGGCGCCGACGATTACATTTCGAAACCGTTTAGCGTAAAGGAATTAATCGCGCGCATAAACGCAGTGTTGCGCAGGAAGCGAAGGGATGAAAATGCATATGAGGTATTTTCCTTCGGCAAAATAGCGGTCGACTTTAAGGGCCAGTCTGTGAAACGCTCAGGCAAGAGAGTTGAAATGTCAGCGAGAGAATTCAATCTTTTGAAGTTTCTCGTCGAGAACAAGGATAAAGTACTCGACCGAAGTGCAATCCTTAATCGCGTCTGGGGTTACGATTACTACGGTACGTCTCGTACTGTCGATAATTTTATCAACAGGCTTAGACAAAAAATCGAAGAAGACCCAAACAAACCAAAATTCATTACGACGGTTTTCGGCGTCGGCTACAAGTTTGAAACCCTTTAAATATAAGGGCTGCATGTTGACGGCGCATTTCTGCGAATCCGCGATGTGAAAATAACGCGAAGAAGATTTATTTATTTTTTATCCCTGTCAGATAAAATTGGTTTGCCAACTCCATCACAGATATTATAATTCGGTAAGATAAAGATGTTTACGCGCAAGGTGCGCGGCGTACAGTCCTGATTTTTCGGGAGGTGGAAATGGCGAAAGCTGCTGCAAAGAAGACCGCAAAGAAGAAACCTGCGGCTAAGAAGAAGACTGTGAAGAAAAAGACTGCGGCAAAGAAACCCGTAGCGAAGAAGAAACCTGCGGCTAAGAAGGCCGTAAAGAAGAAGACCGTGAAGAAAAAGACTGCGGCGAAAAAGCCCGTAGCCAAGAAGAAACCCGCGGCAAAGAAGAAGACCGTGAAGAAAAAGACTGCGGCAAAGAAACCCGTAGCGAAGAAAAAAACCGCGGCCAAGAAAAAGACCGCGAAGAAAAAGACTGCGGCAAAGAAGAAAACCGCGAAGAAAAAATAATGCTAATTTTCGTTTCGGGCTTGTTATGATACTTCACCGGAACGACAACTGTACTGCCGAGTTGGCAAGCGCGTAGGGCAAATAAAAAGCCGGGTAATTACCCGGCTTTTTTTATTTCCTCGATTGTGTTGCAGGACGAAATTTTTTTGGAAAATACATCCAATATAATGCTTGACAATATGCTTGAGTGTGCGTAAAAGTAATGCGCAATCGGCGCTGGCCGTGCAGAGAGAATTATCGGTAGGGTGTTAACCTGTATTTAGCTTTTTGAGGAGGTCCGGCATGACGGTCAAGATTAAAGCTATTGACGCATGTACTGGCTGCGAGTCCTGTGTTGACGTCTGTCCGTGCGAAGTCCTTGAAGTAAAGGACGAGAAGGTTGTCATAGTGCAGCCTGACGAGTGCGTTGACTGCGGAGCATGCGTTGAAGAGTGTCCGAACGAAGTCCTCGAAGTCGAGGAATAAAACAGGGTTCAGCGGATGAAAAAGAAAGGCCCTCGATAGCGAGGGCCTTTTCTGTTTTACGGAACGGCATCGTCAGTCTATGACGTGCAGCCAGTCTTTAAGAAGAAAGTTGATTCTGCCGATAAGAAGCGAGATTCTTGCCATCACGGTGTATGCAAAGGATGCGCCGAAAGAAATCATCAGGAACAATACGCCTACCCTTGAAATCTTCCCCACCGCGCCCGAATGTTCGAGAGAGAAGAAGAAATAAAGCAGAACCGTAATGACTCCAATAAGCGCTATGATTGCGCAGGTCGTTGACCACCAGTCGGTGACCATGACCATGGAGCTTTGTGCCTGGACCAGGATGTTGGCTTTGATAATATTAGGAATTGCCACGCCTGCGCCAAACCCTACGATGAAGGCGATAGACCATCGGAAAAGCCATGCGTATTTCGGTGTGAACCTCGAAAACATCAGAATGCCGAGCGCAAACGGTATAATCAGAATCAGCTTCGGTGCCTTGTCCGGCCCGGGATTGAAAAGGGGCGTAAACAGGTTCGGCATAAGCGTGTCATAGATTGTCATAACGATGAAGTAGCCGACCGAAATTCCTATATAGAGATGTTCGGCAAACTTGAAAACGGGATTGTCTTTGTAGAGAAACGAATACATGGCCAGCGTCAGTCCCGCTCCGACTATGATGCCGAATCCCGTCCAGAAGTTGCCTTCCGAGACATCGATTGTGCCGGTTGCGAGGAGAATCACGTTAACGATAATAAATACCGCCACTACGATTCCCACGACTATGGCAGTGCTGTATTTTTCCATTATCAACTCTCCTACCTAACTTTTATTTGTTTTTCTTGTGCTGAAATACGCTATGTTCCCGAGTATGATAAATGCAATGATTATTATGTGGGTAACAGCCTGAGGGTCCATGCGTTTTACGGCGCTGCCCGTCTCCTGTCTGCCTACGAGCATTTCGTATTCTGCGGCGCCTTTCAGCCCGCCCATCAAGCCGTTTAGCTGCTTCGCCTGGAGATAAGGAAAATACTGCGTTGCCATGACTCCCGTGCAGCCTCCCCCGATTTCGAAGCCGTATTTCTCGGAGCCGTATATGACCCAGTTGTCTATGCCGGGAGAGCCGGCCGAGATAGCGACTGCATACGATATGTCTGCAAGCTTGTCAACGCCTTTCAGAACGGGTATGTCGATGTAGGGCTTATTGTCGACTTCCGGAAAAGTCTTTTTCATGTCCTGCCCCATGCTCAGAACAACCGCCGTGCCGCCAGTCTTGAACCCGAGGAAGGCGTAATCCTCTTCCTTGACTCGGTCGTATTCTTTCGATTGCTCATCGAGCGATTTCTTGATTAGTCCGACCCCGCCCGGCCAGAGCGTCGCCACTATGACTTTGTGGTTTTTCCTGAAGCAGTGATTCAGAACCGATTCGAGCATAGGGTAGAGTTCGGGTGCGGCGGAAGGGTCGAAGTCCGCCGCTATCAGGATATGAGAGCGTTCGGGAAGCGATTCTATCTTGTTGTAGATATTCTTCACCCTGTTGGTTACGCTCACTCCAAGCTTGAGTTCCACGACAAGCGGAACTATTACGCCTATCGCCACAAACAGGAATATTATCCTTCTGTCTATGGCCTGCATCTTTTCCCAGAATGATTTTTCCATGTTAGTCTCCCCCGCCGAGATAGGTTCTTTCAATTCCGAAGATAATGCGAAGCGAGGTCGCCACTACCGATAGGGCGACGCCAAGCATAATGCCTCGCTGGGCAGCCATGTTGGGGCACGTGAAAATCCAGTTGTTTATCTCCGGTATGCCGATGGCGGCGAAAATTTTGATGGGCACGACTTCGAGCATGACAATCATAGCTGCAATAAGCAGGACTGTAGCCTCGAAAGTTCTCGCACGGAAGGCCCTGTAAGCCGCCGAGGCGATGAAAAAGGCGAGAATACTGAACATCGTCCCGCCGAGCGGCCACATTAAGTTGATATACATCCATTGAATCTGCGCAGCTTGCGAGCCATAAATCGCTGAATCAGGATCGGGCCTCTGCATGCCTGCGATAATGCCCACTCCAGCAGTTGTGACGAGTGCAACGACTGTAATCAGGCTGTAACCCCAACCCGGCGCCAGGCGCCTGATTTTGCCAATGTGCATGTGCAGCAGGCTGCTCAGGCCGATAACAAGGGCAAATGCGCCTATTATCATTGCCCATGTCGTAAATTCGCTAAGCAAATCCTGAGATTCCTGAAGTGGAATGTAATACTGAACCAGCATGACAATCCCGGCGATAAAGGCGATTATCAGCGGAATTTGCCTTTTTAACAGAACCATGACGGTACCTCCGTATTGAAATTTTTAAAATGGCGTAAGCAGGTGCTTAAGGAAAGGAATGCCCGCCAGCGTGAGAGCAGTTCCTATGACAAGTACCGCCATTAGAAAAGCCTTGCCGATATCTTGGCCGCGCAGGCTTCCGAGAAGAACGGGTTCGCGAGAGAGATAGGCGCTTGCCGCGTAAAGCTCCTCGCCGATAAGCGTGTAGTCGCACGTCGTTACGAAGAAGGGAAGCTGGGCGAGCGCATCCGTCCCAGCTATTTGAATCGCTCCGATTGCCGCACCCGCTTCGGCCAGAAGAAGCGATTCCGCGTAGAAATAGCCGAGAAGGAAGTTGGTGGCGGGTTTCTCGCGCATCATCATCCCGTCGACGGCCGCCACGTAGCTGAACTGGTCGCTTGTCACGTAGAATACGTTCTCTTCCCTATACGCGTCCGGCCGGCCCGCCTTGGTATATGAGTCTTTGACCACTTCCTGCGCTACCGACATGACTATCGGGTCGTAGCAAGGGACTTTCAAGAGAGTGTCGTGCTCCGCGACTATTTTTGCGGCGCGTCCGAGGATGTTGACCGAGGCGATTGTCGGAAGCTCGCTCATTGGCAGAAGGCCGGTGACATAGAAAATGGGCTTGCCCATTTCGGTCGCTCGTCCAATAGCCTCGTCGACCGCGTCGAGACCGCTTATCTTGCGTATGAAAAGGTTGGGGTTTTTCTTCGCATGCTGTATGAACCACATGACGACGAAGCCGAAGATTATCATAAGAATAAAATTGTTGAGCTTGCCTTTGTCGAACCAGTTTTCGGATGAAATTGCGCTAACCAGTCCGGAGTCCGACGACTGCTCGCCGTGGCGGAGTCTGACCTTGAAGAAATATTCGGTGCCATCCTTGCCCTGAAAGATTCCTTTGCGAGGTTCTTTTACTTCTTCTTTCGAAAGCTTGACGCTCGCGTAATGATAGTCCTTGTTTTTCTCGGCGAATCCGAAATATCTGGGCTGGTCGCTTTTAAAGCTCAGTCCGCCGGGAACCACTGCCGCCTCGAAAAACTGCCCATCTTTTGCTCCCGACACGAGTACGATGTACTCGGTTTCGGAAGTCTCGTTCGGCCAGGCTTTCCATGTGACCAGGATGCTACTCCCGGAGTCGTTGGGAGTGTCTTGCGCCTCCAGTTCGGTTACGGCTGGCAGGGGCGGATTATTTTGCGCCTGTGCAGGCAGCGGCGTTATAAAAATCGCCGCCGCAAGCAGCACGGGCAGAAAAATCAACAACCGTCGCATGCTGGTGCTCCTTTCAAAAAGCTTGTCAGTTTTCAATAAGTTCGACGTTGGCCCTCGGAAGTACGGCCTTTTCGCCGTCCGGGAACTCCGTTTTCAGAATTCTCACCATTGTCTCGGATTCCACCTTGGTAAGTTCCGGCGGAAGCTCGACCACTTTGCCTATGCGCCCGAAATAAGGCTCTCGTATGATTCGGACGAGGTCTCCCACGGCGAGCGCGCTCGCCTCGTACTCTTCCACCTTCTCTGTTTCGACCGATTCGACGGGTACAATAATCTCCGGCCGGATAACGCCCGCTCTTATCTGCGTAGCTCCGCTTATCGAGGCCCTCCTGCCGGAAAGCTCCTTCATCATTTCGAACGTCCGCGTCGCCATTGCGATGTTGCCGAAGCCTTCGGTGCAGATAATCGTCGTGGGGATGTTTTCCGTTCCCGTGATAGCGACGCCTATGTCGTAGCCGAGAATTTCCTTGAGCGTCTTTGCGTGCATGCCCGCCACTACGAGCCCTGCAGCCCCGCCTTCGTTGGCGGCTTTGATGGCCTCGCTCGTAACCAGCGAGCCTCCGACCAGGATTTTGCCCTCGCAGTTCTTTGGTATCCCGTCCGCTTTGAGAACTTCATCCGGCGAGGATGCAACCATCGTTATCTCGCCCGCCCGCTCCCTGCCCACGCCGAAGATTCCCTGGACGAACGCGCACCTGGTTTCGATTATGGCGCCTTCGGATTCCAGTATTTCCGTTATGGTTCCGTCGATGTATGCGCGCAACTCTACGGGCTGCGGCGCCATCCTAATAAGGACCTGGCCCGTCACTTCGGATATTTTTTCGATAGTGCCGGCCACTGGCGTGTTGCATGATGTCTTGAACCATTTGATAAAAGGCTTGGTTTCGGCGATAGCTTCGCCCGCTTCGACTTTGTCGCCTTCTTTTTTTAGCATGTAGCTGAGAATTGTTTCCGGTTCAATGCCGAGACGGTTTACTACGTTTGCCGTCTCTACGTCTCCGGGGAGGTCCGTCCGGGCGACTATCTGTTCGGCTTTCACCTTGTCACCCTTTTTGACGAGCACTTCTCCTTTCAGCGGCAGAAGGCGGTTTTTCCTGATGATCGTGTTTTTTGTAACTCTCAGCCCCGGCGTATATGCGTATGCCATTAGTGTTCCTCAAGTTTCTTTCTATACTTCCGGGTAGGCCCCGAACGCCTTGTTCCATCTCGCCACGGAAGATTTCCTTTCTTCCGGGTCCTTCGGCAGTTCAAGCGGCCTGCCGCGCGTATCTATGACCAGGCCCACAATTCCTCCTTCTATGGAGGCCGAGACTTGTTTGCCTTTTCCATTCCCGAGGTCGAGTCCTCGTGCGGGAGTTATTTCTATCTGGGCTTCCTGGCCCGCTTCCAGAGGGTAAAGCGCAAGCTCGCCGTAGGGGAGGCCGTTTTGAACCACTTTGCCGTCCGGCATCGTGAGCTTGTATTCGACTGCGTTGCCTTTGGCTTTGCCCTTGTTTGCGAGGCTTATGCACGTTCCGAGATGAATCATGCAGTCTTTCTCGAATACGTCGGTGGCGGCGTTCTCGTGAACCGTGGCGAGCACCCCCAGGTGCGGCATCATGAATATGGAATCGACCGCGAGGCGCGTGATTCCTATCGGCTGGAATGCATCTATCATCATGTACATCGACTGCGCACGTCTCGGGGCGTGGGACAGAACTCCCCCGGAACCGACAAGAAGGTCGAGCCCTTCCATCTTGATTAACGTCTCGCCCGTCTGCGTCTGGTCGAAAGCGGCCCCCACGTCGCGCTGCTGCTGAACCCCTTTCAGGCCGACTGCGAGAAGCTTGTGTTGTTCGAATGCGAGGCGAAGCGCCTCCCTCGCAAGCGACTGCTCTATTTGCAGGTCGCGCAGCGTCTGAGGGATTGTGGTGGGGCGAATCATCTTGTTTTTGATGCGGTTTCGAAGGTCTTCTTCGTCGACCTTGAACGGCAGCCAGCGAAGGACGTTTTCAAGCCCCGTTTCGGCGAGTACGTTGGATACGGAATAGCTCATCCCGAGGTTCGCGCTGACCGTACGGTTGAACACTTCTTCGAATACGCTGAAGACATCGGTCGTGGCGCCGCCTATATCGACTCCGATTACGTTTATCTCGTTCTTTTTTGCGATTGTCCGCATTATCTCGCCGACCGCGCTCGGTGTCGGCATGATTGGCGCGCCCGCCCACTCTATCAGCTTCTTATAGCCCGGCGCCTGCGCCATAACGTGTTCGAGGAAAAGTTCCTGTATCTTCTGCCTTGCGGGGAAGAGGTTCTCCCTTTCGAGAGTGGGTCTGATATTGTCTGCAATATGCAACTCGGATGTGGCTTCGAGCACTTCCTTTACATTTTCCCCGGCGTCCTTGTTGCCGGCGAAAATGACCGGCAGCTTGAAGCTCATGCCCAGCCTGGGTTTCGGGTTTGCGGCCATTATATATTCCGCAAGCTCCACGACGTGCTTCTTAGTGCCCCCGTCCGTGCCTCCCGACAGGAGTATCATGTCTGGCCGAAGCTGCCTTATCCTTTCGATTTTTTCATGCGGCGGCCTCTTGTCGTTCGAGGCGAGCACGTCCATCACAATCGCGCCCGCACCGAGAGCGGCGCGTTCCGCGCTTTCGCCCGTCATCGTCTTTACCGCGCCGGCCACCATCATTTGCAGCCCGCCGCCTGCGGAGCTGGTGGAAATGTAAATGTCCACGCCCCTTTCGCCCTGGGCAGGCGTGATTATCTTTCCGTTTTCGACGATTTTGCGGCCGGACAGGTCTTCCAGCTCGCCTATCGAGTTGAGAACGCCTTTCGTGACATCCTCGAACGGTGCTTCGACCGTCGTGGGCGCTTCCCCGCGAAACACCTGGCGGTAGATATCGCCTTTCTTTTCGATTAGAATCGCCTTGGTGGTAGTCGAGCCGCAGTCGGTGGCGAGTATTACATTAAGTTCCTGTTCCAATTCATTTCCCCGCGATGTCGTTTGCCTTGGTTTCTTTAAGTTCGTCGTGCTTTCTTTGGGCTTCTTCTATCCTTTTTACGAGAAATTCCAGAGATTCTCTATGTTCGAGAATCTCGGCGAATCTCTTGTATTCTTCGAGATTGAAAATTGCGTTTGCGAAAGGCTTGAAAAACGTAAGGAGCTGGCTTGCAATCATGTTCAGGGGGGCTGATGACTTGACGAACACGATTGCCGGTGCGGTCAGCCGCCGCTTCACGAGGAAATACGCCAGCTTGTCGGCCACTTTCGCATCCTCTTCCGTGAACTCGAAGCCCGGCGCTTCCAACGCGAACGCGTTTTTCAAGGTGTCTTTGAGCCTTTTACGCAATATTCAGCTTCTCCATGGCATATGCCGCCACCTCGTCCTTGTTGTCCGGGCAGTTAAGGCCGAGCCCTCTGAATGCATCGAGCCTGCTCGGCTTTTCGTAAGGCGCGAGGAAAACGCCGTATTTCTGCATGTAAAGGTTTCGGAAGTCCGACCATGGGCGCAGCTTGGTGCGTCCCATGAATCTGGTCGTTACTCCTGCGTCGTTGAGCATATAGTGAACCGGGAAGTAATACTTGAACATGGAAAAAAACAGGACTGCCGCCGAGAGCGCGACCCAGTACCACGCTTCGAGCGCGCCCCATACGCAAATGCAGAAAAGCACCGTGATAATAATGGGAATCGCGCCTTTAAGTCCGTCACGGGCGATTAAATGGCAGTGCCATTCGATTTTGCCGGGATTTTCAGCCTGTCCCTGTCCCGACGCTTCCGCAACGGGTTCCTTCGCGGTCGAACTGACGTTTTCGTCGCAATTTATCTGAAGCGCGGAGTTTTTGCAGTGCATAAGGATTCCTACCGGCATCAGCAGGCGCTGAAACTCATTTTTACAAAGGTTCTTATCATTATAGTTCCCGGATGTTCTGTTGCAAGCACAATTTGAAGGATGGAGTTCGCCGGAGCGTGCTAATCGTCGTCGAAAATCAGCAACTCGTCGTCGCCGTCCGGGGGCTCGATGTCGCCCTGCGTATCTTCCTTCCTCAGGACGTCGGTCGGAAATATGTCTTCAGGCTTGACGGAGTCTTCGCGTTTGACTTTCTTCACGGTATGCGTGGCTTTGTTTCGCTCGAAACCAGAAGGGTCCCGCTCGAAGTATGTATACTTGTAAATGGGCGCTTCGGGCCGGCCAGCAGCCTCGATTTCAATCGCCGTATTGTGGCAAACTTCTATCCATTCTTTTACCTCTTTGCCATCTATATATATTTTTCCTGACGGGCCGGGCTTGACCATGCATTTGGGCGATTCCGATGCGCCGGTCAGGCGAAATACTATCGCATCCGGTATTTCCGGCGTGCCGGTTACTTCGCACCCATCCCCAAAGTCGCAGAGCAGCCTCGCGTCGCCCGACCTGCTCCATAGCTGATGGTCGGTAAACTCGAGGGTCGGGCCTTTAGGCTTGCGCGGTATCAGCAGAAACGCGACGGCCGCAATAAGCGCGAGCAACGCAGCCCCACCCACGGCAAGCAACCAGTAGGGAAATGCTTTTTCCTCGTCGCTTTGCACCTTTGCCGCAGGCTTTTTAATCGGGGCTTCCGTCGGCGGTTTCTCCTGCGTTCCAGTTTCTTCTTCAGGTGAAGAGACTGGTTCCGGCTCTTCGGGAGGCTCCGGCGTAGTCTTCTCGGGAGTTTCCGGTTCCGGCAATGGGTCCCGTTCCTTTTCAGGTTCTTCTATGGGAGGCTCCGGCTCCGATGGTTTCTCCTCGACTGCTGGAGGAGGAGCTTCTGGTTCGGGAGGAACTTCTTTTTCTTGAGGTTCCGGCGGGGGGGGAGGAGGCTCATCAGGGGGCGTTTCCTTCTCCTCGGGCTTCTCCGCTACGACGACTGGCTTTTCAGCCACGGTGAATTCCGCGTAAACTTCCGGTGACGCAAAAGCGAAATCGTTGCTTATCGTATTTTTTATACCTTTGAAAGAAAGCCGGATTCGGTACTTGCCCGGCAGCGTCCCTTCGGGTATTTCCACCTTGCTTTGCGTTACGGATTCTCCGGATGTCATGGCCGCGGTGCCTGCCGTCGCGCTTGTTTTGGACCATCCTATCTGAAACTCGGCTTCAAGGTCTTTGAAGAAGTTATCATCGTTTATGGGTTTGCCTTTGTGAAGCAGCGAAATCTTGAACTCGAGCGTTTCACCCGCATGCAACTCTCCGCCCTTATTCAGAATTTTAACTTCCGGCTTGAGGTCGAACTGCGTAAAGAAGAGCGTTTCAAAAACCGCGTCAGCTTCCGATTTGTTCGTCGCCGTAAGCGTATAGTTGCCCGCCGGATTGTTCGTTATCGAGATGACGCGGTAGCTCTCCCCGGCCCCTGACAGCTTGATGCTCCACGGGTCGCTTATCGATTTTCCTTCCTGGTTGACAAGGTCGAGCGTGAAATCCGACGTGTTGGAAAAAATCAGCGCGCGGGTTACCCGGGCCCCCTCGTAAATCCTGAATTTGAATTTTGCATCCTCGCCTTTGATGGCCTCGCTTTTGGTGTAGTTGAAGCCTTTCGTCAAATCGCTCCGGTAAGCTCCCTTGGGGAGCGAGGACAGCGCCTCGACGAAAATCCCTTTCAAAGCCTCGCGCGTCGTTCGCAGAACTTTTGCGCCCGCCTTGCCTTCGAGCAGCTTGAGCTCCGGGCTCGGCTCGTCCTCGGTGAGGTTGATGCACGTTATGAAAATGTCATCCTGCCCGACAAGCTGCGGCAGGACCTTTTGCTCGAAGTATTTCTGTGCCGCGTCGCTCAGCGCCTTGCGCGATTCCGACGCCTTTTCCCCGGCCGCTTCGACGTATTCCCGCCGGGTATTGCCGCCCTCCTTGACATCCGTCGTGCCGTCCGTCAGAAGTATGACCCAGGCCTTGTTCGATGTCCCTGCTTTTTTTCTGTCCTCCAGAACAGGTGGAAGCGCCTTTTCGAATGCGAAGTTGAAGTCCGTGCCTTTGCCGAACCCCGTTACTCCCGTCGTTACGGCTTCCTTTATTTTCGAAAGCAGTTCGTCGCGCTCCGTCGCGTTCGAAGGTATCTTCGTCAGTGGAAAAAGCTCTGCGCCTTTCTCCGAAGTTTCGTTCCATCCCGCGAACTGCAAAACTGCAATCCTGTCGCCGCCCCTGTCCTGCGTGATGTCGATAAACGCTTTCACCGCCACCTTGCGGAACTCGTCCGGGTCGGTGAATCGCATCGAGCCTGAGGCATCTATAATAAAGATGATGTCGAGATGCTTTTCCTCCGCTTCCTGCGCAGGGCACACGAGCGCCACGGCGAGCAGCATGACGGCAATGTAAGGAATCTTTTTCATTGCCACAGATTTTACGCTTCCCGCGGCCCCCAGTCAAGCATTCTGGTTGAATGCATTCAATGAATCAGGAATAAACCGGCAGGTACTCTTCCCCGCGCTCCATTGTCTATTGCTTTGTTGTTCTATTTGCCTGCACGACACTTATATGCTATAATCACATAACCAATCATGGGTTTTCTCGTGGCTTTTATGAATGCCCTCGGATTTCCGGAGGAAATATGGCAACAAAACCACTCACGCAGAAACAGGCTGACGCCCTGGAATTTATCATCGCCCGCATCGAGGAGGGGTTGGGCGTTCCGACATTTCGAGAGCTCGGGCAAAAATTCAATCTGAAATCGACCGTCTCCCCCAAGGACTTCATCGAGGCGCTTGAAAGGAAGGGGGGATAAGGGGGACGCAACCCCTTTTTTATTGACAGTATTCAAGAGTCGTGGTATTATTTACACATGCCAAGAGTAGCGCGAGCAGTAATTGAGAAGATACCCCACCACATAACCCAGCGCGGCAACCGCAAAGGGAAGGTTTTCTTTCGGGAGAAGGATTACCGCCAATATCTCGAATGGCTGGGCGAA